>Ga0008836_100186_pt1 | contig 58182 bp, 47 predicted proteins | sample HotLakConsUCCR28_FD_62214 | JGI IMG/M metagenome (GOLD analysis project Ga0008836, IMG submission 62214) | Hypersaline microbial mat communities from Hot Lake, Washington, USA - Hot Lake Consortium UCC-R28 (Hybrid Assembly) ... | reverse complement strand
GATCCATGACATCATCAAGCCTTTTAATCTCATCGAGGTCCTGACCGTATTTCCCGAAATCAAAAATGAGCTTTGGAATAAAATTGCCCTTATCCAGCTGATAGATGGTATCCGAATAGGTCATTCCAAAATAAAGATTCTTTGTACTTTTCTGAAAAAAATTTCTACCGGAAAAATTTCCATACAGCCCCTCAGGATGGTAAGGGAAATGCTTGATGGTGTCCTGAAATGATTTATTGAAGCTTTTGACAAAATAACCCTCCGGATCTCTGGTTTCAGTATACAGGTAAAATCGCTGGTCAAATGCTGAAAATACACCCGGTCCCAGCTGTTCACGAAAAGTTAACTCCCGAAGATAGTCACCCTCCAGGCTAAACCACATGATCTTACGTGGATATACCCCAAGTAGGACTAGCTCTTCATCTACAACCGCTGCTGCATCAAACTCAATGTACTCACCCGGCCCTTCTCCATAGGCCTTTATCTTTGACAGATACTTTCCGCTTTTATTAAAAATTTGAATACATGAACACCCAAATATATCGAGGTTGAAAATTTTGTCTTGATAAAAATATATCTCCTGCAATCCGGCAGTCAACTGCGCCTCCTCCGAATCATCCTCCAGCCAGATATATTCAATACTGGGTTCGAAAAACTCTGATAATTTTCCCGTACGAGCCTGCGAAAGATCCACGGATATCCTTTCCAGGCCCGGGACAGATTCGGGTTCTTGTTCACAGCTGCCCAGGAAAGCGATAATAACCCCTGCCAACAGTACATGAAACCGCTTCCTCATAAATAGCAGTAATTCCATTAAGTGGTCTTTTGCCGATGTGGCGATACGTAATGTCTGCAGTGAAAGCTTCATGGAAAAAGAATCTGGTAGTTAAATTACTAAAAAAATATTAACAACTTAAATTAATTAACGTCCTCCTGGTAAAAATTGAGCCAGGTATTCTTTTTCCTATACCCTGAGAATAAGGAAGAAAATACGGGATTAAAATATTTAGGGATTTTCCTTCCAGATTTTATCGGCCGCTTCCAGGTACATGGGCAGGGCTGCGGAACCATACCAGGGGTAAACTTTGACATCCAAATATCCCGCCTGAATGGCAGGGTCACTGCTTACCAGTTCCCCGGCCTCTTCCACCGAGGTTACGTCAAAAATAAAGATTCCCCGATACCGGTCATCATTTTCTCCCAGGGGACCTGCAATCAATAATTTACCGGCTTCCACCAACCGGCGGATGTTGGCCATATGGCCTGAAAAGGCCTTACGGACTTCTTCTTCATCGTCAGGGGCAGTGCTTCCGGTTTCAAGAATTGCCAGTACGTAACTTTTCATACCGTAAGCGTCTGCACCCAGGCTGTCTGCCAGTGCTGCGTTGTATTGAGGATTGGTAGCCTGGGCGAAAGAGATAAAACCAATTCCCGTAAGGAAGGAAAGGATAAAGAAGAACTTCATTTGCTTGTAGAAACGCTATTTATTGGTACGCTTGACTTGCCCCATCAGGTTGTTCAGGCTTTCGGCCAGGGTAGGGTGGGCGATCGGCAGGTGTTGGATCTGGTCATAGGGAACTCCCCCTACCATGGCCATTTGTAAGACGGCCATGATTTCTCCACCGTCCAGGCTGAGAATGGTAGCCCCTAATATTTGTTTGCTTTCAGCGTCTACCAGCACCTTAAAAAAGCCCTTGGTTTCATCGGTTTCCAATGCCCTTCCGGCATGCTTCATCCAGAATTTCCCGGTGGTATAGGAAATGCCCTTTTCTTTTGCCTGTTGCTCATTCCATCCTATCCGCGCAAGTTGTGGATCAATAAAAACACAATAGGGCACCAACCGGTCTTTTGCCGATAGCGATTTATTTCCCTCAAAAATGCGGTTAAAGGCAATATGGGCATCATGATAGGCCATATGGGTAAACGGGGGGCTTCCAGCTACATCACCCAGGGCATAGATACCAGGTACATTGGTTTCAAAATTTTCGTCAACGACAATATGCCCCTTGCTGCTCAGTTTAACTCCCAGAGAATCAAGGCCGATGTGCTCACTACTGGGTTTTCTGCCGGTAGCTACCAGAAGGTGAGAACCGCTGACCGTGCCAGGGCCTTTTGCGCCCTTGTAATGTAGGGTGAATTGCTTGTTTTGATAGCTTACTTTTTCTGCTTTTATATTGACCAGGCTGTCAATTTTTTCCTCTTCGAAGATGTTGGAAATTTCCTTGCAAACATCCTCATCTTCTTTGGGCACCAGCCGGGAGGCCATGTCCAGGATGGTGACCTTGCTGCCAAATCTGCTGAACATCTGGCCAAACTCCAGGCCAATGTAACCTCCTCCCAGCACAATCAGGTGTTCCGGTGTTTCCTCCAGTTCCATGATACTGGTACTGTCCAGGAAAGGGGAATCATTCAAGCCTTCAATTGGTGGAATAAATGGGGCAGATCCGGTATTAATGAAAAATTTTTCAGCTTCCAGGAAAAGGTCGTCCTGCCCTGGTCTTTTGACCAAAACTGTTTTTTCAGTACGAAATACGGCCTCACCCATGATGATGTCCAGGTTTTGGGCTTTTTTTAAACCCTTGGTTGCCCCACCGCGAAACAACTCTACGATATAATCTTTCCTTTTCCGGATCGCTTTTTGGTCTACACTGAAATCCCGGACATTTATTCCAAAATCTCCTGCCCTGCCTACCAGATGGGCCACTCTGGCAGAGGCCGCCATGGTTTTGGTGGGAGAGCAACCATCATTAATGCAGGTACCTCCCAGGGCTCTTTTTTCAATCAATGCCACAGAAAGGCCTTTGGCACTTATCTTTTTTGCCAGGGGCATCCCCGATTGGCCGGCTCCGATTACTATGGCATGGTATTTTTTCATGGGTAACTATTCCTCTACTTTAATGCCCTTCCAGAAAGCTACATGGTCCTTGATATCTTTTGCAGCTTCCTTAGGGTTGGGATAAAACCAGGCAGCATCTCGGTTGGTATCTTCACCGATCCTGATATGGTAATAACTAGCTCTACCTTTCCAGGGACAATCAGAGGTGGTATTGGATATTTCAAAAAATTCCCTGTTCAAGGAATCATGAGGGAAATAGTGGTTGTTTTCTATAAATTTAGTCTCGTCGGACTGCGCCAGAATTTTATCTTTCCAAAGGGCTTTCATGTGTTCGGGGTTAATTTGATAATAAGATAACCAAATCCCCGCTAAAAACAAAAGCGGCTTACTTAAGCCGCTTTTTGTTTCTAGATTTATTCATAAACTTAAGGTTTATGACTTCCTTTTCATTCAGGAATCTGTATTTGCCCCGAGCGATATCTTTTTTACTCAATCCGGCAAACATCACCCGGTCCAATGCGGTCACTTCATAGCCAAAATGAGCAAAAATCCGACGCACAATCCGGTTTTTTCCGGAATGAATTTCCAGTCCTAAAATGGTTTTGTCCAGTGAAAGTACCTGTAGGTCATCCACCATTGTCAAGCCATCCTCGAGGGTCACCCCCGCTACAATAGCCTCCAGATCGTTTTTTGCCAAGGGTTTATCCAGGGTCACCTGGTAAATTTTTTTCACCTCATAGGAAGGGTGGGTAAGTTTGGCCGATAATTCCCCGTCATTGGTAAACAACAATAAACCGGTGGTATTCCGGTCCAGCCTGCCTACCGGAAACAAACGTTCCTCACAGGCCCCGTCAACCAGGTGCATTACTGTCTTTCGCTCCAGTGGATCATCAGTAGTGGTAATAAAGTCCTTGGGCTTGTTTAAAAGCAAATAAACCGGTTTTTCTGGTCGGATGGCCTTTCCTTTATACAATACGCGGTCTTTTCGGAGCACTTTAAAGCCCAATTCGGTAACCACCTTACCATTCACGGTAATTTCTCCCTTTTCAATCAGGCTGTCCGCTTCTCTTCTGGAACAGATACCTGAATTGGCAATGTATTTATTGAGACGGATTTCATCGGCATCCCGCTGAGCTTGCTTTTGGATGGTTTTTAGATCGTACTCCGGCTGGGTTTCGGATTTGCTTTTGTTTTTTCCGGCCTTGGAAATAGGGGAGAAGGGTTTCTTAAAAGGCTTCTTTTTGTTGTCTCTTTCCAGAAAGCTACCATAGGTTGGCTTCTCGTTTTTCCCCCGGCCTTTGTATTCACTCTTTTCGGCCTGGGTACTTTTCTCCCCAGCTTTGGATTTGTCTTTTGAAAACCTGTCTTTGCTGCCGGTAGAGGTACGGGATGATTTCCGGGAGAAATCTCCGTCCTTTTTGTTGAATTTTCTCATAAGTTTGCAGCATCTCTGCTGTATTTTCAAATTGTAGGTAAAAACCTTGAAATGAAGGAATTGCCTTCGTTCAATGCGGCTGCAAAATTAGTCTATTTATACGGGATATTTGCAAAAATCGGTTAAAATTCAATCATTTTGATTGCCGATCTCATTTTCTTCTGTTTTAAAATCTTTGGGTTGAGGTAATTCACTCAAATCATTGATGCCAAAGTATTCCATGAATTTGGGACTCGTCCCATACAGCATGGGCCTGCCGATCCCCTCAGACTTACCTTTGATGGCAACCAGGGATTTTTCCAACAGTTTCTGCACCGAATAGTCGCAATTCACCCCCCTGATTTGTTCAATTTCAGATTTTGTTACCGGTTGTTTGTAGGCAATGATAGACAAGGTTTCAAGCTGTGCTGTAGATAATCTTTTCTGTGATTGGTGCTTTTGGAGGATGGAAATGCTGCTTTGGTAGGCGGGTTTGGTTAAAAACTGGTAACCTCCGGCTATTTCTTCCAGGCTGAAGGCATGTTCATCTGCCTGGAATTTATGTTGCAACTCAGCGATTGCATTTTCCAGATGCTCCAGCGGCACCTCAGATTCAAACATTTCATTCAGGCATTTTTGTATCTCCGCCAGACCCAGGGGCTCAGTGGAGCAAAATACCAAAGCTTCAATATGTCGGTGTAAAAAATCCAAGTTTATTTTTTGGCCATTTTGGCTTCGATGCTGTGCATGGTATGAGGCACCGCACGCAGTCTTTCTTTACTGATCAGCTTGCCGGTATCTACACAGACGCCATAGGTGCCGTTCTTGATTCTTCTCAACGCATTTTCAAGGTTGATGATAAACTTTTGTTGCCGTGCAGCCAGTTGGCTTAGGTTTTCCCGCTCCAGGGTATCGGCTCCATCTTCCAGAATTTTGGAAGTAGATGCGGTGTTGTCTGTCCCACTGTCATTTTGTTTGCTAAGTGACCTTTTAAGTTGCAAAAGCTCCTCTTTGGCTACGGCAAGTTTTTCATTGATTAGCACTTCAAATTCCTGAAGTTCCTCCTTGGAATAACTGGTTTTTTCTTCCTGGCTCATAACAATTTTGTTAAAAATTTCCCTAAAATACAGTGACAATTCTTAAATCAAAAATCTATTATTTTTTATTTGTGCGATTTGAATCCAGAGATATGGCCAGGAATAAGATTTAAATTTTAAACTGCCTTAAAATTACCAGGCAAAGCAGGAATAATTTTTATATTTACAATTTAATAGCCATAATATTTGGGTTTTTTTGAGTAAAATAAAATCTGAAAATGGATTCTATTTTCTATTTTGAATTATCCCTTTAATTGTATTAATTTCAGCCAAGCAATAATTAACCAAAAATAATCTGATGAAAAAATTCATAATAGTAGCTTTATGTGCCTTTGTATCTTTCTCGGTTTCTGCTCAGAAAGCAGATAAAGACGGTTGGATCAAGTTATTCAATGGTAAATCCTTCAAAGGCTGGACCATTAGCGAGAATCAGGACTCTTTTACCATTTCCGATGGTGTCATTAAAATTGATGGCCCCAGGGCCCATATGTTTTATACAGGTAAGGTGCAGAATCATGATTTCAAGAATTTTGAACTGAAAATGCAAATCAAAACCATGCCCAGTGCCAATTCAGGTGTCTTTATCCATACTGAATTCCAGGAAGACGGCTGGCCGGAGAAAGGATATGAAATCCAGGTGAACCAAAGTCATGGGGATTGGAGAAAAACCGGTAGTGTATACAGTTTTAAAGACGTGAGGGATACCTTCGTTTCAGATGAAGAGTGGTACACCAAACACATCATTGTTAATGGAGAAAATGTAACCATTAAGGTGAATGGTGAAGTGGTCAATGAGTTTACCGAGTCTCAGGATAGGGAAGCGATTGGAGATAGCCCCAAAAAGTTGAGTAGCGGGACCATCGCCATACAGGCACATGACCCAAAAAGCGTCATTTATTACAAGGATATCATGATCAAGCCATTACCCTGATAAGCCGGGTTGCAGTAGTTTGTAATTTATTTTCACCGCATCCAGCTTACTTTTAAAGGGTTTGCTGGATGTTTTGTGTTAAGAGGAATCGTCAATGGGGGATAAAAGCATATTATTTGAAGCACAAGCCTTAAGAGATTTTATGGTCGGGGTATTCATGTATTTTGATATTCCCGAGGAAGATGCGCTGCTGGCTACGGATGTATTGGCCTATAGTGATGAACATGGGATCGATTCGCATGGAGTCGCCAGGCTAAAAACATATGTGGGATTGTTGCAGGCAGGGAAAATCAATCCCAGGCCCAAACTGAAGCGGATTCGGGAAAAACATGCGGTGGTAACGGTAGATGGAGACAATGGCTTAGGCCTGGTTATCGGGCCAAAATGCATGCAGATAGCCATTGAAAAAGCCCGGGATTATGGTTCCGGATCAGTAGCTGTTTGTCATACCAATCATTTTGGAGCCGCAGGATATTACCCCCTGATGGCGGTAAAACACGATTTTATAGGTATGTCCATGACCAATACCAGTAAGGGGGTGGCTGCCTTTAACGGAAAGGAGAAAATGCTCGGCACCAATCCGGTGGCCATGGCATTTCCAACCAATAGCGAACCGGTGGTGCTGATGGACTTTGCCAGCAGTACGGTGGCCTATGGTAAGGTGGAAATTGCCAAACGAGCTGGTAAAAAAGTACCCTTAGGCTGGTGTCTGGATGAAAATGGCCAAGGCACCGAAGACCCTGAAAGGATGATGAATGGGGGAGCCTTATTGCCTTTGGGAAGCAACAGGGATGGTTCAGGGCATAAGGGCTATTGCCTGGCCGGTATGGTTGATATTTTAAGCGCCGTTTTAAGTGGGGCCAATTGGGGTCCCTTTGCCATTCCGTTTGCCATCGACACTACAGGTTCGGATAAACAAGTGGGAAAAGGTATTGGACATTTTTTTTCTGCCTGGGATGTAGATGGATTCAGGGAGGTGCAGGAGTTTAAAGAAGAGATGGATGCGTGGATCCGCACCCTTAGGGCGGCCGTTCCACTTCCGGGAGAGTCAGAAGTACTCATCCCCGGAGATCCGGAGTGGCGGGCCTACCAGGAGAGAATGAGGTATGGAATCCCGCTTTTAATGGAGGTTGTCAGGGACCTGGAAGTTGTAGCACAGGCTACTGGCATAAAAATGCCCTGACCTTGTTCAGAACCAGTTGATCAAAAATGCCGTTATGGCAAATGAAGATCAGTTTACTATGGAAACCAGGGATTTAAAAGTGCAACACTTTCACAGGAAAAGGAATACTTTTTTCATGCTTGTCGCTTGCTTCCTTTTGGTCTTGAATCCGGTCTTTGCTTCCCCTTTGCCTCAAAGTATTGACCCGATTTCCCTCAGGGTATTTTCCCAGCTATTTGTACCAAAAGAATTCCATATCAAGGGGGTAATTGACGATAGAACAGACCGGTCTCCGGTGGCATTTTTAGTGCGAAACATCAGTAGCGGAAGCCAATTGGAAACAGTGGACCTGGAAGGAGGCGCAATCCCGGCAGTTGAGAAGTATGTCTTCGGAGCTTTGCCCAGAGACCAGAGCCTCAGGCCCGTTGTGATCCGAATCAGGGACATGAAAATAATTGAGGTATTGACCGATTCCAAAAGTGGTTTGGTGGAGGGGGAAGTATACCTGGACTTTTCATTTGAACTGGAAAGGGAAGATGAATTGGTTCATTTACTGGATTTTCAGGGTGGGGTCAGCTACAAACGAGGGGTGAGGCAGTTTTCTGTAATTGAGCCTGTTTTGCGAAAATCAATCAACAATTCGTTGAATTATTTTAATGATTGGATGGAAAGGGAGGCGACTGAGGACATTAAGCTGGCCAGTGATGTAACCATTAAGATCAGGGATTACCGGGAGGATAACCAGGATGACACTGTTTTCTATAACCCCAAAAGACCGCTTACCTGGGAGGACTTTACCGGCAGGCCAAGGTTCAACAAATATGCGGCTTCTATTTTTGCGAGTATTTCGTATGAAGGCAACAGTTGGATTGAAGAAGGGGAAGTAATTGTAGACCTGGTTTTCAAGACCTATATGTTGAAGAGTTCCTCCTGGGTAAAGGGCACCAACAACAGTTACGGTCTCAACCACGAACAAAGACATTTTGATATCGCCAGGATTATCATGGAACGGTTAAAGGAAAAGGTGTCGAACATGGATCTTCAGCCTCATAATTATGATAGAAAAGTATCCTTTCATTACCTGGAGGCCTACCGGGAAATGAACAAAATGCAGGAACAGTACGATCGGGAGACCGCCCATGGATTGAATGCAAGGGCGCAGGAAAGATGGAACCAACTGATTGACGAAGAATTGGCCGGGTATGGCATCAAATGACATTGCATCCGGAGGCTGACTTACCGGGATTCAGGGTAGGTTTCTGGCTATGATTCAATCCGAAAAAAAAGCGGCTTTTCCAACATGGGGAAAAGCCGCTTTTCCAAGTGGGTGTCTTCAATAGGGTACGGGTTCAGCAATGGTATATTCGCTGGTCTCGGTAAAAGTACGGCCAAACATGTCTTTGGCACGGACGGTTATCGTATGCTTACCTATTGGCAGGTTGGTGGGGATGCTTCCTCTCCAGAGGTGCGTTGAATTTACGGGGTTTGAGGGTCTTCTTCCTGGAGACAATTTCTCCATGAAATCCCACTCCATGACATCTGCCAGGAAAGAGGGATCAGGAGCAGCCGTCCAGTTCATGGGTTTCCATTCGCCGTTATCGATTTTATATTCCACCAGATCGTCCTTGTCTCCCATGAAAAAATTGGCAAATATTCCGGAAGAACTTCCCCTGTTATTGGCTACGACTTTGGGATTAAAGATTTTGATTTGGTGATCCAGGGGCTTACCAATAACCTGGTAATCTATCTTGTATTGATTGCCTTCAACCCTCAAGAGGGCATATCCTTTGGGGGTACCGTCTCTCATAGTGGATATGGGTATGCCTTCTTCATTTAGCTGACCCGAGTACCAGTCCCCTGAGGTGGTTCCGGCATTGTACTCATGGAAGCGGGATGCTCCCTCCCATCCATCTTCGGCTGTATAGAAATTGTGTCTTTGCAAATGGGTATGGGCCGAAATGGCCAATCTGTTTGGATAATCCTTTAGCAGGTCAAACAGCCGCTTTCTGTCACTGTCCCGGAAGGAATTTTCATTTTCATGCCAAAGGGGAATATGGAAAGACAATACGACCAGTCTGTCCTTATCCACATGCTTTAAATTATTTTCTACGAAATCCAGTTGGTCCTCTCTAAAACCTCCCCAGTAGCCCTGACCATCCCTGGGATCAGGGTAGAGAATATCTTCCAGGACGATGAAATGTGCATCCCCATAATTAAAAGCATAAGCGGAAGGACCAAAAGTCCTTTCAAATGATTCATCTGAATGAGCATCTGTTTTGGCATCGTAATTCATGTCATGGTTACCCAGTACATTGTACCAGGGCCAGGAAGTTTGCTGCATGACAGTTACATACTTGGGATGTAGATCCAGGTCATCACCTGCCAGGTCACCCAGGGAGATACCAAAGCTGATGTTTTCTTCATTTTTTGCTTTTTCTACCACTCCTTTGGCAAATAATTCCAACTCTTTTTCCGTATAGGGTTGAGGGTCACCAAAGATCATGGCTGTGAATGCTTCAGCTTCTTCTTTGGGGTATAAGGCAAAATCTACCGATTTGGGTAGGGGACCGGTTGGGTCGACCCCATTGTATTGGAGTTGGGGGGAGCCCTTCGGTTTGTGATTGTAGTAATAATGAGGCAAATTATCATCTCCAACTGGCACTGCATACCCTCCCGGCTTGATGACAAAAATGATATTATCCTCACCAATGGGTAGGGAATATGCTCCTTTTTCATCTGTTAAAACGACATCCACACCATTGCTGACAGCAACTTCAGGCAGTCCTTTTTCCCTTCGTTCTTTTTTTCCGTTTTCATTGAGGTCTTCAAAAACATACCCTTTCACTTCGTTTTGGGCATGTAGACTTATGCTGGCACATAGGGCCCAGCAAATGATGATAATTTTTTTCATGTTTGTGCTATTTTTTGATGGCTCAAGTTAAGCCTTGCGGTTATTTACCAGGTAAGCTTAAAGTTAAATTTTGGTTACCTTTGCTGTTGACAAAGTTGAATCAAAGTATGTAAAAGCCTATAGGAAAAACCTAGCTATGATTACCTGAAGGTATTTATTTGCTTCCTTTATTATGAAAGACTACCAGGCCGTCTTTTCCAGCCACGACGATATCCAGCATCCCATCTGCGTTTAGATCTTCAACGGAAAAAAACAAGCCCGCCCCTTTGCCTTCTCCAAAAGGACCGTAGCTGATGATGTTCTTGGTAAATGATTCCCCATTCCATTTGAAATAATACAATCCCAGGTGGTCATTTGCTCCGGGATCATTCCCATTATGGGCCCTATATCTTTTGCCGGTAATCAATTCCATTTCTCCATCATTGTCTATATCTGCCCATTCCATGGTATGGTACTGGGACTGATAGGGGTCAATGGGGTGTTGGGTAAAAGAAATGTCATCCCCTTGTCGTTTCTGCTCGTACCAATGCAGGCCATAGTCATGCCCCTGGCCTACAATCATGTCATTCAATCCATCTTTGTTTACATCTACTACCAGGATGGGTACACTGGCCCCTTCCAGTTGAAATGCTTCATGAAGCTTCCAGCTGCCATTTTCCAGGTCTTCAGGGGCTTCCAGCCAGCCTTCAGGAATGATAAAATCTCCCCTGCCATCACCATTGATGTCGCCGAAACCCAGCCCATGTCCATGTTTTTCAGTCACAGGGAATTTTTCAAATGCCCCTGTCCCTTTACCATTATCATCCCTTTTTAAACTATAGTAGACCAGGGCTTGGTTAGGGGTGTTGGGAACAATATCCAAGTGTCCATCTCCATTCACATCCCAGGCTCTGGAAGTTTCCACATTACCGGTATTGGCTATTTCGTGGGGCTGCCATTCTCCATTATTTCCCGGGTTTTCTACCCAAAAAAGGGTTTTACCAAACCATCCTCCCGTCACATAATCCATGTTACCATCTCCATTCACATCCAGTGGAATGGTAGAAAAGTCATCAAAATATTCACTCACTCTTTTGACTTGCCCGATAAGGTATCTTTTGGTAAATTCAGGTCCCTGGTACCAGTAGCTGCCGGATACAAGATCTGGGGTACCATCTCCATTTACATCCAAAACCCCCACCGACTCGGCACTTTCCATAGCAATCAACTGCTTTTCGAATACAACAGGTTGGGGATCCCTGCTGAGCAGGCTCAATAACACTAATACTATAAAAGATACATTCATACCTTAAAGTTAGGGCATTGAGAAAGAAAAGTGTCCTGCACTGTCCTGTTTTTAGGATAGGGGGGAAATGATCAATCGGGCGCTGGTTTTATTTTAAAGCTTATTTTATTCCTTTTGGTAGAAAGAAACCAGATCAGGCTGACGATGAAAATCGAAACACCTATCATTTCCAGGGTTTCCTCCAGGGTATAATAGGCCATGTAAAGTATTCCAAAGCCATCATTGTCTATTACATTTCCCCCCAACATTTCCATGCCAATGGCGCCTGAAACAAAAACCCCTCCTGATAGCATCATTAGAAGAAACATTTTTTGGTTTAAGTTTTTGAAAAATGGAAGGTAGACCAGAATTAAAAGAAGTAGGGCCACTGAATAGGGTATCATATCACCCAGGCATAATAAAAATAGCCCGAGGCATCAAAAAACCTCCGGGTATGCCCAATCAGGAATTCATGTATTTGCGTGGCCTCATCCAATGTCAGAAATGCAAAAACCAGCGATAGTCCGAGCCAACCAAGGGATCTTTGTTTTTTTTCTTTTCATGTCGGTAAATGATATATAATAAAATGGAAGCCAGAAACAATAGCAGGGAAGAGAAGAAAGCCGGAATGTTTCCTTCCTGATTAAAATCAAAAATCCGGATATAGAAATGGTGGAGGGCTCTTTTTTCTTCCACTGGATATTGAATCCAAACGCTGATCAGGTTAAGTAAAAGGAGTACAAGGATAACTGTTCCCAGTATTTTCAATAAGGTATTATGGTAAATTTTGAATTTCATCGTCGCAAAGCACAGACCTGTCAGGTTTAGTATCACCTAAGTAACAATATGTTTGCAAAAATAAAACAATCAATTAAAGGAAAATGCTGCAATTTCCGGGGTCCAGACCGGCCATGCAGCATTTTTATATGAAAAGAAGGGTTTAAATTCCCTTTAGAATGCTTCTCCTGATATTAGTTTTCCATCAACCACTGATGGACCCTTTGGTTAAAATCCTCCAGGTTTTCCCAATGAAAAGCATGACCACTGTTGGGGTAGGTATGCAGCTTGGCATTGGGAATGGCTCCTGCTACTTCTCTGGTCATCCATACAGGAGTAAAGGCATCCTCTTCTCCGCCGGTCACCAGTACGGGAACCTGTATAGTGGATAGTTGATTTAAAACATCATGATGAATGCAGGCCTCCGCTTGCCCTTCCAGGCCTATAAGGGGTTGTGGGTTGGGGTCCTGGGCAGCATTTTTCCTGTCTTCCAACATACCGCTATAGGTTTCCGGATCGTCAAAAGAACTCTTGGAAAAAATCAACAATTGTATATATATGGCAAACTCTTCCGGTCTCAACCTGGCTTTACAATCCACCATATGCCTGAAGATGTCTTTAGCGGTATGGTCACATCTGGCCCAGGGACACATCAGCACCATGGACCTCACCATTTCAGGATGACGAATGGCCAGTTGTTGTGCAATGATACTACCCATGGAGACACCTGCCACCCTGGCCTGTTTGATGCCTAAATGCTTGAGTAAACCGGCACAATCATCTGCCATTTGGGCAGAACTATAAGGGCCTGGGGGTTTGTCTGATAACCCCACTCCCCTGTTATCTACCAATATACACCGGAAGGATTTTTGCCAGTGGGCTACATGTTTTTCCCACACTGATCCCGGTGCGGTAATGCCCATGATGAGTAATAAGGGCTCTCCTTCACCTTTTTCTTCAAAATAAATATTTATTCCATTGCTTTGTATGGTTGGCATGGCTTATTTAAGTTTTGGGATGAGTGATTCGTATACCCATTTGCCATCATGGAGGGTGACAAAATCCGGGTCCTCCAGGGCTTCCTGGCCTTCATCTTCGCAAATGATCCAGCCATTAAATTTCTCGTCTTTCAGCCATTGCGTAATGCTGTTAAAATCTACTTTACCGTTACCCATAAGCGTAAATTCCGGATTTCCGTCCCAATCTTTGTAATGAACATGATTGATTAGGGAGCGGTAGGCTTTCATTTTTTCCAGCGGGTCCATTCCTCCATTGATGATATGTCCTACATCCGGACACCATCCGGTTACTTTAGGATCCAGCCCTTCCAGGATTACCTGGTAATCTTCAGCCGTCCTGGTGATAGAACTATGTGGTGAATTGGGGTGGAAACTGCTTACCACACCCTCGTCACTTGCCCTGGCCGATACGGTATTGACAATGTCAATGAGGTTTTTTCTCCTTTGTACTATGTCATGCCTTCCGGTAGGGATCTGTACCGTGCACAATACTGAACCTGGAAATCTTTTCAATAATTTAATGGCTTCATCGGCAATCTTTTTTTCTTCCTCTGTTTCCCTGCTGCCGTTCCAGTCCAGGGCCAGGGCAACAGCTGCCAGTTCAATGTTTTCATCTTTAAGTTTTTTCTCCAGGAGGTCAGCATCTGCGAGTGGACCCATCCAGGTAAAGATGGGTTGTATGCCTTTGAATCCTGCTTTTGAGATCACTTCTATCATGTGGCCCAGTTGGCCTTTATAGGTTTCTCCATTGTTGCTCATAAACCAGGTGTAAACTTCTGCACCAAAGCGAAAGGGTAAATTAGTCATGGAATATTGTTTGTTTTTTGTAATGATTTGTGAAGTTGAAAAGGAATGGGTTATAATCCGTGTTTTGCTCCCATTTCTTTTATGAATTTGTAGCCATTTTCAGCCATTTCCCAGGGTTGGGAAAATTCCCTCCAAACCCCAATGGAATTGGCAAAATCGGGATCATTTCGGGTGAACCCCTCTATGGTCAGCCATCCCTCAAATCCAATTTCAGCCAGAGCGGAAAAACTGTCATCCCAGGGGACGTGGCCTGAGCCAGGTGTACCCCTGTCATTTTCGCTGATATGCACATGGCCCAGGTAAGGGGCTACTTTTCTCAGGGCATCTCCCAGCTTTTTTTCTTCAATATTGGCATGGTGGGTATCAAACATCGCCCGGACATTTGGGTGAGATACTTTTTTGACCAGGTGTATAAGTTGGTCCATGGTATTGCAGAGGTAACACTCGAATCGGTTTAGTGCTTCGGGCGTGAGGGTAATATCGGCTTGCCGGGCATGATCCCCTGCCTGGTGTAAAACTTCTGCACTCCAGTTGTACTCATCCTCCGTCGGGGATCTTTGGGCAAAAGTGGAAAAGGCCGAGTGGAAAGGTCCACAGATTACTTTGGCCCCCAAATCATGGGAGCGGTCAATGGTCCACTTGATTTTATCCAAAGCCTTTGCCCTGATTTTGGGATCTGGGTCAATCGGGTTTTCATCAGGCCCCAAAACAAAAACAGTAGTAGTTTCCAGTCCGGTTTTGGTGGTAAATTCTCCAATCTGCTTGTAAGCTTTCTCCTCAGGAGAACCTACAAAAAACTCTACCCCGTCATATCCTATAGTTTTCAAACGTTCAATTATGGGTTTCAAATCGTCCGAAACTACGGCAGACCATGCCAGGACATTAAATCCGATTTTATTCATTTTTTTATTTATTGTGGGTTTTAACTGATTGTCAAATCCGGGTAATTATTCGAAGTCTGTCACTTTCATGCCTTCTCGGAAATTATCAAAGCCAAACATGGTAGGCTCATAGTTACCGACTATGTCAACAACTGCCTTTTCCGGTATCATGGGCTCCATGTCCAGTCCCCAATAGCTGGCATTGATGATCAACCGGCGCAAGTCCTCGCTCATCAAATCTACAGAAGCCCCCATTGTGCTCGCAAAGACCCTGCCTTTTTTTCCTCCTTCCAGGGTATAGGATTTTGTCCAGGCTACCGGCATCAGGGATTTCTCCCAATTGATCGGCGCTTCCGGATTCATCCCTGAAGTGGAGGCACCATGTATCAATACGGTGGCATCTTCTCCGAGCTGGGTAACGGTGTATACATCAGAAGCAGCCCAAATGTCAGTGACACCATTCAAAATAGGGTTTTTGTTGGCTACCTGTAGTCCATCCATCATGGCCCGGGTGCCTTCTTTGGCATGGTGTCCATGGTGTGCCACCCAGGTCTCTCCCAGTATTTTCCCTCCAAATCCTTTTTCCCAGCCAGGTACCTTACTTTGCCAATGGTATTTGGCATAAGCGCTTTTGCTTTCCTTGCTGTAATTGAATGCATGCGTAGAGGTACGCAGGGCTATCAATGGCTTTCCCGCCCTGAGGAAAGCGTCAAAATACTTCATTTGCTCATCCGGTAGTTCCCTGAATCGAAGTAGAATGATGGCCAGATCGGCATCTTCAAGTGCTTCCATACCTGGAATATTGCTATTGTGGTTGGGAATTACCTGGTTGTTTTCCGGATTAATGGGAAAAAGTACGGTGGTAGAAAATCCATGATGGGTGGATAAAATTTTGGCCAGCATGGGTAGGCCCTCCTCGGACCTGTACTCATCATCTCCACTGATCAACACTATTTTTTTTCCTTTGCCAGGGCCATTTTCCCCTTCAAAATGCAGCATTAATTTTTCCTCTTGGGCCATACATAATGTATGGGACAAGGAAAAAAAGAAAATAAGCAGCAGGGTGGGTAAATGTCTGCATTTGGAACTCAGATAAGGTGTTTTCATAAGGTGCGTGCGTTAATACGGATTTAATTTAAGCAAATTGTTTTGAACTATCCTTAAGGAATGGGTACCGATGATATAAAAAAAGGATAAAAGGGGCAAACCGGGATCATTTATCCCGGTCAGCCCCTTATTGCCTGGTTTTGAAATTGGCTTCCTATCAGTAACCAGAATTCTGAGTTAATTTATCATTGTTTCTGATTTCTGCGGTAGGAATGGGGAAAAGTAGCTCCCGCTCTTTTAGTGTAGGACCATAAGAAAATTCATGGCCAACATAGTCCTCAAACTCCAGTGTGTTGACATTGAATGCTTTTCTCAACCTCACCATGTCATACCATGTTTTATTTTCAAAGCACAGTTCAACCCATTTTTCTCTCCAGACAGCTTCTCTGAATTCCTGCTGACCTAGGTTTTCCAGGTCGGGTAGGTTGGCCCTTCTCCGGATCAGATTTACTGCCTCATAGGCTTCGTCTGTGGGGCCGTTGACTTCATTCATCGCCTCTGCATAAATGAGAAGTATTTCTGCATACCGATAAATGGGCCAGTTCATCCCACTGCTGGTAGTTCTGAGTTGGGCCTCTTCGTCAAAGTGTTTCCAAATGTAATAGTCTCCCAATTCCATGATGGTGTTTCTATCAGATTCCAAACTGTATTCTGTGTAGAAAAACTCCTTTTCTTCCGCCCTTTTGTCTCCGGTTTCAAAAGACTCCACAAACTCCTCGTTAGCGAATATTCCGCCGGTCTCTGCGCTATAGGCAGAGATTCCCCTGTTGTAGGGAATGATGGAGACCTGCCAGGAGGAAGGAACGGTAAAGGCGGCATACTGGGCCATGAAAATGTGTTCTCCCAGGTTCTTGTCTTCCACAGAATGGAGTTTGTCGTAGGAATCAAATAAATCAAAAACGCCTGACTGGATGACATCATTTGCCTTTTCGGCTGCAAGCTGGTAATACTGGCTGCCTCCCTGCAGGGGATAGCCTGCCATGGTCAGGTAGACAGAGGACATGAGTGATTTAACGGCACCCATAGAAACCCTTCCGCTGGCATCTCTCCAGGGGAGGCCGGAATTTTCCGCAACTTCCAGGTCTGCTACAATCTGATTGTAAACCGCCTCTAAACTAGCAGGCTCCGGATACAATTCCGGGCTTGTCAAATCTATAGAAGCGGTGATCAATGGAATATTTCCAAATATTCTTATCAAGTTGAAATAATAATAGGCCCTGAAAAAGCGGGCTTCACCCAAAAGGCGGCTTTGCTCATCGTTGTCCATCTCTATTTCGGGTATTTTTTCAATGGCCAGGTTGGCATTGGCAATACCCCGATAGGAACTTGTCCAGTAGGTCTGTCCATATCCATTATCTGAATTATTGATCAGGCTGCGGACAAAAAGACTGTTTTGTGCCTGTCCCAATTCCGTATTGGCCAGACCGGTAGCAAACTCCAACATCATCCAGGGGCCTCCACCAAAGCCACTGGACATGACCGGTTGCAGACTTTCGTATATCGAATTCACCACACTGCTGGCGTGTTCAGGTCTGGTGAAATAGTTTTCCAGGGTAAAGTTGGATTTATCAGTTTCTTCCAGAAACTCGTTACATCCCCAGGCAGAGGTCATCAGTAATCCGATGACCAACACACGGCTAAATTTTATGATATGTTTTTTCATGTTGTTCATTTTTTTCAAGATTTGCTGATTATAGGGCAATGTTTACTCCTAGCATAAATACCCTTGGTTTTGGGTATGCATATAAATCTACTCCCTGATCAAAGGGAGAACCGGAAGTGGAAACTTCTGGATCGTATCCCTGGAATTTGGTGTTCAGGAAGAAGTTCTGTACTGAAACAAAAGCCCTCAGTCGGTTAAGCTTGATCCTTTGGATCAGGTCCGGCTCAAAGGTATAAGCAAATAACAGGTTTCGGCCTCTCAAAAAGGAACCTTCCTGTGCCCTGTCTGAATCATTAAATGTATTGTAGCCGGCGGTCAGTGGCCGCAGTTCTGCAATATTGGTATTTTGGTTGTCCGGCGTCCAGGCATTCAGTACGGTGCGGAAGCTATTGGCAATACCCTGTCGGTCTTCTGCAGAATGCTTGCTTCTCCACAATACATTGTTGCCATACATGAATTGCAGGTCCACCATCAATTCAAAGTTTTTGTACTGAAAGGTGTTCATCAATGTTCCAAATCCTTTGGGAATTCCCTGACCAATGATGACCCGGTCGTTGTCATTGATAGCGCCATCACCATTTACGTCCTCATATTTGATGTCTCCGGGTAGTTTGAGGTATTGAGCGGCCTCGTCGGCCTCATCCGTATCCCAGGTACCCTGGTGGACAAACCCAAAGAAAGAACTTACCGGCTCCCCTTCCCTGATAATCGTAGAACCGGAAAAGATATCTGCTCCACCAGTCAGTTCCAATACCTTGTTTCGGTTGACGGATATGTTGAAGTGGGTATCCCATTTGAAGTCCTTATTGACCATGTTTACTGAATTCAAGGCAAACTCAACTCCTTTGTTCTCCATGCTCCCTATGTTTCGGGTCACCTGGGTATAGCCACTACTGGAAGGAACAGGTGCATTGAGCAACATGTCTTCTGTCAGTTTTCTGTATAGATCCAATTCAAATGTCAATCGGTTATTGAAAAGCCCCAATTCCAATCCTACATCTGTCTGGTAGGTCTTTTCCCACCTCAGATCAGGGTTGGCTAGCCTGTTAATACCCAATCCTATGGATCTTGAATTATCAAATATTACAGTGTAATTCCCCATTCCTGCCAGTGCCTGATAAGCGGCAATTTCAGAGTTTCCGGTTACACCATAACTGGCCCTTAATTTCAAATTGGACACGGTTCTGCTGTCTTTCAGGAAGTCTTCTTCAGAGACCCTCCAGGCCAGTGCTGCCGAAGGGAATACTGCATACCGGTTGGCTTCTCCAAATTTGGATGATCCGTCAATTCTACCGGTAAAGGTCAACAGGTATTTTTCCTTTAGGTTATAATTGAATCTTCCGAAATAAGAATTCAGACCATACGCAGAGGTGCCTGAAAGTGTTTGAAATACATTGGCGCCTGCGCCCAGGTTGTTGAATTTGAAATAATCATCCTGAAAATTCTGCGACCTTGCGGTACTGTTAAACCGGTCTACATGCTGCCAGGACAATCCCAGTAGGGCATTGATGGATTGGTTTTCGTCAATGTCTTTATTATAGGTCAAATAATTTTCAAACTGCCAGGAGTTTAACCGGTCGTTCATGACGGAAGCATCTCCACCCTGATTCCTGGCAATATAATTCAGCATCCGACCTCCATAATAATCCACTCGTTGGTTGATGATATTGGTAGCCAGTACGGAGCGCAATTCCAATCCTTCTGCCAGGTTGAAGTTGGCATACAAATTTCCCAGCATGGTCTGGGTATTGACCATATAAACCCTGTCTTCTACCACATGAAGGGGGTTATTTCCACCTTCCATGCCGGGATAATCTTCATTGCCTGCCCAGCTGCCGTCGTCATACTTTACCGGTATGATGGGAAGGGCTTCCAGTACCTGCCTCATGGCAATGATACCTCCTGCACCCAGTGGATCGACCTGGCTTTCCTTCTGGTCTGTGTAACTTAGGGTACCTCCTACTTTGAGCCAATCTTTGATCTGGCTGTCAAATACAAATCTTCCTGCGTACCTTTTCAGGTAGGAACCCTTCATCAAGCCTTCTTCATTTCTATGGTTTACATAAATGCCATAGGTATCCTTTTCATTTCCTCCTGTTAAACCCAATTGATAATTTTGGGTGACTGCCTGGCGGAATGACTCGTCCTGCCAATCCGTATCATGCAGGGGATTCCCATTGGCATCAAATAACAGCGGGTTGGTTCTTTTTAATTGAGGGTCACGGTAAATGCCGTTTTCCCAGCCATTTGGATCGTATTTTTGAGCATTTTGGTAGGCGATATCTTCTACCATCAAAAACTCTTCTGAATTCAGGAGCGGAATCTTTTTGGGCAGGACACCTACACTGACATCCGTATCAAAGGTAATCATTCCTCCCGAGCTGTTACCTCTTTTTGTGGTAACCAAAATTACTCCATTGGCTCCCCTGGCACCATAAATAGCTGTGGCGGAGGCATCTTTTAATACCTCCACTGAGGCAATGTCGTTGGGGTTGATGTAGTCTATGGGAGTGCTTCCATTGGCCAGACCTGCTGCATGGATGATCACTCCATCGATGACATATAGCGGATCATTGGCAATACTTACCGAAGTGTTTCCCCTGATTCTGATATTGGCCCTTCCTCCGGGTCGACCTGAGTTGACGGACACATTCACTCCCTGAATCCTTCCCGAAAGGGCCTGATTCAATGAAGCAGAAGGCCTTTCCTGCAGGGCTTCACTACTGACAGATCCTACAGATCCGGTAAGATCTGACTTCTTCTGGGTACCGTATCCTACCACCACTACCTCTGTCAGATCAGAGAAGGAGGAGTTGAGCAAGATGTCCACATTGTTCATGCCTTCCTGGATGGTAACTTCCTTTGACTCATAGCCTATAAAACTGGCAACTAAAACTTCTCCAGTGGATACTTCAATACTAAACTCACCGTCAATATCGGTAACTGTGCCCCTGGTGGTGCCTTTGACCAATACAGATACCCCGGGTATCAATTCCTGATCTTCTTGTGATTTGACTACTCCAGAGACCGTTCTGTCTCCCTGGGCCATCGTTTGTCCGCTGATTAATAGCAGGGACAGGACAAATACAGCCATGCTGTATTTGATTTTTTTGAGGAAAACTTTTTCCATAATGCTGAGGTTTATTGATTAATTAATTAATTAAATAATTTTCACTATAAATTGGCTATTTATAATAAAATCAAACATCAAATACATATTTTTTTTAGAATATTCTATCCTGTACTATGCTGGTTATCCATATTTAAGGTTGTTTTAGGCTACTTTTGGCGGCGGAAATTTTATAAAAGGAAAAATTACCTGATTGACAAAAAGTTTTAACCTGTGAGTGGAGATTGCAGGTATATGGTATGAATTTGGTTGTATTTGCCCAATGGGGTTTGATTATTTGTTATATTTGATCCTTGCTTTCCCACAGTTAATCCAACAATATATAATGGTAGATGAAAGAAGCATCTTAAAATGGCTGTTGATGCTGGGATCTTTGGTGGCTTTTTTGAGCTGCTCTTCCACTGCTTATCAGGCAAAGGAGGAGGTATATCTTTTTTCCTATTTCACTGGAAATGGGGAGGATGGGCTTCACCTGGCTTACTCCTTAGACGGCTACCAATTCAAGGAATTAGAGCAGGGAGTGTCGGTGCTAACACCTACTGCTGGAAGTGATAAACTGATGCGCGATCCCTGTATTATTCGGGACGATAATGGTCGTTTTCATATGGTTTGGACAGTAAGTTGGAATGAGAAGGGATTGGGATATGCCTACTCTGATGACCTGGTGAATTGGTCTGAGCAGGAATACCTGCCTGTAATGGAACATGAGCCTGCTGCCCGAAATACCTGGGCACCTGAAGTGTTTTATGATAAGGAGGAAGATAGGTTCATCATTTATTGGTCTTCGACCATCAGGGGGCTTTATCCGGAAACCCAATCTCAGGAAGAAGATGGATATAACCACCGCCAGTATTATGTCACCACCAAAGATTTTAAGGAGTTTTCTGATACCAAATTATTCTACGAACCGGGTTTTAATGTAATTGATGGGACCATTCAAAAAATTGGAGATGAATACCTGCTTTTTGTAAAAGATGAGACCAGGGAACCACCACGTAAAAATATCAGAATTGCCAGGGCTCAAAATCCGGAGGGTCCGTATCCCGCTGCAGGTTCACCCATTACCGGCAATTATTGGGCAGAGGGCCCTACCGTTTCTAAAGTAGGAGACTACTGGGTGGTATATTTTGATAAATACATAGAAAAAAAAATGGGTGCGGTAATGTCTTCCGATCTCCAAAACTGGACCGACATTTCTGACCGGATCAGTTTTCCCAGAGATAGCCGGCATGGTACCGTTTTTAAGGTTGAAAAATCATTTTTTGACAACTTGCCCTTCGAGAGGTAAAGGTCGTACCGTAAGAAATATCGGGGAAATCCGGTAATATCCCCTGGTAAAACGGGTGAATGGAGCAGCGAAGGGGTATTTCTGAAAGCATGTATACAGATGTTTACTTTTTTAAAGGAATACTCATCAGCAAAATAATTGGATGCTTACCATTTTCTTCAATGACTTGTGAATGAAAGTGTTGCTTGACAAAGATTATTCGCATAAAAATAATATCCGTTGCAAGGAGCTAATAAATGTGATTTTCTTTGCTGGGAAAGATTTTATTTTTCATTTTTGCATTCAAATGCGCACGTGGCGAAATTGGTAGACGCACTGTCTTCAGGTGGCAGCGCCTTCGGGTGTGAAGGTTCGAATCCTTTCGTGCGCACATTTTATTTTCCTGACCATTTTTTATGTAGCAGGCGGATAAAGTTCTCGTTTTTTTCTATTACAGGGAATTTATCACCAAGCAAGTATCCGTAAGGTTGCAAGGCTGGTATGCGGTCAAAAGTAATTTTCAGTATGCCTACCAAAGGAATAAAAAGAATCATCCCTGAAATACCCCATATGCCTCCTCCTATTAGAATAGCCAATACGACAGCCAATACATTTACCTTGACTTTTGAACCGACTATCAAGGGAGTTATCAGGTTATTTTCCAGCAATTGTATGCCCCAAAGAATCACTAAGGTGACAATAGGTAGCAGGAGTGAATCAGAGGTAAGGAAAACATAGAAGATTACCAATATGGAACTGACGATTACACCTATGTAGGGTATAAGGTTCATAATGGCAATAAATAAAGCAAAAAGCAGGTAATATTTAATTCCAATGATCTGGAAATAAATACCTGCCAGAAAGGCGACCAGTAGGGTGACTTTTACCATGCCGATCAGGTAGGCATGGATGACTTTTCCAGAATCGGATACCCATGCAAGGATAGCTTCATTTCGCCTGGAGGAGGCTTTCAATAGAAATTCAACAAAAAAATCCTTGTAGTACAACAGGAGGAACACATAAAGAGGTATGATACCGATCAGGGTCAGGGATTTTCCGGTGCTGAAAAGGGTATCATTTAGATTTTCAAAAGGAAGCCAATTCAGGGAGGGCAGGTTTTTTTCGTCATAAAGAGCAGCCGTACCCAGGTTGTTTTCGATTTGTTGCTTTAAATCCAACCACTTTTCATTCAACTTCGTGCCGATCTCCGGAATATCTGCAATCAAAAGAATCATTTGGTTGATCAGGACATAAAAAATCGCAGACCCTATGATACTAACCAGAATAAGGCTGATGGCAATGGCCAGGTATCTGGGAAATCTTTTGTTTTCCAGCCAATTGCTGAGAGGGTAAAGGGCAAAAGCGAAGAAAACTCCCCAGACCAGGGGCACCAGAATGAAGGCCCCGACATGCATCAGCCACAGGAAAAGGGTAATGGAAAGAAAGGTATAAGCAGTTAACTGTATGGGGTGAAGCCTGTTAGATGTCATACAATTTTAGATAGAAACAATGGTAAATTAAGGAGAATCAATTTTGCATTCCAAATAAAACAGTAGCTAAATTAAGATGGCTGAATTTCTTTATTTAAATAACAATTTCATAAAAATTTGCGTATTATTAGCGTTTGATGTAATATTGTAATATCAAAGAAGCAGAAGATCGCCATCCTGGGGATTTTAGTATTGTCTGTATACCTTTTTATACCAATCAAGATACATACCATTTCATCATTTACACAGTCTAGAATTACATTCACACGTTTTTTATGTATAACATAGAAGAATTAAGAATCAGGCTATTGTCTGAACTAAAAGAAATAGCCGAGGAGTTGGGGGTTAAAAATTTTAAATCTTTAAAGAAAGAGGATTTGGTTTATGCCATTTTGGACCAACAGGCCATCACCCCGGAGAAATCTCTTCCCAAGAAGAAGCCTTCCAAAGTAGAAACGGAAGTAGTGGAGGAGGAGCCCCTCGGAGAAAAAACAGAAAATGCTGCTTCTATGGAGGAAAAGCCGAAGTTCAGACGGCAGAATGTGACGGAACTTCCTAAAGAAGATTCCAGGAAAAATCCGGAGAAGGAAGAAAAAACCAGTGAAAAGCCTTCCAAACCCCAGCCCAGGAAGAACGAAAACCAAGAAAAGAAGTCCAAAAGTAAGCCGGTCAATAAAAAGCCGGAAGAGAATAAGAAGCCAGAGGATAACAGAAAGGCAGAGGAAAATGGAAACAAGTCCTCCGCCAAGGCAGAGGATGAAAAAGGAAGAAGTTTCAGGCCAAGACGAAGGGCAGTAGTTGATTTGGATGAAATCAAATCAGGAAATGAAGAGCAAACTTCCCCTTCCAATGAGTCTGATTTTTCTAAGAAAAGGAATACAAGGGAATCAGATGAGCAGCCCAATCAGGAGCCGCATTATAGCCCAAAAAGGAAACCCTCTGTTACCATTAAGGATTTTGACGGCATTATTGAAAATTCGGGAGTGCTGGAAATCATGTCGGATGGCTATGGATTTTTGAGGTCGCTGGACTACAATTACCTGGCTTCTCCAGATGATATTTATGTTTCCCCCTCTCAAATCAAACTTTTTGGTCTTAAAACCGGAGATAATATTCAAGGGCAGATCCGGCCTCCCAAAGAGGGAGAAAAGTATTTTGCCCTGCTGAAAGTAGGGACTGTCAATGGCAAGACAACAGATGAGATCAGGGACAGGATTCCTTTTGAGTACCTTACCCCATTATTTCCTGAAGAAAGACTAAGCCTTACCACCAAACCAGACAATTATTCGACCAGAATAGTTGACCTTTTTGCACCCATAGGAAAAGGTCAAAGAGGTATGATCGTAGCTCAGCCCAAAACGGGTAAAACCGTGTTATTACAGAAAATAGCCAATGCCATCGCTGAAAATCACCCGGAGGTACACCTGATGATCCTTTTAATTGATGAGCGGCCTGAAGAGGTAACTGATATGGCCCGGTCTGTTAAGGCAGAGGTGATATCTTCTACTTTTGATGAGCAAGCCGAAAGGCATGTCAAAGTAGCCGCTTTGGTTTTGGAAAAAGCCAAAAGGATGGTGGAATGTGGTCATGATGTGGTCATTTTGCTCGATTCCATAACGCGATTGGCAAGAGCTCACAACACGGTGGTACCCTCATCAGGAAAAATATTGTCCGGAGGAGTAGATGCCAATGCCCTCCACAAACCCAAGCGTTTCTTCGGCGCAGCCCGTAACGTGGAAAATGGAGGTTCACTTACCATCATTGCTACTGCTCTCGTGGAAACCGGTTCTAAAATGGATGAAGTTATATTTGAAGAATTCAAGGGAACTGGAAACATGGAGCTTTCGCTGGATAGGAAACTATCTAACAGAAGAATTTATCCTGCCATTGATGTTCCGGGTTCAGGTACCCGAAGAGAGGATCTGCTCATGGACAAGGAGGAGATGCAAAGGATTTGGATTTTGAGAAAAATCATGTCAGACATGACCTCTCAAGAGGCCATGGAGTTTTTGCTGCAAAGAATGAAAGGAACCAGAGATAATGCAGAATTTTTGATCAGCATGAATGGCTGATAATTTGATCCCTGGTTAAGTTGCAATAAGAAGCCCGATTTTTCGGGCTTTTTTTGTAAAAAACAAAAAATTAAATTTGAAATACAAAAATATAGGGTTAAGAATTTTTTTATCTTCTATTTCACGCTACCTGCCTTATCTTTTAATGAGTTGAACGATTATTTTCCTCAGGCTACAGATAACTGAATAATTTTATGCTGTTAACTTAAAAAAACAGCTATGTCAGCCAAATTTAATTCTTTGCTCTCATCTTCACTTAAGCGGTTTTCGACGCTATTTTTATTGATTTTTATATTAAATATTCATTTTATCGCCGGTCAAAATTTCAACAGTGTTGCTCATGGAAACTGGAATGATACCCAAACCTGGACCAGTACCAATGACTGTCGGCCCAATCAAGATATAAGTCTGGGTCAACCTCCGATTTCCAAGAACTCGGGATGTGCTGTGGAAGTCTTTATCAATCATGATGTGGTTTATGATGGAAATGTTTCAGGATTTGGTAGCGGGGTATTCTCAGGGATAGGCATCGGGTCAGGGGGAAGCCTGTTGTTTTTGGGGGACCTGACCATCGATGGTGGTGGATCCACTCCGAGGATTGAATTGGCAGATGGAGCGGAGTTGATCGTTAGAGGAAAAATAAATATCAACCGGGGAGTTGAAATCATCGTTCCCAATAATGCCAGACTGATCGCAGATGAGTTGATCGCAGGTGATAACCAACCTACCATCACCGTAGCTGAAGGCGGTGCATTAGTGGTGAAAGGGACAACTATCATTAAGGATAAAGCCAAATTGAATCTCAATGGAGATTTCGAAACCAATGACCTTACATTTTCCTCAGGAGGTACTATCAATGCTTCATCCAATGCGGGGAAGGTTGATGTTAATGGAGATTTATTGATCAATAACGGAACCTTAAATATGCTCGGGCAGAGCCGAATACAGGTGACAGGTACCACCTCTACAGGTCAAAGTGGGCAGATCAACTTTAAAAACACTTCTTCAGGATTGTTTTCCGGAGATGTGACCCTGTCAAATGGCGGTGGAATTTCTGCTGTGAACAATTCCGGTTTTGCTTTTGAGGAAAACTTATCCATGAGTGGAGGGGCTAAGCTTGAGCTCAGAAATTTTGCCAATGGCATTGTTCAAAAAGATATAACCATGACAAATGGCACCATTGATCTTTCCAATAATACCGAAATAGCTGTAGGAGGAAAAATCATGGCATCTAATGGGGCAAGTATCAATGGCAAAAACAATGCGTCGGTTAATATCTGTGATTACCCCAATTCTACCAAAGAAAGCACCTATCATGTCAATTTAAAGAATAAAGCTTTTTATGGGCAGGGCTGCTTTGCTTTACCGGTAGTCTGGAAATCTTTTGAAGTTGCTTTGGAAGGGGATGAAGGTATCCGCCTGGAATGGAAAACATCTAAAGAAGAGGCAAATAGCCACTACGAAATTGAAAGATCCTATGGGGGGGTTGATGCCTTTGAGAAAATAGGAGAAGTTACGGCAGCAGGCTGGACCAATGCAGAAACCCGTTATACATTTCAGGATAATCAGCAAAGGGGAATTTCCGGGATGGTTTACTACCGGATCAAGCAGGTAGATTTTAACGGGAATTCCTCAATAAGTGAGGTGATGGGGGCCAGGATAGCAGAAGTGATTACCAAAAAAATGGAGTGGATGGCTTACCCCAACCCCTCTGATGGATCTACCCTGAAAGTAAAACCGGTGATCGGATCAGCTTCCGGACCGGTACGCGCCCGATTTTTGCAAGCCTCAAGTGAAGCTGTATTCCAGGGAGAGCTGGGTATGGAGCTGGACCAATGGTTACAAACCAGGATACAGGAAGCCGTAAAGGGGGTCTGTGTGGTAGAGTTGATCTTTGAAGAAGAGGTTTATCGCATTAAAGTTGTAAGATTATAGGTTTCCCCGTTTTCTTGTAAAAAACATTGATTGACAAGCAATTCCAGGATTTTTTGGTTTACGTTTAATGATATGTATCCGATCAAAATAAACCTTGACGATATTTTGTAGTTATAAAAACGCAATTTAATTTAATTAAAATGCATTTAAAATCTTGAATAGGCTGCAAAAGCTGGTAATATCCCTTACTTTCGTTGGATACGTAATGCATAAATTTGTATTTCAAACGACCCGCTTCATTCTTGTTCATGCCCGCTTATATTTCCGTTCCTTTGTTATTGCTCGGTCTTGCATTGCCGCTGATGGAATCAAATGCTCAGGTATATACCTATACCCCGTCAGTAGATTGTTCGGGTACCTGGCAGGATGGGAATTGCTGGACCAAGACCCTTTTGGATGAACCGGCAAACTGTAACCCAAACGGGGACTGGCCTCCCTTTGCTCCCACAGGATGCCAGGTGCAGGTTATCATCAACCATGATTTGGCGATTTCGGAAGATGTTGAATTGGGGGGTACTTTTGCTTCATTGCAGCTGGGAGCCGAGGCTGTACTCACCATTGATGGCAATTTGACCATTGAAGGTAAAAAAGACATCCAATTTATTTTAGAGGGATCTTCTCGAATAAATGTTACACAAGCCTTAACCATCTCCCAGGGTGGCCTGGTGCCTCAACAGTTCTTAATCTGGGAGGTGACGGGTCGGGCATGTTGACAGTGGAATCCATAGTCATCGAAAACAGGGCAGTTCTGGAAGTGTCAGATGGTGGTGCGATTACCAGTCAAGGACCCACAGAATATTCAGGCAACTCCTCCACAATCAATGTGACCGGATTTTTCCGCACCAAAAGTTTGTTAGTTACCGGAGGAAAGGAACATCAATTCAATACGTATGGCAATTCCCAGGTAATAATAGACGAGGATATAGATATACGGGGAGATACACAGATAATCATTGGTGGTACCAGTGAGGTATATGTGAATAGAAATGTACTTGTGGCAGGAGATGCCACCATTATTGCAGATGATAATTCCAAAATATACGTATGTGGAGAATTTCCTCCTCCTGCCGAAGGAGGGAAAACACAGGAACTTGATGAGGGAAAGTTTTTCGACTGTAGTATACTTCCTGTAGAATTACTGGGGCAGCAAGTTGAGTTTTTTGCAAGCAGCAGAAAAGTGAAGTTAAGCTGGAGTACAGGAAGTGAAGAAGATTTCCGACATTTTATTATTGAAAGAGCTGTAGGTAATCCTGACTTATTTAATCCTGTAGATAAGGTAACGGGTGTAGGCAGTACCACTGAAATTAGTGACTATGAATTTTGGGATGCCAATTTGCCCCTTTTTGAATCCAGGGTTTATTACCGGCTGCTGCAGGTAGGCCAAAGCGGAGAACCGGAGTATATTGGGGAAGTGTTGGCACTGGATATCCCGGGTACCGGATCGGAAAATTCGACATGGAGAATCTATCCCAATCCCAGCAGGGGTGGAGATGCAAAACTGTCTTTATTAAATCAGGAAAAGTACAAGGGAGAACAGATTGACCTGACCATTTTTGGTCCCGTCGGGGAGATGATTTCGCTTAAAAACAGGAATTTGGAAAGCCTGAACCGGGAGTTGTCAGACAATATCAGTTCCCTGTCCACAGGTTTGTATTTTTTTCATATAGGATGGGGCAAAGAAAGGGAAATCATTAAAGTTCTTAAAAAGTAATTTAAATTTGCGGTAACAGCGGAGCTTGATTTTTTTTTGAATTTGTGGTAAATTGATTGACATTTCTATTTTTCAAATTCAAGTAGGCATTCATGAAACCACTGGAAGTATTAAAAAATTTTTATGGTTATCATTCCTTTAGGGGCAATCAGGAGGCCATTATTTCTAGTGTGCTGGATAAAAAAGATTGTATCGCCCTGATGCCAACGGGGGCAGGAAAGTCCGTTTGTTATCAGGTTCCGGCCATGATTTTACCCGGGCTTACCCTGGTTCTTTCTCCGTTGATTGCATTGATGAAGGATCAGGTTGATGCAATGAATCAGTTGGGAATCCCTGCGGCTTTTTTGAATTCTACACAAGATATCAGTGAGCAAAGATTTATTTCTGAACAAGTTTTTAATGGGCAGGTAAAACTCTTATATGTGGCTCCGGAGAAGCTTTACGGGGGATCCTATCCTTTAGTAGATATGCTGAAAAAAATCGAATTGTCTCTGGTAGCCGTAGATGAAGCTCATTGTGTGTCACAATGGGGGCATGACTTCAGGCCGGAATACCTTCGGCTCGGGCAGCTCAGGAAATCATTTCCGGCAGCCACTTTTTTAGCCTTGACCGCCACTGCAGATAAGGATACCAGGAAAGACATGGCAGAGAGGTTGTGTCTGAAACAGCCCCAGTGGTTCATTTCATCCTTTGACAGGCCAAACATTACCTACAGGGTTTCCCTGAGGTCAGACGCATTCTCCAAACTTCTGGATTTTCTCCGCATACATCCCAACGACTCTGGCATTGTTTATTGTTTATCCCGGAAATCGGTGGAGGAAACAGCGGACAAGCTCAATGCCAATGGTTTCTCAGCACTTCCTTATCATGCAGGTTTGGAAAAGGAAACCCGGCAGGTCAATCAGGAGAAATTTATCCGGGATGAAGTGAAGATTATTGTCGCCACCATTGCTTTTGGTATGGGGATAGACAAGTCCAATGTCCGCTTTGTGGTGCATACCAACATGCCACAAAATATAGAAAGTTACTATCAGGAAACAGGGCGTGCTGGAAGAGATGGACTGCCTGGTGAAGCTTTGCTTTTCTATAGTTATGGGGACAGCGTTACCCTTGGAAGAATGATAGCTAACTCTGATAATCCGGACTATGTGAGAAATATGAAATCCAAATTGGATACCATGGTCCGTTTCTGTCAGACCAAAAGGTGTCGCAGAAAATTTTTGCTTCAATATTTTGGGGAAGAATACCCTGAAGACTGCGGCAATTGTGACATTTGCTTTCAGCAAGGGAATAAAATGGATGTGACTACCTATGCGCAAATGCTGCTTTCTGCAGTAGTTCGGTTAGAACAGAAGTTTGGTTTGGGCCACGTAATCATGGTGTTGAGGGGTTCGCAGGCCGCCAAAGTAACTGAGAAGCAAAAGCGGCTTTCTGTTTATGGCATTGGCAAAGACAAATCTCCCGATTTTTGGAAGTTGCTTGGACATCAATTGATAAAGGAGGGCTATCTGACTCAGGAGGATCCCTTGAGACCTGTAGTAAGTCTTTCGCCCCAAGCCTGGGATAAGCTAAAAAAGAAAGAAAAATTTTTTCTAGCCATGGATGGGGATGATTTCTTTCAGGGCGTTCAGGAGACTAAAAATGATGAAGCCTTACTGGTGCAATTGAAGTCACTCAGATCCAGCCTTGCCGGCGAGCAAAATGTACCTCCTTATATTATTTTTTCAGATGCTACCCTGGTGGAAATGGCCAGGTATTATCCAGATTCGGAAAATGAATTGATCAGAATAAGTGGGGTGGGGCAACAAAAGCTGGAAAAATATGGCGATGCGTTTATGGGTCTTATTCGAAAGCACCTTAGAGAAAACGAGATTGTTAAGGAAAGTAAGTCTCCGGGGAACAGGTTAAAGAAAATAAACAAAGGTATTTCTTCATCTGTCAACGAAACCCTGGGCTTATTTATAGAGGGGCTGTCAATCACACAAATTGCTCAGCAAAGGAACCTTGCTATCAGTACGGTAGAAGGGCATATTACAGATTTGGTAGCTGCCGGTAAAATAAAAACAACTGCACTGCTAACTGAAAAAGTAATTCGGGAAATTAAAACAGCCGGAAAAACGCTGCAAGTAGAAAAGCTCAAGCCCTTAAAAGAACATTTTGGAGAAAAGTACAGCTATTTTCAACTCAGATTGGCCATGAACTACCGTGTAGGGTCAGATTAGCTTTGATGATAGGGGATGGACTTTCTTTTAAAGCGCTAAAAATCAATTCCTTTGTAAAAAATGTAAAAAAAATACCCCGAACGGGGTATTTTTTTTAGTTCGTGCATCACCTACCTTTGTTATGGGTGATTAAGCAACTTTTTAAGCTTTTATTTTGCTAAGTTCTTAAAGGGCAATTTTATTACTATTTTTTAGCCCTTTTTATTTTAACCAGGCCAAACTGATTTCATCAGGAGTCTTCATTCTGTCTGCCAGACGTGAGTACCGGGCGGATAAGCCAGCCAGATATTCCTGGGCCTTAGCTGCCATATCATTCAGACCGGTGGCTGTTTCTACTTCCCAGAGCTTTACCAAATGATCAATGATACGGGCATAATCCCAACCAGTATAGATACCCACTTTTTGAGTAATGGCTGAAAATTGATCAAATAGGGTAGGGTTTTTACTTCCTTCTCCCATTAAAACTGCCGGCATAACAATTTGTTTCCGCATCATTTTCTCAAAAGCCAGCATGGCTCCACTTGGATCTATTTTAAAAATTTCAGTCATGAAGCTTTTGTATGCTTTTTCGTGTCGGGCTTCATCACCAGCGATTTGCTTGCATATTTTGCCTAAGACAGTATCTCCTGCTTTATCTGCCAGCTTTCCAGTGTTTACATGTGAAATCTTTGTTGCCCTTTCCTGAAAAGAAGTGTAGATGATGGCCTGATAAGGGTCCTTTTCGGACCGGGGATCAAACCCATTATAAATCAGCCGATGTATGGTTTGCTCTACCTTTCTCATGTCTGCCCTTCCGGATAGGTACAGGTATTTGTTTAACAAGTCTCCATGGCGGTTCTCTTCTGCTGTCCAGGCCTTGGTCCACTTTACCCAACCCTTTTCACTGGTCAATGACCCTTCTTCATTTACCCCAGCCAACATATTGAAATAAGTTTGATAACTGGGCAATGCCTCTTCCGTGATCATGTTACCAACCAATGAAGTGATGATGGTGTCAGGAATACCTGCAGCCCTCTCCCTTAACAGTCGGACCTGATCCAAAGCATCTGGTTCAGTCATGTCTGGTAGGAAATCTGTCGGCTGCCAGCAATCATCAGGGTCCATCAGGGTCGTTCCTACGGTTTCCGTCACAAAGTCATCTATTTGACCGATGACTTCAGCATTCTTTTCCAATTCGTAATTGATATTTTCTGACTTGTTCATAATCTATGCTTTCGCTTTGTGATGCCAATCTGTTTGTAAGGCCAAACATTTGCATCTGTCTGCAAATTAACTACAATGCTGTTAAATTTTAAAATAATTAATTTTTAACAAGGCACCTAACATTCTGTCCTTCTATAACGAATGCATTGGAATATTCATTCAATATTATAATTAAATTCTACTATCTTCTCAATAGGTTAATTTATATGCGGCAACTTTGTCCTTAAAGAAGGTTGGTACCAATACGATGTTTTCTCCGGGAATATATCCGATGTCGGCAGTGTTTGACTCCTCTTCCGTGGTGTCAAGTATTTTGGTGGCAGTTCCATCCTGAATGAGGAAAATCTCCCCGGCCCACCTGCTGGCGATAAAAGCATTTTCATCCAAAACGATTAGTCCGTCACCACCCGTTACTTCTGAATTGATGATTTGAAAACCACCATCAGCGTCGTATTGTTTTAAGCCTTCAGCATCCAGGCCATAAAGGGTTTTACCATTTCCTACCTGCAGACCATTGATATTATTTTGATCTTCAGCCAATGTCTGAATGGTTCCAGATTCCAGGTAGTGGATTTTGTGGGTTCTCATGTCAGAAAAATAAACCTTTTCACCATCAGTAGCAGCATCGTTCAGAAAAACGGCCCCCTCTATTTCGTAGGTTTGGTTAATTTCTCCGGTAGCCAATTCTATTTCAAGCAAACGATCGATATCAGTGACATACAGGTAATCACCTTTGACTGCCATGCCTTTTGGTGCGTTTAAACCGCTTACCCAGTCTCTCTCCAGTATTTCACCGTCCGTATTGAGTTTGGAGATAGAGCCCACGCCGTCCTTCTCGTCAGGACCACCTTCAATATTGGCCACATAAAGGGTTCCGTTGCTCTCTTCATAATGAACGGATTCATTGGTGGTCAATTCAGCCGGGGATTCCCATAGCAGTTCCATGGATGGACTGCTGCCCGCATCATCTGCTGCCTCTTCATTGACTTCATTATTGGTACTTTCATTGTTGGTATTGCCAGGTCCGCAGCTCCAAAAAGAAAGCAGGATCAGGGATAGCGACCAAATTCTAGCTGATAAGGGTATTTTTGAAAATTTCATGGTTGTCGTTTTTGGTTGAATATCAAATTTCGCTAATTTTTTTGTGGAATACTTAATTTTCGTCATAAAATGAAGTTTTTACAGGGTAGTTATGATCCGAAAGATCAGTATATTTGGCTCTCAATTTGTAAAACAGACAACTACTAACAACAAAAATTACAGAAAATGAAGCACTTTACATTTATTTTAGCACTATGTTTTGCTATTTTGACTATTTCCTGTGGAACTGATACTGAAGAATCAACGGATTATTCCCAGCTTTCCGAAGAAGAAATAATGAAAATTGCGAATGACCTGGCACAAAATACCATAATGGTAGATGGCCATGTGGATTTGCCTTATCGAATGAAAGTGGGGGGATTTACCTTGCAGCGAGAGATATTAAACGTAGCTGAAAGGACAGAAGGAGGGAATTTTGATTTCCCCAGATCCAAAGAAGGGGGGCTGGACGCACCATTCATGTCTATCTATATCCCTTCCCGTTATCAGGAAATGGGAGGCGCCAAAGCCCTGGCAGACTCCCTGATTTTAATGACAGAGCGGCTGACTACTACCTGGCCGGATAAGTTTGCCCTGGCCTATGGGCCGGATGAAATCCGGAAAAATTTTGAAGCTGGTAAAATTTCTCTGCCCATGGGCATGGAAAATGGTGCTCCCATTGAAGATAACCTGGACAACATCCGGTATTTTCACGAAAGGGGCATCCGTTACATTACCTTAACCCATGGAAAGGATAACCTGATTGGCGACTCCTCCTATGATACCACCTATACCCATGGGGGCTTGAGTGAGTTTGGGGTGGAGGTAGTGAAGGAAATGAACCGGATAGGAATCATGGTGGATATTTCTCATGTATCTGACGACACCTTTTACGATGTGATGGAAGTTAGTCAGGTGCCGGTGATTGCCTCTCATTCTTCAGCAAGGCACTTTACACCAGGGTTTGAAAGAAATATGGGAGATGAGATGATTCAAAAACTTGCGGAAAATGAGGGGGTCATCATGATCAATTTTGGGGGCAGTTTTGTGGATCAGGATTTTCGGGAAGGAAATGATGCGGTAAGGGAACATATCATTAACTGGTTGGCAGAAAACGAACTCAGTAGAAATGATCCCGAGGCCACCGAATATATTTCCGCTTATGTGGCAGAAAACAATCCATTCCCCTCAGTTCAAAAAGTGGCCGATCATTTTGACCATATTGTTGGGTTGGTTGGCATCGATCACCTGGGTTTTGGTTCTGATTTTGACGGAGTAGGAGATACCCTCCCCACAGGACTGAAGGACGTTTCCATGTATCCCAATTTGATTGCAGAGCTTTTGAAAAGAGGATACAGCAAGGAAGATATTGAGAAGGTTTGCTATAAAAATGTATTCAGGGTCTGGAAGGAAGTGGAGGAATTTGCGAATGCTTCTTCCTGAATAGTATGCTGCCGAATTTCTGATGGTTTTTCGGGTTTTGTATAATAAACCGAAACCTGATTTAAATCAAAAAAACCACCTGAGGGTAATTTCCGGTGGTTTTTTATTTGCTTTGTTGCGGCAATTGGCACCACAAATTATGCTTTGGTCATGGCGTTGAATAAACGTAATTGTTCTTTCATGGCGGCTATCCGATCCACAGGAGTAGTCCTGGCTTCCAGTAAAATCCAGCCTTTATAATTCATTTGTGTAAATAAATTCATTAACTCCTGGTAAGGATAATCGCCCTCATTGAGCTCGCGAATGTGTACCGTGTCTCCAAACCATTTTTTGACGGAGTTTAAGTTTGCTTCCAGTCCCGGAGGTAGTAAATCCTGGTCATTGCAGTTCCAGCAAACCTTTACGCTTTCCTCTGTGACCTGATCAAAGATGGCTTTCATATTTGGCAATTGCTGGGTAAGCTTGCCATGTACTTCTACCCTGACCAGCTGCCCCAGATCACTGGCATACCGACCGACTTCATTGAAAGAAGCGGCGATTTGCGCAATGGTTTTTTCTTTTGAAACTTCTTCGGGAAGGCCATTGGGTTTGACTTTAATGCCCGTGGCACCAATGTCTTTACATAGTTGCAGGTATTGTTTGGTTCCTTCAATATTTTCCCGGACTTCTGCCTGATCGGTATAGTGATAGGCAAAATTGGATCCGTATCCCAGGCAGGTAACCGGGCTATCGGCAAATCGCTTTTTAACCTCCCTGCGCTGCCTGGCAGAAAGGTTGGTTTCTACCCCATGGGCATGCTCGGTGCGCAACTCTACCCCCAACAAGCCGCTTTCTTCACAATTGGCGATTAGTTCTGGCAATTCCCAGTCTTTCCCCCATTGATAGGTGACCAGACCAAGCTGCATGTCGGAATTTTGAGTAAAAGCCGGGGAAAAGGATGGGTTCCATAAGGCTAGTCCTACTCCTGCAGCCATGCTTTTTTGAAGAAAACCTCTTCTTGATTGGTGGTTATCCATGATCTTAATGAGTTATAAAGGTGTTGTTTTATTGTTTGGCATACTCATCCGCCAGCTCATTGATGGTGGCATCGGAAAGATCTTCCGAAGCCACGACAAACCGGTATTTGAAAGTGGCTGTTTCTCCATTACCCAAACTGAAATTCAACTCATTCTCACCTCCGGACATGGCCTTTTGTCCCAGGGTATTGGCGGCAAAAAGACCATAATCCCTTGCATGCCAATAAGTAGGGTATCCGGCGTTATCAGGATGGTCAATGATAACCAGAGAAACCGGCTCTCCATTGATCTCACTTGAAAGTTTCATCCAGCGGCCTCTGGTACCCCATACATCACCACCTTCTATGCCCTCCGAACTTCTGTAATCGCCTTTCACATAGGTATTATCCATTTTTTCAACCCTGGTTTTTATTCCCTGAGAATCCATCAGTTCGGTTGGCTTGTCTGTAGGCAATTCCATTTCGCGGCTTACCCTGATGGCAAACATTCCTTCTTTATTGTCGGTAAATTTTACTTCATCCACTACCGCTTTCAAGGTTGTAGTACGGTCGATGATGCGCATACCTGTCATGGCCTTGAAATCAAAACTTGTTTCTTCTTCCAGCAGGGTTTCATTGTCTGGTGATTTCCAACTGGAGGTGGTTTCCAGTACAGCTTTTCCCTTGCCGCTCTTTACTTTTTCTATGGATTGGTGATAGATGGTGCCGTAGCGATCTTTTCTTTCCGCAGGAATGGCCTCGGAATTGTTCCAAAAGTCCAGCCCGTTTACGTCTCCGTAATTGAGCCAGATACCTACATGATGGGGGTGATCGGTACGGTCTCCTTCTTTATTAATTAACGGATAGCTACGGGTAACCATGTTTCCTGCCGGAGACATGACCGGCCACAATACGGGTTTCATGATATTGTCGGGGTAGATATAGGAAGTGAAAACTTTTCCACCTACAATGACATCCACTTTATTTTGGGCTTCATTTACCTGTATTTCGATCTTTTCTTTGCTCTTTTTCTGAGCAAAAAGCAAGCTGCTGCTACTTATGATCATGATCAATATGATTGCGCTATACTTCATCTGTGATGTGTTTTAAACCTCTGATTAAACGTTGAATTCGTAACTGATGATTATACTTGCCAGGGTTGATGCCTGGCAGGTTGATTTATTGGTGTCATTTACTCACCATTAATTACCCTTGGTTATCAAACTCTTTCAGGAACTTCAAATCCTTTTCTGTAATTGCGGGTAAGCATTTCATCGGCCTCCGCATCATTGACAAAGGTTTCAGACTGTGGATTGAAGGTCAGCACACGCTCCAGTTTGTAGGCAATATTTCCCAGATGGGCCAGACCAGAAGAGAGATGGGCTGTTTCAACCGGACCATTGAGAATGGTTTTGTCATGTTTTCTGACGGCCTCGATGAAATTGGCAAAATGGCCATCAGTACCTCCGGCACCTCTGTCCATGCCTGTGCCGGATTCACCGCCATCATCTCCGGATTTTCCGGGTTTCCGGTCTTGTCCTAAGAATGACTTGTACTTATCATACCCGTCCACGACAATGTATCCCTTATCACCATAGAAGATATTACCCACGGTGGCCCCACCTTCTTCATTGGTACACCAGGGGCGTACTTCAAACTGGATGATTTTATTTTCTTCCGGGTAGTTGTAGACAGAAGTCAATACTTCAGGTACTTCTTTGGCATCGTTCCATAGGAATTTGCCACCCATGGAGGTGATTTTGGTAGGGAGTCCTACATCCAATCCCCACATGCAAAGGTCTGTTTCGTGGATACCCTGGTTTCCTACGTCGCCGTTGCCATAGTCCCAGTGCCAATGCCAGTTGTAGTGTACCAGGTTTCGGGAAAATGGTCGCTTTGGAGCAGGCCCGGTCCATAAGTCATAATCAATTCCTTCCGGTACGGGTGCAAATCCCTGATCGCCTATACTCGGTCTCCATCTAAATACAATGCCACGGGCCATGTAAACATTTCCGATGTATCCGTCCCGCATCAACTGAATGGCCTCCTGTATGGCAGGGGAGCTTCGCAGCTGAACGCCATGCTGGACGATCCGGTCATATTTGTGGGCAGCTTCCACCATTTTGCGCCCTTCCCAGATGTTGTGGGAGCCTGGCTTTTCTACGTACACATCTTTGCCCGCCTGGCAGGCCCAGATAGTGGTCAGGGCATGCCAGTGGTTTGGCGATGCAATACTGACCACGTCAATATCCGGATCGTCAATTACCCGGCGTAGATCTTGTTCCAGTTTTACCTCCTTATTGTAGGTTTCCTTAAAACTTTTTTGCCTCTCTCTCAGCAGGTTCATATCCGGATCACACAAGGTGGTCACCTGAACATTTTCCTGGTTCATCAGGCTTTGAATATGGTTTTTACCCCGCCCATTTACGCCCAGTACTGCCGCATTGATGCGGTCATTGGCACCAAAAACGCTGGACGAAACGATGGTAGGGGCTACAATGGCTGCTGAACCTGCGATGGCTGACTTTTTAATGAATGATCTTCTGGATGAATCATTAGATGAATCATTATTCATAATATGCTGTATTTGAGTTTATAATTAAATATTCCGTGTAAATTAAAAAATTCACCCGACTGCACCTGCCTTCGGGTGAACTTTTTATATGATCGGCATTACTCTCCAATGGCCCGCATGGGGTCCTCATTAGATGTGCCAGCAGCTTGCACCACATGATTTAATGGCTCAATGTTGTCTTCAGCACCGTTGTACCCCGTGGTTTGGTTAAGGATGGCTTCCACATTTCCCACCAGGCAAGGCTGGAAAACAGGCCAGAAAATGTGGTGTGGGTCCATGGTGTACCGGGTGGTGTTGTAGGTCGCCCAGGGGACTTCATCCCGGAAGAAATTGTTTTTTTCCATCATACGGTCGTAATAAAAGCTATTCGCAGAAAGTGAGGTTTCGATGTCATTTCCGGTAATGGAATAGGTTTTCCCGTTATAGGCCATTTTTCCTCCATCCTGTCTGTCAGGACGGGCTTCCTGATTGACGGAGTAGAACTTGTGCCAAGGATAATCGTACCAGCAACGGATGGTATCCTGGCAGGTCAGCTTGCCATTATCCTCATATAGGCCAGCAATGTGGTAACTTTCTTTTCATAATAAATTTGGGTTTAATTAATTGGATAAGCAACTATCGAAGTTAGTTACGGACTTTTAAAGGATGTTCCATAGGCTATTTTTGGGTTTTTGGTTATTATTAAATCATGAATGAAAGGTGGTTTTTTTTTCAGAGAAATAACCTGGGTTTGTGTTAATTTTAACCAATTGTGGAATCGATTGCACAAGCCCAAATAATTAGACTAAAAATACCGTTTAAAGTCACCATTTACCTTTTAAAATGGTTTGTTTTCTTTTAACATTTTTTAAACTACGCTAATTATAATTAAAAATGGCAAGCCAAAAAAAATTATTCGGTAAAAATTTTAAAAAACCCAATTTTATGTAAACAGGTAAAAATTAAATTTCATGAAAGAGGAAATTGTAAAATAATCATCGGTCATTAAAACCTCCAAACAACTAAAGTTCTATTGATCAGGAAGGATCTAATTGATTATCCGGAACAGGTAACGGTTGCCGGCATAGAAATAATTTAAAGCCAGATAAATAGAAAAATCAGGCTTGAATTATAACCTGCATACATTATTGGGTCTTACATTGTTTGGTGTTTTATCAGTCATAGAGGGAGCTTCGTTTCCAAAGATATTTTTGTTCCAATAAAGGAACTCCAAAGGTGTCAGATTCCCTCTGTTCTGCCAAGCGGAATCCTTCCTTGATATACAAGTGTGCGGCAGCCTTTAAGTTTTCTGTGGTCCACAGGAAGATTTGGCCGTAATGATGATCTTTAATGTGTTGCATAAATAATTGTAAAAGCAATCTGCCAAGACCTTTACCCCTGTAGTCCGGAGTAGTGATAAAATACCGCAGTTGGGCTTTTTTCTCACCCCTGTCGATGAGCGCAATGCAACCTTTGATCTGCCCACCCGCTTTGGCTATCCAGATGTGGTCCTTTCCTTCCTTAAAATGGCACACAAAATCAGCAAAGGTACGGGCCACATATTTTTCAAACCCTAATTCAAAACGGTAATTTTCGTGGTACAACCTCCCATGGAGCTCGATGATGGCACCAATATCTCCTGGCTCAAAATGATTCAGGATACGGATCTCTGGCAAAGATGATTTCAGGGAATGCATGGAAAAGTTAATTTTAAAAACATACGCATTTGCAATAAACGATTTAAATATAAAAAAGAAGCCTTGATTTTTAAGGTATATGGCTGATGGCTGGCAAGAAATGAGGTAATCTGGTATAATTTTTTGCGACTACGGCGAATATCATTTAACTTGACCAATCAATTAAAGGATGATTTTTGACCAAATGACAAATCCTTTTTTTTAAAAATAAACCCCCACAAAACATGAGTCAGATAGCAATCAATTTTCAGGATGCCCAAAAGGCATTCTTGATTTTAAAAACATTAGATAAGGACAAAATAGCCGGTTTCCTTGAGGAAATGGCCAGCCAAATAGATGCGATCAGGGATGATTTGATACCCACAGCCGCCCGGGAGTCCCACCTGCCTGAAGGGAGGATTACCGGCGAACTGGGCAGGACACTGGGGCAGATCAGGCTCTTTTCAGCCTTGGTGGCCGAAGGGAGTTGGGTGGAAGCCACCATTGATCACCCTGATCCTGATAGAAAACCAGCACCCAAGCCCGACATCAGGAGAATGCTGAAAGCACTGGGACCCGTGGTGGTATTTGGGGCAAGCAATTTTCCGTTGGCTTTTTCTACTGCAGGAGGTGATACGGTCTCTGCCCTGGCAGCAGGATGCCCTGTCCTATACAAGGCTCACCCTGCGCATCCGGAAACTTCCCGTATGGTGGCCGAGTCGATAAAAAATGCTGTCCGGATCAGCGGATTGCCAAAAGGAACCTTTCACCATGTAGAGGGCGGCATTGATACAGGGCAGGAACTGGTTGCCCATCCTTTAGCGAAGGCGGTGGCTTTTACCGGGTCCTACAGAGGGGGGAAGTCACTTTTTGATGCCTGCAATGCCAGAGAAAATCCAATCCCTGTTTTTGCTGAGATGGGAAGTGTCAATCCCATATTTGTAATGGAAGGTTACCTGGCTGATCGGATGGATGCTGCAGCGGCGGCTTATGCCTCCTCCCTGAGTTTGGGCGTTGGGCAATTTTGCACCAATCCCGGACTTATTTTTGTTCCCAGGTCTCAGGAAGAAACTTTTGCTGCGGCAGTAGTTGACCAATTGAAGGAGGTGGCTGGAGCTCCCATGCTCCATGAGGGAATCTGTCATACCTATTACCAGGCACTGGAGACTTTGACCCAATCAAAAAAATTGAAATGGTTATTGCATTCGGAAGAAACAGACGTACTCACCGGAAACGTAGCCCTGGCCAAAATCAAGGCCTCAGATTGGCTGGCTGATGAGGCTTTCCAGGAAGAAGTCTTTGGTCCATTTGGCATCATGGTAGTTTACGAGGACCGGGATCAACTGCATGCTTTGGCAGAAAAATTGAAAGGGCAGCTCACCTGTACCATCTGGGCTGAGGAGGAGGAGCTGCAAAGCAGCGGTGACCTGCTACACCTGATAGAAGAAAAGTGCGGCAGACTTTTGTTTAAAGGTGTACCCACCGGAGTAGAGGTTGGGCATGCGATGCAGCATGGAGGGCCTTTTCCTGCCACCACCGATAGCAGGAGCACTTCTGTGGGATCCTACGCCATCAAACGTTTTGCCAGACCGGTAGCCTATCAGGACATGCCGGATAGCCTGTTACCTGAGGCTTTAAAAGAAGGAAACCCTATGGCCATACTCCGAAAGGTAGATGGGGTTTGGGTAAATTACTAATCTCAACTCCGGCGCAGCCTTGCGTTTTTCATCCTGGAAGGAAGCGAACACTTTCCTACATCAGCTGTGAATATTTGATGTCTAGGCCCCTGATTACGGGATATTTTGCTTGCCTGGGGGAGTGATTCAACGGAGAGAGGTTGTAAACAACGGAAAGAAAAAAGTGAATTGGGGCGGGATAAAAAAAATTATTCCGCTCCTTTTCTTTATAGCAAGACCAGATCCTCCACGACAGCTTTTCCGTATTTCTCCTCAATAAGTAAGAGGATTTTGGATTTGTTCATGGCCATTTCCTTTTTAAGGGGTCCTGAACTTATTTTGACATAGAGGATTTTCTTTCTGATGGAAAGACTTTGGGTCCGGGAGGCCACTGTTTTCCCCATGAGCATTCCCCACTCTTGTATGACGGTTTTTTCTGAATATTTATCCTTCAGCTTGTAGGCTTCCAAAAGCTCCTCAAAAACCTCTTTTAGTGGGGAGGTATTACTGGTTCTCTGGTTGCCTTTTGGATAATTCTTCATGGCATAAAGATAAGTTGATTCTTTAGATAAATAACTGTGCAGCCAGGTAATCTGCCAACAGTTTTCCTTTATTGCTAAGGCTGATGGACTGGCACTCCATTTGGATCAACCCCTGCTGCTGCATGTCAGAAAGGGCTTTTTCCTTTTCCTTCAGCAGGTCCCAACCAAATTTTTCCAACAGGAAAGCTGTATCAATCCCCCAGATTGTCCGCAATGAGGTGAGCAGGTACTCATTGATTTGCTCAGTAGCGGTAAGTGTTTCCTGCCGAAAGGCCGGTTTATTTTCTTCAAGCAAGCGGATGTAGCGGGTATTATGAGCTATATTAGATCCCCTGTGCGCTCCGTCAAATGAATGAGCTCCGGGGCCTATGCCCAAATAGGGCACACCCTTCCAATAATTGCTGTTGTGCAGGGAAAAGGCCTTGTTTCTCGCAAAATTAGAGATTTCATACTGTAGATAGCCTGCTTTTTCCAGGCTTTGTTGCAGAATTTCAAATTGCTCGGCCTGAAAATCTTCCGAGGCCGCTTGAAATTTCCCCTTTTTCTCCCAAACCCCAAGTGCTGTCTTTGGCTCTATGGTGAGGCAATAAGAGCTGATATGGTCGGGAGTCAATGCCAGGGTTTGTGCGAGGTCCGCTTGCCATATGCTGTGATCCTTATAGGGGAATCCATAGATTAAATCCATCGACAGGGATTTGAACCCGGCCTTTCTGGCTTTGCCAATAGCCAGCAGCGATTCCCTGGCGTTATGCGACCGGTTGTAGAATTTTAAAACATCATCATCAAAACTCTGTATACCAATACTTAGCCGGTCGATCCCAAGGGCGAGCCATGCATCTAATTTTTCAGCTTCCAGGTCATCCGGATTGGCCTCTAAAGTGGTTTCCAGCAGCTGGCAATCAAAATGGGTATGGATGGCATCATGGATTTCCCGGAGTTGGTCTGCGGTCAGAAGCGAGGGGGTACCTCCTCCGAAGTAGAGGGTGTGAATGGCCTCTCCTTCCGGCAAATAATCCTTTCTAAGTTTCAGCTCCCGGCAGATCATGCTGACCATTTCTGGTACGTGCTTTCTGTTGGTACTGAAATGAAAATCACAATAATGACAGGCCTGCAAACAAAAAGGAATATGGATGTATATACCTGCCATGGTGATTAATTGATAGATGGAATCCCGGGAAATAGCTGTCGGGATGGAAAGCGGAGAAAGCTGTTGGTTTTACATGCTTGATTTTCTTTCATCTTCCCATGCAAAGCTAAAGATAATTGGAGAGAGGTTTTAGGATTTGGCGATAATTGAGTTAATTTTGAATCAAAATGATCTACCATTTCCAAAATTCAATGAAAATGATAATGCCCAAAACAGTACCGCTACTTTTAATGGTCTTTTTGTTGATGTCTCAGGTTTCTTTGGCACAATTGGATATTAAAAAAAGTTTGGTGCCCAAAAATGCCAGTTTGAAAAAGGTAGGAGAAGGATATAGCTTTACAGAAGGTCCGGCAGTTGATAGGGAGGGAAATGTATTTTTTACCGATCAACCCAATAATAAAATCTATAAGTGGAAATTTTCTACGGGAGAGATTTCTGTTTTTTCTGAGCAATCTGGAAGGTCAAACGGTCTTTATTTTAACCTGGAAGGCGATTTGATCGCCTGCGCAGATATGGAAAACGAGCTGTGGTCTTTTGACAAAGAAGGTAATCCAGAGGTACTGATTGAGAATTTCAAAGGAAAAAAGCTCAACGGACCAAACGATTTATGGATCAATCCCAGGGGAGGGATTTACCTGACCGACCCTTTGTATAAACGAGATTATTGGGAAAGAGAGCCTGAAATGCAGCAAGATGGAGAGCATTTGTATTACATGAGTAAGGACGGCCTGCAGTTTTTCAGGGTAGATGAAAATCTGGTTAAACCCAATGGATTGGTCGGGACTCCGGATGGAAAAAAATTGTATGTAGCTGATATAGGAGCTGATAAAACCTATGTTTACGATATAGAAGAGGATGGATACCTGACCAACAGGCGTTTATTCGTAGAAATGGGTTCAGATGGTATGACCCTGGATAACAGGGGAAATGTATACCTGACAGGTGATGGGGTGACCATATTCAATAGTAAAGGAGACAAAATCGGGCATATTCCTGTAGATGAAAATTGGACGGCAAATGTATGTTTTGGTGCAGGAGACAGAAAAACTTTGTTCATAACGGCCATGGGCTCTGTGTATACTTTTCCAATGAAGGTAAGGGGTGTTTGGTAAGTGGGCTACAAGCACTTTTTTGTTTGCAGTTTTTTTTTATTTCCTGGCACTGTATGGGGCAGGATCAGGATTACGTGTTGACTGTGGATTTGTACGGCGCACAGGAGGATGTCAAAAGAACCAGGGAAATTAATTTTGCTGATAGCCTGGAAATACACCATTTTTCTACCCATCTGGTAGACTCACTGCATGCGGAAGGATACCTAAACCTGAAACGCACACTCCGGTTTAGCGCTAACAAAAAAGCACTCTTGTCCCTTGATGCCGGCAGACAGTATAAATGGGTGCGATTAAGCCAAGGAAACCTGGAGGCTTGGATAGCGAATGCCATACAGGATAAGCACTTCATCCCTGATGGCAGTCCATTTCAGTTCCATGAAGTTCGGCGATTGATGGATGAGATCCTGGAAACCGGCCAAAACAATGGTTTCCCCTTTATGTCCGTTAAATTAGATAGCATAGACATTGAAAATGGACAGGTGACAGCAGGGATATTTATGGATAAAGGCCCACTGATTACCTTTGATACCTTGAAAGTAACAGGGAATTCCAAATCTCAACCCCTGTATTTGGCCAGAAAAACCGGCATTATTCCGGGTGAGCCTTTTTCTCAAAAAAAAGTAAACCGGGTTGTGGACGCCCTGGACAATAATGTGCCCTATGTGAGCCTCGCAGGCAGTCCTGAGTTGTCCTTTCAAAATGAAACGGCTACCGTTTATTTGCCGGTCAATGACCGACGAATGAATGCCATTGATGGGGTCATCGGTCTGCTTCCCAATGAAATTGAAGCCAACAAGTGGTTGGTCACGGGGCAGTTTGATTTGCAGCTATACAATGTTTCCGGTAAGGGAAGGGATTACCTGCTCAATTGGCAGAGGCTAACGCAATATTCTCAAAATCTTCGCCTGGAAGCCAGTGAACCTTACATACTTGGATCCCGACTAGATATTAGCGGTGCCTTTTCATTGTTGAAAGAGGACACTACATTTTTGAATAGGGACTTTAGTTTCAGGGTAGGTTACCAAATGGCGACCCATACCCATATTCGTTTTTTCAGTAAATGGCAGGCCGGTGACCTGCTCAGCGTAAGCAGGTATAAGGATGCCACAAGTCTACCTGAAGTGGCTGATTTCAGATTCAATAGTTATGGAGCGATTTTGCATTACACCCATGTGGATGATTTGATTGTTCCGAAATCGGGGTGGAGAAGCAACCTGACATTTGGGATAGGTAATAAAATAATAAAAGAAAACACGGGCATCGCACCAGCGCTTTATGCGGATATAGAAAAAAATTCCCTTCAGTATTATTTTCAGGGAAAGCTAGATTATTATTTCAAATGGGAGAAGAATTTTAGTTCGAGATTATCCCTTCATGCCGGAGAATTAAATAATACCAATCTCCTGCTGAATGATTTGTTCCGTTTAGGGGGCTTACAATCCATTCGGGGCTTCAATGAAAACTTTTTTTATTCCAATCGCTACGTATATATGAACCTGGAGCCCAGGTATTATTTCGGAAATTATTCTTATTTCCTTTTGTTTACAGACTTTGGTATGGTGGAGGATGAGGTAACGCAGCAGGACAGGGATTGGCCATTTTCTTTTGGTGGGGGATTAAGTTTGGAAACAGCCGGGGGGATTTTTAATTTTGTCTATGCCTTGGGTAAGGCCGCCGACCAGCCACTTGGTTTTAATTATTCGAGGATTCATTTTGGTTTTACGGGACGTTTTTAATGAAAAGAGAGCATCAGTTTTTATTGTTAATTATTGGCATCTCAAGTATGCTGGCTTTTCCGGAAAAAGCATCCTCCCAGGTTTTGTTTAATTATGATCCTGATATTAAACTTTCAAAGGAAAGGACTGTGTTTACCCCAAACGATGCGGCATTTGTTTGGGTGGATACCCGGAAATTTACAACTGCGGAGTGGAGGATCAGGATTCCAGGAGGTGCTGCCTTGTTTATGGGAGAAGCGTTATGGATGCTGGCGGAAGAGGATACCCTGCTCTTTATTTCTAATCAGGAGTTGGAATCAAGGATTGGGAAATCCGGGGAATTAAAGATATCGGCCTTTAAAAGCGGGATTGCAACAAGGGATTTTTCGGTAAGGAAGGGTTTTTTTGATTCAGATGCCGGTCCACCAGGACTTCAAAATGAAGCGATTGATACTAAAAGAAGTAAAGATAAATTTAAGGATTTCTTCTTTATCATCGTGCTGGCCATTCTATTTTTTCTTGCCCTTTTCAGGGTATTGTTTCCGTCGATTTTCGGCCTTTTTTGGAATCCAATAGCCATATTTTCTTTTGAGGACCTGTGGGAATCTGTAAGTTTTTCCAAGATTTACTCCGCAGAACTGTTGTTTTATCTGATATTGATCAATATGGGTATGGCATTGATGATTATTTTTGGCATTCACTTATTCGAAATCGATCTTTTTGGACTATCCTTTGGGAATGAAGTTCAAATGATGGTTTTCATTTGGTTGGCATGTACCCTTTGCCTGACGCTGATTACATTTTTAAAGTTTATTTGGTTAGGGATCAATACCTACCTGTTTGAGTTGGATAAAATTGCCCTTCCTCACTTTTTTTACTTGCTGAAAGTAAGCGGTTTTGGGTTATTGGTTCTGATTGGAGGCACAGTAATTTTGTATACCAACAATTTGTTTTCAGGGGGAACATACGTTTGGGGGCTATTCATTTCTTTTCTGGTAGTATACACGCTGGGTATAATTGGCTTATCTATCTGGTTGTACAAAAAAAATGGTTTTAATAATTATCATTTATTTTCATACCTTTGCACCTCTGAATTGATCCCCTTTTTGGTGATTTGTAAACTTCTCCTAGGGTAAAGGAAAAAAAAATAAAATGACGCAATCAACAAAAGACAGATTAAACCGGGTTAGAAGCATTTTGGTATCTCAGCCAAAACCATCTGATGAGCGGTCACCCTATTTTCAATTGGCTGAGAAGTACAAGATTAAAATTGACTTCAGGCCATTCATTCAGGTGGAGCCGGTATCCATCAAAGATTTCAGAAAGCAGAAAATTGAAATATTAAAACACACGGCGGTAATTTTTACCAGCAGAAATGCAATAGATCACTTTTTTGGCATCTGTCAGGAATTGAAGATTGAAATGCCGGCAGATATGAAATACTTTTGTATTTCTGAGCAAACAGCACATTATCTTCAAAAGTATATTGTCATCCGGAAAAGGAAGTTGTTTGTAGGGAATCGTACGGCAGCAGATCTTTTTGATTTCTTTAAAAAACATAAATCTGAAAAATATTTATTTCCCTGTTCGGATATCAGAAAGGATGACATTCCAACTTATCTGAGTGAAAATAACATTTCTTTTACAGAGGCCATCATTTATCATACAGTAGCGGCAGACCTTTCCGATTTGAAGGACATCAAATATGATATTTTGGCGTTTTATAGTCCTTCAGGCATAAAATCACTTTTCAGTAATTTTCCGGACTTTGAGCAGGGCAAGACCAGAATTGCTGCCTTTGGCCCGACTACCTCACAGGCAGTAAAGGAAGAGGGATTGATTTTAGACATAGAGGCTCCCCTTCCAAATGCGCCAAGTATGACAGGGGCACTGGAACTTTACATAAAAAAAGCGAATAAAATCTGATTTCTTTTAATCTTTTTTCAGGAAAATTCAGTTTAAATGTGTAGAATAGATTTTCAATTGCAAAATGTCTTTTACACATGACCATTAAAACCTACCTGTTAACCTGTGTGTTTTTTTGCCTTGCATTTCTGTTGGTCATTCCTGCAGCAATCAGCCAGCAAGATGCACAGTTTACCCAATACATGTATAATGGTCTTTTTTATAACCCTGCCTTTGCCGGCAAAGATGCCGGATATTCCATATCTGCTTTGCACCGAAGCCAATGGTTGGATTATACCACAAGTACCGGAGCAGGCGGGGCCCCCACTACGCAATTGCTGTCAGCTTCTGGTAGAATGAAAAACATCCCGATAGGTTTTGGATTGGTAGCGGTCAATGATGAAATCGGGCCATTTAATAATCAGGAAGTGAATTTATCTCTGGCCTACCACTTATCTTTAGGCAGAGGTGTATTGAGTATGGGTGCTGCCGGCGGTTTTTTTTCCAGCACCATTAGGTATGATGAATTTCTTCCGGTCAATCCCGACCCCAATATTCCTTCCGGAGGAAACGAAAACCAGGTTAATCCCAACGTTACGGTTGGTTTGTTATATGATCGGGGCAGTTTTTATTTGGGTTTGAGCAGTAGGAATCTGAATGAACCTGGTTTTGATTTTGGAGACGGGAATTTGGCCAACAGACTGGAAAATCACAATTACCTTTTAGCAGGTTACAGAATAAACACTTTTGCGCAATTTACGGTTGAACCAAGTATATTGGTAAAATCAGTATCCTTAAATAATTTTTCCTATGACTTTAGCGTTATAGGCTCGTACAATAATAAAATCAGTTTGGGATTGGCTTACAGAGGAGAGGAATCGGCATCGGTGTTGTTGGGCTATAGTCTGTTAAGAGATAATTCCCTAAGGTTGGGTTATGCATTTGATTTGGTAGTGGGTGGACTGGAAGCAAAATCTCCATCATCTCATGAGTTCATGTTAACCTATAATTTACCCCAGGTAACCAGACAAATTGAGAGGGTGATTCAGAGAACGCCGAGATTTAGGTTTTAAGGAATTAAACTTTATTGAAAAATTCCTTGTGTTTTTCTGATAAAATCTGTTAAATTTCGAATTGGTTATTCGTTTAAATGGTTGAAAATGAATGTAGTTAATTTAATGTCATTTATGTTTAAAAAAATGAATCGGCGCTTTTTTTCCCTCATTTTGGGGTTGGTAATAATGACACTACTTCAGGGTTGTGGTCTTTTTGGAAATAAAGGCACTTCTAGTGAAAAGCTGAACAGAAGAGGTGAAGTAACGGGCGTGCCAAAGCGCTCCGGTTGGCAACAAGCCCTGCCATTTGAAATGGCCCCGGTAAAAGCTGGAACATTCTGGCTCGGACAGTCTGATGAAGACATCGCCTTAAGCATGTCATCCATGAATAAGCAGGTCACCATATCTGAGTTTTTCATGGATAAATACGAGGTGTCTAATAATAAGTACCGGCAATTTCTGGATGCCGTTCGCATGGGTGATCTGGCCTTGGGGACACCTACCACCCAGGCAGAAGCACCTGAGTTTGTATTGGAAGAGTTGCTTCCGGACACTACGGTATGGTCTACCAGTTTTACCCACCATTATGGAGACCCTTTAATGGAATATTATTTTGACCACCCGGCCTTCGACGATTATCCTGTTGTTGGAATTAGCTGGGACCAGGCCAAGCAATTCTGCGAATGGAAATCCTACCACATGAATGCCAATGACGAATCAGAATTTGATATGCCCAAATTCAGGCTTCCTTTCGAGGCCGAATGGGAATATGCAGCCAAAGGAGGAAAGGAAATCGCAAAATATCCCTGGGGAGGTCCTTACCTTAAGAATAGGAGGGGATGCCTGATGGCTAACTTCAAGCCGGGACGTGGTAACTACATAGATGACGGATTTGCCTATACTGCTCCGGTTGATGCCTTTGCCCCCAACGGCTTTGGGCTGTACAACATGGCAGGAAACGTTTCAGAATGGGTGGAAGATGCCTATAATCCAGCAGCCAATGCGTTGATCTGGGACATGAATCCCACATTTAAGGATACTACTGAGACCAAAAAAGTTGTCAGGGGAGGATCCTGGAAAGATGTGGCTCACTTTTTAGAAACCAGTGCCAGGAATTACGAGTACCAATATGTCCAAACTGCCCACATTGGCTTCCGTACAGCCATGACCTATATTGGACGATCTGGCAGCATGGAAGTGAAATCAAACAAAAGAAGCAGAAGATAAAATCACTTAATCAATATCACCCGATCGATTGTAAATAGTATTCCATTCAAATTTAAAGTTTTTTAAAAATTATGTCAACAGAGAAAAACACCTTCGCTTATAAGTTTTACGGTTCAATCATGCCTAAGATTTATGGCATCGGAGCAGCAGTAGTTATTCTGGGAGCCATGTTTAAGATTTTGGATTGGCCCTTTGCTTCCTTAATGATTGGGGTAGGTTTGACTACCGAGGCACTCATCTTCTTTTTATCGGCCTTTGAACCTAAAAATGAGGAATTGGATTGGACAAAAGTATATCCCGAACTGAGCGGAGCCAATACAGGAGCATCCCCTGCAAAAACCGCAAGAGTAAGTACTGACCAGACTTCCCAAAAAATGGATCAGCTTCTTGAAAAGGCTAAAATAGGCCCCGAACTGCTTGAAAGCCTGGGTAAAGGCATGCAGAACCTGGCGAGTACTACTGAAAAATTAGGTACTTTGACAGATGCAACTGTTGCTACCAACGAGTATGCTGAAAATGTGAAGAAAGCTTCAAAATCCCTCGTGGACATCAATGATTCTTATAGTAAAACGGCGACTGCGTTGGCTGAAATGTCATCTGCAACCGACGATGCCAAGTCTTATAGAGAACAAATTGTCAACGTGACCAGGAATTTGTCAGCTTTAAATAATGTGTATGAAGAGGAATTGAAAGATTCCAATATGCATGCAAAAACAATCAGTAAATTTTATTCCAACGTCACGGCTGCGATGGAAGGTATTTCAGAAGCCGGAAAAGAAACAGAAACTTTTAAAACCGAACTGGCGAAACTTAACCAGAATGTCAATTCCCTGAACAAGGTATATGGAGGCATGCTTTCAGCAATGAAAGGTTAATTCGTTACTTATCAGTTCTTATTATTTCGTACTTTATAAATATAATTTAGCTTATGGCGGGTGGCAAAGAAACACCAAGACAGCGGATGATCGGGATGATGTACCTGGTACTGACGGCTCTATTGGCACTTCAGGTAAGTAACCAGATCCTTCAGAAATTTGTACTGATCAACGATGGTCTGGAAAGAACTTCAGAAAATTTCATTCGGAAAAATCAGTTTTCGGTGAATATCATCTCTTCTACAGTAGAACAGCAAGGGAATAATCCGGTAGATTTGCCCAAAGTGGCTGCGGCTGAAGAGATACGGGCTAAAAGTACCGAGCTCTACAATTACCTGGAAGAAGCAAAAACAACCTTGATAGAGCAATCCAATGCCATCAATGATGAAGGAAACTTCAAAACTTCAGCTTTGAAAAACGTTGATATTCCGGGAAATATTTTTAATAATAACCGACTGGGGTATGAGATGCAGGAACAATTAAATCAGTATCCTGAAGAGTTGAGTCAAATACTCGCAGATCTTGACATTCAGCGATCTTTTGAAAAAATTGCCAAAGATGCTGAAGAAATTGATCTATTTAAAAACGATGTGGATGTAAATTACAAAGATTATGTCAATTTAAATTATGTTAAATCTCCTATAGGTGCGGTTTTAGCCATCATTAGTCAGCATCAGAATGAAGTTTTAAATATCGAAAGTGAGGCATTGAGCGCCATTACCAGTTCTTTGGGTGAGTTTATTTTTGAGGCGGATAACCTTAAAGCCAGAATTGCTGCCAATTCAAACGTAGTGGCTGCGGGTACCACTTTTGAGGCAGAAATGTTTCTTGCCTCTTCCTCCTCGTCTACAGAGCTAAAAATGACGGCAGATGGCAGGGAAATAGCTGTATCTGATGGTTTTGGTCAAATTGAATTTCCCGTGGCTCCGGCATCTAATTATGACGATCGTGGCCTCGCACCAAGAACCCTGAGGGGAGAAATCGTTGTGCCCATAGGAGGTGAGGATAGTGTGTTTAATATTGATTATGAATATTTTGTGGCTCAGCCGGTCATTAAAGTAAGCTCTGAAGTAGTCAATCAATTGTATGCAGAGTGTGCCAATGACCTGGTCATTGAAGTACCCGCTTTAGGAAATGCCTATTCCCCAGAGTTTTCCGTTTCCGGTGGTCAGGCGATTAAAGGTTCCAGACCTTCGGACGTAACCATTATACCTGGGGCCTCAGGAAAAGTGAATATTGGCGTTTCCAGTGGGGGAAACAGAATTGGATCAGTTGATTATGACATCAAACCTGTACCGGCACCAACCATTAGGCCTTTCAGTGGCGATACCCAGATTGATTTGCAAAATCCCGTTACGGCAAGTAGTCTGACCAATCTCCAGATCAGGGCCATTCCGGAACCTACTTTTGGTAGGACCATGCCAAGAGATGCCAAATTTGAAGTTACAGGTGGGGAGGTTCGACTGGTAAGAAATGATGTTCCCCGCGAAAGTGTAAACATCACAGGGCAGAACGTTGCTGTCAGAAATTTGCTGGCACAAGCCCAAAGTGGGGATAAACTCGTGGTAATAGCACGTGAAGTCACCAGAACCAATTTTAGGGGAAATCAAATTAAAAGCACTGTAAATGAAGTCTATCCCATCTCTATCAGATAATATACTTTATCCGGGGACGTTATAGACATACTAAATTGAAGGAATCATGATGAAAACAAGAAAATTAGGTCGGGAGCTTTTGCTACTTTTTGTAGCAGGTGTTTTTTTGGCAGTACCCGGGTTTTCACAAAACACGAATACTCAAAACCCCAGTATGCAAGTTGGGGACTCAGATTTTGATGTTGATACCGTTTACTCCGTACTTCCCATTCGGGAAGTTGATAAGATGTATCAGGTGGGGGTCTGGAGAAGAATAGATTTGCGGGAAAAATTTAACCTCCCCTTATATGGGACAGGTGGACTTAAATCTGATGGTATCATGATGAATATCTATGATGCCATTGTCAATGAAAATGCCTTTGAAATATATGCAGATGAAGAATTTACCCAACCCCTATCCATCAGCGAATTCCAAACCAATTTTCTAACGGCAGAGAATGGAGATAGTGTATTTGTAAAAGACATTTACTACCTGGATTTCAAGGAAGATTTTGTTTTTGACAAGCACAGGTCAGAAATTAAATTTGATGTAAAATACCTGGAATTGGTAATGCCTTCCGAGACCAATGCCAATGTGGGACAAAAATCCATTGCCTTTATCCGGTTCAAGGATTTCTATAATTATTTTAATGATGTGGAAAAAGGACAGTGGCTTAATTTCCAAAATACTTCCAAACACTTGCCATACAGTCAGGCCTTTGACCTGCGTTTGTTCAGGTCTGTGGTAAGGAAATATACCAATCCAGACAATGCACTCATCGTGGATATGATCGATCCGGATAATCCCAATGCCCAGCTTCAGGCTTATTTGAATTCCCTTGATTTTGAATATGAGTTGTTGGAATGGGAAAACAATCTATGGGAATGGTAATAAAAGAGACAATTCTTTAGGAATAAAATAAGCAGTTCTTAATAGAACTGCTTATTTTTATGGGTGAAGCTCTTTGTAAATTTTACTGGCTTTATCTTTTCCAATTTCGCCAGATAGTTCTTCTAGTGTGGCTTTCTGTATATTCTTAAAGGACTTGAAGCGACTCAGGAGTTTATGGGCTGTGTGATCTCCTATGCCTTCTATGGCGGTCAATTGGGTGCCCAGCGCCCCTTTACTCCTCAGGTTTCGATGAAATGTAATGGCAAAGCGATGCGCCTCGTCTCTGATGCGCTGGATCAATCTCAAGGATTCTGATTTTTTATCCACAAAGATGGGGTATTGATCTCCTGGAAAATAGATTTCTTCCAGGCGTTTGGCAATCCCTATAATGGGTACTTTTTTATAGATGTCCAGGGTTTTCAGGGCTGCAACTGCTGAAGATAATTGCCCTTTTCCACCATCTATGACGATGAGGTTTGGAAGTGATTGACCTTCCTGAAGTATTCTTTTATATCTTCTGAGTACTACTTCTTCCATGCTGGCAAAATCATTGGGGCCTGATACTGTTTTGATGTGATAGTGTCTGTATTCTTTTTTACTAGGTTTTCCATCTTTAAAACATACCATACTGGCCACGGGATTGCTTCCCTGGATATTGGAATTGTCGAAACATTCTATGTGGTAGGGGAGCTCTCCCAAAGAAAGGTCTTTCTGGAGTTGAAGCAATACCCGGTTCTTTTTATTTTTTGTTTCTCCTGCCAATAAGGCTTTTTCCTTCTTGTAGTAAAGGGCATTTTTCAGGCTTAGTTCAATTAATTTTCTCTTATCTCCGATTTTTGGTTGGACCAATTGTAAACCTTCCGGGCTGTCCTCAAAGTCAAGATTTACCAGGACTTCTTTGGCATCACTTTGAAATTGGTCCCTCAGCCGGATGATAGCGGTTAACAGGAGTTCCTGATCAGGTTCATCCAGTTTCTTTTTCAGTTCTACGGTTTTGCTGAGGGTGATGGCCCCATTTTTTATGCGCAGGTAATTGACAAAAGCATATTTTTCCTCACTGACGATGGAAAAAACATCCATACTATCTACATTCGGGTTGATCACCAGGGACTTGGCCTGGTATTTTTCAAGCAAGTCGAATTTTTCTTTGTATAACTGTGCGTTTTCAAAATCCAGTGCGGTGGCAGCAGCTTGCATGGATTCTTTAAAATAATTTTTAGCCACGCTCAGGTTTCCTTTCAGGATATTTCTTGCTTGTTCTATGTCCTTCAGATAACTTGGTTCATCCTGAAGACCTTCACAGGGTCCCTTACAATTTCCCAGGTGATATTCCAGACAGACTTTGTAATTGGTTGTTTTGATTTTTTCCGGCGAAAGGTCCAGTTTACAAGTCCTGATGGTAAACAGGGATAGAATTAAATCCAGTACATTGTTCATGGCCTTTACACTGGCAAACGGTCCGAAATAGGTTCCTTTGGAGGGGATTACCCTTCTTGTAGGATATATTCTGGGGAAAGATTCATTGGTAAGTAATAAATAGGGATAGGTTTTGTCATCTTTTAACAAAACATTGTACCTGGGCTGGGATTTTTTGATGAGGTTGTTTTCCAGCAATAAGGCATCAAATTCTGAATTGACGATGGTAATTTCTATCTTTTCAATTTCTCTTACCATTCGGCGGGTTTTCTGGTTGATTCCCGCATTTTTGTTGAAATAACTTCCAACCCTTTTTTTAAGATTTTTTGCCTTTCCTACATAGATCAATATACCTTCTTTGTTGTAATACCTGTAGACCCCGGGAAGATCAGGGAGTTGATGGTGTTCCCTGGGAAGGTAGGATGGGGAATGCATGTCGTCCATAAAGGCAAGAAATTATTGGTCGACTTTCAGGAAATCCTTTTTCCATGAAATAAAGTTAAAAATCCGTACTGGTAGCATCATAGTCAAAGTCCTGGTAACTATCCTGATCCAGATCATATTTGGAGCAGTCAATTTCTACACTTAGGGGCCTTTCAGGCTTTGGAAAGGGACCTTTTGTTATGCCCAGGGATTGATCTTCGTAAACCTTGGTCATGAATTTGGCCCATATGGGTCTGGCCGTTCTTGAGCCTTGTCCATTGATCCAGCTTCTAAAATGTATGGCGCGGTCATCTCCACCGACCCAAACACCACTTACCAGGTCTTTGGTAACACCCATGTACCAGCCATCAGAGGCGTTCTGGGTAGTACCTGTCTTTCCGCCAATTTCATTTCCTTCATCCCTGATATTTCTGGGTAATCCCTGACTTGTTCCTCCTTCTTCTTCGGTACCGCCTCTTAGCATGTATAACATGATATAGGCATGCTCCTCACTCATGGCAGGGCGCTTTCTTGGGATAAACTGATGCAATACATTGCCATTCTTGTCCTCGATTCTATCGATATAGATAGGGGTTATATGCTCTCCTCTGTTGACAAATGTACTGAAGGAACCTACCATTTCCATGATAGAGACATCCACTGTCCCCAGTGCCAAAGCAGGAACGGCTTCCAGTTCACTGTTGATACCGATCCGATGAGCTGTTTCTACCACAACCGCCGGACTTAGTTTCTTCATCATGTAGGCGGTAACTGAATTGACAGATTGAGACATCGCTGACCTGATGGTCATCCGCTCGTAGGTGAATTTACCGTCAGCATTATTTGGTCTCCAGGTAGGCTGATCGGGGATATTAATTTCTACCGGTTGGTCGACGACAGTATAGCAAGGACTGTAACCATTTTCTATGGCTGCAGCATAGACAAAGGGTTTGAAGGTTGATCCAGGCTGCCTTTTCCCTTGCTTTACGTGGTCATATTTGAAATGTTTGTGGTTGGTTCCTCCCACCCAGGCCTTGATATGACCCGAGTGAGGATCCATGGAGACAAAACCTGTCTGAAGAAATTTCTTGTAATAGCGCAGGGAATCCATGGTGCTCATCATGGTGTCGATTTCTCCTTTTTCATAGGAGAATATTTTCATTTTTTTCTTCTGGTTCAGCTTGTAATCAATGCTGTCCTGGTCATCACCGTATCTTGATTTAAGGTTTTTATAGGCATCCGTTCTTTTGACTGCATTTTCAATAAAACCTGCTATGGGTCTGCCTTGGCTATCGATCCATGGTTCCCTGTTACCCATTTCCTCCCTGAATTTCTGCTGCAGCTCGGGCATGTGTTCCCCCACTGCTTCTTCCGCATATTTCTGAAGGCGGCTGTCGATGGTAGTGTAAACCCGTAGGCCATCCCCAAACAGGTCGTAATTGCTTCCATCCGGCTGTAGGTTTTCTTTTGTCCACTGAATCAAATCTGCCTTCACTACTTCCCGGAAATAGGTGGCAAGCCCTTGATTGTGGCTTTCAACATTGTATTCCAATTCCATGGGAAGTTGCGAGATGCTATCGTATTGCGTTTGCGAGATGAAACCGTATTTATTCATCTGAGAAAGAACGGTGTTTCTACGGCGGGTTGAATTTTCAGGATTGTAGACAGGGCTGTAGTAGGAAGGAGCTTTGAATAAACCTACCAGGGTAGCAGACTCCTGCAAGCTCAGGTTTCTCGGTTCTTTATTAAAAAATGTACTCGCTGCAGTTTTAATTCCGAAAGCATTGCTGCCAAAGTCAGAGGTGTTCAGGTACATGGTAAGCAATTCCTCCTTGGTATAGGATCTTTCCAGTTTTGCAGCCACGATCCATTCCTTGGTTTTGATGATCACCATTCTTAAAATAGGGACATTACTCA
>Ga0008836_100185_pt1 | contig 58408 bp, 43 predicted proteins | sample HotLakConsUCCR28_FD_62214 | JGI IMG/M metagenome (GOLD analysis project Ga0008836, IMG submission 62214) | Hypersaline microbial mat communities from Hot Lake, Washington, USA - Hot Lake Consortium UCC-R28 (Hybrid Assembly) ... | reverse complement strand
TAGCTGCCAGGGCATCTATATTGGGGGTAGTGGCAAAATCATCACCGTAACAGCCGGCAAAGGGGCTGTTGTCCTCACTGGTAAGCCATAGAATATTGGGTGGGGGAAGCTCTTCCTGAGTGGAATTACAGGAAATGATGACAAACAAGCCAAATACAATTATCAGGTTCTTCATTTTGGGTTGGGGTATGTATTTTTTATTTAATTTCTAAAATAAACCAAATAATTGAAATATTAAATTTATATGAAGCCTGATTTTAATGTCATATCTGTTGACATTAAATAATTTAATGTCTATATTCATGACATGAAAAAGGAAAAACCTACGCGCCCTTACCATATGGATGCCAGGGCTAAAATGGTTTCCGCTAATGACAAACGCATTATGCAATCCATATTTGCACTTTGGGAAAAACTTTCCATTCATGAAATCACCCTGGATATGGTGGCCAGGGATGCCGGGGTAACGGTCCGGACCATCCTGCGGAAATTCGGATCTAAAGAAGGTTTGATTGAGGCCAGCATAGAAAAGGATGTATCCAATATTAAAAAAGAAAGGGAAACTGCGGTAAAAGGAGATTACCTGCAGGCCCTGACCATTCTGATGAGGGATTACGAGCGCATTGGCGATGCCGCTATCAGGACATTGGCCATTGAACAAGAAATACCAATAGCCAAAAAAATACTGGACAGTGGAAGGGCTTATCACAGGGAATGGTGCGAAAAAATTTTTTCCCCTTTCCTGCCGGACACTAAGAACCCGGATTATGAACAAAAATTACTATCCTTTATTACCGCAACAGAATTTTACTTGTGGAAATTGCTCCGAAGAGATTTAAACAAAAGTCGGGAAGCCACATTTGCCGTTTTCAAATCCCTGGTCGAAGGATTAATTCACCAGGGAAAAACATAAATTCCAGCATTATGAAAGATAAAATTAATTTCCTTTTCCTCACTTTAGATGGAGGTGGTAATATTCCACCGGTTTTCGGACTTGCAAAAAGGCTTCTGAACAGGGGTCATGAAGTAAATGTATTGACTGAACCCTGCCTGCAAGCGGTTGTAAAATCATTTGGTTTCGGTTTCATCTCATTTAAGGAACATTTTACAAGAGAGAACAGAAACGAAGATATCTGTCAGGATTGGAATGATTCCCCATTAAAAAAACCAACCGTATTTAAAAACATCATCTTCGGGCCTGCAAAAATTACGGTACAAGAAACCCTCGAAGCTCTGAAGCAAACAAAGGCAGATGTTTTGGTCGTGGATTGTTTATTGTTTCCTGCTTTGATGGCTGGAGAATACCTGAATATCCCTGGGGTATTGTTATTTCACATGCCGGAATACCTTCCGGGAAAAAACCGCCCCCCGGGTGTAATGGGATTGATTCCGGGTAAAGGGAAGTTTGGGAAAATAAGGGACCGGTTACTGGGCAAGATTTTTTCAAAAGTATTCAACAGTCAGCTTTCCAGGATCAATGTTATCCGGCAGGATTTAGGGCTGAAAAAGTTAGATGACATCATTTCCCTGATGCATCAGGCAGATCTGAGAATGATTCAAACCCTTAAAAGTTTTGATTTCCCATTGGATCCTGCTCCCGCAAATGTACGTTATACCGGCCCGGTATTGGATGATCCGGATTGGGTGGAAGCATGGGAAGCGCCCCGGGAGCAGGGAGATAACAGGCCACTGGTAGTCGTCAGTTTTTCTACCACCTTCCAAAACCAGGCAGCCATGGTTAAGCGCTGTATTCAGGCTTTGGGCGACCTTCCGGTCCGGGCACTGGTCACCCTGGGATGGGCCATCAACCTGGAAGATACCAAAATTCCGGAGCATGTAAAGGTAATCCGGTCTGCTCCTCATTCCAGGGTTTTTCCGCATGCTGCGCTGGTCCTGACACATGGCGGACATGGCACCATCATGCGGGCTCTGGCCAATGGCTTACCCCTGATAGTGATCCCCATGGGCCGGGACCAACATGACAATGCCGCAAAGATCGCTTATCATGGTTGTGGCATCAGGCTTTCAACCAAATCCGATAAGGCTACCATTCAAAGGGCCATCAAACAAATGCTTTCTACGGATACCTATTCCGAAAAAGCCAGGGCTTTTCAGGCTGAAATAGTGGCAGTGGCTTCCAATGATCTGGGAATAAAGGAATTGGAGCAACTGGCGAAGCCTTTCCATCAGGGATCGGCTAAAGCCAGTCAGTTATCCAATGTCCACGGTAGTGGATAAAATATATTGGTTCTCAACCTCAGCAAGGGGAGGAGGAAATCAACCTGTTGCCCAATACTCGGGATTCAGGCATTGCTCTTAATTTTTCCAGTTCCAGGAGATCCGATCAATTGCCCACTTCACTGCCCCACCATTGATTGCCCGGATCATAGTCTTTCGACAAAAATTCCATTCGTTGTTTTTCCAGGGCAGGCATACGGACATTTCTTACCCTGTCCAGGTATTCTTTTTCTTTTACCGGATCATACATGGGATCTTTTTCCGGGTACAAGGCGCCTACTTCATCCAAATAGGCAAAAAGCTGTTCACTCAACTTGCCAGCCAATTCGGCGTTTTCAGCAGCTACATCGTGCTTTTCTTCCAGATCCTGATCCAGGTTGTACAATTCTTCCCGGCCATCCTCATAATAGTGGATCAGTTTCCATTTTCCCAGTCTGATGATGGAAGAGGGCTCTCCACCCTGATTGCCATAATGAGGATAATGCCAGATCAGGGGTCTTTCTTCAATTGTGCCTCCGGTGAGCAGGGGTACCAGACTCACCCCATCGGCATGTTCTTCGGGTTTCAATTCCTCACCAATCAGTTCCAGCAGGGTGGGATAAAAATCCGTTCCTGTCACCGGAGCATCCGAAGTTTTACCTGCATTGTCCAGAAAGGGAGTCTTGATAAAATAAGGCTCCAGAATCCCCCCTTCATACTGATACCCTTTTCCTCCACGCAGTGGGAGATTGGAAGTGGCAAAGGCATCACCTGCTGAAACGCCTCCGTTATCAGAAGTGAAAATGACGATGGTATTTTCATCCAGGCCAAGCGCGTCGAGGGTTTCCAACACGTGTCCTACAGCATCATCCATGGTTTCCACCAATCCTCCATAAACGGGGTTGTCCTGCTCCTGCCGGATGGGAAGAAAATGCCCCATTTCAAAACCTGTTTCCGCTATGCCGGCTGCTTCGGCTTTATCCCTGTATTTGGACCATTTTTCTTTGGTCGTCTGAATGGGTGCATGCACCGCATAAAAGGAAAGAAAGGCGAAAAAAGGTTTGTCCTGTTCCTGCCGGATAAAGTTGGCTGTTTCCCGAGCCAGGCGCATGGTCAGGCTTTCACCATCGGGACCATTTTCCAGGTAAGGGTTTTCCCAGGGTGCATAAAATCCTCCCATGGGGCTACCCTTATCCCAGCCACCTTTATTGATATCAAAACCATGATTGTCAGGCAAGGACCCTTCTCCCCCCAGGTGCCATTTTCCGGCAAAGAAGGTGGAATATCCTGCTTCCTTCAAGGCTTCCGGAAGGGTGATATAATCCAGGTCCAGGTGATCCTTGTTTTCCGGGGGAAGTAATTTATTGAACCTGCCTGCCTCTCGCCAGGCCTCCCCGGTTTTGGCACCAATCCAATCTGTAATCCCATGCCTGGCGGGAAATTTGCCAGACATCAAGCTGGCCCGGGAAGGGCTGCAAACCTGACAGGCGGCATAACCATTGGTAAAAATCATGCCCTCATGGGCTATCCTATCGATATTTGGGGTCTCATAATAATCGCTGCCCATGCAACTCAAGTCATGGTATCCCAGGTCATCGGCCAGGATAAACAGGATATTGGGTTTTTGTCTTTCCGCCTGCTGCTCTTGCTTCTGCTGACAGGAAGCCAGCAGTAAAACAGTTATCAGGATGATTGAGGTTTTTGTGTTCATTGTTTCTGATTAATTATGCAAATGGAAAGTAATTCTAATCTGGGTAAAATAAAAATTCCTACCCTCAGTACCCCGGATTTTGTTCTAAATTAGGGTTTCTGTCGATTTCATCTTGAGGAATAGGGAAAAGCACATGATAATCAAAAGCATTTTTTCCCCTTTCGTTGGCCAATTCTATGAATTTACCATGCCGGATCAAATCCTGTCTGCGCAATTCTTCTGTGAAAAACTCCCAGGCCCTTTCGTCCAATATATGATCCCTTAATGCTTCCCTGGTCGGAAAATCATTTAAAGAAAGTGCCGGTACTCCCGCCGCCTCACGCACTTCATTGATCAAATCAATCGACTCATCCGTAGGTCCTGAAATCTCATTCAATGCTTCTGCTCTGGATAAAAGGATATCAGCATACCTGATGATGGGAAAATCATTCCCCATGTGTTCACCTACGCCACTAGGATCTTCATTAAACTTAAAGCTCCTTGAGTTATCCTGACCCAATTCAACTAAATTGCCGTTTACATCCATATACTCCTGAATAATCACTTCTTTTCTCTGATCATCCGGATGAAAAGAATTGACAAATCCATCTAATAATTGATATTGAGCTGCATAGTTGGCTCTGGGAGGGTATTCAAACTGATAGGAAGGAGGGGCTGCATGTGCCAAATAAGTCGTGCTTAAACCTGGAATCGGAAGATTAGGACGAATGTATATAAACTCCTCATTCTCCTCATTTTCAATATCAAATAACGCATCTCTGGACCCAGCCGTAAAAAGTGAATATTTGTTCAAATCAATTACCACTTGAGCCGTTTCTGCAGCCTCCTGCCATTTTTTATTATTCAGGTAAAACTTGGTAAGCAAGCTCAAAGCGATGCCCTTATTTGCCCTTCCATAATTTCTGGCTTCTACTGGTAATATATCACTCACAGCCTGTAATTCACTCTCAATAAAACCAATAATTTCCTCTCTGCCTGCACGGGCAGGCCTGGCCTCAATTTCGAGTTCACTACTGGTAATCAAAGGCACAGGCCCGAAAATATCAAATAAGTAAAAATAATTGCTGGCCCTGATGAATCTTGCCTCTGCAATTATTTCCTGCTTTCGATCCTCATCCATTTCGATTTCCGGAACCCTGTCAATGATCAAATTGGATCGATATATGGCCGTATAATCCCTGCCCCACTGTGCATTCAAAAATGAATGGGTGGGATTCCAGGTGAAGTCTTCGATTAATTGGGCATCTCTTCGTAACCCCCCTCCTCTCTCAATCAATATATCGGTGGTTAGCTCTGAAAGTAGCAAGTAATCCCGGCTGCTCCTTCTCTGATCCGATGCATAGGCAGAATTTAGCATAGATTCCGCATCCTCCGCTGTTTGAAAAAAATTGGTGGGGCCCAAAACAGAATAAACTTCCTCCTGTAAAGGATCTTCACATCCCTGGAGTGAAATAAGCATCGAAGCAAGGATCAGTATTTTTATATATATGGTTTTCATTTTTTTACAATTTTAAAGTTCCAAATTAATGCCTAGCGTAAACATTCGGGTAAATGGGTAAGCGTTGTAATCTGCTCTTACATTTGAAGACCCGAAAGAACTTACTTCAGGATCCATTCCTGAATAATTGGTAATTGTCACCAGGTTTTGTCCGGATAAATAAATACTGGCATTAGAAAAATATTTGCTGGATAAGGTTGGAATTTTATAATTTAACTGGACATTTCTTAACCTTAAGAAAGAGGCATCCTCTATAGACCTGCTGTTTACCGGACTCCCATAGGCCACACCTGCAGGCTGTCCGTTCGGGTTTTCATTGGTGGGATTATCGGGTGTCCACCTATCGGTGTAGGCAACTGCCAACCGGTTTCTTCTGAAGGAAATAGGGTTTTCAGACTCCACCCTGTTAAAATTGAAAATCTGGCTTCCCTGAACGCCCTGAATAAAGAAGGATAAATCAAAGTTTTTGTATGTGAAGGAATTATTTACCCCATAGGTGAAATCCGGAAAGGGAGAGCCCAATACATCTCTGTCAGCAGGGCTGATCTGGCCATCTCCGTTTACATCCCTGTACTTTAATTCCCCGGGTTGGGCCAAGGGCTGAGGAGAGTTTTCGATGTCCTCATTTTGCTGAAAAATGCCATCTACAACAAAACCATAATAGGAATTAAGGGGAAGCCCCTCCTGAATGATGGAGATATTCTGGGTAAAACCCGCTCCTCCTTGTAAAATAAAGGGCAATCCGGAAATATCTAAAACTTTATTTCTGATTACGGAGAAGTTAAAGGAGGTATTCCAGGTGAATTCTCCAACGATATTCCTGGAAGAAAGGGTGAATTCAAATCCCTGGTTTTCCATACTGCCCACATTCTGCAAAGAACTGTTAAAGCCTGTAGTTCTGGGGATGGGCAGGAACATCAATAAATCATCGGTTTGCTTGTAAAAGTAATCCACAGCACCGTCTATCCTTCCAGATAGAAAACTAAAATCCAATCCCAGGTTAAGCTGTTTGGTAACCTCCCATTTTAGATTCGGATTTTGAGCTTGTGTAGTGGATATGCCAACAAATGGATTCCCATCAAATTGGGCCTGACCCTGGGTACCCAATAAAATCAACGAGTTGTAGTTTCCTATTTCCTGATTTCCCGTGAGTCCATAGGAAGATCTGAATTTTAATTCGGTGAAAATATTCTGATCTTCCATAAAGGATTCATCAATGATACGCCATCCAAGAGCAACAGATGGAAAATAGCCATATTTGTTGTTTTCACCAAAGCGGGAAGATCCATCCGCCCTGAAAGAAACAGTCATCAGGTACCTGTCGTCATAAGAATAATTGACTCTTCCCAAATAGGATAATAATTGATTCCTGAACTTGTTGGTACCTATGGAATAAGTACCCTGCGCACCGGCGTTTAAATTATTGGAAAGAAAAGCATCCGATGGATAATTCTGCCCACTAGACCTCATTGATCTTCCTGTAAATTCCTGATAGGTATACCCGGCAAGAGCATTGATACCATGGTTATTGATTTCCTTATTGTAGTTTCCTGTCAATTCCAATAAATAATTGCTTCGCTCATTAGAGCGTACATCTGCAATACCTCCATTAAATCCCCCTCTTCTTGTAGTGGTTGCGACATAATTATCTCTTCTTGAGGTTTGTCTATCAGATCCAAGGTTTAATTTGACTGAAAATGCATCATTAAAATTATATTGTCCATATACATTCCCAAAGGTCCTGTTGGTTTCTGCCATATCATACACATCGTTGGCAAATGCAACCGGGTTTTCTAAATTGACAATTGGAGATTGAAAGTAATTGCCATTGCTGTCAAATATTTGCATGGTAGGGTCCTGGTAAATGGCTGAATTAATTACCCCTGAATTTTCATTAATTGCCACACCAAAAGGCACAAAATTGTCCTCGATAAAACTGGTGTTTAAATTCATGCCGAATGTGAAATTCTCTCCGGAGACATGTTCCAGGTTCATTCTTCCAGTGTACCTTTTAATCCCGGAATTAATCACTACGCCTTCCTGGTCAAAATAATTTAATGAGGCAAAATACCGGGTACTTTCATCTCCACCTGAAAAAGAAAGCTGGTGGTTTTGAACCGGAGCTGTCCGGTAAATCTCATTTTGCCAATCGGTTCCGGGTCCTATTTCACTGATTTCACTTTGGGAAAATTCAGGTGCCTGATTATTTTCGGCCCTTAGGTCATTCAATAATGCCATGTATTGTCTGGCGTCTAACATGTCAATTCGATTGGCTACTTCCTGTGTACCATAATAGCCATTATAATTGATCTTCATTTTACCTTCCTGGCCTTTCTTGGTCGTAATTAAAATGACTCCATTAGCTCCCCTGGAACCATAAATAGCCGTCGCAGAAGCATCTTTTAAAATCTCAATGGATTGTATATCACTTGGATTTAGGGAGTTCAAAGGGTTTCTTGGAGTGGCATTATTGACCACGCCCGAGCCCGGGGTAGATGCTCCGTTATCTATGGGCAAGCCATCTATTACGTATAAAGGCTCATTGTTGGCGTTTATCGAATTGGAACCTCTGATTCTGATACTAACGCCGCCTCCGGGTTCAGCACTTGCCTGGGTAATCTGTACACCTGCAGCCCTTCCTACCATCAACTGGTCTACAGAAGTAACTACGCCCGGGTTAAACTCATCTTCACCCAGGGAAGAAACGGAGCCAGTGATATCCCTTTTCCTTTGGGTACCATAGCCCACAACTACTACTTCCTCTAAAGAAGATTGATCCTCCTGCATGGTAATATTAAACTGTGTCTGATTACCTACGGTGATTTGTTGTGTTTCATACCCTATGAATGAAATTCTGATCACTGCTCCTTCCTCAGCGTCAATATCGAAATTGCCATCTATATCGGTGACCGTACCTATGTTGGTTCCTTCCACCACAACAGTGGCTCCCGGTATGGGCTCCCCATTTTCATCGGTAACCTTGCCACTGATCTCCACTGCATATGGAATTTGACTTATTTCTTTCCCAGCCTCATTCCCTCTTCCTGCGGATGAACCCCGGAACCGAACAGGTGTAACATAAATGGTATTATTCAATCTTTTAAATTCAAAGTCCGTCCCCTGTGCCAAATGCTGCAGCACTTCTTTGACATTGCTGTCCTGGTAGGAAAATGTAAACCGCTGGTTGTTCCGAACTACTTTCTGATTGTAGGTAAAACTAAATACCGTCCTTTCTTCAATAATTTCCAGGATTTCTTTCAGGCTATGAGACTCCACCTGAATGCTAATACTGACATCCTCCAGATTTTGACTATTAGAAGGTGTGGCCAGTATAAACTGCATGGCAATCACCTGAATCAGGAAGGCATACAATAGCTTCTTTGATGCCATGATCAATAGTTTTAGTAAATTAATCTTCATAATTTTGGTTGCTTTAAATTCTTTTGAGTTTGTTAATTTGATTGGAATTTGAGCTTGATCCGGCACTGTTGCCGCAGTAGCCGGATCTTTTTTCTTTTTTGTATGTCACATAGGTTTTTATTTTTATTTACACTTAATATTTTTAATGAATATGGTTTTTAACCTGATGTCAGTTTCATATTCAAAATCCAGCAGGTACCTCATACCGCGCAGAATGGTTTCTATCCGTTCCCCTTCATAGGATCCCGTAATCAGGCATTCAGGTTTACTCTCCGAAAAGTTGGTAAGGATGGTGACCCCATAGGCCCTTTCCAGAATTTCAAATACTTTTTCCACCGGTTCTTCCTCGAAGGACAAACTCCGGGTATGCCAACCGATAAAATATTCCGGGTTTACCTCATGGATGGCAATGGCTTTACCGTCTACAACTGCCTGCTGCCCCGGCTGTAGGAAAGCCTGCTCCAGGGAATGCCTGTCGGCTACTTTTACCTTTCCACTGGTCACGGTGACTTCTGTAGCCTGATCGGTATTGATGTTAAAGGATGTTCCCAACACCTCAATCTCTGCCTCTCCGGTCTGGACTACAAATGGCTTTTCCGGATTGGGTCCGATATCAAAAAATGCCTCCCCCTCCAATTTGACCGATCTCTGGTCTCCTGAAAAATCCTCTGGAAACTCGAATTCACTGTTTTCATTTAACCTGACCCTGCTCCCATCACTTAGCGTAATGGTAGAACGCATGCCTTCCAGGGTTTGCTTGGTCTTCATTGCTTGCGAATCAACAGAAGAAAAAGCCAGCTGCCAGTAAATCCAACCCGAAAGCCCCAAAAGCAAAAATACAGCGGCATATTTGCTAAATCCTTGAAGCCAGTAAATGTTTCTCAGTTGCCTTGCCCTGCGCTGCTCCAAACCTTTCCAGACGCTAATCTTTGACTGATGAATGGCTTCCGCATCAGGATCCTTTCCCAATCTGGCCAGCTTATCAAACAACTGCCGCAAATCATGCCGCCCCGTTTTCTCCTTTAGCCAGGATTCAAAATACCGTTTTATTTGATTCGATTTCATTTCAGGTTTTTGCCTTTACTCCTCTAAGTACCCCAAGCCAATAGGATCAGCTATTTCTGGTTGAAAAAAAATTATTTTTTTTTAAAATAATCAAAGCGTATTGGTAGGTATTGACAAAGAAATTTATCCTATGGGGTTGCGAATGGCAGACAAAATTTTTTATATTGAGTAAAATTTTTATCAGCCTATGTCCACTGTCCATAAAGGCCTTACCGTAACCGTTACCCTGGATGAGGAAAAAATACCTTATGTAAATGGTTTGCTTTTCGAGTACCGAAAGGACCTCAACATTTATCAGGAAAAATACAAGAAATCTCTGCCCGGTACTTTTTTCATCAGTTGGCTGACCTTACCTGTGCAAACCTATTCCGGCAAAGAAAAACTTCCTGCCAGAATCATCCTGATGAGCAGCTATGTGGGTAGCAAAACGAAGCATATACGGGAATTGGCCACCTTTCTGGGGCCTCAGATCAAACAGGTGTTTAGCCAAAGCCCGGAATACCCCAAAAATGAGCTGGACGAATCGGGATTGGTTGCTTTTTTGAAACGCAAAAGCATTCCCAATACCTTCTATTCTGGTTTTAAATTTATCAGTACCCGGGAGGTAGTCAGGGAAAAGCAACTCAAAGCTGAGGTTTGGAAATATACCAGCGAATGGGTAGATGAAGCTCAACCTGCCTCCCCAAAAGAAGTAAAAGACAACATCGAATCCTTTGTCCGGAAACATCCTCAGTTGTCCTGGGCCAGCAAAAAAATCCCCTATACCCTGAGGAATAAAATCCAGATGCTGTGGCCGCTTGGCTTATTTGGTTTGGTGATGTTGAGTTCCCTGGTTTCCCTGGTACTTTGTATTTTTATGGATGTACTGGTATTGAAAATCCTGGCTTGTATCTTTCCCTTATTCCTCCTGCTGCTGCTTTTGCTGTTTTTGCTTTTGCGCCTCAACGAAAATATGCCTCATGAACCCAGCCAGGAACTATCGGATGAAAAGGTGAGGGAAATAGGGGCGCTCGAAACCAATCCGGTAATCAATGAAATGACGGTAATCGCTCCATTAAAACGCGGCTGGATACGCCGTGTTTTTCTGGGGATTACCTTAAAACTCGTGGGATTGGTGGCTTACTTTGCCTATATCCCCACGGTACATACCGCAAGATGGCTTCAGATGGACAAGGGAAAAAGGTTGGTATTTATCGCCAATTTTGATAACCTCTCCGAGGCATACGCCCATGACTTTGTAGACAGCGAAAGGAGGTCCATGAACATGGCCGTTATTTTCAGCCATGCTTTTGGTTTCCCGGCCACCCGATGGCTGGTACACAAGCAATACAACCACCGCAGCAACTACATGAAGGGGGTCAGAGCGCACCAAAAGGTGACCCAATTCTGGTATGCCTCCCAGCATGATCTGAGTGTGGAAAATTTAAAAAGAAACAGGGCTTTTCGGGAGGGCCTGAACAAAAAAATGGATGATGCGGCAATCAAGGACTGGCTGCTAACTTTATAAAAATGACGATACTCGAAAAGGAAGACATTCAGGGATTATTGATCAGGGGACATGGCAACCTCAGCAGCGCCAGCTACCTGCTGTATCGCTTTACCGACCCTGCCAAAGCAGGTACTTTTTTAAAAGAAATCCTTCCTAAAATTACAGCTGCCACCGAAAAACCTGAGGAGCAGGCCCTGCAAATCGCCTTTACCTACGAAGGCATGGCTTTTTTGAATCTCCCTGGTCCTGTTCTGGAAAGTTTCTGCAGGGAATTCAAAGAAGGAATGACGGAAAAACAGCGGCAGTTTATCCTGGGAGACACCGGCGAAAATGCCCCGCAGAACTGGGCATGGGGAGAAAAAAGCATACACCTTATGTTGATGGTCTTCGGAAAAGACCTGGAAAAACTGGAGCGAACCTTGTCCGAAATCAAGGTATTGACGGACTCCTGCGGTATAGTCATGTTGCATGCCTTACCCACGGGAATGCTGCATGATCAGAAAGAACATTTTGGCTTCCGGGATGATATCTCCAGACCCTTAATCCGGGAATTGTTACATAAAGAACCGGATGAACAGGCAGTCACCTTTCCGGCAGGAGAATTTATCATGGGTTATAAAAACCTTTATGAGGAATATGCCCCAAGCCCTACGGTACCGCAGGCATTGGACAAACAGGATAAACTACCCCATCATCCTGATAATGAATCCCTAAAAGATCTGGGAAAAAACGGCACCTACCTTGTTTTCAGACAAATGGAACAAAATGTACATGTATTCTGGCAATACATGAAAGCGCAAAGCAAGGATAAAATTTCTGCCATTGCCCTTGCCAGCAAGATGGTGGGTAGGTGGCCTGATGGCTCTCCTTTAACCTTATGTCCCGTGCACCCGGATCCCAACCATTCCGAAACCAATGATTTTGGGTTTTGGCAGGCAGATAAAGACGGATTAAAATGTCCCATCGGCTCCCATATCCGGAGAACCAATCCAAGGGATCACCTGGTTACAGAAAAAAGTCAGAAAGACTCCACTGAAATGGCTGCCAAACACCGCATGATCAGAAAAGGAAGGCCCTATGGACCACCGGTTACCCCGGAATTAAATCCTGAAGACATGCTGGATAGTATAGCCGATAGCCACGAGCGGGGACTCCATTTTATATGCCTGGTAACGGATATTCGCAGACAATTTGAATTTGTACAAAACAACTGGGTGAACTTTCACAAATTCGGAGGCCTGGAGAATGATGCTGATCCCCTCATTGGCAACCATTACCAGAGTGAATCCCGGAAAACGGACGAATTCAGTATTCCCGCCTACCCGGTAAGGAGAAAACTGGACAAATTACCAAATTTTACCACCATAAAAGGCGGTGCCTATTTCTTTTTCCCCGGCATCAGGGCACTCCAATACATTGCTGACCATGAATGACACCTATACACCAAGAGAAGAAAAAGACATTCAGGAATTGATCCGGGTGATGAAAGCATACCTGAGCCGGCAGTATCCGGATGGAAAAATATTGAGAAATTTTCACCCCAAAATGCATGGCCTCCTCAAGGGAACACTTACGATTCACAATGATATTCCCCAGGCACTGCAGGTAGGTCTCTTCAAAGAAGCCAAACAATATGATGTCTGGATCCGGCTTTCCAATGCCCCTCCCAAAATACAATCTGACAAACCAGCGTCTGGCAGAGGATTGGCCATAAAAATACTGCAGGTGGAAGGGGAAATGATAGAGGAAGACCCTATCGGATTACCCACTCAAAATATTTTAATGACCACCAGCCCCATCCTTTCTACCTGGACCATCCGCTTGTATAAAAAGGCTATCCGTGCAGTACTATTTGGCCTTTGGGAGCAGCTGCGCTTTGCCATTAACCCCGCACATTGGCGCAGTATTTTTCTTACCCTTAAATATGCGGCCAAACACGATAACCTGCTTTCCCAGACCTATTTCTCCGGTGGAGCTTTCAAACACGGGCCTGACCATTTCGTGAAATTTGTTTTGACCCCTGACAACCCGGCTTTGGGCTACAGCCTGGATGAACCCCGTTCAGATAATTTCTTAAAGGAGCAGCTCAGGGAAGATTGCCAAAAAAGAGAACATGGCTTTAGCCTGAATGTACAAATCCACAAAAACGAAAAAGATCAGCCCCTGGAGAATACCTCCAAAGTCTGGAAAGCCGACCTGGTACCGGTTGCCAGCCTGAACATTCCAAAGCAGGATTTTGATACCGAAGAAAGGGTACACCTGGGTGAAAAAATGGAATTTTCTCCCTGGATAGGATTAAAAGCCCATGCGCCAGTGGGCGGCATCAACCGGGCCAGAAGAAGGGTTTACAAGGAATTGGCCACTTTTCGGAAATCACTATGAGTCCTGAATCCGCTCCAGAAAGGCATTGCGAAAGGTACTGCCTCCAAAAAATTCCTGTTCCTTTTCCCAATCCCTGAACCTGGGGAAGGCTTTTTCAACCATTTGACGGTGCCAGGGCTCCACGGAAAGCCCCCAGTGAGGAACAGCACCCAACTCCAGCAATGCCCTTTCCAAACGCATAAACAAGGGATAACTACCGGTAACATCCTTGACACTGACCAGTTCGATCATGCACATGTCGGATTGGTTCATCATGGATAAATGGGCAGGACACTTCTTGACAAATCTCAAAGCAAAAGGGGCAGCCAATAATTGATCGTATTCCTGAGAAACTTCACAATTTTTAATGATCAAATCTACTGCTTCAAACACCTTGTCCAGAGGAAATCCAAATTCTATGGCATACCCATAAAACTTTAATTCACCCAACCCCTGGTCCAATACATTTCTGGCCTGGTCCTCAAACCCTCCACCGGCATCATCCTTGTGATCCACCAGCCTTTTAAGGGAGTTATTAGTCATTCTCGGTATAGATAGGTGGTTTTTATTAAATACCCAGGGGGAAAGCCTGCCGGAAATGGCGATGCCGGAAATAAAGGAAGAAATGTAATTCCTTTCCCTCCCGGCATGGTGACCACCCGGTTCTTTTTCACTGTAATTTCGGGTAGTGACCAGACATTTTCTCTTTTTACCATCTTCCGTAGGAGATTCCATATCCCGGTAGGGGTTGATCAGTACCTCAAAATGCCGGTGAGCATTGATGTAGTGGTACATACCTTCCTGCATCATCTCTTTTTTGACATCTGCCCAATTCCGTAAAACTCTTTCTTCGAAAAGCCGGTAATCCGGCTGGGCTTCCAATATCATAGAAAAAACAATCCCTACAGAACCAATGCCCACCATTACCGCATTGAATTTTTCATCATCCTGAATCAGGGTGATGTCATGCTTTTTAATCGTTTCATCCTTTTGAAATGCCTCTGGGTCAGTGATGCCATCCCGGGGCTCTACACGGTATACTTTTCCCCCCTTTCCCACTATGGTCATGGACTTGGCAAAGGCGGAAACCGGCCCAATACCAATTCCGGAACCATGGGTAGAAGTGGCAATGGCTCCGGTAATGGATTGAATACTGGAGCCCCCCTGGTTGATCAAAGCCAGTTGGTGATGGGTAAGGGCCTGAATCAAATGCCTGATCTTGGTGCCGCCACCGGTCTCAAACAAATAGTGGGTTTCCGTATTTTTTTGATTGCCAAAATTCACCTCTACCTCAAATCCATCCCGAAATGCTTCCTTGATCCATTCCCTGGCCGGCCTTTGGGTCATGTTCATATCCTGGGTGCAAACCAAATAGTCTTCACATTGGGCAACAGCAGTCAGGGCATGCCCGGAACCTATGGCCCGGATCTTACGGCCATTTTTTTCGGCCAACCTGACCAAAGAACAAACCTCTTCGAGGCCGGAATAATCGTAGGTACCGCACCTGGGATCCTGAGGTGAAAAGTTCTTATATTCTCCATTTCCTGGTACAAAAAATTGCAGTGGTTCTGAAAAATGGTTGCCAAACCAGTTGGTCCATTTCCTTCTTTTATTCTTTTCTTTTGGAAAAAAATCTTCACGGGTCAACTCCTTATCCAAAGACAATACCACCTTTTCATGACTGTCCATGTTCCTGTTAAGACGATTTTCCACCAGCCTGCGCACAAATCTGGGCCGTATCATGAAATTAATAACGCTTACCCAACGGTTTCTTTTGATCCTGGAGCAATGATCTGTCAAGGTATCATCCAACAATTCTATGTGCCTGGGCACATTTTCCCGGTTAAAAATAACCTGAAACACCAATCGGATAAGGACCCATGAGACAATGGTATTCCCTTTTTTCCAGGATATAAATTTTGATAGGGCAGTCATGAAGTTAATGGTTTTTATTTCAACAAGTTATGAATATATGGGAATTTTTTGAAAACATTAAAATTAATTTGGTGATCTTTTCTGAGGTATGTCCTGATATATAGGGCGGAAAGGCCTGCTTTTTTGAATTGATGGAAAAATTGAATACTTTTGACCAAACAAATAAACGCACGGGGTGCTGGAATTTATTCCGGCTGAGATCAAACCCGAAACCTGATTTGGATAATGCCAACGTAGGGATGCAAGCCAGAATTCCAATTGTAATTTGTAGCTCCATTCCCTGGTATTGCCGAGAATGGAATTTTTATTTACAGACAAAGACAATATGGAACTTGAAAAAACGACTGGCGGACTGATACCTCAAAACAAGCAAAACTGGCAAAACCGGCCGGAATGGTTTTTTAACCGCAAGCACACCGATACCTATGAATTGTGGTACGAAGGGAGGTACAAAAGGGCGGAAATCTGGCAGAAAAAGGTCATGGAACAGTTGGTATCCAAAGACAGCCGGATCAAAACCCTCTTGGAATTCGGATGTGGTACCACCCGGTTTACCCGATGGTGGCAAGAAATTGGTATTGAAGCCTCCGGCGGAGACATCTCTCCCCTGATGCTTTCCCAGGCCATCCACCTTTTTGAAGGAGACCTGGTAATGGCAGATTCCCACCACATGCCCTTTAAAGACCATACATTCGATGCCCTTGCTTTTATTACTACGTTTGAATACTACCAGGATCCGGTAAAGGTAATCAGGGAAGCGGCCCGGGTGGGCAAATACGGGATTGCCATGGGCATGATGAACAGAAACTCCCCCAAAGTGCTGCGCAGGAGGGTTCAGCAGCTATTCGGAAAAAACCCCTTTTATGTGACAGCTACCTTTTATACCCCGGAAAAACTTATACAAATCATCCAGGAGGCTTTAAAGGGAAGGACTTATTCCATAGAATGGTCCTGCACCGGCTTGCCCAAATGGTTTCCTGTTCAGCAATGGGGCCTGCCCTACGGGGATTTCTTTGGTTTATATGTTCAACTTCATGATGTCGAATAAAATGGCTGATCAACTGGGTAAAATAGATGAGTCTTTGCTGGAAGACTTTATCGCCTCACGATGTGGGGTCCAGAGGGAAGAGGTTTTGGTAAAACCCGGCTTTGGCAGGGACGTATCCCTTGTGGAACTACCGGGACTACAGGTCATGGCATTGACCAGCGATCCCTTGTCCTTGATTCCAACACTCGGATTACAGGAATCGGCCTGGCTGTCTGTGCAATTAATGACCAATGACATGGCCACCACAGGTTTTGCGCCGCAATATGGCCAGTTTGTACTGAATTTACCAGCTGCTTTCTCCAGGGATGATTTCAAAATTTACTGGGAGCATATCCATCATTACTGCCAGGACATTGGCATGGCCATCACTGGTGGACATACCGGTTTTGTTGAGGGGCAAAACTCGACCATAGCCGGAGGGGGAACTTTCATAAGCATCCTCCCCAAAGACCAGGCCTTGACGGCCAACCAAGCCCGCCCCGGAGATGTGCTCCTGGTTACCAAAACCGCCGCTTTGTCCTCCTCAGCTATCCTGGCCATGAGTTTTCCAAAAACCATCAAGGATAAACTGGGAAATGAAACTTACGAAAAAGCCTGTGCATCCTTTTACAAGACCTCCTCTCTGGAGGAGGCCCTGGCCGCTGCAGGCAGCTCTGGGGAAAAGGTAGTGACTGCCATGCATGATGTAACGGAAGGAGGCATATCAGGAGCTATCTATGAGCTGGCTGCTGCTTCCGGCTGTGGGGTACGCCTGGAGAAAGAAAAGGTCCCGGTAGATCCGGTCCAACAAGCCATTTGCAACCTATTTGATCTCGACCCCATGCGATGTATCGGTGCGGGTTCTATGATCATCAGCTGTGATAAATCCAGGGTTCGGCTTATTCAAGACCGGATAAGAGCAAAAGGAATCAGCTGTACTGTTGTAGGAGAATTAACCGAAAACTCCGGGGGGATGTTGCTGCTGGAGGATGATGGTTCATCCCGGCCACTGGGTTACCAAAAAACCGATCCTTACTGGGCCGCTTTTTCGAACGCATACAAACAAGGCTGGAAATGAAAAATCTAAACCTTCAAACAAATAAAGGGATTTACCTGATAATCGATCCCGCAGCAAAGCCGGAAAACGAACTTTTCGATGTACTCGAAAAGATCGGGCGGTACCCCATCATTGCGCTTCAGGTATGGGACCATTTCAGACCATCCCAGGATGGCCAAAAGTTTATCCGGAAGGTCTGTCAACTGGTTCGCCCACACCCTTTTCCCGTATTGGTCAATAACCGTTGGGAATGGATAAAGGATACGGGTTCAGATGGGGTACATTTTGATCAAATCCCGGAAAACCTGAAGGCCATCAGAAAGAATCTGCCTGAAGACACTCTTTTCGGAATCACCTGTAACAATGACCAGGACCTCATTAACCAGGCGGAAGAAAAAGGTTTTGATTACCTTTCTTTTTGCTCTGTTTTTCCCTCAGCTACTGCCAATAGCTGTGATTTGGTTTCCTTTGAAACAATACGGAAAACCCAAAAATCCAGCAAGCTCCCCCTTTTTCTGGCAGGTGGAATCAACCTGCAGAACTTATCAAAACTAAATGAGCTATCCCATTCAGGAATAGCTGTCATCTCAGGCATCATGCAGGCAGCCGATCCCTGTAAGGCCATAGAAGCCTATTTACTTAAATTACAAAACACTCCATCTCATGAAAATAGCCACCATCAATAAACTGTGTTGCCCATTTGACCACTCCGATTTGACACTGACTCGGGTTTCTGAAGATACAGAAGGAAAAATCCTGGAGGGCTGGTTACATTGCCCCCATTGCACACGGATATATCCCATTGTCAAAGGTATTCCGATTATGAGTCCGGATGCTTACAGGGAGATGGACATGGAAAAGCCCTTATTTGAAAAATGGCAAAAGAACCTAGAGGGCAAGAAGGTAAAGGATTTCAGGTTAATTGAATAGAACCTGATTCGTCATGCTCGATTTCATCTGTGAAATTTTCTACCCGAACCTACCTGTAAGTACCTGGGGCAAAATCAGGTCAACAGCAAGTGATTTTTCAGTTCCATAATCAGCGGATCATTTACTCCTTGAAGGAATGAAAAAATCCTTAGCTAATCCTATTGAAATGGCTAAATTGGGAAAGTTTTGCTTTTTAAAAAACCAGCATGCATATAAAAAGACCCAGGATCCGGCAGAAAATCATCTTCACCCTGGAAAGGCAATTGGTAAAGGGAGCCCATTTTCAGTTATTGCTGGTGGCTGCACTGATCGGACTGATATCCATCATAGGGGGAATATTGGTCATGCCATCGGGGGCACCCACGGCTACTTTTGGTGAATCCGTATGGTGGGCTTTTTTACGGCTTAGTGACCCCGGGTACCTGGGCGACGATGAAGGCAATTGGCGAAGATTTATTTCAACCCTGATAACGGTAGCCGGCTATGTGGTATTTTTGGGCTCACTGGTGGCAGTCATCACCACCTGGATGAATCGGAAAATCAGGCATTTGGAACAGGGTCTGACTCCGGTAACAGCCAATAACCACATTTTAATTCTGGGTTGGTCAAACAGGACCATTCACATTGCAGCTGAAATTTTCCAGTCTGTGGGTAGAATCAGGCGATTTCTGGAAAAATACGATACCAAAAAGTTACGGTTGATCATCCTCTCAGAAAAGGTCAGTCCTTTTCAAATGCAGGAACTTAAAGACCATCCCATGATCGGAAGTAGGGCCCATGAAATTGTATTGCGAACCGGGCTGGCCATAGACCGGGAACACCTGCGCCGGGTGGATAGCCTGAATGCGTCTTGTATCATTATCCCCAGTTTGGCATATGGAAGAAAGGAACTGATCAATCCTGATATAGAAACCATCAAATGCTTGCTTTCATTAAATGCTGAGGCCAATGCCCAAAACTACCACAAGCTGCCTTATGTAGTAGCAGAAATACAAGACGAAAACAAAATCAGTGCCGCCCGCAGGTCCTACACAGGTCCGCTGGAAGTCGTGGGCAGTAACACCATCATCAGCAGGCTAATGGCCCAAAACATCCGGCATCCGGGGCTTTCGGAAGTCTACAATGAAATCCTCTCACAGGTGGATGATAGCAATTTGTTTTCACAGGCATTTCCTGAATTAATTGGCCAACCCATAGGTCTTTTAAAAAAAGCATTTACCAAAGCGGTGGTGTTGGGCATAATCAAAACAGATGGTGACAATTTTGCTCCTCACCTAAACCTGCCTGATGAAAAGGTACTGGAAGCAGGAGATCTTCTGGTCCTGCTAGCCAGAAGTTCTACAGATTTGGTTTGGCGAAGGGATAGGGTTGCAACAAAGGAAGCGCCTGCCCCCTTTGTCGGCCTGCTGCCCGTGGAAGAACAGCAAAGCCCCAACCGGATTTTGATTTTGGGATGGAATGAACATGTACCTTCCCTTATCAGGGAATTGGGTACCTATGCAGATGAGAATTATTTTATCCGACTTATCACCCTGCGTCCCGTATCAGAAAGGGAAAAGGACCTGGCATTTTTAGAAGAGGACAACAACCGGGTAAGGGTGGAACATGTGGTAGCTGACTTTATCCGGGAATCTGAAATCAGAAAAATTGAAGCCGAAACCTTTGACCACATACTGCTGGTAAGTAGCGACCGGCTTGAAGAGGAAGAGGAGGCAGATGCCAGGACCATGGTAGGCTATGTATTACTCGAAGAGGTGCTGGAGAAAGCCAATAAAAGACCGTCTGTGTTGATTGAATTGTCAGACCCCAGCAACGAATCCCTCATCAAACGTTTTCAGAGTGAAGTCATCATCAGTCCCATGGTATTGAGCCATTTGCTGGCAGGAATTGCCCTGCAGCAGGAACTCAATAGTATCTACAATGAACTTTTCACGGTTGGAGGGGCAGAAATTATTTTCCGGGACCTCATGGAATACGGGGTTTCTCTTGGGAAAATACGCTTTTTTGAACTCGAATCACTGGCTAGCGCTCATGGGGAAACCGTGCTGGGCGTCTACCTGGATCGGGAAGACGAAGCAGGAAACCACCTGTTGTTAAACCCGGCCAAAGGTCATGAAATAAATCTCTCAGAAAAAGACCGGCTGGTAGTACTGACTACCTTTTATTGATTTACAGCGGTATTTTTTGTTCCCCGAAAAAAGAAAAAGCCTTCCATTTGGCAAGATATGGTCGGTATTAACATTTTATACCCTTATTGGTTACATATGCGTACCTTCTTTTAGAAAGGAAGAGGATATATTTGACACAAGAAAGTGAGGGAAATAAAAATTTTATCTTATCCTTACCTATTGAACCTAACTCAACTACCGGTCCTCTCATATACCGGTAGTTTTTTTTACCCCACAGCAAAAAATACCGATCCCTTCCTGCTACATAAAAAGCTTACTCCTTCGATCGGGAATAGAGCGTGCTGAGCACATCGTACCAAATGCTTTGATCTCCTGTTTTGGTATGGGTAGAAAACACTGCCTTGGCCATTTTAAATGCATCAGGGTCCAACTGATTCAGTTTTGCTAACCATGCAGTGGTTTCTTCCTGCCAGCTTTCCTTTGGAAACACCCTGTTGACAAGACCCAGATTCAAGGCTGCATCAGCATCCAGTTTTTCTGCCAAAAAAACCACCTCTTTTGCATTGGCTTCGCCTATCAGTTGGTTTAACCGGTGGATCCCTCCCCATCCCGGCAGCCAACCGTGCCGAAGCTCCGGACTTCCAAACACAGCCCCGGGACCAGCCAGTCTGAAATCGCAGGCGAGTGCAAGTTCCAATCCACCCCCAAGGGCATAGCCCTGTATCAGCGCCAGGGTAGGTTTTGGGAAAGCTGCCACCGCATTGAATACTTCATGCCCGGTTTTAATCCAATGGATCAAGCCTTTTTGATCCAAAGCGGTAAACTGGTTGAGGTCTGCTCCGGTCGAAAAGGCTTTGTCCCCCTTTCCCCTAAATGCTACTGACCTGATTTCTTCATCATTCTCGGCACGCTTTAGGATTTGTTGAATGGCATCCAGTTCCTGCAGGCCAAAACAGTTATATTTTTCCGGCCGGTTAAACACAATAAATTGGGTTTGCCCTTCTTTGTAATTTTCTATGCTAGCAGTTTTCATGGTAAGTTTAAGTTGTAAAACCAGGTAAATGGAGCCTGTCCTCCTCGAAAATACTCTGGTCCATGGTTTTAAGGTTTTCAGCAATGGCAGGTTCGAAATCCATCATGTCAAGGATATCTGCTTCCAGCCTTGCTCCCGGTGCAATTTCCGTTAGTAACAAGCCATCCGCAGTCAATTTGAATACGGCTCTTTCTGTCAGGTAATAGACCTCCTGGCCCTTTTCAAAGGCATATTTTCCACTAAAGGTTACCTGCTCCACCTCAGGGATAAATTTCTTGAATTTACCGGGGTCCCTGATTTTAATACCTTCTTCACTCCACTCCACATCGGCTTTGGCGGCAAAGCTTCCACAAAACACTACCTTTTTGCTGTGTTGGGAAATGTCTATAAATCCCCCACATCCTGTAATTTTATCTCCAAATTTGCTGGAATTCACATTACCCGATTGATCCACCTGTGCAAAGCCTAAAAAAGCCATGTCCAATCCACCACCATGAAAAAAATCGAATTGGTAACCATCATCCAATATGGCATCCGGCTGGTACATGGCACCAAAATTCAAGCCTGTGGTAGGGATACCTCCCAAAGGACCTTGTTCAATCATAAAGGTAAGTTGATCAAATATACCTTCCTGCCTGGCTACTATGGGTATGCCGTCGGACATGCCATAGCCCAGGTTGACAAAAGCACCCGGAAACAATTCCCTGGCTCCCCTTCTGCTGATGATCCTTTTTATACCGGAAAGCCGCAAACTTTCCTCCTCGGTAATCGGACTGTCCTTGCGTATCAGGGAAGCATCATGTTTGGTCAGGTAAGTCATGGGTTGATCCGGGACTTGTACCACATAATCAATCAATGCGCCCGGTACCTTTACCTGCATGGCTGGTGTACAAACATCCCTGCGTATAGATTGCACCTGGGCAACCACAATCCCTTTGTTGACTTTGGCCGCCTGGGCTTCGGAAAGCATGGCAAAGCTTCCTACCTCTCCCTCCATGGACAGGTTGCCGTTCCGGTCCAGGCTGGTTCCCCTGATCAGCGCCACATCGATGGGATGCGCCCGGTAAAAAAGGTAAAAGTCACCCGAAATCTCCACCAACTCCACTAGTTCCTCACCGGCTCTGGTATTGATCTTACCTCCATCCAACCTGGGATCCACAAAGGTATGTAAACCGGTCTTGGTCAGTAATCCTTTTTCTCCTCCTGCGGTAGCCCGCATCAGGTGACTCAACACCCCCTGGGGAAAATTATAAGCTTCGATGTCATTGGTCCGGGTCAGACTTACCATTTTGGGCGCATTGCCGAAAAATCCGCCGATTACCCTTTTGGGCAAACCTACATGGGCCAAATGATTCAGTCCCAACTGATCCGAATCCCCCAGACCACAAGGGTGGATGATCGTCAGGTTTGAGGGAGATTGGGATTGCAGGTAGCGCCGGCCAATGGCCTTTAGTAATTCATCGGGAATATTGTGCCCGGCACCTCCTCCGCCTATGCAAATGGTCTGCCCATCCTTAATCAATAGAGCGGCCGCATCGGCAGAGATGATTTGTGGAAATCGATTCATATCATTTGGGTATATTGAAGCTTTAATATAACAGAAAAGCAAAGGAAGGACAGCCCTTTCCTCCTGTTTTTTTACATTTCAGGTCATTGCACCTCCCTACCGTTGCTGCCATCCTCTGTCAGGCTTTAGCGAATTTCCAGTTTCCCTTTCTGAAAAACCACAAGGCAATCATGGCATGGAGTGAATGGCAAATGGCTATGCTGATAAATATGCCTTTGGTTTCCAGACCATAAGTGATGGCCAGGGCATATGCCAGTGGAATTTCCAACAGCCAAAACACGCCGATATTAATGTAGGCGGGTGTTTTGGTATCTCCTGCCCCGTTGAAAGCCTGTACCATCACCATGCCTACGGCATAAAAAATATATCCCAGTACCGTGATTTTTAACCCTGAGGCTGCAACGTTACGGACCTCCTCTTCCAGGGCAAAAAAGCCTGCCAGGTTATCTGCAAACAAAAGGTAAATCAAGGTGACCGCTGCCAGAAAGATGAAGTTATACTGGGCTGTCAGGAATGTAGAAATCTCGGCCCGAAAGGCTTTTCCTGCTCCCAGGTTCTGTCCTACCAGGGTAGCAGCAGCAGCTGAAAGGCCCCAAGCCGGCATCAGACTAAACAAGAGGACCCGAAAAGCAATGGTATAGCCTGCTACTGCTGCACTCCCAAATTCAGACGCAATCCTTGTGAGTACTATCCAGGCTGCTGAATCCACTAAAAATTGCCCCATTCCTCCGGCAGAAATGTGAATGATCTTTTTTAGGGTTTCCCATCGGACCCGCAGGTTTGTCCGGTTTATGACCAGCCGGTGCCTGCCATTGAACAAATGATACAATTGGTACACCACCCCGGCACTTCGTCCAAGGGTAGTGGCCCAGGCAGCTCCCACCAGTCCAAAACCTTCAAAAGAACCCAATCCGAAAATCAACAGCGGATCCAATACAATATTCAACCCATTAGATATCCACAGGGCCCTCATGGCCAGATGGGCTGCTCCGGCACCCCTGAATATGCCATTGATGAGAAAAAGCAGCATGATGGCCGTATTGCCCAGGAAAATGATTTCCGTATAGGCCTTTCCCGTTTCCAGAACCTGGTCCTCTGCACCCATCAGCGAAAGGATCTCCCCGGCATAGATAAAGCCCCCTGCTCCCAGGAGGAGGGAGGCCAATACACCTACCAGGAGCAACTGGAAGGCAACGGTTCCTGCCCGCTGGAATTTTTTTTCTCCGAATCTCCTCGCCACCATGGCCGTACCGGCCATGCTGATCCCGACTCCCAATGAATAAATGATCGTCAGCACAGCCTCTGTCAACCCCACCGTAGCGACGGCATGTTCCCCCAGCCGACCCACAAAAAATATATCCACCACTGCAAAAAGGGACTCCATGATCATTTCCAGGATCATGGGTACGGCCAACAGGACGATCCCCGATTTGATAGGGATCCTTGTGTAATCCTGCTCATTGCCGCGGATAGATTCCGATAATAATTGCCAAAATGGAGTGCGCTTCTTCATCAGGAAAAATCAAACTGCAAATATCGGAAAAATGCGGACAATAATTTCTTTTCCCCGTACGGGAAATTTTTCAGGTAAACCGAAACTTCTCCAAAGTTCCAAACTTTGGAGAAGTTTGATTAGAAAACCTACAACCAGTTTAACTTGCCCTGAGAAACGGCCGCCAGGTTGACCATGCGGTAAAGCACCCTGGCCCCAACATTCGCATCCCAATCACTTTTTTCCGGCCCGGGAGCTACCTCTACCAGATCGAAACCAATCACTTGCCTCCCGGATTTTACCAATGTTTTGAGTAGATAATCCAACTGCTGAAAATCCAGGCCTCCGGGAACAGGAGTGCCCGTATGGGGGCAAAGGGCGGGGTTTAGCCCATCAATGTCAATGGTCAAGTAAACCTTTTCGGGTAAATTGGCCACCATCTCCTGGCAAATGGATATCCAGGTCCTGCCTTCAAACAATTGCGCTTTTAATTGGCTATCGGAAAATAGCCGGATCCGTTCATCTGAATGGATCACCGTCCATTCTTCCTCGCAATAATCCCGGATACCTACCTGTACCAAACGGTCTACCTGGGGGATTTTCAGAAAATTATGGGCTATGGAGGCGTGTGAATAGTCAAATCCCTCGTAAGCTGATCGCAAGTCAGCATGGGCATCTATTTGCAGTATTCCGAAAGTGGAATGATGGTCAGCCATGGCACGGATAGCTCCCAAAGGGGTGCTGTGGTCTCCTCCCAAAAGTCCAAAAACCTTTCCTTCTTTCAGGTAATTGCGGGCCTGTTGGTATACCCAGTCGTTCATTTCTTCACAAGCCCTGTTGATGATATCCGGAACGGCGGCAAATCGCTCCCCATGAATTTCCAAAGCTCCTTCCCCCAGCCATTGAATATAATTGCCCGCAAGCAGGCGGTACTTGTTATTGTCTGACTGCAGGTTTTCATCAATTGGCAATAGGCAGACACCCAGCTTCCATGCATCTTTGATGTCTTCCTGAAAGAGGTCCACCTGTTGGGAGGCTGCCAGAATGGCTTCCGGGCCCTGGGCCGTTCCTGAATGATAGGAAACCGTCACTTCCCAGGGAACGGGAAGAATGACCACCTCACTGTTTACCGTTTCAAATGGAAGTCCAAATAATTTACCGGAAATCCCTATGCCATTGGGATCAAAATCCGGGAATGGGTTATTTTTTTCTTTATTACTCATGTCTTGATTGAATTGGTGAAATGTAAAATAAAAGCTGTAGGATAAAATCAGACTACTGAAGTATCTCCTCCAGGGTTCCGGTATTTCCTGACAACATATCCCATCCCATATCTTGAAAATGTAGCCGGGCCATCATGCCCGGAGAAAACATTAGATGTCCCTCTCCTGTTAAATAGGAAGTGATCATGCTGATGGCAGGGTTATGACCTACGAGCAACACATGATCTGATGTATTAGAAAAGGCATTGATAACAGCAAGTAATTCGTCCCGTCCGGCCCGGTAAATTGAAGGTATGACTATCCGGTTGGCTGGCTTCAGGTACTTGCCAAGTATTTCAGCTGTCAGGCGGCATCGCAAGGCCGGGCTATGCACCAGCAATTGACATTTTTGCCCATTGATACCCAGCATGTGTCCAAGCCTTTCCACTTGTTGGATTCCCGATGGTGTCAGTTTGCGATCTGCATCGATAGCACTGATGTCCGGAGAGGTGGCTGCACCATGTCGGGCGAGTAAAAGTTCCTTTACCATAAACCAAAATTGATATCTGAAATGAAAATTAAATATCTTGAAATTATACCGGCAAAAAAAATTGCTTTGGTTGAATATTTGGAAGAGAATTATATGACATCTATTTTTAGGCCAAAATAAGGGGATAATTCCTGCTCCTTAAGATTTTTATCTCTAAATAAGCAAACCATGCCAAAGAATTTAGTCATTGTCGAGTCACCAGCAAAAGCCAAGACCATAGAAGGTTACCTGGGAAAAGACTTCAAGGTCACTTCCAGTTACGGGCATGTGCGGGACCTGCCCAAAGGGGAAAATGCAATCGACATTAAAAATAAATTCAAACCTACCTATGAAGTAAGCCCAGATAAAAAGGAAGTGATCAGGGAATTGAAAAAACTGGTAAAGGAGGCTGAGACCATCTTCCTGGCAAGTGATGATGACCGGGAGGGAGAAGCCATTTCCTGGCATTTAAAGGAAGTGCTTGATTTAAAAGATGAAAATACCAAGCGAATTGTATTCCGGGAAATCACCAAATCCGCTATCATCAAAGCTCTGGAATCACCCAGAAAAATAGACCTGGACCTCGTCAACGCACAGCAGGCAAGGCGGATTTTGGATCGCCTGGTGGGATTTGAGCTATCCCCTGTACTGTGGAAAAAAATCAAAGCAGGTCTATCTGCCGGAAGGGTGCAGTCTGTTGCGGTCCGCTTTATTGTAGATCGGGAAAGGGAAATAGAAAAATTCAAAGCCACTTCTTCCTTTAAGATCACCGCCCTTTTCGATGTGGAAGGGAAACAATTGCAAGCAGAATTACCGAAAAAATTTGACAGTAAAGAGGAAGCCGAAATTTTTCTTAAAAAGTGTCTGGAAGCAGAATTTTCCATCAAATCCCTGGAAACCAGGCCAGCGAAGAAAAGTCCGGCTGCTCCTTTTACCACCTCCACCCTGCAGCAGGAGGCCAGCAGGAAGCTGTATTTTTCAGTGGCACAGACCATGAACATCGCCCAGAAACTTTACGAGTCCGGAAAGATCACCTATATGCGTACCGACAGTGTAAACCTGTCCGAAGATGCGCTCACAAGTGCAGAAAAAGAAATCAAAGGAGCCTTTGGGAAGAAATACCACCACAAAAGAAAATTCACTTCCAAATCTGAAGGGGCCCAGGAAGCCCACGAAGCCATTCGCCCCACTGACTTTTCAGTAACTGAAGCCGGAAAAGACCGGAATGAACAGCGCCTATACGAACTCATCTGGAAGCGGGCCATAGCCTCCCAGATGGCAGATGCCCAACTGGAAAAAACAAATGTTTCCATTGCCATTTCCAATGCCGAACAGACCCTGAGTGCCAGTGGTGAGGTGATCAAGTTTCAGGGCTTTCTGAAAGTCTACCTGGAGAGCACCGATGATGATGAGGAAGAAGAATCCACCGCCAAAGGCTTGCTCCCTCCCCTTAAGGAAGGACAGGTGCTGGACCTGATCGAAATGAAAGGCAGGCAGTCATTTACCCGTCCGGCAGCCCGGTACACGGAAGCCTCTCTGGTGAAAAAACTGGAAGAAATGGGCATCGGCCGACCCTCCACCTATGCCCCCACCATCTCTACCATACAGAAGCGCAATTATGTACTCAAGGAGTCCCGGGAAGGCACACCCAGAAAATATACCGAAATGCTGATCCATGACGGTCAATTTGAGGAAGCGGAAAAAACAGAAACCACCGGCACCGAGAAAAACAAACTTTTCCCCACCAATATTGCCATGGTAGTCAATGATTTTCTGGTAGAGCACTTCCCCAACGTCATTGACTTTTCCTTTACCGCCAAGGTGGAAAAAGAATTTGACCACATTGCCCAGGGAGGACAAGCCTGGGAGGAAATGATCCAGAATTTTTACGGGGCTTTCCATTCCAAGGTAGAGCAAACAGAAAACATCAAACGCACGGATGTGAATAGCTCCAAAGAGCTTGGTGTGGATCCCAAAACAGGTAAAAAGGTCATCGCCCGGCTGGGCAAATTCGGGCCACTGGTTCAAATCGGAGAACAGGAAGATGAGGAAAAGCAATTTGCCAGCTTGCGCAAAGGGCAGTTTATTGAAAGCATTACGCTGGAAGATGCCCTGGAACTTTTCAAGCTGCCCAGAGATGTGGGCTTTTTTGAGGATAAAAAAATTGTGGCAGCCATAGGCCGTTTTGGGCCTTATATCCGGCATGACAGCAAATTTGTATCACTAGGCAAGGAATATGATCCTCATTCCGTCAATGAAGAAGAAGCCATAGCCTTGATCAAAGCCAAACGGGAGGCCGATGCCAAAAAGCACATCAAGTCATTTGATGAGGATCCGGAGATCCAGGTCCTGCTAGGCCGTTGGGGACCCTATATCAAAAAAGGCAGGGACAACTATAAAATTCCCAAAGACAAGGAAGCAGAACAGCTCACCTTTGCCGAAACCTTAGAAATCATCGAAAGCCAGGGAGATGCCAAAAAAGGCAAAGCCAAGCCGAAGAAAGCTGCGGCAGGGAAGAAGAAGACAAAGAAGTGATATTAGAATACTAAAGTTATTTAATTTGAAAGAAGCGGGTTGATTATCCTGGCTGTTCAGCCAAAGCAATTTTAGTATGCATTGTCGGATAAAGGATACGAAAAGGTTGGGCTCAATTTGAAAAATGAAACGCTTCAAACTTATGATTACCGTTCTGATCATCAGCTGTTCGTCAAGAAATTAAAATCAAACCCAATAAAGAACAATTGTACCATCCCCATACAAATATGCCGCAGGGCTAAAAGGCTCAGAAAGTACGACATGCCCTGAACGACTTTGGTTTCCTAAAAAAAAATTGGATACCTGTTGCCCGGCAATAAAATATTGTAAAGCTATCCCATCCATGTGGCCTGTAGACTGATCTTAAGTCACTTGTGTTTTTTGAAACTTTTTTGAGGCAACCCCAAGTCATGCCTGTCATGGTTTGGTTGGTAATTGCTACATTCTTATTTTTTAGGATGCGCCAAAAGAAACCGAAAATCAAGAATAGACTACCGAAATGTAAGTGAACTTGGTTTCACCTGCTGGAGCGATTAAAATTTAAATGTAAATTAGCTGACCAAAGCACCACGGTGGAAATAACACAATTAGGATAGCACTGATTGAACTTGCAACCCTTAACCATATTTTCTTTGGGTTTTCCGTGGAATTTATGGTTTTGAGGATTTGGGTGATCAGTACTTAAAGATTAAAGATTTAACTTTAAGGTACCGACCTTAAGAATTATTTTGGACGTTAAAAAGAAAATTGGGTAAATAAAAAATGAGTGACGTCAAAGAACATATTAACCACATGAATACAACTGGAAGTGCAATTTCCGGGGCAACGGGAGGAGCAGTTGTTGGAAGTTTCTTTGGACCCATTGGCACTTTAATAGGAGCGTCAATTGGGGGGATAATTGGAGGTGTTGTTTCCTATAACACCGGAAGTCATGATAACCCTCGAAAACACCAAAAACAAACACCTGGTTCCAAACAACAAAATCAAGTTGAACGAAACTGGTGATTAATAGAAATAAGGTTTGGATATCGAAATACTCATTTCTTATGCAAAATATTATGCACCTGAATGGTACATAAATATCAAATCGGCTGTCTGGAAAACCCATAAACCCCTGGCAGTAGGTTCTCAAGTTGCTTTTGTGGCCCATTTCTTAGGAAGAAAACTTGCATACACGTATGAATTTACTGAGTTATTTCCTGGACATAAATTGGTCATGCGGACAACAAAGGGACCATTTCCAATGCAGACAACTTACACCTGGACCTCAATTGACAACATGACAACCAAAATGAGCCTGCACAACCAGGGTAATCCAACAGGTTTTTCAAAAATTTTTGCTCCAATTATGACAACAAAGATGAAGAAAGCCAATACAAAAGACTTGATAAACATCAAAAAAATACTTAAAAATAAAGGATGAGATGTAATCATGATTAATACCTATGATTTACTCATCAGCCAGCCGTAACGTTTCAATCAGCTTGAAGTAAAGGATAGGCTTTTTGTGTACTATCGTTGTCCTCAGGTTGTAAAACACTGCGGAATAACCGCAATTTGGATACCTGAGTAACTCTCTGGCAGCTTTACAAGGATATGGATCTAAAATCCAGATTAGCTAGTTTCGAAAGTATTCTTCCCCGAAACCGGAAAAAACCCAACCAGCAAGAAAATCTGGCCACCTGTCGAATAGGAAAAAGATGCAAACTGCGGAGATTGATTTTCTCCGCAGTTCACTTTGCCATAGTCATAGCTAAAACCTATTCTGGTTTATCCATCGGGCTGTCATCTGCTGACAAGTCGCCTAACACATATTGTATGCCGTCCAGGAAAAACTGAAGCAATTCGGGCTGGTCCATGCTCTGGGCGTTATGGGAAGGTGAACTGTAAAACACCCGGCCTTTACCATGTCGCTTGATCCAGGCTACATAGATGGTGTTGTTGTCCACTTCCCCTCTTTTACCTTCCAGTTTGTCGGCTTCTATGTACAAAAGCGGGTGAAAATTGTAATCAAAATAGGCGTTCTTGAAAAAGTAAGGTTCGTCTACGTGGGTAAAGCCATTGCCATTAAAGGCTTGTACCAAGGGATGCTCAGGGTCTACCTCTTTCAGGTGCATCTCTTGTTGTTTGGGGTGGTAATCAAAGCTACCGCCGACCATGGCACTGAATTTTTCGGAATTGTTTTGCACAGTAATCGCACCGTGCATGATGAAGAGCCCACCTCCTTTGGACACATAGTCCATCAGATTTTTCTCATAACTGGCTGACAATTCCGCGATTTTATTATCATCAAGGCTGCTATTCTGCTTCAGCAGGTCAGCAAAAAGATCCCTATCTGGGCCTGAGGGATTGGAGTTGTTTAATATAACCGCATCATATTGCTTTAAATTCTTTTTATCGAAGCTATCTATGTCCCGGGCGATGGTTAACTCAAAAGCACCAGTCTTTTTGGCCATGATTTTCAGCATTTCATTATTGTGGGGAATGATCCAATGGTAAAATCCGGTATGCTGCGAAAAAACCATGATTTTTTTTACAGGGGCTTGCACCCTTGCTTTCGAAGGTGTAAGGGATTCAATTTTCTCCAGCCATTCCTCGCTTATGGGGAAATCCTTGAGACCCTGAGCGAAAATACTGACAGAAAAAAGAAAGAAAAGTAAGGTGTAAATAATTTTTTTCATTGCAATTGAATTGTTGACCGTTATATATCCTAATTAGTAATTCTTGTCTGAGGTGATGGAATTAAAGACAGGTGAATTTTTCATCCAAAAACTTGTCAACAAGCCTCTCAACGCCGTTTTTAATTCTCACCAGGTATCACTTGAAAAGTGAAGATAGGGTAAAAAGTTGACCGTTCCAATGGATAAAAGCCGGTTCCAGCATTATTTTAATTTCAACGGTCATAAACCATGGCTTGGTCTCCTGCCAGACAAGTCAGACTTTTATGAACCTCCGGAACCTACTTAGTATCCATCTAATCCCAAGAAAATCAATAGATTTGCTGATTTATGGATCAATCAAATGACAACTGAAAACATTACAATTCCCATCAACATAACCGGACAAAATATCCCCATATTTTGCGAAACCGACTTGTAGCACTTATTTTTGAAACCGTTTGGTTTTGTAAAATACATTATAAGTCTGCCTGGACGAACTGAAATTACAGCTACTGCCTATGATTTCAGTTGACACCATTTCAAAGCATTTAAAATTGCATCCCGAATGTAAAATTATCAAGCAGGAGCAAAAAAGGCAGAGAGAGGTACTATCTATCTGCTGAAGGCGGCCTTGAAAATTTAGATCAATATTTTGCTACTCATTTTCCAACCAAAAAGCTAAATAAATAAAACATGAGACCGCATAAAATCTGGGCAAACCTCGGTGTTAAGAATATCGAAAGGACTAAAGCATTTTACCTGGCATTGGGATTCAGATTAAATGGTAAACCTACTGAAGATTTGGTAAGCTTCTTTTTTAGCAATGATGATTTTATCATACATTTTTTTGAGAAGGAAAAATTAATTTCCAGCCTTGAAGGAGCTTTAACTGATGGAGGACAAGGAAATGAAGTCATGTTTTCCCTATCGGCACAAAGTAAAAAAGAATTTGATCAATGGATAGTGGAGATCAAAAAGGCAGGTGGAAAGATTCACTTCGATTCGAACACAGATAGAAAAAAATACTATGATGATAATGGATTTTACGTTTGTGTTTTTTCAGATCCGGATAACCATAAGTTCAATCTGCTCTTCAACGCCAATAAGTAAAAAACAATAAGGATTAATACAAATTTGATCTGACTGCCATTCAACACAATGTCGGACACTAAATAGTTGAACCAACCGGTTCATCCTTTTTTCACTTCTTTTTATATCAAAACCAGTACTTTTCAGTTTTTTCTAAACCATTTTATCAGGTATAAAAACCCATAGAAAAAATCAATCTGGATTTAATCTAAATAATTTTTACTTTTCTCAAATAGGTTACAAATTTGCTATTATTTTAAATCAATCTAAATAAAGCAAAATAATGAAACATATACTCCTGTTATTTACTATTCAGTTAATGCTGGCATCAAATGCCTTATTGGCGCAGACAGGAACCATTACCGGGGTGGTCACCAATACCGCAGGAAATCCGGTGGAATTTGTCACTGTCGCCCTGGAAGGCACAACTCAGGGTGGTATCACGGATGCAGCGGGGCGATTTGCCATTGACAATCTGGCCCCACGCCGCTACAACCTGTTGTTTTCCTCCCTTGGCTATGAAAGCGAAAGCAGACAAGTAACCCTTTCTGCCGGTCAGGAGCTAAGCCTGAATGTGGTGCTATCCGAAGGCCTGTTTGGGCTGCAAACAGTCGAAATCACAGGTAGACGGGAAATAAGCTACGACAATAAGGAAACATTTTCTGCCACCAAAACTGCATCACTCATCAAAGATGTCCCCTCTTCGATCAACTTTGTCACCAAGGAACTGATGCTGGACCAGGTAGCTTTTACCGTAAATGATGTGGTCAAAAATGTGGCGGGTGTAAATCAATTTTCCTTCTACAATGATATTTCCATACGGGGGTTCAGGGTACAGGGCCAACGAAATTTTGGTACCCTATTGAATGGCATGCGTACCTTTACCAGTTTTTGGAAACCCCAGCTGGTTCCTCATATTGAGCGGGTGGAAGTGATCAAGGGACCTGCATCGGCATTGTTCGGAAATGCCTCTCCCGGGGGATCCATCAACCGGGTGACTAAAAAGCCTCTGGCAGAATCCAGGAAATCCATATCTACCACCGTGGGCAGCTTCAATACCCTCAGGACACTGGCAGATTTCACAGGGACCATGACGGAAGACAAGAAATTGCTTTACCGGCTTAACCTGGGATTTGAAAATTCAGATGGCTTCAGGGACCTGCAGTTCAGCAGAAACCTGGTGATCGCTCCCTCCTTTGCCTTTTTACCTACTGATAATACCAGCCTGAATTTTGACATTGTCTATCAGGATTCAAAAGGGCGTCTGGACAGAGGTCAGGCTGCCTTTGGTAACAGGGACCTCTTTTCCACACCCATAACCACTTCATTGAGTGCTATCAATGATTACCTGGATGAGACCACCATAAATGCAACCCTTTCCCTGCGGCACCAATTTTCTGACCGGGTGAGTTTTAACAGCACTTACCAATTGTCCAGTTACAATGAGGACCTGTTGGAGCACCGAACCTCCAACCGTTTTGCTTCTCTGGGAGATGGCTCCTTTGACGAGACCCAGGTTGCGATGCGGGTTTTTATCCGCAAAAGATCCTGGAACAACAACTCCATCAACAATTACCTGAATGTGAATTTTAATGCGGGCTCGTTAAAAAACACTTTACTTATGGGACACGATTACTTCCGGCAGGAACAACTTCCGGGAGGGTCACAGCTGGAGGCCCGCTCCTACCTGCTGCAGAATGGCACGGCATCCAATGTGTACAATCCGGCCAATGCCGCCAATTATATACTCGATGATAATGGCAATCCCGTTACCAATGTCGCCCATTTTGACCTTACTTCGCCCATTGCCAATGGTATCCGTGACATGAGCAAATACATTTATACTCAGAGAACATTCAACCAGTACATGCAGGAATCGCATGGACTTTACCTGCAGAATCAATCGGAAATAGGCCCATTGAAGGTCCTGCTGGGCCTACGGCAGGAGTATTTCACCGATTACCTGAATTACAACAGTCCCGGGGAACAAGTGGTGGATCAGCAGGCTTTGCTTCCCAGGGTAGGTTTGGTATACAGCCTCCATCCAAGCACCAACCTGTATGGAACATGGGTGCAGGGCTACCAGCCACAATCCGCAGCCTCCTTTATTAACCCTGAAGCAGGAGGCCCATTTGATCCCCTTACCAGCGAAATGATCGAAATCGGAACCAAATCAGAGTGGTTCAACAAGCGTTTAAGTGCCACCTTATCCCTGTATCAAATTGTGGAAAGAGGTGGACTTTACAATGCAAATGATCCCAATAATCCTGAAAGATTGGAACAAATTGGAGAAGAGCAGTCCCGGGGAGTTGAATTGAATGTAAGCGGTAACATCCTGCCCAACTGGTCTATCGTTGCAGGCTATGCGTTTAATGATGCCAAAATCACAGAAGCAGACATAGAGGGAGTGATCGGCAGGCAAAAACCCAATGCTCCCCGAAATACTGCAAACCTCTGGACCAAATACATCTTTGAAAAGGGCTCCTTTAAAGACCTGGGTATTGGTCTGGGTTATAACCATGTGTCCGAACGGTATGGATCTATTGTATCGGCTTCCGAACCGGATGTTTTCCCATCCTACGGAATTTTTGACACCGCCCTGTATTACAAATTAAACAAGGTCCAATTCCAGATCAATGTCAATAACCTGTTTAATGATACCCATTGGGTGGGCGGTTATGATGTGATACGTGCCTTTCCGGGAAGTCCCAGAAATATCATGACTACTGTCTCTTATACCTTTTAATTAATTGCAGCTACTGGTGAAACTGAATAAAAAAACGCTTTTTCAGATCCATAGCTGGATAGGGATCAAGTTGAGCATACTATTTTTTATAGTATGCTTTTCCGGTACCCTGGCCACCCTGAGCAATGAGATGGACTGGCTGTTTTACCCTGGCATGCGTGCCACAGGCAATGGAGAAAGGGTGTCTTATAATCAGCTGGTGGAAGAAGTGCAAAAGGCTTATCCCGACGGGTCCATCAGCTATTGGGTAATGCCCAAAGAACCGTATTTGAATGACATTGTCTATGTAAACAAGCAGGGGCAGCGCCACTATGTTTTTGTGGATGCACAAACCGGAGAGGTCGCAGGGGATACCACCGTGACTTTTCAGCGTTTTTTCCGTGATTTCCATTATTACCTCTTTATGCCCTTTTACCAGATCGGCTATTTCATGGTGTTGGTATTTGCCTTTTTCCTGGCTATCTCCCTTGTTACCGCACTCATGTTTTACAAGAAATGGTGGAAAAAACTTTTTGAGTTGAAATCCGGAAATGGAAAACTGATGTTATTTCGCAGCTTGCACCGATTGGTTGGTCTTTGGTCTGTGCCCTTTGCCATCTTGTTTTCCCTTACGGGTATTTGGTATTTCGTAGAAAGAACCAACCTGGGCAAGGTATCCGAAATCGCCAATCCTATACCGCCAAAATTGGAAAATGAGCCACTGGATTCCTCTGATCCGGTGGCTTTTTCCTATCAGCTGGATTATGATAAGGCAGCTCAGGTCGCTCAGGAGTCCATTACCGGCTTACAAATAAGGGGAATCGTGCCTACCAATGAGGTCAGCAAACCCATTTATTTCCGGGGTACCAGTCATGTTCCCCTGGTCAGAAACAGGGCCAACCGGGTATACCTGGACCCCATTTCCTATGAGCCGGTAATGGTACAGAAAGCGGAAGAAATACCCACCGTAATGTACCTGAATGATATCGCAGATCCCCTTCATTTTGGTAATTGGGGAGGTTTAACCACCAAAATCCTTTGGTTTTTTGCCGGCCTTTCCCTTTCCTCTCTGGTACTGACGGGCATTTGGATTGCCTTGAAACGGCAAGTCAAAAAGACAAGCATCAAGCCCATGGGCAGCTGGAAATACATCAACTGGGGCCTTGCCCTGGTTGTAATCGGCTTCATGTATTCCTTTATGATTTTGCGCTACTCCCTTTCCTGGCAACCTCTGGTGTTTGTCGGTCTGCTGCTCGGGTTGATCTCTTGGCTCACCTGGTACATTTTTGTTTTCAGGCTGGGCAAAGCATCCCAAACTTAGGTTATGGGACGATAGGTTTATTCACATAGAGTTTTAATTCCGATAGACCTATGGCATTTTCTGTTATGTTGAAACCAGAGAAATCAGCGGAAAATGTAAGTTGTACTTAATTGGTGAAATATACCTGGAATAACAGGTGTTATCTCAAAGATGGAAAATAATTGGTTCAATTAAAAAACCGATATATATGCATTTACAGAAATGATCTAATGAACAGTTTAATTTAGTTTAATTATAAACTATAGCATTTTTTTTAATAGCGGAAACATTTGCTTATCGTTGTAGTATATATAGTGTAACCAAAAAATATACATGTTATGGATCAAGTTTGTTCAAATTGTAACCATTGGGAACCAAAAGCTCCTGTGGTAGCCAACAAAGAAAATTATGGTGAATGCAATAAATTAAGTCACCTGGAGTCAAAAATGGATCCGGATTACATCATTCCGGTATTAAATGATGGAAAACCTATCGATCAAAACACCAAATCAATAGAATTTATTACCGGCGCAGGATTTGGATGCAATCAGTTTGCAAATGCATAGATAGTAAATAACTCTATGGTTAAGCACTTGACTATAGAGTTTATTTTTGCATGTATATTTAGATTTGATCTATATATAATGGATATTTTCCCTTTATTGGATCCAATAAAAATAATTAAGAAATTCCGATAAATGTTCTTTTTGTTAATTTTTTAATCATATCTATATAAGATTAAGTGAAATAGTATTTTGCCCAGAAAAGCCTTGATGGGAAAGGAAAGTTTGTCCAAAAATCCTGACTTACTTTAAAAACTCATTACTCCAATGAACAAGGTTTACAACAAGGAAATCAAATATACGGATCAGGCCCTAAGGTTAAATGCTGGAGAATCCAGCGGCTTAATAAAGAGTCTTTCCATACCCACAATGGCAATTATTGGAGCCGAAGATTATGTGGGATCACCACCAATTGAAAAAACGGTAACTGTAAAAGGAGGGCATGTTAGCCCATTAGAAGCACCGGAAGAAGTAACTAATTGGATTAGCAGATTGACCAAATTAATACCTGAAAACTTGCCTGCCCATTGATGATTCCAAAAATATTATATAAATTAATTTATGGATTCAAAAAAAAACGCATTAGCCTGGCCTGTCTTGAATTTTGGAGAAATCAAGGACACCTTAGAAACCCTTCATCAATGGTTACAAATTGTAGGAAAAATCCGGCTGCGAACCATGCCCTGGCAAAATCACTCCTGGCACACTACCTTATACCTGAGTCCGCACGGATTCACTACCCAAAGTATCCCTCATCAGGGCGGGTTTTTCCAGATTGACTTTGATTTCATGCAACATCAACTGATTATTTCCTGCGCCCATGGGGCCAGCCAACACATAGCGCTCCGCCCCATGACAGTAGCAGATTTTTACCGGGAGCTCTTCGGAAAGCTTAGCGATCTGGGAATTTCTGTCCATATACATGGAAGCCCCAATGAACTGGAAATGGCCATTCCATTTAGGGAAAATACGATAAACAGATCTTATGACCCTCAGGCTGCCTTTACCCTTTGGCAAGCCATGGCCAAGATACAGGCTGTGTTTAGCCGGTTCAGAGGTGAATTTATAGGCAAATGCAGTCCGGTGCATTTATTCTGGGGTGCTTTTGACCTGGCGGTCACCCGCTTTTCCGGAAGGCCGGCTCCCCTTCACCAAGGTGGAGTTCCCAACATGCCGCTGGAGGTAATGCAGGAAGCCTATTCCAAAGAAGTTAGCAGTGCCGGCTTTTGGCCGGGATCTAAAGATTTCCCTTCAGCGATCTTTTACTCCTACGCCTATCCGGCAGATCCCCTTTTCGGGAAGCAGCAGGTGCTTCCCAAAGCGGCTTTTTACAGTGCTGAAATGGGGGAATTTATCCTGAAATACGAAGATGTACAACAATCAAAGGATCCCGAAGGCATGCTCTTGAATTTTTTGCAAAGCACCTACCAGGCTGCCGCCCATACCTCTAAGTGGAACAGAGCTGAACTAGAAAGGGATCCGGGCTGATCCCGGCTTATGGCCTGCTTTCATTGATAAATCAATGTTCATTTGTCCTTTCAGCAAGTCCCCCTTGGCAATGGGGATAGTTGGAAGGACTTCATATAATTTTATCCTGAAAATATCCCAGGCAAATTCGTAAAAATCCTCCAATATCCTTTATAAGGTGAACTTACGTGCGGTATTTTTTCATTCCACTCGTTTACAAGATCAACGATATAAAATTAAAGCAAAACCATTGATACCCTTTATTGAACTACCCTCATCACTCCCTGCATCACATAGGCATGCCCGGGAAAAGTGCATACATAGTCATAATCTCCGGGCTCAGTTGGCACTTCAAAATAGATGGTTTCTGAAGTTTCCGGAGAGAGGATATTGGTATGAAATAGCACCTTGTCAGAGTCGGGTATGTAGTTTTTTTGAGAGCCCTCCAAGCCCATCTCTAAGGCCGCCTCTCCCACTTCTATGGCAGTGCCTGGCAGGGCAAACACCAGGTTATGCAACATATCGTCGTTGTTATTGAAGGTGACCTTGACCTTGCTGCCTGCCTTTACTTCTATAAGTTCGACATCATATTTCAATCCGGGCAGGGTACCCATCACAATGCTTTGATCCGGACCATTGGTCCAGGTATCAGGCATAACTGTCATTCTTTTTGAAGTATTTGAGGTTGCACCAGCTGCACCAGACTTATTGGAGGCTGCCACTGGAGCTTTCTGATGAGCAGCATGTGGGCTGCTAGCTGCCTTCCTTATTTCCGAAAGATTCACTTTCTCACCTGAAGGAATTTGATTCAGGGTGTAGTATCCAACGTCATGTAATAAATTCATATTCTCCCCTGATTTGATCCCCGAAGCATTGATTTCATGGATATAACCCTCCTTGAGGCCATCCAACACCAGTCTCACTTTCAGCCTATCCTCAGAGACCAAAGCTGCCTTAAGCGCCAACTCTTCCAGCTCGATGACAGGACTTCCATAATTGTGGTGATACTTGTAATTGAAACTGGAGAGCTGATAGGAATCTGTATTTTCCGCTGCTTCAGCATCCACGGGCAGGGTGAACTCCAATTCAAATCCATCAGGTTGGGCTTTTACGGTTTTCATTTCAAAAGGTACTTTCCCGGTCCAGACCAATCTTTGCAAACCAAATGGCTCCTTGCCGGTGGAACTCCAGCCCCTGCTGGTCATGCCTACAAACATGGAGGCATCCTTTCCCCATACCATGCGCAAAATACCGGAAGAAAAACCCTCTCTAAAGGGGAAGGCTACCCCTTGGTAGACACCATTTACCTTCTCCAGGTAAACCCTTACTATCTTGCTATGGCCCTGGTCACCAACAAAAAGCTGATCGGTAAACGGCCCAAAGTCGCCACCTGTTTGATCCAAAAGAATATCAGAGGTAGAAATCCCCATCAGCCCGTGGGGCAACCAAACTGCCGGCGTTTTGAAACCAGGAATCTCTGCAGCGACTTTTGACATGGGATCTCCGGTATCGGGAATATCTTCGGGCTTCAGGTTCACAGGAGATCCTTCCAAATCACTCCATACCAGCCCTTCGGGGTTCCCTACAAAATCGCCGGTTTCCACATGGGTGATCCTTCCTGACCCAACCCAATCTCCCTGGTTTTCAGCATAAAAAACATCTCCAGCTGCATTATATCCCATACCCGCAGGAGACCTCATGCCTGAAGCCAGCGGTACCATGTTACCCTCTGGTGACACCTTCATCATCCAGCCCCTCCATTTTGCCAGGCTGGCGCCATGTCCTATCCAACCCAAATTCAGGTTTACGAGCATGTCACCCTCAGGGGTGAACAAGGGACCATAGGAATATTCGTGATAGTTGCCCGAAAGGGGCCAGGATACGACCGTCTCATAGGCATCAGCTTGCCGGTCTCCATTCTTATCCGTCAGTTTGGTAAGTTCTGAGCGTTGGCTGGCATATAAGCTTCCTTCATGGTAGGCCAGGCCCAGGGGTTCATGTAATCCGGTAGCAAAACGGTCAAACCGGGGAGTCCTGGTTCCGGTCATATACGGATTCTCTATTAACCAAATTTCTCCCCTGCGGGTGGCCACTCCCAGGCTCCCATCAGGAATTACAGCCAATCCCCCCACCTCCAGCTCAATCCCATCTGGAATCGGTATATCTACGATGCTGTAATAATCCTGCTCCCTTGGAGTGGTATCCGACTGTTCCGTTGCCTGCTGAGCTGCTACAGGAAGTGACAGCTGTAGTAAAAAAGCAACTGTTAAAATGTTCAAAAATCTATAATTATATATTTTCATACCCTTATTTTTCGATAATTTCGTCTTGGTAACTACCTGTAGTGTTTCTCTACCAAATGATGCTGTATTTGATTTCTCCATTCTCCTGGCTGGTGGAAAAGGGAACCAATAGTTCCTCTCCCGAAGAAGTCGCTCTTAAATGCGCTTTTTGTTGGTTAGTATCAGGCATTTTAATATAAAATTGGCCCTCATTGATCAGGTAAACACCATCTCCGGAATTCTCAATGGTTTCCGCAGCAATTATCCTTGCCCATACTCCAGGAGTTTTTTGGGGATGATTATACCTGATCGTGCGGGTCAAAGCTTTGCCATTCATTTGTGGTACCACTTGGTCTTCTACGGCTATTTCTCCAAAAACATACTTGAAAGTGGGCCTTCGGTCCCGATTTAAATCATAGCCCTTAATCCGCAACAATTCACTGCTGAGGGAATCCGGCCAGGGACTATTTTCCTGATCAAGTCTGGCAATGGAAGGCCCTCCTTCCAATTCAACCAATGCGCCATTTGGCACCATCAATTGGGTTTGCCCTCTCTGCCGCCACATGGGCGCAGTATCCAGAAAACCACCCTTCCAAACACTTAATAGTGATCCTTGCTGCAGGTCATACGTAAAATTTGGTCCGGCCGGCTCTCCCACACTTACAGTGTGTGTTCTTACTTCCTCTCCGTGCTGAAAAAATCCTCTTTGGATCAAAGGTTCCGTGGTCGGCTCCAAATAAAATGGTTTTTGGATCTGGTGATCCAGATAGGAATTCGGCTCGTGCAAAGGACTCCTTTTGATGCCTGGTCCTGCAATAAAAAAGCCAAGTTGTGGTCTTCTTCCCGGATAATTATTCTTATAAAAAACCAGTTTAAAGGGAACGGAACCCTGCTCCAAGGTTACCGTTTTGCTCCTGGAGCCATCGCCGGGAAATTGCACTTCATCGTTCAATATTTTTTCTCCGTTGACCTCCAGGCTGGTTTTGCCAAAGGCATTCAATGAAAAAGTGTAATTTCCGGATTCCGGAATTTCCAGATTTCCGGAGTATTCATAAGCAAAATCAAGAATACCATGGCCCATATCCCAGGTGACTTGATTCAATGGACCGGTCTGGTCCGGAGTATTCTCCTGAAATTCCTCCACAGATTGGAATTTACCTTTGTAGTAAGCATATTTCAGGTCCGTAATCAGTGGGGCCGGTTTTCCAAAAGTCTCATACCGGATATTTCTGATGGCTACCGGACCATGGTCTCCCTGTATCATGATGGGGCCCAATGGTTTTTCATCATCAAACAGTGCAGATCGCGTAGGCCCGGTCACCTCCACATTTTCATGGATCAATACCCCGTTCAAATACACCTGGTTAAACTTTGCGTTTTTTATTTTTTTGCCTGAAGCATCAAATCTTGGCGCTTCAAAATCGATCTTTACCTGCTGCCACAGACCAGGTGCTTTACTCGCATTGGTCCGTGGCGGTTTTCCTTCAAAGCCCTGCTTTTTTTCTTCATCCCAGCGCTGGTAAATCCCTCCGGCATCTCCGGAATTGGGATTGATTTTACCCCAACTATCAAAAATTTGAATTTCATAACGCCCCTGCAGGTAAATTCCGGAATTGGATCCTTTGGGCACCATAAACTCAAGTTCCAATTCCATATCACCATGTTCAAATCGGGAAATCAAATGCGGACCGTTTTTCGACTTTGGTGGATTCACAAGAATATCCTTACCCGGACTTGTTGACAAAAAATCCTCGTGTTCCCAGTCTGCCGTCACCCCTCCTACCAATTTCCATGACTCGGGAATGTCCCCAAAATGGTTCCAATCATTGATCACGATAACCTCTTGTGCAGAAAGGTTACCCAAAAAAACAAAGCACAAGGGCAAAAGGAGTTTTCTAAATTTTATGGTAAAGATCATATATAATTTCTCTTAAGTAGGTTGTTCGTTTTTTTCATTTAATACATTTCATTCATCTTTTATCAGATACCCATTTTCTTTGCTTTCCGAAATCAATTTATCCATTTTGTCAACCAATTCAGGATGCAATTGATACTGATTAATGCGCTGCCCTGGATCGGTAGCCAGGTTAAAAAGCAGACCCGGTGTGGTGTAGTTAATATATTCTCTGAGTTGGGAAAACGATTCAGGCATCATCGAATGTTGGCCGGTACTATCATTAATATATAACCAATCTCCTTTTCGAACCGCCCACCTGTTTTCCATAGTATTATGGATCAAAACCTCTCTTTGAGGTAAATTTTCAGGATTTTGACTCAGGAAAGGAAGGAAATGATAACTATCCGGAGCAACGTCATCCTGAAGTTTTATCCCTATTAATGCGCTAAGGGTTGCCATGATATCTATTTGGGAGACAAGTTTTCCAGATGTAACTCCAGCCTGGATATGGCCTGGCCACTTTACAATAAATGGCACCCGGTGTCCACCTTCCCAAACATCTCTTTTTAACCCCCTGAGGTTTCCCATACTGAAATGACCATACTTTTCACCCCTTTCAAAGGCGTAGTGCTCGGGACCATTGTCGGAGGTGAAAATCACGATGGTATTCTCCTCAAAACCATTCTCCTGAATTGCCTTCAAAACCTGGCCAATCACCCAATCTGTCTGGTTAACAAAATCTCCATAAGCTCCTGCTTTTGACTTTCCGTCAAATTCCTCATTTGGAATAATGGGTGCATGAGGGGAAGGCAAGGAAAAATATAAGAAAAATGGTTTTTCATTTGTCCTTTGACCTATCCATTCCTTTGCTTTTTTAGTAATCGTCGGCAATACCTCGTAGGGGTTCCATCCTTTTACTTTCGGCCCGGGCCTAAATTCCCAATTGCCCTCTTTAACCTCATAACCAATATCATTGATATCCATGATCTCTGTAGGCGCATCAATCATTTGGTCATTCTCCATCCAGGCATAAGGCGGGAAATTGATAGTTCCATCACCAAAATAATAATCAAACCCACGATCAAGAGGCCCTCCGGAAACAGGTTTGGTCCAATCGATTTCTTCAGGTAAATAAAAATTGGTTTTCCTGCCCCATTGCGTGACCTCACCGGAAGGTGGGTTTTTAAATACCCAATTCCATCCTAAGTGCCATTTGCCAATACAGGCTGTTGCATAGCCATTTTCCTGCAACACCTGAGGAAGGGTTATATCTGACTCATTGAAAAATGGTTTACCAAATGCTCCTACGATGCCATGCTGTCTTCTCCAGTGGTAGGTGCCTGTCAATAAAGCATAACGACTTGGGGAGCAAATCCCGGAGGAACTGTGCGCATCGGTAAATCGCACCCCTTCTGATGCCAACTTATCAAGCTGAGGTGTAGGTATTTTTGAATCCTGATTCTGGATATTGAGATCTCCATAGCCCATGTCATCTGCATAAATAATGACCACGTTGGGGACTTCTTTTCCTGTCTTCCCGGTACATGAAAAAAACATCAGCACCAGGACCGGTAGAACACAGGTCCGTTTTATTTTTAGATGGAGAATTTCAGGTATTGATTTCATTGGTTCTTTACCCTTTGTAGCATTAATTCATGGATAATAGAATCACATTTGCTGGAATAGTAGGCTACCTTATCGGCATATTTTTCATCTGAAGCCAGGTTATTGACCTCATTAAAATCGGTCTTATGGTGGTATAACTCTATCAAATCACTATCGTCATACCGGATGAATTTATATTCATCGTCTCTGTACCCCTCTGTTTTTAACAGTTTCTCATTGTTCTCCAGCCGATGTTCCAGGAATACACCGGATCGCCAATCCCCTGGTGTCCCGTCATAAAAGTTGGTCAGACTTTTACCCGAATAGCTTTCGGGGATATCTATTCCAGCCAGTGATAATATGGTGGCGGATACATCCAGATTGGTTACCATTTCCGAATGGGTCTTTTTCCGGTTTTCTTCCGGTTGCCGGGGATCGTAAATCATCAAGGGAACCCGGATGGAATGTTCATGCAACAACCATTTTCCGGCATAGCCCCTTTCACCTGTAAAATAGCCATTGTCGCCCATAAAAATGATGACCGTATTATCGGCCATTCCTTCCTCTTCCAGCGAGACCCTGATTCGTGACAAAACGCTGTCCACGGTACTGATCATCCGGTAATAGCCCTTTACCATTTTCTGGTGCTTTTCCGGGGTATCATAGCGCCAATACCACCTTTCCCTGTTCATGGTATTTTGTAGGAAATCAGGTAAGCTATCATAAAAGGAAGGATCGGCGGTTGCCGGCACCGGAATGTCCACATCCCGGTATAAGTGATCCGTGTAGGCCGGCCAAAAATATTGTTCTTCCGCCCCATCATCTGCATGTGGGGACCAAAAGGAGAGAGAAAGGCAAAAGGGTTGATCCCCGGATGCCCGGATAAAATCAATGGCCAGGTCCCCGTTGGTATCGGCCAGGTGTACCTCTTTGCCATCCACTTCTTTCAAGTAGGGCCAAAAGGTTTTATCCCAATGGCTAAAAAGGGAATCCTCCATGCCCTCACTTACCTTTACCCCAAACTTGCCCACAAAGCCGGTACGGTAACCGGCATCTTTGAGCAACTTTGGATAGCTATTGTCCATGTAGGCATCCTGTAGCGGTGGCTTGCCAAACGTAAAATCATGGGTCCGCTCATATAATCCCGTAAAGAGGGAAGCCCGGCTGGCGGCACAAATAGGGGTGGTGACAAAAGCATTTTCAAAATACAACCCTTCGCCGGCCAGCTTATCCATATGAGGCGTATGGATGATGTCGTTCCCAGCAAAACCCAGGGCATCCCAACGCTGGTCATCGGTCAGGATAAAGATAATATTTGGTGGTTCACTTGCTATCGCTTTTTCTTTTTCCGGAGCCTGGCAGCTCCAACCAACTGCAGCCAGAAAAAGGACTGCTACTGCGTTTATATACCAAAAAGAAACACCGTGCATTTTATCAAACTGCATCCTCATTTCTTTAATTTTTGGACAAACTTCGGTCAATAAATTGCTGATTCAATGCATCTGAATCTCCATATTGCTCCCGGAGTTCCTCCAGTCGGGTATGAAGCATTTCCTGAACCTCCGCATAGTCGGGATCATCATAGATACTATTCATTTCGTCAGGATCATTTTCCAGGTCATACATTTCCCATTCGTCAATGTCATAGTAAAAATGAATCAGTTTATACCTGTCGGTCCGAACCCCGTAATGCCGCTTCACATTGTGGGGTCCCGGGTATTCGTAATAGTGATAATACATGGCATCTCTCCAGGGAATATCCTTCCCGGCTGCAATGGATCTCCAGGATTCTCCCTGCATGTCATTGGGTTTTTCAAGACCGGCATAGTCCAGGATGGTAGGCGCATGGTCCAAATTCAGCACCATCTCTTCCACTACTGTACCCGGTTCAATTTCTTTTGGATACCTCACCATCAAAGGGGTGCTCAAGGAGGGTTCATACATGAAGCGCTTGTCGTACCAGCCATGCTCTCCCAGGTAAAATCCCTGATCTGAGGTATAAACCACCACGGTGTTGTCCAAAATACCCTGCTCTTCCAGGTAGTCCAGCACCTCACCTATGCCATCATCCACCGACTTGACTACTTTCAGGTAATCCCTCAGGTACCTGTGAAACATAAATTTGGCAAGTGCTACACTATCGGGAAGTTCCGTGATGCGTTCATCACCAGGGGCAAATTCTTTTAGGAATTTTTCATTTGCCGGGCCATATACCTCATTCCAGGCGGCCATTTGTTCTTCAGACATGCGGGCAAAAGGCGCTGCCAGGCGGCTGGGTTCTCCTGTGAAGGGGTTTTCTTCGAATTTCATATCCCAGCCCCAGTACATGTTATCAACAATTTCCATTTCCTGCTCCCGGGCAGCAGTCCCCCTGCCTTCATAATCGTCAAAGAAATTATCGGGAAAGTCAAATTCCTTATCCTCCAGGTAGGACAGGTATTTTTCCTCCGGCATCCAGTCCCGGTGTGGGGCTTTGGTGTGGTAGTTGATGGCAAAAGGTTTGCTCCTGTCCCAATCATTTTCTATCCAATCCACTACAAATTGAGGAATCAGGGCCTCGCAGTGGCCTTCAAATTTCACTTCTTCTTCACCGTTTTTGATAAATTCCGGATTGTAGTAACTTCCCTGACCTGGCAGGGTCATGGAAAAATTATAGCCTTGTGGCTTTCCACCCAGGTGGATCTTCCCAATCAATGCGGTCTCATAGCCTGCTTCCTGTAATAGTTTGGGATATATACTCTGGTCCCAGTCAAAAGGACCCACATTATCCACTTTTCCGTTCAAGTGGCTGTATTTTCCTGTCAACAATACCGCCCTGCTGGGGGCACAAATGGAATTAGTAACAAAACTGTTTTTGAAGATTGCCCCTTCTTTGACCAGGCGGTCCATATTGGGAAAATAAACACTATCCAACAAGCCTTTTTCGTAGGCATGAATGGCCTGCTGGGTATGGTCATCGGTCATGATAAAAAGAATATTGGGTTGTTGTTCGGTTTCATCTTCCTGGCAGGAAAACATCAGCCAGCTTAATACAACTACAGGTAAGAGAAATTTTTTCATGGATTATTCAGTTTTTTCTATCATGTCAATTTAGCAAAGGAATTTAACCCTGCCTACTATTTTGATTTAAAAAGCAGCTCAATGCTTTACCTTAGTCAGACTGGGAGATTGCGGGTTTTCCTGGTCCTGGCCGTCATTGCTATAGGGAATACTTCCATGTGGCGCCGGCTCAAGATTCCACCTATCTATGTACCATTGGGCAGGTTTAAATTCATCCCCAATATTACCCAGTAATTTCCAGAGTTGCTGATCCAGTTTATCCACTAAAGCTTTGTGGGATGGATCCCCTGCAAGGTTATGCATCTGCAACGGATCCTTTATATCATCAAATAATAACCAGGGCCCGTCCAGATCGCGGGCATAGGTATAGCGGGAGGTTTTGACGGCCCTGTATTCCTTGTCATACTCCCCTCCTACTCCCCAGGGAGACAGCTTCATGTACAGCACTGCATGGTCTTTGATTTCCGTATTTTCGGTAATTACCTCTGAAAGATCGTCACCTTCATAGGAAGAAGGAATGGGCAGGTCCAGCATACCAAAGATGGTAGGGAAAATATCCGGGGTGGTAATGGGGGTTTCTACTGTTCTTCCGGTTTTACCATGCAAGTCAGGGTACCGAATTAAAAAGGGTACCCTGGATGCTTCCGCCAGTGCCACCTGTTTGGCCTTTGCCCGTACCCCGTGAGCCCCCATCATTTCACCATGGTCTGAAGTAAATACGATCAGGGTATTTTCGCTGACTCCCAATTCTTCCAGGCTGGAAAGTAATTTCCCAATGCTGATATCCAAAGCCTCACAATGGGCATAATAACCCTGTGCTTCAATTTTAAGGTCCTCCACCATAGATGATGGTACGTTGTCCGGAAGGACGATATCCTCCAGCGGATAGTTTTTCTTCAACTCCTCCGGAGCGGTATGGTGCGGAAAGTGAGGCGTGCCATAGGAAATAAACAAGGCAAAGGGTTTTTCTTTTCCCACCTGATCTGCTATGTATTGCTGCGCATCCCTGGTTTGAGCATAGGTATCATAGCCCTCCCAATAAAGCTTTTCATCGGAATTTCCCGCATAATAATGAGAGTGATTGTAATTATGGTCGCATTCAGCCACTTTCCAGTATTCAAATCCCCTGCGCCTGTTGGGAGGGATAAATGAATGCCTGCCATGGCCGTCCAGGTGCCATTTACCGATATATCCAGTGGTGTATCCCCGATCTACCAGGGCATCCCCTAGTCCGTATTCTGACAGGGGCAGGTGCAGGTCATTTAAAAACATTCCAGTGGTGGTGGGGTACTTGCCGGTCATCAGAGCTGCCCGGTAAGGTGTGCACACCGGCATCACGGATACGGCATTGCGAAAATTATAGCTCTCCTGAGCCAGTTTGTCCAGGTTAGGGGTGTTTACATTGGGGTCGCCAGCATAGCCCGGAGCCGATGCCCGCATTTGATCCGCCAAAATATAAATGATATTTGGCTTTTTTTGCTGCGCTGCAATAGTGCCGCAAAAAGCGATACATACAAAAATGGGGAAAAGGATTTTCTGGTACGTACGTAAATTCATATGCCTGTTTTAATTAATGAAAATAATCTCTGATTTGCCCATCAAGCCGGAAGGCAATAAGGGTGAATCCTGACTGAATTTTATTTTAGCGTTGGTTCGGGTATAGGGCTTTTTATCTGAATTCCTGACATCCCCGACAATCCGATTGTTCCAGGCATTGCTGACTCGAACGGAAATGGTATTGGATCCGGCTTTCAGGAAAGGAGTAATGCGTACGGTATAGGGAGGTAACCAGGCTATGCCACAATCATTGCCATTTACAAAAACCTGGGCCATTTCCTGAACGGCTTCAAAAGCGACAAAAGCTTCTGTACCGACAGACAGCATTTCGTCATCCACCGTAAAATCCCTGGAGTAAGTGGCTGTTCCGGAATAAAATTGTGCCCCTTCCTCCTCCAACTCAGTCCAACTGACGAGTTTCTCCATTTGCAATACCTCAGGACCACCCCAATCAGGATTAAAACCAAGGGACCATTGCGTAGAAATATCCATGGTCCTTGCTGTTTCCTTTTCTTTGGCAAAACCAAATTGCAAGTCGGTAGAAATGCCCGTATCTTTTCCTTCGCTTGCAGTTTTCCGGAATACCACAAACCTTGATGCCAGTGGATGCAGGACCAATTCAACTTGTATACCCCCTGTCACTTTTGAAAATTTTATATCTCTTTGCACCATTCCTGATGCAGGATCCCATATTTCAGGTACACTATTTCCATCGACTCGGAATTTGATGTTGATTTTTTCCTGCTTTTCGCTGCTATTGGAAACAAAGTATATGTCTACCTTTTCCGTTTGCCTGTGCACAAAATCAATGTGCAGGTCGTGGTTATCAATTCCTTTCACCTCAAAGTCAGGTGCAATAGAAAGCTCCTCCAGCACTTCTTTAGTTGATATCCCCCAGTATACAGTACCTTTTCCGTAGGTATTCGAAAAAATGGACTCCCCGTCTATGGCTCCCCAAATCGTGTCGGCCATTTCCTTTACCTCATCATCACAATCCGGATAGCCCTTCAGGGATGTCGCTCTTTCAGGCTTTCTGCCTACAACTACCGCTCCATTGGAAATCAGTTGCTCCAGCCGCTTCAATACCTCGAGGGAAATGTCCTTGCGGTCAGGAAGCACCAATAGCTTGTAGGTCTGCCCTTCCGGCAACACCAGTTGCCCATTCTCAGTATTCAGTCTGGTTCGGATCACTTCTTCATTGATGTAATCGTACTCATAGCCTGGTAATTTCCCGGGATCGACAGGCCTTGTTCTTCCACAATGCGGACATTTGGTGTCATCGTCAAAATAATCCGGAAACAGGCCGGGCATATCCGGGGTATAGTTGGGGTCCAGCCGTTTGGGAGGCACCAGGTTGGGAGCATCATCACCGTAATACAAAAGCACATCTGCCACAAAATTACCTTGTCTCAACAAGTAAGAGCTTCTGGCAATATAATCCATAAAAGGCCTCGCCATCTCCCACCAGGTAGCATTGACATTGACATGTTCTCCGGCATGATATACAAATCCGGGCTTACCGGCTATTTCCGGGTTATGGGAGAAGGTGTGAAATACGACCTGGTTCAGCCCCTCACAAAAAGCTATATCGATTAGTTGCTTAAAATCCGTGGGTCCGTGCTGCCAGTGATTCCAGCCTGTAAGTGACTCTGCGGCCACTACCTGCTTTCCATAAATATGGGCAGCACTGGCCGCTTCTTTGGTTACCCAGTGCCGCTGCCGGTTCCAGAATTCCCCCATGGGTATGTGGGAATGTCCCAGCGCTTTTAAGGGCTCTACCCTTGGACTGCCACCATGCCCGGCCTCCGTAAGCATTTGCATGCCGTTTTTATCAGCTATCTCTACAGTTTGCGCGTAATGGTTTTCGATCAGTAAATCACTTACCAATCGCCTGTAATCTCCTTCAAACCTGACCTGAATCAGGGAATCGGCATGGTGAAACCCGTGAAGTAAAGGAAGAAAAGGTCTGGGATCATAACCGTACCGGTTTTCGAATTCCTGCAAAAATCCTGGTGTCCAGTCCAGCATTTGCCAAACCTCATAGCTGTCAAGAAAAATAAACTTCATTTGTTTTTCCTCGGTACTGATCTGGTCTAGCCTGGAAAAAAATGCATCAAAATGATTTTCCGTGGCCTGCCTGCTCAAATGGTCTATAATTAAACCCTTTGAGTTTGGACTAGGGACCACCAAAGGCTGCATGGTGTTGCAACTAAATATAGTAAGTATTTCCCAACGACCTTCCGGCACAGTGAATTCCACTGCTTCGCCATCCTGCTGCATTTCTGAAAATAGGATGATTTCTTCCGGAACATACTTCTTTTCCGAATTTTGAGGTATAGCCATTACCGTAACCTTATCACAATTTTCAGCTGGACCACTGGGTAATTCCGGCTTTTGCACAGCCAATCTGATTTTGGAGGGCCCTTCTACCGATTCAGATGAACTTAATAGTGCTTTACTCCCATCCGGTATGCCTACCCATTCTCCGCCGGAGTTCCAGCTACTGGCGGAACTGATACCCAGGTCAAGGCCCAGTGAATGGCTTTTGTCCAAAGCCAGGGATAGGTAATGGAGTGATTCAGGGCCCAGAAAGGCAGGGCCTTCCGGAATCATATCATCCGGGTTGATAAGCGAGCCAATATCCCAGATAATAGCTCCCCTCAAACCTTTATCTTTAATTTCTTCTAATTCGTAGCCTAGTTTTACTGTGTCGATATACCCATTCATCCAGGTCCACAAGGCAAGAGGTCTGTATTCATTAGGCGGACTAAGGAAGGTCTCTTCCATCAGAAGGGTTTCCGGCTTTGTTTCGGCCGGTGAACAAGCCAAAAATGAAAAATGAAAAATTAATACTAACAGAAAGAACAGCATCACGACCATGTTCCTGCCGGTTAATTCAATTTTGCACAACTTTGAAATTTTTGGACCCAAGGGATTGAAGTAAATGATCTGAGAACGGTAAAAGTAAGCTGAAGTCCCTGATTAATCTTCCACCATCTTAGCAAATAAGCATGGTATTTTAACACTTTTCCAAGACTGAAATCAACTAAAAGAATTTAACCCTTGAGCTTCCATCAAAGCACAAATGCCCATTGCGGGAGGTCAATAATGTATCCGTAGAATTAGAATAAGGTCAAATCGAAACCGAAGGGTGGCAGAGCGAAATCGAAACATGACTGCGTAAAACCGAAGGGTGACTGACCTAAGTCGAAAGGCGGCTGACCGGATACCAACGGTGGCTGAGCGGATACCAACGGTTGCTGAGCGGAGTCGAAAGGTGGCTGAGCGGAGTCGAAAGGTGGCTGAGCGGAGTCGAAAGGTGGCTGAGCGGAGTCGAAAGGTGGCTGAGCGGAGTCGAAAGGTGGCTGAGCGGAGTCGAAGCCATCTTCCCCCAAAATAGTAATTACCAGTTACCTGATAGGTTTATTTTGGATTACTTCCTGAAAGTAATAATAAATCTTGTGCCATTATTGGGTTCACTTTCAATATCAATTTTCCCACCCAGGGAGGTGACATGGTTATGGACCAAATATAAGCCTATACCTTTGCTGTCCGCATTATCGTGGAAGGTTTCCCTGAAGCCGAAAACCTTATCACCTATGCGCTCCATATCGAAACCTATGCCGTTATCCTCAAAAACCAACTGTGTGGAACCATTGCTAATCCTAGTCGAAACCATGATAATGGCATGGCTGCCAGGCTTGGCATATTTAATGGAGTTGGTAAACATATTCAAGAAAATACTTTCCAAATAGGCTCCATTGAATTTCACCTGATCCGTTGCAGAAAAATCAGCCATTATTTTGGTGTTGGAGATTTCAATCAGTGATTTAATGGAGTTTTTCACTTTGCCCATGACCTCATGGAGATCGAGCTGTTCAACCAGTACAGTCAGGACGTCCTTCTGACTCAGGTTGTCCACATAGGTGTCGAGGGTGTTTTTCAGGCCCGCAGTAGAATGCTTCATCAATTCAATAAACTCAAGTATTTCAGAAGGCTCCATCTTTGATTCTTCTAAAATACTGAAAATGGAAAGCAGGTTATTGACCGGTGACCGCAAATCATGAGAGGTCGTGAAAGTAAGTTCTTTTAATTTTTCATTGGACTGGGTGAGTTTGGCAATCAGCGCATTTCTATCCGCCTCCAGTTTCTTCTTATGGGTAATGTTTTTGGCTACCGCATAGATTAGCCCTTCTTCCTTGGCCGGTACAGAGGTCCAGGACAACCAAACGATATCGCCTGAATGGGTAATATACCGGTTTTCAAAATTTAGCAGGGGGGTACCATCTGATATGATATAATTCCGGGTTTCCACCGTAGCCTCCAGATCCTCCTGATGAACGAAGGAATTGATGGGCCTGCCGTATAAAATTTCATCTGGATATCCCAGTACTTTTTTTAGTGCCGGATTGATGCGCTTAAAATAACCATCAAAACCTGCCACACCAAATAAGTCCAGTGACAATTCAAAAAACAACTCCATATTAAATGAAGTCGTTTCATAGATATTCCCATTTTTTGAGTGACAATCCATAGCTGATTAAAAATTGAACCGGTAAAAATATCTTTTGAAATAATTGTTAAAAGACTTTTTGTTTCAAATACATGCTGTAAATGGCAATAAAAATATTAAATAATTTGCGCAATCTGTTATATTACGTATTAAATTTGATAAAAGGTCATTATAAAAGATCAACTTTTTTAAAATAAAAAACCACTTTTTGCTTATTTATGTGGTATAATTCAATTTTTTAGGTTTTAAATGATTTATTTTACCTTTAAATTTAATCGTGCCATTTTCATCTAAAGCCTGAATAAAAACTAATACTAATGGAACACACCAACCATTTACTTATGGGTACCTATGGCTATACCACAATTGATCTGGGTTTGATCCAGGGCCATTCCGATAAACATGGGATAACTCCAACTTTTGTACCTGCCCCAAATATCTCCTGCATAATTGGGAAAAATTTCATTCTGAATAACCGGTAAAAGTGGAGCTGCCTTCTCCCCTAACTGCCGCACACTAATGGCAGCCTGCAGGACCTGAACTTCATCAGGTAATTTTAGCATGTTTTCCAAAACGGTAAAGGCAAGGGGATCATTTCCCCGCTTCACCATTACCTCAGCTGCTTTAATGGCAACTGCAGGTACTTCGTCCTGCATCAATTCCTTCAATTCCGGCATCACGGGTTCAATGGTACCCTCATAGGCATCCAATGCGATCAACGACCAAAATCTTTGGGCAGCATCCCCGGCTTTAAAATAAGGTTCCAGTTCTTCTAATCCTGACACTTTTCCTACCATTTTAGCTGCTTCCAGTATCTTCTCAAATTCTTCTTTGGAGTAAGAGCGGGCCACTTCATACACACTACTATTTTTGGTTCTGGCCTCCTGCATCATTATTCCTTCCGTGATCAGGCCGGTATCCCGGTTCCGGATCATCCATTCATCCAATTCACCTGTGAGCTTTTGAATCAAACCGGCAAACTCAGGTCTGTCAATCAAGTTGGTTTGTTCCATTGGATCATTTTCCAAATCATAAAGCAGTTCTACTTCCTTGGCTGCAAACATCCTTTGTGCCGCATCCGGCAACTGTCCCCGATCCCTGATCCGGTTGATTTCTTCATAACTCCCGCCTTTATTAAAGATCAAAGCATTTTGGTAGTAAGGCAACTGTGGCATAAAATGCCTGATATACAAATACCGGCCATCATATACGGAACGGGAAACCTCATAACAATCATCAGCCCTGTCCCGGTAACCAAAAATATATTCTTTTTCCTCCGCCACTTCGCCTAAAAACGGCTTCCCTTCCATCATTTCAGGGACCTTCGCTCCTGCCAGGCTAATCACCGTGGGCGCAAAATCCACAAAGCCCACCTTGATATCGGTTTCAGCTCCCCGGATATGGCTGACCAAATGCTGGTACTTTTCGGGTACGTGCAGGACAAAAGGGACCTGCAATCCGGCATTATTCAGCCAGCGTTTGTGCCCTGGCAGCCCATTTCCATGATCTGAAAAAACGAAAACAATGGTCTCTTCCAACAGGCCGTCTTCCTCCAATTGAGACAGTAGCCCTGCCACTCCCTGATCAAAGACAGCGAGTAAATCATACATATGGGCCCAGATCTCTCTCATTTTTGGACTGTCTGGCAAATACGGAGGAAGTCTTACCCGATCAGGGTCAGTAAACGCTGTCAATGATTCGGTATCTGATTTCCTTAAGGCATTGGTGGGGCCTTCGTGGGTGATCATAAAGTTAAAAACACTGAAAAAGGGTTTGCCTTCCGGGCGATTTCTCCAGTGGGCGGTATTGCTGCTTTCGTCCCATCGTCCCTCATGACTGAAATTATAATCCGTTTTCACATTGTTGCTGGTGAAATAGCCTGCCTCACGCATTACCTCAGGCAAAATTTTCATGGATTCAGGCACAGGGGTCTCGGACCGCAAGTGCTGGGAGCCCAGGGAAATGGCATACATGCCCGTGATCAAAGTAGATCGGGCCGGTGCACAAATGGGTGCATTGGAAAAAGCCTTGTTGAACCTGATGCTTCTTTTTGCCAATTCATCAATGGCAGGAGTCCTGGCCAGGCTATCCCCATAGCAACCATATATAGGACTCAGGTCTTCATGTGATATCCAAAGTATATTTGGCCGGTCCTGAGCTTTTAGGGCATGTGCACAAATGAATATCCCAAGAATAAAGACCAGTAATAAAGGGTAGAAAAAACTGTATTTTCCAAAAATTTTATACCTTTTCATTTCCCGAATTTTTTAAAGTCAATTTGTTAGGGTTTTGTCCTTTGACTGGATAAACCAACCAAACCGTTTTACTTTTTCACCAATACGGCTATGGCCCCTGTATCCACCGGACTCCGTATGTGTACTGCTTCACCACCTGAAATTTCCGATGCTGACAACCATTCCGAGCCACTCACAGAAAGCCACTGAAGGGAGGCATTACCTGTCAATGCGCTCAAATCCAACATCAATTCTCCTCCCTTAGGAAAGTAAATCAGGTATTTTTCTCCTTCTTTTGCTGCGCAATACGCTTCATTTTCTTCTTTTTCGGACAGTAGGTCTATCCGGGGACTCAACTCCCAAAACTTCAGTTTTTCCTCTACTTTTCTCAAGGCCATTACTGCATCCATGGAGGAAGCACTCAGGCCCAAACCTGCTGGAGGCCGGTGAAACCTGCTGGAAGCAAAACCACCGATGATGTTTCTGAAAAAGGTTTCTACTGCGTGCTGCTCATCGATTCCTCTATTGGTCCAGGGGCTGGTCTCGCTGCCATAGATCTTGGTGCTATTGACCGGCCGGGGATTGGATTGGATGTAGTCAAAAATAAAGCGGGCATTGTCCCAGTTGAGCTGTCCTGTGTTGTGGCTGTTTTGGGACATGTCAACGTAGTCATAGCGTTCGGGGTGGTCAAGGGTTCGCCTGTGCATGTCGGATTTGATATCCCAGTCATCCCACATCTGGGTAAGCATAATTTCCTTGTCACCCGCTTCTTTTTTTATGAAATCAGCCCAGTATACGGCCCATTCGTCTTCTCCTTTGGTCTCATTGTCAATGCAATACAGTACATGGTCATGGCCCAGGGTATGGTCCAGAAGTTTGCGTACGAAAGATTGTTGATATTTCAAGACTAGCGGGTTATCATCCAAAGCCGGAACGGAATAAAAGAACGGTTGCTCGTTTGCCCCCGGATGATTGGGATACAGGCTGTCCAGCCGGGCTTCTTCGTAACTGTAATTGATATTATTGGCCGGGTGAAAGGGGTCCGTGAGCCACTCCTGTCTGGAATGATCAAAACGATCCCAGATTTCTATTTGGACGATAATGTCCCTCTGTGCCGTCCAGTGCAGCATGCTGTCAAACTGCTGCCAGTAAGCCTCATTCCATAGATTCAGGTCATACTTTCCCTCCTCATTGGTGGCAAAGGCCTTCAAGTCTCCCGGATCCCGGTCGCTCATGGTATTGCGGATATAGTTTCCTCCTATGGACTGAAGGCTGTCCAAATGCGATTTCAGATTGGGATGCTGAAACAAATTATCATTATCCGTTGCCCCCAAAAGCAGTACGGGCTCTCCCTTATATTCCCAATAAGCCGGGTTTTCGGACCAGGGCCGGATGCTGCCTTCCAATTTCGCTTTCTGCTCTTCGTCTCCTTCTTTTTCGCATGAAGCCGTTGATAGGAGAAGAGCAAGGCAGGTAAAATAAAGGGAAGATTTCATGGATTCGGGTTTAATATGATGCGTTTGTAGCTGGTCAGCGCAGGAAGCCCCCGGTCTTTCAGTTCCAAGATCAGGTGGATGGATTGCCCCGCTGCCACTACCGGCATTTCGAAAGAAACAGCAGCAACCTGCGCATCCGGATGTAACTGCAAGTGTTCGGCAGGTCGATAAATTTCTTCATACACCCACCAAAAAAAATCCAGTTGTTGCCCATCGGGATCTGTACTCTCACCGGCATCCAAACGTATCAGGTCTCCTGGTTTTGCTGAAATATATAAGGGATCCGTGCCTTGATGACCATTTACAATAGGCTTAGGGTTGTGGTTGGCTTCCTTATATGGAAGATGAGCCCACTTTACCCGTGCCATAAAATCCGACTGAAAGGCTGTTCGCCAGCGGGCTACCGAATGCCTTTCATTAAGTGTCCCCTGCAGATAATCAGGAGCGTCTATCCACAACTTATCCTTTAGCAGGCGGTACCTACCGCCCCAGCCACCCCAATCCGGCCGTTCGGGATCATTTAATCCATTCCGAATCAAACCAAGAAATGAAGGCGAATCTCCTTCTTTCATACCATTGGTTCCATGGCCATGCAGTTGGTAACGGTCACTTAATGGGCCATTGCCGTGGATATTGGCCCTGATCCAGTCTCCATTTTGCATGTGCTGCTGCCCGGTCATGTACATGCCCCTAAAGGCGGACAATTCACGCACTCCGGTAAATCCATGCCAGGCAAAACCATTGGCGATAAAATTCAGTTGTT
>Ga0008836_100183_pt1 | contig 58794 bp, 55 predicted proteins | sample HotLakConsUCCR28_FD_62214 | JGI IMG/M metagenome (GOLD analysis project Ga0008836, IMG submission 62214) | Hypersaline microbial mat communities from Hot Lake, Washington, USA - Hot Lake Consortium UCC-R28 (Hybrid Assembly) ... | reverse complement strand
TGGTTTTCCATCAGTACATTGCTGTCCCAGCGGTCGCCAAATTGCTCCCCTACAGCAATAGGTACCTTGGTCTGGTTTCGGATGGTGCGGTACACTTCCGGGTTCTCTGATCGAATGATGTCTTCTACAAAATAGGGTTCCAATTCTTCCAGGGCATCACAGATCTTGATGGCTTCCGGGGTGTCGAACCGCGTGTGCAAGTCTACTGCCCAGTTGCCGTTGCCTCCCACTGCCTTGTCCAGCTGCTGACAGAGTGCGATGGTTTTTTTGCTGTGCTCGTAAAAATCAAAGGGCATATCTCCATTTCCTCCGGTAGGGCCGATGCGGTAGCACCTGAGTCCCGCCTCCAGGCAATCCTGCGCCCTTCCTTCCATGGTGCTGGCATTGGAATTACGGAATCCTGTAGCATAACATTCCACATAGTTTCGGGTTTTGCCCCCCAATAAGTCATAGACAGGTACATCAAGTGCCTTGCCTTTCAGGTCCCAAAGCGCCATTTCAATGGCGCCCAAGCCGTGAAGTTTTTCTTTTCCGGGCGGGTAAAACATGCCCCGGTACAGGTACTGCCAAAGGTGTTCGATACGGAAGGGGTCTTCCCCAATCAACATTTCCGCACATTGCCTCACCATATCAGGAGTACCCCCTTCTCCTATACCGATCAGCCCCGAATCGGTCTCTACTTCTACGATGCCCCTTGCCTGGTTAAACAGGGGCTTGTTATAGCCTGGCGCAGCATGGTAGCGGATTTTTTTGATTTTAAAATCGGAACGGGCATGGGATGCAAAGGGGTATCCTGCAAATGCCGCCATGGTGCCCAGGGATCCCAGTTTCAAAAATTGTCTTCGTTGCATGAGTTATTTTGGTAGGTACTGGAAATTTTTTTTATAATCTTCTAATAAATCCTGAAAAATGCAAATTCAATGTGGTAAATGGAAGGTTTTCGGCGCAAACGGATCGTCTGGCGCCAATCAGTACTTGCCAACTAAATATGGTTGACCCATAGCGATAAGGAATAAATTGTTTCATCCCGATTATTTAATCTGGTATAATATTCGAACTATAAGACTAACTGTTAAATTTATAATAAAACCAAAACAAAATATAATTATTTTCAATTAATAATATTGAAATTTGTATTCTATAAATTTCAAAAAACATGACAAACTTATCATGAAAAAATTCTGGAAGAAAGCGGCTAATTCTGATAAAGGAGTGTTGGCCAGGTTAAATGACAAATCTGAGGAAAAGAAAAAGGTAGTGCCCACAAGCAAGAAAAAGGGAATCCTTTCCAAGATGAACGATAATCCGGATCAAGATAAGGAAGTATCAGGCAAAAAGAGATGGTGGTCCCGGTAAAACTGCCTCGGAAAATAAAGGCAGGAGCATTTGTCAGTATTGATGGGGAAACAAAACCAAAATACCCTTTGATACCAGATTGAAAAACGGCAAACATTTGAAAATTGAATTAATAACTAAACCAATTAAAATTGTAATGAAAAATCTCATAAATTTTAAATCAGTCTTTGTTCAATCCTTATGGATGGCGGGACTAATAGTGGCAGTATCTGCTTGTTCTGATAATAAAACGGTAGATTCAAACGAGGTGACAAACCAGGAAGAAGTCAATACAATGCCTACTAGTGATCATACCATCGTGGTAATCGAAAATGACAATGACTCGACATTTTTAAGGAAAGCGGCAGAAATGCAAATGGAAATGATCAACTTCGGAAAATTGGCTCAGGAAAAGGGCAATTCGCCTGAGGTAAAAGAATTCGGTAGGGTAATGGAAGCAGAAAACACCAAATCCCAGACTGAAATCAATGCGCTGGCCCAATCAAAATCGATGTCCTTGCCAGGCTCAGCCACAGACGATTCCATGGAGGCCTACAATGATCTTAATGAAGAAACAGGAAATGATTTTGGCAGGAGCTATAGCGATAGAATGGTTGATCAGCATGAAGATGCAATCGATTTATTTGAAAACGCAGCGAATGATTCAGAAGATCCTGAAATCAAAGCCTGGGCGACTGAAAAGCTCCCAATCCTAAGAGTCCAACTGAAACAAGCTGAGGACTGTAAAGAGCAGAGTGATAACAAAACCTCTTAATTGCATTGGAAAAAGTATAGAACTGTATCAGTTCATGTGCAACAGACACCGTTTGTTGCACATTTTTTATGGGCTTAGGCCACAAAAAAAAGGTTTGTATCTCCAGATTTTCACTTAAAATAAATATTTAACTCCCACCGATGGTTGAATCATGTTAAACGCTGACCTTTTTGGCACCAGGAGTAATTCTCCCTGCTCGCTGTAGGTAGCACTGTCCCTGCTCAGGTAATTAATTTTCCCCGAATACACATAATTTGCCTTTAACTCAATAAAAGTATCCCTGCTGGAATTTACCGCAACCATTACTCCGGCACCTGCCTGCACCATCAGGGCCCAATCGTGGTGCTCAGTGCCCGAGGCAATGGGATCGGCCAACCTGTTTTCCCGGATGCGTGACCTGGTAAAAGTATGGATTACTCCAATCTGCCCTTCCAAAAAGGGGCGGAATTTAGAATCCAAATCGGGCATCAACCTGACTACTCCCATGAGGTTGACATAATTGTTGTTTCTTCTGATCCGGAAGCGTTGGTTGACTCCGGGGAAAATATCCCTTCTTCTGGTCACTGCTGTTCCATATCGCCCATACCCCAGATCTGCTCCAATAAAAACCGGGCTGCCCTTGATGCCATAAAGTGCCCCGGCACTTAATTCTGAAACAACATTTATTCCGGACGCCTGATGGAAGTCCCCGGTTGGAATGCCTGATTTGAAATGGATGCCGCCGATTAATTGCTGGGCAATTCCTTTACTATTTGCCAATGATATCGAGATGAGTACGAGGAGTAGCCGGACTTTCATGGTTTAGAGGGATTTATGATGGTGATTTAATTTAAAAATTATACGGGAAAATTAGGTGTTTAGTTTTTTTTTAGGCAAGTATAATTAGAGGTAAAGAGACGCATTGCAAAAATAAAATCTGTTTATTAATCACTTACTTTAAAGGCTAACCTCATCTTTTTGATGGGAACTTGTAGCATTTTGGGGCATCACTGCGTCTGGACAGAGAAAACAAACCCAAGTAATGAAGAACATGCGAATCAACCTGACTTTAGCCCTTATTTCTTTATTTTTGTTTGCCTCCTGTGATTGGGGAGGTACGGAGGATGAATTGGTAACCCCTAACCTCCGGGCTTTGCAGGCACATGAGCAGGAAATGGTCCTATCCAGTTCCCGATTCACCATGGACCTTTTTCATCAGCTTCAAAAAAAGGAGGATCCCAATCAGTTTTACAGTCCCTACAGCATCCATCAGGCACTTTCCATGGCCATGAATGGCAACGAAGGCGAGGTTTTGGAAGAGTTTATCCGGGTATTGAGGTATGAGGGTATGGGCCTGGAAGAAGCCAATGAAGCCGCCCAATCCCTGACCAAATTTTTACTGGAGCTGGATCCCAAAGTCAGGCTGTCCATTGCCAATGCCATTTGGTACAGGCAGGGACTTGAGCTCAATCCAGAATTTGAAAAGACCGTTCGGGAGAGCTTTGGAGCAGAGGTAGCCGGACTGAATATGGGTAACCCCCAATCGGTAAACATTATTAACAATTGGATTGAGGGAAATACAGAAGGCCTGATCAAAGATATGCTGGATCAGGTGTCGCCTGAAGCGGTGATGTATCTGGTAAATGCCATCTATTTTAAAGCCGATTGGAAATACCGTTTCGATGCTTCCAATACGCAAAAAGCACCATTTAATGTCAATTCCCAAAAGCAAGTTGAGGTAGACATGATGCGCATGAATGAACCCACTGCATTTCGGTACTTTCGTACTGGAAATTTAGAATACCTTGAAATCCCCTATAGCACGGGCAATTATTCTATGGGCGTTATTACCAGCAGTGAATTTGATCTTGAAGAAAAATTAAAGGAGTTTTCGGTAGAAGATCTGCAATACTGGCGGGAACAGGCCGAAGAAGCTAATTTTATTCTACAGATGCCCAAATTTAAAATGCGGTACAAGATGGAAGATATGGATGAAGACCTGATTGCTTTGGGGTTTGAAAAACCGTTTAAGCCCAGTCCGAATAATTTTACGCAGCTTTTTTCTGACCTGCCGCAAAACATGTTTATCAGTCAGGTAATTCATGATGCCTTAATAGAAGTGGACGAGCAAGGAAGCGAAGCGGCGGCGGCCACCATAGTGGAAGTTGAGCTAACTTCTGTAGCGCCCAATGAGCCGGGAATATTCAAATTAGATAAACCCTTTGTTTTCTTAATCCAGGACAAGCACAGCGGTGCCATCCTTTTTATGGGGAAACTGGGTGATCCTTCCTTGTTGGATTAAATCAGGTATTCCATTAAATGGTTAGATCATATGGTTGGACTGATATTTTTTTAGCAGGTCTGAATCATTCGGGACCCGTAAAGGGTTATCTACCAAACTTAACATAGGTCAATGCAAGGATCAATAGGCATCCTTTATTTTGTAGCCAACTAAAGGGATGACAAAATGATGCATTTTAAATTCAATACCGGAAATTTACCTTATTGGCCAGCTATAAGTGCTGTCCTTTGGCTTTTGATCTCCTTTTCTTTGGGTACGGGGATATATGATTGGTTCCTCCACCAACGGCACCTGGATTGGCACGAGCAGCTTGATTTTATCATGCTCAATGGGTTGACTGATGCAGTAGGATTTTTTTTGGTCTGGTTATTTTTAAGGTGGATGGCCGATAAATTGATGAATAAATCCATTGAATTAACGGTGAAGCCTGGGGAGTCTGGGGAGCATTAGGCCTTTCAAATAAATAATGTCTTCGTGATTCCTGCAGCACTTTTTTGTCTTGTAAGGGAAAGAATGACCGTGAAAGTTACTTTTTCCGGTAAGCATTGTAGCACATGGTGTTCGTTTTGCGTCCGGGGAATAACCAAAACCCGATATTACCATGAAAAATTACTGCGTTCTTTTCGCTTCGTTTTGCTGGTTTTTTTGGTCCTGTAATAGTTGGAGTGGAGAGGACGAACCGTTGGAACCCAATATCCGGACACTCCAAATGGCGGAGCATTCTCTGGTAAACAGCAGTTCTGCCTTTGCAATGGATCTCTTTAGCCAGCTACAAACTCAGGAAACACCCAACCAGTTTTTCAGCCCTTATAGCATTCACCTGGCACTTGCCATGGCCATGAATGGGAATGAGGGGGAGACTTTAGAGCAATTCAGGCAAGTACTCCATTTTGAGGGGATGGACATGGAGGAGGCAAATGAGGCGGCCGGTACCCTTACCCGATTTTTGATGGAATTGGATCCAAAGGTCCGTTTATCCATCGCCAATGCCATTTGGTACAAGCAAGGCTATAGCCTTGATGAAGGATTTGCCACTAGCCTGCGTGAAGCCTATGATGCCGAATTGGCTTCCCTGGACATGGCCAATCCACAAGCAGCCGATATCGTTAATCGGTGGATTGAAACCAATACGGAAGGACTGATCAAGGATATGTTGGATCAGGTTCCGGCCAGTGCGGTCATGTACCTGGTCAATGCCATTTACTTTAAGGCAGACTGGAAGTACCGATTCGATGAGAATCAGACCAAAAAAGCTCCTTTCACCACCTCCGATGGGTCCGAGGTGCAGGTCGATATGATGCAATTGGCTGAGGCTACCACCCTAAAATTCCGGAGGGGAAATGGGATGGATTACCTGGAAATCCCCTACAGCACCGGGCAATATAACCTGGGGATTTTGACAACGGATGAAGGGTTGCAAGAAAAGCTGGAAGGGCTGGACCTGGAGTTGTTGGAGCAGTTCCGGGAAGAGGCCAGGGAAATGGATTTGCTACTACACATGCCGAAATTTAAAATGCGCTATAAAGTAGATAATCTGAAAAATGACCTGATAAGCCTGGGGCTTACACTTCCATTTCAAAGTCATCCAGGAAATTTTACCCGTTTGTTTGCCAATACTACCGCACCTTTAAAAATAAGTCGGGTAATCCATGAGGCCTTGATTGAAGTAGATGAAAAAGGAAGCGAAGCAGCAGCTGCTACCATAGTAGAAATCAGAGAAACAAGTCTCCCATCTTTTTCAGAATATAAGCTGGATAAGCCTTTTGTATTTTTTATTCAGGAAAATCACAGTGGGGCCATTTTATTCATGGGAAAATTGGGGGATCCTTCCCTTTTGGATTGAATCCCGACCCGTTTATTGGGTTCGAAATCCAGGATCGGAAAAAGATGGCCTGAGCCGGCGCAATCCTTTTTTAAAAAGATAAAAAAAACCTACCAGGCGCAAAGCCGCCCGGTAGGCGATTTGATCAATTTGGGATTAATCCATGGGGGTCGATTACAAATTTCTTGGCGGCACCGCCATCAAAATCTTTGTATCCCTGCACGGATTCCTTCAGCGAGATGATTTGTACATTCACTGCTTTGGCAATCTGCACCTTGTCGTACAATATGGCCTGCATCAGTTGCCGGTGGTATTTCATCACGGGGCACTGTCCGGTATGAAAGCTATGGGACTTTGCCCAGCCCAATCCCAGGCGGATGCTCAGGCTTCCTTTTTTGGCTGCCTCATCGACCGCTCCGGGATCCCCTGTAACATATAAGCCTGGAATGCCAATACCACCTCCGGCCCGGGTCACATCCATCACCGAATTAAGCACCGTGGCAGGTGCTTCCTTATCGGCATCGGCTCCATGGCCTTTTGCTTCAAACCCCACGCAATCCACGGCACAATCCACTTCGGGCACACCCACGATATCAGCAATGGCATCGGCCAGCGGGGTTTTATTCCTCAGGTCTACGGTTTCGCAGCCAAAGCTTTTGGCCTGAGCCAGGCGTTCGGGAATCATGTCCCCGACAATCACCACGGCTGCCCCAAGTAAATGACAGGAAGCCGCACAGGCCAGTCCTACCGGGCCGGCACCTGCCACGTAGACAATGGACCCGGGACCAACGCCAGCGGTCACTGCGCCGTGAAAGCCGGTTGGGAATATATCGGAGAGCAAGGTCAGGTCCCTGATTTTTTCCATGGCCTGATCCTTGTCCGGAAATTTCAACAGGTTAAAATCTGCATAGGGTACCATTACGTACTCGGATTGGCCACCTACCCAGCCCCCCATGTCCACGTACCCGTAGGCAGCACCTGGTCGGGCAGGATTTACGTTAAGGCAAATACCGGTTTTACCTTCCTTGCAGTTGCGGCAGCGCCCGCAGGCAATATTGAAAGGAACGGATACCAGATCACCTTCTTTGATAAACTCCACATCCCGGCCGGCTTCAATCACGAGTCCGGTAATTTCGTGTCCAAGAATCAAGCCTTCAGGGGCGGTGGTACGGCCCCTGACCATGTGCTGATCACTGCCGCAAATATTGGTGGAAACGATCTTAAGGATGACCCCATGATGGCATTTCCTGTCACCCAGGGCCAATTTGGGGTAGTCAATCTCTCTTACTTCTACTTCTCCGGGTTTGACGTACGCTACGCCGTGGTTTTTACACATGGTTATTGGATTTTGGTTAATAAAAAGGGTTTTGAATCGGTTAATATCAAATGATAATTAGGTGTTTTATTGATATTCAGGCTTAATGTAATGAATTTGGTTTAGATCCCCCAATGAAGTATTAAATTTTGGTTACAAATATCCCTGAAACCAAAACAGACCGGATAAACTCTTCCTCCGAAATTTTTGAAGGAATAGAAAAACCGGTCCGTTTACAAAATTTTTGTTCATTAGAAAATGATGAGCCAATGAATGCAGTGTAAGTTTTTACTTGTTGCACACCGTCAATAGCTATCCGGCCGCGGAGGGTTTTTTATTGCCATCTACACTCCATATTCCGGAACCGGAAGCAGCGATGAACAAGAAAAGGAAACAATAAATCAAGGCTTTTTCTCCTCCATTCAATAATGGGTTCCAGCCTTGTGGGACATGAGCCATAAAAAAAGCTACTGCCATCTGACCACTTGAAATAAAGGCTGCAATGCTTCCCAAAAGACCAATCATGATAAGGATGCCGCCGACAAGTTCTACGACTCCTGCAAAACCCATCATTGAAAATAATTCTTTAGGTTCATCGCCGCCGGGCCAACCCACCAATTTTTGGGAGCCGTGCATGGCAAAACAAAAACCTGCCACAATTCTTAAAATGGCATACAGTTGGGGAGCAAATTTTCCAAGGTACTTTTCCATAGTTTTTATTGTTATTTGATTAGATGAATGAATGAATTTAATAAATATCCTTCAAAAACCAATCAATCAACGGGTAAAACCTTATAAAATAGAAAGGTCATCCTATAGATAAGAAATAGGAACAGTATTCAAAGTTATCTTTTTGTGATATTTTTTTCATTTGTTTACCTTTAATAAAATATCTAAATCAAACATGAAATCGACACGATTAAAATCATCAATAAGCACACAGGGTAATGATGATTTTAATCGTCAAAGATTTCATCTGACCGCTTAAAACAAACTAAAAACATATGAAAATACTGGCCACCTTCCTGCTTATATCCCTGTCTACGGCATCATCCTTCGGGCAACAAGCCAATATAACAGGCAATTTGAGGGCTTACCAGAAATTGACCCTTTCCTGGGAGGGCCCCCATGCTTTGGAAGAAGAAGATACTTTCCTGGATCACCGGCTTCAGGTTGTTTTCACAGGTCCGGAGGAGCAGAAGATAAGCGTACCCGGGTATTTTGCCGGAGATGGTGTAGCCGGAGAAAGTGGCGCCAAAGAAGGGAATGTTTGGCGTGCCCATTTTTTACCACTGGCACCGGGAGAATGGAGCTATGAAGCCAGGTTTATCCAGGGGGATCAGGTAGCGATCAGTCAGGATCCTGATTGGTCACAGGGATCGGCTTTTCATGGTGATACTGGCAGCTTTGACATTCTGCCTCCTGATGCCACAGCACCCGGTTTTTTGGGTAAAGGCAAACTCCAATACGTAGGGGAGCACTTCTTACAATTTACCGACAAAAGCTATTTTTTAAAAATGGGAGCCAACTCCCCGGAAGTGTTTTTGGAATATGGGGAATTTGATGGGACAAACTCCGACAGGACCTATCCCACACATATCAGCGATTGGGAAAGTGGTAATCCGGTCTGGCAGGAAAATAAAGGGAAGGGGATCATAGGAGTGGTCAATTACCTGAAAAGCCAGGGAATCAATGCCCACTACTTCATGGTAATGAATGCCTATGGAGATGGGAAGCAGGCTTATCCCTGGACAGGGCCTGATGATTATTACCAATATGATGTCTCCAAACTGGATCAATGGCAAGTGGTTTTTGATCACATGATTCAGGTCGGCCTGATGCCCCAATTGGTCCTTTCCGAGCAGGAAAATCAATCCTATTTTGAACACAAAGAAGGCGGAACGTTTGCCGACTCCAGAAAGGTTTTCTACCGGGAGATGGCAGCGAGATTTGGATACCTGAATGCCATCACCTGGAACATTGGTGAGGAAAGTGGCTGGGACAATGAGCCCACTTATGGGAAAGGAAATACCACAGCCCAACGCAGGCAGTATGCAGATTATTTGAAACAATTATTGCCCTATTCCGAATTGATCGTCGTTCACAATGGACCATCCGATACAGATGCGATTTTTGAAGGACTTGTTGGGTACAAATCTTTTTCAGGTATAAGTTATCAGGGTAACTTTGAAAACCCTTACTATGGCTATGAGCGCATTTTGCATTGGAAAGAACTGTCTGCCTCAAAAGGCCATCCCTGGGTAGTCAGTTATGATGAGCCTTATACCAATCCTGAATTTCCTGATCTGGAGACCTGGAGCAAAAACTCACTCTGGGCGGCACTGATGGCAGGGGGAGCAGGCGTGGAATTTTATATTGGAAAGGGAAGGGACCTGAGCATTGAGAATTACCGCCAATATGAAGCCTATTGGCAAATGATGGCGCAGGCCAAAGCGTTTTTTCTGGACAATGAAATCCCTTTTCAGCAACTGAAACCATTCCATACCGGGAATGCTGATACATGGGGGCTTAGTGATGAGCGGCAGCACCAAATTTTGTATTTAAGAGAAGGAGGAGAAGTTAGTTTGCCTCTTTCAGAAGGTAAATACTGGCTGAGTTGGTTTGATCCTGCCATGGGAGAGCACTATACTACAGGGGCGCCAATAGCCGTGTCTGAGGCTGGACTGGTGCATTTGGGTCATCCCCCTACCGGAAAAGACAAAGCATGGTTACTGTGGCTTCATAGTGATTAAGCTCATCTATTTGTCATCAACAAAATCCGGAAGGCGTATTTTCCTGCAAATCCCTAAAATTATCCTCCATTCAATTGATTTAGAAAGGGTAAATCCTGTCAGGTTTTATGGTCTTCTTTGAATTAAATTTGTAAATTTAGATACATCAATATCCTATAATCATGAGACCTGCCCTGCTTAACGGATTATTTATTGCCCTGATTTATCCCTTTTTGCTGTGCGCTCAGCAGCAGGAAACCAGAGAACTTGTCCCCTTTTCCCAAGTCAAGACTTCGGGCAACTGGAATTTGATCATGAAACAGGGAGAGCAGCCAACCGTTACCCTGACAGCCTCCAATATGGACTTGGAAAAGGTTATAACGGAGGTCAAGGATCAGGTGTTGGAAATCAAACTGGATAAGGGAAAGTTTAAAAAACCTGATTTGGAATTGACGGTAGTCTATGCAGATTTGCAGGCAATAAGCACGGGGGGCTCCGGAGACATACTCTTCCTGGATCCGGTGGAAGTGGACCATGAAATGAATATTGATTTTTCGGGTACTGGCAATCTGGATATTCCGGGGCTGATTTCTCAAACCTTAAATATCCGCCAGAGCGGTTCAGGGAACCTGAGCATTCATGACGGGAATGTCCGCCAGGTTCACATCCATCAATCCGGTTCCGGGGACTTCCTGGCCGGCAATCTGCAGGCAGAGGAGGTAGTGGTAAAAAAATCGGGTTCCGGCAATACGGCACTGGGTAATGTAATCGATTTGACGTTGGATGCTTCAGGCTCCGGAAATATCGTTTACCAGGGCAATCCCAGGGTGGAGCAAATTAAGATGTCCGGCTCCGGTAGCCTTATCCAGGAGTAATAACAACGTAGATCGGGGGATATACTTTTTGTATTTGGGAAATGCCATATTTTTTTCTCTTTTTGGCCTGTCAAAATAAGTTAAATGCCAGGGAAGAGGAAAAAAAGTAAATCAAGTCACAAATTGGGTACTTTTGGAGGGGTATTTACCCCCTCCCTCCTGACCATTTTGGGTGTTATCATGTACCTGAGGTTTGGTTGGGTAGTGGGGAATGTAGGGCTAATCGGTACTTTACTAATTGTTACCTTATCCACTGCGATCACCTTTCTGACTCCCCTTTCCATATCAGCCATTGCTACCAATACTCCTGTGAAGGGAGGGGGTGCCTATTTCCTGATCAGCCGTTCGCTGGGAGCAGAAATTGGTGGAGCAGTAGGGATCCCGCTTTATCTGGCTCAGGCCTTATCTGTTTCCTTGTATATCATTGGTTTTTCCGAAAGTTTATCTGCCGTGTTTCCCTATCTGGAGATTCGCTGGATCAGCATCTGCACCACTTTAGGACTGGGTGCTCTGGCCTTGTTTTCCACTCAGGCTACCATTAAGGCACAATATGTTATCATGGTTCTGATAGGGCTTTCCCTGGTTTCCCTGGTACTGGGAAGTCCTCTGGAGGAGTCGCAGATTGAATTGTGGGGTGTGCCTGCTGCTCAATCGGTAGGCTTTTGGCAGGTATTTGCGATTTTTTTTCCTGCCGTTACCGGGATCATGACGGGTGTCAACATGTCCGGAGATTTGAAGGATCCGGCCAGATCCATACCGAAAGGTACTTTTATGGCGGTAGGGGTGGGTTATGTGATCTACATGCTGTTACCGATCATTTTAGCAGGCAGGGCGGATGCTGCAACGCTGGTGGAGGACCCTCTGATCATGCAAAGGATTGCCATTTGGGGCGGAGCCATATTGCTGGGAATCTGGGGAGCTACGCTTTCCAGTGCTACCGGTAGCCTGCTGGGAGCTCCCAGGGTGCTTCAGGCCCTGGCAAATGACAAAATATTACCGCAATGGGCCGGTTTTTTCAGCAAGGTGGTTGGGAAAGAAAAGATCCCAAGAGCTGCCACACTGTTTACCATTGCCCTGACATTGGTGACGGTTTATTTTGGTAACCTTGACCTGATTGCTCCGGTACTGACCATGTTTTTTCTCACTACCTATGCGGAATTAAATATTACCGCCGGTGTAGAAAGACTGTTGAAAAGCCCTTCTTTCAGGCCCAAATTTAAAGTTCATTGGGTTTTTTCACTTTTGGGAGCACTGGGATGTGCGGGGGTCATGTTTTTGATCAATCCTTTGGCCACTATAGCTGCATTTTCTGTCATTGCCCTGATCTTTATTTGGCTGAAAAGAAGGAGAATCACCGCCACCTGGGGAGGGTTAGGCAAAGGGGTTTTGTCTTCCATCATACGTTATGCCCTACTAAGGCTGGAAAAGGAGGGAGATGCCAAAAGCTGGCGGCCCAATATTCTGGTATTGTCAGGGTCACCCGTAAAGCGCTGGCGCCTGATCGAACTGGCAAATGATTTCACCAATGGTAATGCCCTTTTTACGGTTAGCACCATTGTATCCGCAAATCATGTCCCTCAGGAAAAGGTAAAAGGTTATGAATCTCAGATCATGGATTTTCTGGGTAATAAAAATATACAGGCACTGGTGAGGGTCATCCGGGCTCCCGACCCATTCACCGGTGGCACCCAACTGGTGAATGCCTATGGCCTGGGTCAATTGGTACCCAATACCATTTTATTGGGCGATACCAGGGAAAAAGAAAATTTGCGTCCCTATTCAGAAATGATCCGGCATTTTTTCAGGTCAAAGAAAAATGTGATCATTGTTCAGGGCGATGAGAACAAGGGTTTTAAGAAAAAACAACACATAGACATTTGGTGGGGCGGACTCAAGAAAAACGGCAGCCTGATGATCATATTGGCCTATCTCCTCAAAACAGCAGGGAATGGCAACAGGCGGTGGTAAATGTAAAAATGGTGGTGCCTACCCATGAAGCATACCATGGAGCCAGAGAGAATCTGGAAAATATTTTTGCCGGGATGCGAACAGGGTTTGACTATCAGATCCTGGTAGCGGAGGGGAGAAATTTCTGGGATATTATGGCCGTTGAATCCAAAAACACCGATCTGGTAATGATGGGTTTGGCATTCCTGGAGGGGGAGGAAAGTTTTGAGGAGTATTACCTTTCTTTAAAGGAAAAAACAAATGCCCTTTCCACCAAGGTGTTTGTTTTGGCGGCACAGGATGTGGAGTTTGATCAGGTGCTGCAGTAGGTTGACATCGGAAGATATTGCGCCCTTGCAGGGCTTGGGATGGGGTTATCGATCTTGTCACAGGGCTTCCTCCTGTGCTTGGATATCGCGCACTTTCAGTGCTTGGGTACCCGTTCGTATTCCATTCAGCCAAGAAACACTTTTGAAATAAATACATTCCATCCCAAAGAGCTTATACAAAATTCCAGCCCTGAAAGGGCGAAATCTCCCAGCGATGGGTGTAGCCAATAAGGGGTAGGTTATCAGATATTTACACATCTCTCTTCAAGTGGTGGTATTGAATAAATTCATTATGGGACAGTCTCATGTTAGAAATTATATCCACATTATTTTTAGTACGAAAAATCGAGTGCCGTTGATTAGTAATGCGGTTGAAGATGCGCTCCATCGTTATTTGGGAGGGATTTGCAATAACATGGAATGTCCCGTAATTAAAATTGGTGGGTATACCGATCACGTTCACATTCTTTGCTTGCTATCAAAAAAGAGGGCATTGGTAGAATTACTAGAGGACTTAAAATCCCATTCCTCAAAATGGGTGAAGACACAAGGAGCAGGATTGAAAAACTTTTATTGGCAAAACGGTTACGGTGCTTTTTCAGTAAATCCCTCTGAGGTGGACACCGTAATTCAATACATTTCCAACCAACATAATCACCATGCCAAAAGGACATTTCAGGAAGAGTACCGGGCCTTTTTAAAAAAATATAATGTTGAATACGATGAGAGATATGTTTGGGATTAGGGGATATGTGTTTGTAAATTTTTGGTTTTTTTGAGATAAATAGGTTTCATGTCTTTTTTATTTGGTTGAGTATTATCTTATTGTCGGTTTATTGCGCCCTTACAGGGCTTGGGTTCCGGTAGCGGATGTTGTCTTGGATATTGCGCACTTTCAGTGCTAAGGTTTCGGGCAATTTTAATTCTTTTATACCCTAAAAAGAGTTTAGGAATTTAAATTTTCCCTACTCCAAGTTAACATTCAACCCAGCCCTGTATTCTAAGATTTTCCGATCAGAGAAAATACGTGAGATTCATCGACCACACCCGGTGAACCAATCGGTCGGCACCATAAAAAATTGGATTTAAATCACCATCCAATATCCAATGATCTTTAATCAAAGGTGCCAGTCCATGATAGTACCGGACATCTACGACAATATGGTTTCCCAGCCGATAGCCCAGACCAGCTAATGCTCCGGCGTCCCACTTGCGGAGATGGGGTATGTCGTTTGGAGAACTATTGTTGGTATTTAACCTTTCACCTTTTAGCAGATACCCAAACTTGCCACCTGCCTGAAGGAAAATATTTTTCCCACCTGGACTGAAACGAACCAGGACAGGAAGCGCGATGTAGTCAAAATGGGTAAGTAATTTGTTCGATTGAGACCCGTCTATGCTGCTACCCTGTTTGCTGTAGACCAATTCGCTTGCCAGGGAAAAATTTCCAGAAAGTGGTTTTGCAAATGCAAGCCCTGCATTGTACTTCCATAACCTATCTGTCAGGTTAATACTGTTTTTAAGCTGACCGGCATTAAATCCACCAGTTATTCCTACCCGGATACCGCTCTGTCCGTACCCGTCCCAGGAAGCACTCAAAAAAAGTACAACGCCAATAAAGGCAACCACCTTATATCTGTAATTCATGATCCGGTTAATTTATTATAAAAGGTTGTTTTTTTGTTTGTATCCATTTTTTTAAAAACCCACCGATTTTCTGGTGAAATTAGGAACGATCCCAACTTCAGATTCACAAAGGCATGGTTTCACCAATCCAACAGTACCGATTAAATTTAACTAAAAATACTTGAAAATGATTAATAAGATAGGTTTAATTTAAAAAACGATAAACGCTTTGTTTAAAGAAACCCCAAAAAGGCCCATATAGACTAAGGGGTACGATATTTTCTGGAATCCGGCGAAACGATTGACGAATATATTCCGCCCCTACAGGGCTTGGGTAGCGGTAATAGGTATTTCACAGGGCTTTACCCTGTGTTTTGATATGGCGCACTTTCAGTGCTTTTTGATTCGTTCGTTTTCCATTTCAACCTAGCCCTGAAAGGGCGAGATATCCCAGCGATGGGTGCAGCCCATCGTTATAGAATGACTCAATTGGTCTGAGCCCTGACGGGGCGGGATATTTTTTCCTGGAACAGGTCTGCGGATTAAACTACAAGGTTTTCACCCCCATCACAAATAATACAGCATCACCAAAGAAAACAACCCTAAAAACCCAATTCCTGCCAGAGAAAGCAGCCGCATGGCGGTGCCGGGTTGGTCTGCTTTGGACAGGTGTTCGCTGAATACCAGCCGGTAATTTAGCAGGGCAATGAGCGGTGCGATCAGAAAGGAAATGGTGGTGGCCAGGCTTACCAGCTGGTTAAAAGCATCCATAAACAGGGTGATGACCAGAAATCCCCCCAAAGTGATCAGGCCCAGCCACCACAGGTAGGCAGCAGGTTTTTCGGCCTTTCCCTGCATCACGGAGATCACCCTTGCGGTGGACCTGGCGTAGCCGTCCATGACCCCTATACAGGTGCCCAGCATGATGGTAAATCCTGCCGCTGCAATGATGGGAAAAGTCCAGGACCCCAACTGAGCAGCATAGAGATTGACCACCCCGGAGGCAAAGCCCACATTGTTGTCCGGCAGGCTGTTGCCAGTGCCGAAGAGGAGATAGGACCCCAAAACCACAAAGCAAAGGGAAAGCAGGGCAGAAGTCCAGAATCCCAAATTAAATTCAAATACCGTTTCCCTGACGGAGGGCAGGTAACCACTTTGCTTGCTCCTCTCCATGGTCCAGAGGCTGTTCCAGGTGGAGGAGTCAATGGCCGATGGCATCCAGCCCATCAGGGCAATGATGAATGGCAGGCTCTCCAATCCTATCCCTTTGGAAAAAGGCTCAAATACCACCGGATTTTGTGGTCCATTAAACAAAGCAATAAAAAAGGCCAGCAAGGTACTGATCAGCATGAATGAACCGATGATTTTGATTCCGGTATCCAATAGGGAATACCTTCCCAGCGCCAGAAACCCAAATGAAAAGCACAAAAGCACCAGGGATGGAAGGTAGTAGTAAGCCTGTGGTAGGTTGATGGCAAACAGGTTTTGAAGAAATCCGGCAGCCACAAAGGTGACGGCCGCATTGACAAAAAACATGGAAAGCAGGTTGATTAGCAGGTACAGCCTGGAAAACCAGGGGCTGATCATTTGGTAGCCATCGATCAGGGATCGGCCGGTAGCGGTGGCATAACGGGAGCCAAACTCAAAAAAGGGCCATTTGAAAAGGTTGGCCGCCAGGATAAAACCCACCAGGGCAAAGCCATATTCTGCGCCTGCCCGGGTACTTTGTACCAAATGGGATACCCCTATGGCCGTGCTGGCAAAGAGTATGCCCGGACCCAGGGTTTTCAGAAATATCCGGAACCTGACTTTTCGGATCATTTTTGTACCCAATCAACGCCCAACCTATCCCCCAGGTTTTGCAGGTCTTCCACCACAGGGTTAAGCAAAGGGATACCGTGCTGCCTTCTTTCGGCCTCCAGCTCCCGCTCAGGGTCTCCCGGAATCAATACTTTTTCCTGTCCGGCCACCGGTTCGGCGGCCCTGAACCTTTTGATCCAGTTGTCCATGTGGCTTTTGAATTCATCCGCCGGTCTAAAGGCATCCACCCCCATGGCCCCAAAAAAATGCCCCAGACCTTCACCCACGGGGTTGGGATGTGGCTCCAGGAAAGCTACAAAGGGAGGCACCCATGGTCCGTAATTGGCCCCTGACAAGACTGCTGAAAATATATCCACCACGGCTCCCAGGCCATAGCCTTTTTGGGAGCCATGCTCCCGGTCTCCGCCAAGGGGCAATAGGGCACCCCCTTCCCTGACAGCAAATGGACTGGTGCTGGGATTTCCATCCTTGTCCTGGATCCAGCCATAGGGGGCTTCTTTTTGTTTTCTTTGCAGGATTTCAAGTTTTCCGTTGGCAGCCGTGGTGGTGGCCATATCCAAAACAAATGGGGGCTGCTCCCCGGCCGGAATGGCAATGGAAATGGGGTTGGTGCCCAGCAGTCTTTCTTTGGAAAATGTGGGGCTGACCAGGGGGCTGGCATTGGTCAGCGAAATACCGATCATATCCTGCTTTAAGGCCTCCATGGCATGGATTCCTGCAATTCCATAGTGATTGGAATTTTTGACAGAGACCCAACCGGTACCGGCAAGTTTAGCTTTTTCCATCGCTACCTTCATGGCAAAGGGGGCTACTACCAGGCCCAGGCCCCCATCCCCATCCACCACTGCTGTGCTGGGGGTTTCGTGGGTGATCCTGATATCGGGCCGGACATTGATTCTGTTGGCTTCCCATAAACGCACATAACCCGAGAGCCGCGCTACGCCGTGGGAGTCCACGCCTCTCAGGTCGGCCGCCAAAAGTACCTTTGCGGCTGTAGTCGCATCCTTTTCGGAGCAGCCCATTTTTATCAGAATATTTTTGGTGAAGTTTTCTAACTGGCGGAAGTCAAAATTCATGTTGACAGGAGAAAAGGGTGATACAATGGTGCAAAAGTGCAAAAAGTTGAAGAATATGGGAAATGTTGTTCCGGATTATTGCCAGGAGTTTACCGTCAGGTCCTGACCGGTAGCTACTTTTTCCAACATTTCGGATAATACGCCTTCTTTTAGGGAATAGGTAGAGCAGAGCAAATCTTTAGGCGCCAAATGGTTGAGGATGAACCTGATCAGGCAGGATGCAACCACGATCATGTCTACCCGCATGGGGATCATCCCCGGAATGGCCAATCTTTTATCCTTGGTAAGGTGAATGAGCCTGGCAGCAATCTCCTGAAAAGAATCGATGGGAAGCAGGTGCTTGTGCAGGCTTTGGGACTTAGCTGGCTGATTTCCCGCCAGGTGTATGGCTGTCAGCGTATCAAATGTTCCTGAGGCGCCTACCAGCTGCCGGGGGTTGTAAAGCGCAATGGCCTTGATCAGGGGCTGCAGGTGCTGGAATAAATATTGGTTCAGTTTATCAATTTCTTCAGGTAAAATAGGGTCATGGTAGTGAAAAAGGTCCAGCATGCGTTGCCCGCCAATCTCAAAACTTCCTTTCCAAAGAATGTGTTCCTGGTTTCCAATAATGAATTCCACCGAACCTCCCCCAATATCCATCATCAGGGCATTGGCATGGTCCAGGCATCCACTCAACCTGATGCCTTTGTAGATCAGTTCCGCTTCCCTGTTCCCGTCTATTACCTGAATGGCTATTCCTGTTTGTTGCTTTACCTCTTTTACAAAGGAGTGCCCATTGTCTGCATTTCGGACCGCACTGGTAGCAAAGGCGAATATTTGTTCAATTTCCTCCCCCTTGAGCAATTCATTAAAGTGGTGAAGGGTATGCAAGGCCCTTTTTTGGGCATCGGGTAATATAAGGTTTTGGCTGATGCCACCCTGGCCGATTTTTACCGGTATCTTTTCCTTGTATATGGTTTCAAAATGCTTTTCACCCAATACCACCATGAGTAAATGGAAGGTATTGGTACCCATGTCGATAACGGCGGCCTTATTTTTCATGAACCTGGTCTTCAAAAGTTTCTGCGAATATAGAAAGTTTATTGAATAAGTATTAAAGCCAATGTTTTTATATTCAGAAAGAGCAGGTTAAAAGCCATGGCCCATATTTTCCCACCAGGCAAGACCAGGTTCATCGATTTATCGGGTAAATATCGCAGCCCCATATTTTTCCTATTGGCCTTACCTGACTATATTTGATTGACATGGAAAATAAAGGACATCAACCCGGGAAGTTTGAAACACTTCATTCAAAAAACGAAGAGGCACTGAAAGGAGGGGGGGAGCAAAGGATGCAGGCCCAACATGCCAAAGGCAAACTCAGCGCAAGGGAAAGGCTGCTTTTACTGCTCGATGAGGACTCTTTTGAAGAGCTGGATCGCTTTGTGGTGCATAGAAGCAGGGATTTCGGACTGGACAAACAAAAGTATTTAGGAGATGGGGTAGTAATCGGATATGGTCAAATCGAAGGGCGATTGGTGTACGTTTTTTCCCAGGACTTTACCGTATTTGGCGGATCTCTTTCGGAGACCCATGCGGAGAAAATCTGCAAAATCATGGATTTAGCTATGAAAAACGGAGCACCGGTGATCGGGCTAAATGATTCCGGGGGTGCCCGTATACAGGAAGGGGTCAATTCATTGGGGGGCTATGCAGATGTTTTTTACCGGAATACCAAAGCATCCGGAGTGGTTCCTCAAATTTCTGTGGTATTGGGGCCCTGTGCCGGTGGGGCGGTTTATTCCCCTGCCATCACGGATTTTATTTTCATGGTCAATCAATCTGCCTACATGTTTGTGACAGGCCCCAATGTGGTCAGGACCGTGACCCAGGAAAATGTCAGCGCTGAGGAGCTGGGGGGTGCCACTGCTCATGCTACCAAAAGTGGGGTGTCACATTTTTCCTGTCAGAATGAATGGGAATGCCTGCAGGAAGTCCGCAAATTGCTGGCCTATTTACCGCAGAATTGTGAGGACGATGTCCCCTTCAATAATTACAAGGCAGGAGAAGAATCGCGTCCGGCTTTAGATAACATCATTCCGGAAAGACCCAACCAGCCATACGACATGCATGAGGTAGTACAGACACTGCTGGATGAGGGCGATTTTATGGAGGTGCACCAGGAATTTGCCCAAAACATCCTGGTAGGTTTTGGAAGGCTGGGAGGAAGATCCATTGGAATAGTGGCCAATCAACCGGCGGCACTTGCCGGTGTCCTGGATATTCATGCTTCTGTTAAAGCTGCCCGGTTTGTCAGGTTTTGTGACAGTTTCAATATCCCGCTGCTGGTATTGGTGGACGTTCCGGGCTTTCTGCCGGGTACAGATCAGGAATGGAATGGGATCATCAGCCACGGTGCCAAGCTACTTTATGCCTTTGCAGAGGCTACAGTTCCCAGGATAACCGTAATCACCCGAAAGGCCTATGGAGGAGCCTATGATGTAATGAATTCCAAGCACATTGGTGCAGATTTGAATTTTGCCTGGCCCTCTGCAGAAATCGCCGTCATGGGACCCCAGGGGGCAGCCGCCATTATTTTTAAAAATGAAATTGCCCAATCGGAAGATCCTGAAAAAAAGCTGGAAGAAAAGGTACAGGAATATTCGGAGAAGTTTGCCAATCCCTATCTGGCCGCCGAAAGGGGATTTATCGATGAGGTTATCCAACCTTCCCTGACCCGGATCAAGTTGATGAGAGGTTTTAAAATGCTCGAAAACAAGGTGGATCATTTGCCCAGAAAAAAACATGGCAACATACCCCTTTAGGAGATTCGTCCATTTTAGGGTAAATCTTTGGATTACGTTTTTTAAACCCCATCTAATCTGTATTTTTGTACTTTGATTCAGTAAATCAGAAAACGATACTGTGCTTAAACAAATGCCAGGCATTCAAAAAGAACACCCATGCATACAAACGAAAAATTTCTCTATCAATACTTAAATAATGCATCACCCACAGGATTTGAAGCTTCTGGCCAGCAAATCTGGCTGGATTATGTCCGGCCTTTTGTGGATGATTATTTTACAGATGCTTATGGTACCGCCGTTGGTGTAATCAATCCCAAAGCAGATTTCAAGGTGGTCATAGAAGCCCATGCAGATGAAATCAGTTGGTTTGTCAACTACATCACCGCAGAGGGGTACATCTATGTGATCAGAAATGGCGGGTCGGACCATATGATCGCCCCGTCCATGCGGGTTAATATCCATACAGATAAGGGAATAGTCCCCGGAGTATTTGGCTGGCCTGCCATACATGTCAGGGATAAGGCCAAGGAAGAGACGCCCAAAATGGAAAATATTTTCCTGGATGTAGGGGCCCGCTCCAAAGATGAAGTGCTGGAAATGGGCATACATGTGGGTTGTGTGGTCACATTCAAAGATGAGTTGACCGAGTTAAACAACAAGTATTACTCAGGCAGAGCCCTGGACAACAGGATAGGCGGATACATGATTGCGGAAGTTGCCCGGAAGATCAAACAAGACAAGGTAACCTTGCCATTTGGACTTTATATTGTCAATGCTGTTCAGGAAGAAATTGGCTTGCGTGGAGCTGAAATGATCGCTGCCAATATCAAACCCAATGTGGCCATCATCACGGATGTCTGCCATGATACTACAGCACCCATGTACAACAAAATCACCAGCGGGGATTATACCGCAGGTAATGGACCTGTACTTACTTGTGGGGCAGCGGTTCACAAAAAGCTGTTGGACCAGATCATAGCGAGTGCGAAAAGCAGGGACATTGCCTTTCAACGGTCCGCCTCGTCCAGAAGTACCGGGACAGATACCGATGCTTTTGCCTATTCAAATGGAGGAGTGCCTTCAGCATTGATCTCCCTGCCTATAAAATACATGCATACAACGGTAGAAACGGCCAGCAAGAAAGATATTGAAAATGTCATTCAGTTGATTGTTGGCTTTCTGGAAGATTTCGACCAGAAGTTTGATTTCAGATACGTGAAGTAAAATTTGGTTTGAAATGTATTTTCTGGAATCATTAAATGAAGTCTCTGGCTGCTAATCGGCGAATCCAATCTTTTAAACAATGAAAGTATTTATCAATAAAATCATCCCGGAACTAGGCTACCGCATGTTGAAAGAAGCAGGGATAAGCTATACGGTCTGGAAAGAAAAGCCAATTTTGGACAGGGGCCAGGCCATTCAGTTTTGTAAAGGCCATGATGCTTTTTTAAGTGCCGGTCAGGCCGGCCTGGATGCTGATTTTTTTGAGCAATGCAAACACCTGAAGGTAGTGGCCCTGCATTCCGTAGGTTTTGATAGCGTAGACATAGGAGCGGCTACCGAGAGGGGTATACCTGTAGGCAATACACCAAATGTGCTGAATAAAGCTACCTCTGAGACGGCCCTGCTACTGATGTTGACCGTGGCAAGAAGGGCGTTATACCATCACAAGAGAATTAAAAAAGGGCAATGGGGTATTGCCCAGCCAACGGAGGGTTTAGGGTTTGATCTGGCGGGTAAAACCCTTGGCATTGTAGGTCTGGGAAGGATCGGCGCTGAACTGGCAGCGATCTGTCACCGCTCCTGGGGCATGAACATTCTCTATCACAACCGCAGCAGCAACCCTGAGGCAGAAAAGGCATTTGGCGCCCGGAAGGTAAGCCTGGATGAATTGCTGCAGCAAAGTAATGTAGTGTCGGTTCACACAGCCCTGACGGAACAAACCCGGGGGATGTTTGGTATGGAGCAATTTAAAAAAATGAAGCCCTCAGCTATTTTTATCAACACAGCCAGAGGGGCTGTTCATCGTGAGGATGAATTGATAGCCGCTTTGGAGCAAAAGGTTATTTGGGGGGCAGGCATCGATGTGACCAATCCCGAACCCATGAAGCCAGAAAACCCATTGTTGGATATGGATAATGCTGTTGTTTTCCCTCACATTGGATCAGCCACCAAAGAGACAAGAGATGAGATGACCCGTTGTGCGGTGGAGAACATTATTGCCGGATTAAAGGGAGAAAGAATCCCTTACCCGGTCAATCCGGAAGTGTACCAAAAATAATGAAGGCCCGGGTACCATATGCTATCCCAGGGCAACATCCAGGATCATCATGATCGTAAATCCCCCAATGAATCCCAGCGTAGCCAAATCCGTGTTTCCGGCTTGCTGTGTTTCAGGGATCACCTCTTCAATGACCACAAAAATCATTGCACCGGCAGCAAAGGCCAGGGCATAGGGTAATATGGGAGTAAATACTGTGATGGCGGCTGCACCAAGCACACCTGCCATTGGCTCTACCAAAGCCGATGACTGGCCGAAAAAGAAACTCTTCCTCCGGCTCATGCCCATGCGGCGAAGGGGAACGGCCACGGCAATCCCCTCCGGCAGGTTTTGCAAGCCTATACCCAGAGCCAATACAACGGCACCTGAGATAGTGGCTTCTGATACTGCAGAGGCTGCTCCACCAAACAATACCCCAACTGCCAGGCCTTCCGGTATGTTGTGCATGGTAATGGCCAATACCAGAAGGGTAGTCTTCTGCCAGGGCGTCTTGATTCCCTCTGCCGTTTTAAAATTAACATGGAGGTGGGGCAAAAATTTGTCCAGGAAAAAAATAAACAAGGAGCCTCCCAGAAAGCCTAAAGCGGCAGGAAGGACTTTGATGAATCCCTCCCCCTCACTCATGCTAATGGCCGGTGCAAGTAAACTCCAAAAGCTGGCAGCAATCATCACTCCGCCCGTAAAACCCAACATGGCGTCTAACAGTGGGCGATTCATTTGTTTGAAAAAAAAGACAAATGCTGCCCCTAGAGCCGTCAAAAGCCAGGTGAATAATGTCGCCAGCAAGGCAGCATTGACGGGAGAAATACTTCCTAAATATTCGATGATATGGTCCAACATACGCTTTTGTTATTTGATAGCCTGATCAAATGATTCCCTACTTTACAGACAGGTGTCAATATTTAATTTGTAAATATGCGGCTAATTTATGGTCAAACAATCTGTTTTGGCCGTAATTAGTTATAACAAATTTAAATAGTTAGCATAGACTAACAAATTTATTTCAATAATTTTTTATATTTGTTTGAAAAGTTGATGTAATGAACAGCCAATCCATAGAAAATTATTTAAAAGTAATCTTTAATCAGGCCATTGCCACTGATGAAGTGAACACCACAGGTATCGCTCAGGCCTTAGAAGTAAGTTTACCCTCCGTGAATAGCATGGTTAAAAAGCTTGCAGGTATGGGGCTGTTGGAATACCAAAAATACAAACCGTTAAAGATTACGGAAAAAGGGCGGCAAATGGCGGCAAGGATTATCCGCAAGCACAGGTTGACGGAAATGTATCTGGTAGAAAAAATGGGTTTTGGCTGGGAAGAAGTTCATGACATTGCCGAGCAGCTGGAGCATGTACAGTCTGCTGCCTTCTTTGACCGGATGGATGAATTGCTGGGATATCCTCAACGAGATCCACATGGTTCACCCATACCTAATAAAAACGGGCAAATTGCTACGCAGGAGTACCAAAGCCTGGCCGATTGCCGGCCTGGGGAGCAGGTAGAGTTGAAAGCATTGAGCCATACCTCTGATGAGTTTTTGAAATACCTGAACAGCAAAGATTTGAAATTGGGCATCAGGGTTGAAGTTTTGGAAGTGGAGGCTTTTGATAGAAACATGAAAGTGGCTTATGGGGGGCATCAGGAGGTGCTATCTGCATTGGTTTGTTCCAAGTTATTGGTAAGTTGAGTCTATCCATGGAAAATAAGCTTTCAAGATATACCATAATTGTAGCAGGAGGTTCAGGAAAACGCATGGGGGGGGCTGTGCCTAAACAATACCAGATCATTGGGAATTGGCCTGTTCTGATGCATACCCTAAATAAATTTCATGCCTATGATAAAGGGATGGAAATCCTGTTGGTGTTGCCTGAAAATGATTTTAACTACTGGAAGGAGCTCTGTTTAAAGCATGGTTTTGATATTCCCCACCGATTGGTGAAGGGAGGGCAGAGCAGGTATGGAAGTGTCAGCAATGGACTCAGCAGTATTGAAGGCTCAAGGGGACTGGTGGCAATTCATGATGGAGTGAGGCCTTTTGTAAGCACAGAGGTGATTCATCAAAGTTTTGTCGAAGCCGCCACAAGAGGGAGTGCAGTGGCTGCTGTGGCATTAAAGGATTCTATCAGGGAAGTAGTGAGCGAGGATCAATCGGTATTCAGGGACAGGCAGCGGTACCGACTGGTACAGACTCCTCAAACTTTTCGGCTGGAAAAAATCAGGGAAGCGTTTTCTGTGGGAGAGAGGGATTATTTTACGGATGATGCCACCGTTTATGAAAACATGGGCTGGAAGGTCCACCTGATCCCCGGAAACCTGGAGAATATCAAACTGACCACGCCGGAAGACCTGAATTTTGCAGCCTTTCTGCTTGAAAAGACCAAGGGACAGCTTTAACGGGAAAATCCTGCAGTTTATCGATGATTGGCTTGGTTTTACGGGATTTGACTTTAGGATTCCATGCACATCCGGTAATTTCAAGGCAACATTTAACTTAATCAATCATGAAAAACGAAAGAAATGGAAATCATGCCCTGGGGTTATTGATTTTAGTCATCGGGGCATTACTGCTGTTAAAGCAGTCAGGCCTTTTTATACCGGGATGGGTATTCTCCTGGCCCATGATATTGATTGCTATAGGCCTTTATTCTGGCTACAAAAACGGCTTTCAAAATACAGGATCGGTGGTTTTGCTATTGATAGGAGGGTTTTTTCTTTTAAGAGATAAGATATTCCTTCCCTACGAATTGGGTCCTTATTTATTGCCGGTAGGTTTGATTTTACTTGGCTTATTCATCATTTTCAAAAAAACCAATAATCCGGCGATTAACTGGAAAGATTGGGAGGGAAATTATGACAAGTGGGAAAAGAAGCTCAGGACCGGAGGGGCCGCAGAAGGGGAGATGAAGGATAATTCCGATTACCTGAATGTGGAAGCCCTTTTTTGCGGGATTAAAAGGAAGGTGATATCAAAAAACTTCAAAGGCGGGGAAATCACCACCGTATTTGGTGGTACAGATATAGATTTGATGCATGCTGATATTCAAGGTCAGGCAGTATTGAAGGTTTCCGTGGTTTTTGGCGGGGTCAAACTAATTGTGCCTCCCCATTGGGATGTACAGTTGGGCGTAAGCAATCTGGCTGCCGGTGTGGAAGACAAGCGTTACCTGCACCAGGCTACCCAGGATCCGGAAAAGAAATTGGTCATAACAGGATCGGTTATTTTCGGAGGTATTGAAATTTCGTCCTATTGAAATTGGCTTTAACCATGGATAATCCAGGAAAGGCATACCGTATTTCCGGCGAATTGCTGGATCATCTATTCTTCCTGCTGATGGTTTTCGCAGGGGTGCTGGTCTGTTCTTTTTTCTGGCACCGGCAGTGGGAATGGGGCTTACAGGATGCCCTGATGAGCACGCTTGCTTTTGGCCTGGGAGTACTGGGGATGAATCTGATATTGTATTACTATCCCATAGGAAAATTCAGGACCTGGCCGGCATTGATGTTTTCCTTTTTGATCATTATGGCCATGGTTTTCCTTTGCAGAATGGTTTGGAAGGGTGATTTATGGGGAGATCAATTGTTTTTATCATTTTTTGACGCCTCTGTTCCATTCAGGCTGACCCTGGGTTTGTTGCTTTTTCACCTGGTGGCATTGCAAATCATGTCAGGGAAAACAACGGTAAAGGATTTTCAGTTGATGCAACAAGGAGAACAGCGCCAGAAATTAACGAAGGATGCGGAGTTGCATTACCTGCGGCAACAGATGCAACCCCATTTCTTGTTCAACAGCCTGAATTCTATCAATGCCCTTCTGGGAAAGCAACCCGAAAAAGCCAGGGAAATGGTACAGGGCCTGGCTGACTTTTACCGGGAGAACCTGAATAAAGACCCGAAAAAATGGGAGAATCTGGAAAAGGAGATCAAAGTGATTTCCCAGTACCTTGCCCTGGAAAAAATACGTTTTGGGCACCGTCTCGGCTATGAAATTGAAATTCCCCATGATTTGAAAGCGGTGAAGCTTCCTTCTTTATTGATACAAACTTTGGTAGAAAATGCCGTGAAGCATGGGCTTTATGGTACTTCAGGAGATATTACGATCAGGGTAGAAGCAAAAAAGGAAAAAAACATGCTCGTAATCATTGTTCAAAACCCAACAGAAAGTCATTCAGGAAAAGCCTCAGGAGCCGGATTTGGCCTTAAATACCTGGAAAGGAGATTATTTCTTATTTTTGGCAGGCAAGACCTGCTGAATTATAGCCGAAAGGCGGGCTTGTTTTCAGCCGAACTTAAAATCCCTTACCTGGTATGATACGCTGCCTGATCATAGACGATGAGCCATTGGCGCAGGACCTGCTGATAGATTACCTGGAAGATTTCCCCGAAATTCAGGTGGTTGGAGCTTGTAATGATGGATTTGAAGGTTTTAAAGCCATCTCTGAATTGCGACCCGATTTGCTATTTTTGGATATTCAAATGCCTAAAATAAACGGTTTTGAATTGCTGGAACTGCTGGAAGATCCTCCGAAAGTGATCTTCACTACTGCCTACGATACTTATGCCTTGCAGGCTTTTGACCGGCAAGCCCTGGATTATTTGTTAAAACCATTTTCCAGGGATAGGCTGAAACAAGCCCTGGATAAAGTTGCTATGGATAGCCAGGCAGGCAGCCATATCAGCGCAAAATCCAGGATCCTCAATAAAGACCTTCAGCCCAAAGAAAAGTTGAGGCGGTTGGTGGTCAAAACCGGAAACAAAATCCATATCCTACCCATAGAGAACATTGCTTATATGTCGGCAGATGGTGACTATGTCAAAATTGTATCAGAAGGCAAAAGTTACCTGAAGCTGAACACCATGAGTGATCTGGAACAAATCCTAGATCCGATGGAATTCATTAGAATCCACCGGTCCTATTTGGTCAATATTCTGGAAATAAGCAAAATAGAGCCCTACCAAAAAGAAAATTATCTGGTGATTCTTAAGGATGGAACCCAATTGCCTGTCAGCAAAACGGGTATGGGAAAGCTCAGAAAGGCATTAAGGATTTAGGAAGTTATGCCAGGCTTTTTTTAAAAAAATCCCGGATGGGGTATAAACAAAAACGTCTTCCTAAAGAGGAAGACGTTGATTTTTTAATATTCATCTTCATTAAAGAAGAAATCATCTTTGGTAGGATAATCCGGCCAGATTTCCTCAATGTTCTCATAAGGTTCACCATCATCTTCCAGCTCCTGAAGGTTTTCTACCACCTCTAAAGGTGCTCCTGAACGGATAGCAAAGTCGATTAACTCATCTTTAGTGGCAGGCCACGGAGCGTCTTCCAAATAGGAGGCAAGTTCTAAAGTCCAATACATAGTCTACACAAGTTTTAAACGTCCCCTTGAACGGGGTGCAAAAATATAAATTCTTTTTAAATCTCAAACAATTATGGGTCAATTGTTTGTAAGTTCTTTTAATATGTGGTTTTTCACGTCCACCTTTCTTTTGTAAGCCCCGATTTTTCTTCGCATCATTTGGTCAAACCCATCTTCCTGGGTTCTGAAGTTGTCCGCATTTTCTTTTACGGTATTTAGCTCGCGTTGATCTCTGGCAATCAAGTCTTTCAGTAAACCGGATTTGATGGTGATTTGCTCCTCGATAGGTTTATTTTCAAATCCAGGATACTTGGAATTACAAAGTTTGTCCAGAAAGGATTTTTCAAAAACGATTTCTGAAAAGAATACGAATGAGCCAATACTTTGTTGTGCATTTCTGGGTTTTTTTGGAGGTAATTTTTTCCATTCTGCCTGCAACCTTTTGGCCTGTGCCAATTTATCCTCATCTACCTTTCCCCTGGAAAGCACTTTCATTTCATCGGCCAATTTTTCTATTTTTTTGATCATCAGGCCAGGACTCAGTTTGGGTGCGTTTTGAGCCATTCGTTTGTACCTGCTAAAAATGCGGTTGTTCAACTTTGAAAACTCATCCCAGATAGGCTGTCTCTTGGCAGCGGGCACCCTGCCGGAAGTTTTCCATTGCTTTTGGATCTTCTTGCTGATCTCAAAAGCTGTTTTCACATCGGCCATATCATGGGCTTCCCGGGCCTGCTCCAGCAAGCTTTCGTATACCTTGATGTTCTGCTCTGCCTGTAGGGCCAGTCCGTCAAAATAGTTTTTCCTGTTGCCATAAAAAACATCCAAAATGTCCTGAAACTCCTTTTCTATATCGGCTTCCAGCTCTTTTTCCACCGGTCCGGTTTTGAGCCACTTAAGTTTCAATTCTTTGAATGCCTCGGATGCTTCCTTCCAATCTGTGCTGTTTTTGATGGCCTCCGCCTCATCTATCAAGGCCCTTTTGATTTCCAGGTTTTTCTTTCTGTTGGATTGGATGATTTCTTCCAGGTAAGCTTCCTGTTCTTCAAGTTCCCTGATCAGGGCTGGAAAATCTCCCAGGCCGTCATAATTCATCAAAGAATTTTTCAGGTGGATCAGTTTCATCAGAAAAGAACCTTTGTTCTGATTTTCCTGAATATCTGATTTGAGCTTTTCCACTTTGCCTTTCACTACCTCATACCGATCCTCGAAATAGCGAATCGTGGAGGCTTCGTCCTCCTTCACTTCTCCTATTATCCGGTCTTCCTGGCCCAAAAAACCCTTTAAATAAATTTTGTCTTCTTTTATATATCCATAAGGATGCTCCGTCATGATCAGCAAGGTTGGTTGTAATTCTGAAGTGGTTTTTCCAATTTCTGCAAATTAATTAATAATGCTTCATTTATCCTAAGAAAGCGGATTTTTTACCATCTTTGTTGATTAAATTAAACGTAAAAGAACCATGAGTAATGAAAAAATAATTTTTTCTATGGCCGGGGTCTCAAAAATCTACCCTCCACAGAAGAAAGTACTTAAGGATATTTATCTGTCATTTTTTTATGGTGCCAAAATTGGTGTATTGGGTCTCAATGGCTCTGGTAAAAGCTCTCTGCTTCGAATCATAGCGGGCAGGGATTCGGAATACCAGGGAGAAGTGGTTTGGTCACCAGGTTATTCTGTGGGAATGCTGGAGCAGGAACCTGAACTAGATCCTGCCAAAACTGTCAAAGAAGTGGTGGAAGAAGCCGTTGAGACTACCATCAACCTGCTCAAGGAATTTGAGGCCATCAATGAAAAATTTATGGATCCTGCCGTGATGGAGGATCCCGATGCCATGGATAAATTGATCAATCAGCAAGGAGAAGTTCAGGAAAAGCTGGATGCGGCCAATGCCTGGGAATTGGAAACCTTGCTGGAAAAGGCCATGGATGCCCTCAGGTTGCCTCCTGCGGAAGCCATTGTAGAAAACCTATCCGGTGGAGAGAAGCGAAGGGTGGCTCTCTGCAGGTTGCTTTTGCAAGAGCCGGATGTATTGCTGCTGGATGAACCTACCAACCACCTGGATGCGGAATCCGTGCTTTGGCTGGAGCAACACCTCAAATTGTACAAAGGGACAGTCATCGCAGTCACCCACGATCGTTACTTCCTGGACAATGTGGCAGGTTGGATATTGGAACTCGATAGGGGAGAAGGCATACCCTGGAAGGGCAACTATTCCAGCTGGTTGGAGCAAAAGCAGGATCGCCTTAAAAAAGAAGAAAAGACCGAATCCAAAAGACAAAAAACCCTGGAAAGAGAATTGGAATGGATTCGCATGTCTCCCAAGGCCAAGCAGTCCAAAGGTAAGGCCAGGTTAAATGCCTATGATAAATTGGTAGGTGAAGAAGCCAAAGAGAAAGAATCCAAACTGGAGCTTTACATTCCCCCAGGTCCCCGCCTGGGCAGTAAGGTCATAGAAGTAAAGGGAGTGTCCAAAGCATTTGGCGAAAAACTCTTGTTTGATGACCTGACCTTTTCTCTCCCTCAGGGTGGAATAGTGGGGGTGATAGGCCCCAATGGAGCAGGGAAGTCCACCTTGTTCAATATGATTACGGGCAAAGAAAAACCTGATGCCGGTCATTTTGAGATTGGAGAGACGGTTGAAATTGCCTATGTAGACCAGGAGCATGATGATTTGGATCCCAAAAAATCCGTGTACGAGATCATCTCTGAAGGCAATGAATTTATTCAACTGGGAAATAAGGAGATCAATGCCCGGGCCTATGTCAGCCGTTTCAATTTTGGCGGGGCAGACCAGGAAAAAAAGGTAGGCGTTCTTTCAGGGGGTGAGCGAAATCGCATCCACCTGGCCATGACGTTGAAAAAAGGAGGGAATTTATTGTTATTGGATGAACCTACCAATGACCTGGACGTCAATACCCTCAGATCCCTGGAGGAAGCCTTGGAGAATTTTGGAGGTTGTGCCGTGATCATTTCCCACGACAGGTGGTTTTTGGATAGGATATGTACTCATATTCTTGCCTTTGAGGGAGATAGTTCAGTGTACTGGTTTGAAGGTAATTTCAGTGACTATGAAGAAAACAAAAGAAAACGGCTGGGTGATTTGAGTCCGAGAAGGATTAAATACAAAAAATTGATGTAGTACCCGGGGATTTTTCTAAAAAGATGCATTGAATTTAAAGGAAGGCACCCGAAAGACGGGTGCTTTTCCGCTTTATTTAGTGCCCCATTCCCTTCCTTTCGGAAACCAGGTTGCTATTATTCAACCCAGCTTATGTATTAGGTTTCGTTATGAAGGCTTTGGTGTAAAAGAATCGGTCGAACCCACGTTTTTAGGAAGTTTTTTTTAAACTAAAGGCATCTAATAATTCTCCTGTTTCCATATCCACAAAGGAAGCCCGGGAATCGGATAAGGTGGGATTATTTTCCTTGAGATAGGTCCAGGCACATTTCCTCCAATAGTGGCCGGTACTGGGATAATAGGTATATAACTTTTTGTAGATGTAAAACTGGTTTCCTTCCACCATGATGGATCTGTTTTGAATCAGGTGTCTGAACCCCTTCATCATTTCCTGGTTCATTTGCTCAGGTTCATCCAAAAAGTTTTTCCAACTGGTTTTTAAATCCTCCATCGCATCCCTATAAAATTCTAAATGAAATCAAAAAAATTGAATTTCTCCCAAGACATATTTTGGCAAGTCACTATCATGAATGAAGTAACAATCGTTTAAATTTGGTTAGGTTTATGAAGAATCCCGGTGATTGGAAGCTTCAATCTGGAATATATGGGTTTTTTGCGTAAAAAATCAAGAAATGTCCATAAATTTTCAATAAATTAAACCCCTGTTTCTAATCAACTGATTATAAATCAGGAAGGATTTAATTGACTGATGCCTGTTTTGCCGTTGTCATAAAATTCCTCAATTTTTCTGCCGCATTTTAAGTCATCCCTGATTTATTTTGACCGGATCGGAAAGGGTCTGGAAACCTGGTGTTTTTTGGAAATTAATTTTCCCTCCGAATGAATTTATATGTTCAACGGAAACAACCTGACCTGCTGCAAACCGATTTTCCTGAGCAACCTGTTTTGACCTGTGTTAAGTTTTCTTTTTTAAATAAAATTGAATGGGTTAATCCTCTTTTTTGTTTCTTTGTATTTTATAGGGTATACCACGGGAATTTATGATGAGACAATTGTTATTGCGTCCGGGCGCTGAAGAATTGAATTATGAAATCAGGGGCATAGTTAAAAAAGCTCGGATGATAGAAGAGTTGGGTTATGCCATCACCTGGGAAAACATTGGTGATCCCATCCAGAAAAATAATGTCATTCCTGAATGGATGAAGGAAATCGTTGCGGGATTGGTTCAGGATGACCACAGCTATGGATATGCCGATAGCAAAGGTATGATGGCTACACGGAAATTTCTGGCCACCTGCAATAACAAGAAAGGAGGCGTGCAAATTGGCCCTGAAGACATCCTTTTCTTCAATGGATTAGGTGATGGGATAGCCAAACTCTATCAATTTCTTATACCCACGGCCAGAATCATTGGTCCTTCACCCGCCTATTCCACCCACAGTTCAGCAGAGGCTGCTCATGCCAATACCCGACCCATTACCTACAATCTTGATCCGGCTAACAGTTGGTATCCTGATATGGATGACCTGTACAATAAGGTGAAATACAATTCATCGATTGTGGGAATATTGATCATCAACCCTGATAATCCCACAGGTATGGTTTATCCCAGGGAGGTATTGGATCGGTTTGTAGAGATTGCAAGGGAGTTTAACCTGCTTTTGATCGCAGATGAAATATACCAAAACATCACCTATAATGGATACGAAGCCATTGGACTTTCCGAAATATTGGGAGATGATCTTCCCGGTATTTCCCTGAAGGGCATTTCCAAGGAGTTTCCCTGGCCCGGGTCCCGCTGTGGCTGGATGGAGTTTTATAACAAGCATACTTCGGAGGAGTTTTCCAAACTTTGCACCACCCTGGAGAATGCCAAAATGATAGAAGTTTGCTCTACTACCCTGCCCCAGCTGGCCATACCAAAAATCATGAGTCATCCGGATTACAAGGCTTACAGGAAAAAAGCCAATGCGGCCATAGGTACCAGAAGTAGGATCATGGAGGAGGTTTTGGGCAATGTAAAAGGGATCAAGTTCAATAAAACCAAGGGTGCTTTTTACAATACAGTAATTTTTGAAGAAGGAGTCTTGGATGAAAACCAATCTTTACCCATCAGCGATGAGCGAATAAGGGTGTACCTGGATAAGTGGTTGCAGGAAAAAGAAATGCCTCATGATAAGCGGTTTGTTTACAATTTACTGGCATCAGAGAAGATTTGTGTGGTACCTGTCAGCTCCTTCTGTTCAGACCTGAGGGGATTCAGGGTTACCCTGTTGGAAGAAAACGAGGACGTCTTTCGCAATACTTTTGAAAGATTGGCCAAAAGCATTGGGGCTTACCTGAACTCTTCCAAAAAGGTGCTGACCAACCATTGAAACTGGTTTCATGTTCCCGAAGTTTTTTCAATGAATCATCAGGCATAAACAGGCTATCGCTTTCATCTATTGGTTCTGCCGCTGGATCCAACTCAGGCTGGCCGGCGAGAATCCAGGCGGTATACCAGAAGTCAGCGATCATTTTGATGGTATGGCGCATTTGCCTTTCCACCTGACCGGCGAGCATCTGGTGGTAGGCCCTGCTATATGCTTTGGAATATACCCGGGTGTTGATGCCGCCTCGTTCCTCATAGCTATATTTTTTATCTTCCGGAAAACGTGCATCGAGCCGTGCTTCAAATCCCAATACCGAGTCCAGCGCAGCATGCGATTGCCTGAGAGCTTCCCAAATAGCTATTTGTGGATCAGGAATATATGTTGCCTTTCCGACAAAAAAATTGTAATCTGAGGCAAATAGCTCCGGGAGGCGGCTTTCCCAAAATCCGTGGATGCCATACTGTCCGGTAAATTGTCCATTGTAGTTTTTGGTGGTATGCAAAGGAACGTTAATATCTCCCAGATAATGACCCAGGTCAGCAGCAAGACGGAGAATGACCGGAATGTCCTTTCGGCCAAACGCATGGGTTAGTTGCATGAATGTCTGGTAAGTACTCCAGGGTGCGATGCCATTATTCCTGAGGCTATCCTCTCCAATCTGGTTTACGGCATCAGACCAATATCGGGGCAATACCAGTAGGGCACTATCCCCGTATACATCCAGGTCAATAAAGTGTTTTTCAGCTTCCCCTTTTACGGCATACCTCCTCCGATCCGGGTTTACTGCCTTTTCACTGATGTACCGGATATGTGGTTTGAAGCATACCATCAGTTCTGTCGGGAGTGAAAACACAGCCTGTCTGTTGATCAATTTGTGCGCATAGAACCCCCAGGCCGAAGTCTGCGTCAGGCCGGCTAGCAGAAGTATAATTATCAAAAGTATTATCCTCATGCAGGAAGGGGATTCAAAATGATAGTTAATTTAGTTAAATAGAGGGGAATATAAAACCTTTATTCAAGGTATATTTGGGCAAATGTTTTGCAATTATAAATTAAACCGTTAAATTTGCGGTCCATAAAAGAACAAGAAAAAGTTAATCATAAAAACATATGGCAAATCACAAATCGGCTTTAAAGAGAATTCGTGCAAATGAAGCCAAAAGATTGAGGAACAGGTACCAGGCCAAAACTACCAGGACCTTTATCAAAAGACTAAAAAACACGGAGGACAAGTCTGAGGCGCAGGAACTGTTGAAGCAGGTGACTTCCATGCTGGACAGATTGGCCAAGAAAAATGTGATACACAAAAACAATGCTGCCAACAAAAAGTCTAAATTGACCAGATTCGTGAATACCCTTTCCTAAAGAAGGTACATCTGGACAGTAAAAAACCCTGTTTTGAGAAACAGGGTTTTTTTTATGTGTATTTTTTTATATTTTTAGTGGTATTCCCTTGAAAGCAAGAACTTTGTTGTAGGGTTTGGTAGCGGAAGGTTTTTCCAGGGTGCTTGTATCCAGTCACCATTGATTTTTTACCATGGAAGATTATCGATCTATACGCATTTCTGCATTGGCAGAAGAAGACCGTCCAAGGGAGAAATTATTGCTAAGGGGAAAATCTCATTTGACCGATGCAGAACTGATCGCTATTTTGATAGGATCGGGCACCCGCTACCTCAGTGCTGTGGACCTTTCCAGGCATATCCTGAAGAGTGTAGGCAATGATCTGGCCCAATTGGCCAAACTTTCTGTAAACGATTTAAAAAAATTCAAAGGTATTGGTGAGGCCAAGGCCATCAGCATTGTCAGTGCCCTGGAATTGGGCAGGAGGAGGAAGGAGGCAGAACCCCGGAAACGATTTAAAATCACTTCTTCTGCAGATGTTTATCAATTGATGCGTCAGGAATTGCTGGATGAATCGGTTGAATTTTTTTACGCCTTATTTTTAAACCGAAGTAATTTTGTAATCAAAAAGCAACTGATCAGCCAGGGGGGTACTTCTGCTACGATTGCTGATCCCAAGTTAATTTTTAAGTATGGGATGGAGTACCTTGCCAATGCGATGATACTGGTGCACAATCATCCTTCCGGAAGCCTCAAGCCATCAGCTGCCGATATCAACCTGACCAAGAAATTATGCCTGGTAGGTAAAAATTTGGAGCTTCCTGTATTAGATCATGTTATTTTCACAGATGTTGGCTATTTTAGCTTTGCAGATGAAGGCATGATCGAATAAGAAATGAGCAAAAAAAATATTTTCTGGACTATAGTGGCCCTGGTGGTAGGGATATCCCTGTTTTATACCTTTACAGGAACCGAAGATCCCCAATTGTATCAGAACACCATAGAAGCGGAAAGAGAACGGCAATTTAAGTTTTTGAAATATAATCTGGAGTCCCCGCTGAAGGAGGAGCAAAAACAGGCACTGGATTCACTGGACTTTTATCCGATAGACCAGGCTTTTAAGGTTCGGGCGAGAATGGTGCCAGCAGAAAACAAGCGGATTCTGGAAATACCCATGACAGATGGTTCCATAGAGCGCTATATCCGGCACTCTTTTGCGGAATTTGAATGGCAGGGACAACCTGTAAAGTTACTTTTACTGCAGGCCGAAGATGAAACGGACCGCAGGAACTTTTTTCTCGCCTTTGCCGATGACACCAGTGGGGAGGAGACCTATGGAGGAGGACGATATCTAAACCTCAGACAGGATGGTCAATCCTCCATTACCATTGACTTCAACCTGGCTTTTAATCCTTATTGTGCTTACAATCCGGATTTTGCCTGCCCGATTCCACCCCGGGAAAATATACTTGAAATCCCCATCAGGGCAGGCGAGAAAAATTACGATAAATAACCTTTCAGTAGAGGGCAATTATCGTAAATTTGTGTTTTAGTCAAAACTTTAGTAATGAAAATTTCGATCAACCGTCTTAAAGATTTTATTCCTTTTGATCATTCCTCTGAGGAAATAGCCCATTTATTGACAGCTTCCGGACTGGAAGTGGAAGGCATGACAACCTATGAATCCATAAAAGGAGGCTTGAATGGGGTGGTTGTAGGAGAAATTACCTACTGTGAACCCCATCCCAACGCGGACAAACTCAGCTTGACCAAGGTGGATATTGGGGGTGAGATTGTACCAATAGTATGTGGCGCACCCAATGTGGCCAAAGGACAAAAAGTGCCCGTAGCTACCGTAGGCACCACACTTTACCCCAATGATGGCAAAGCATTCGAAATAAAAAAAGCTAAAATCAGGGGAGAGGTTTCCCTGGGAATGATTTGCGCCGAGGATGAATTGGGCCTGGGCAGCAGCCATGAGGGAATCCTGGTGTTGGAAACAGACCTGCCAAACGGCAGTCCAGTGGCTGGTTTATTCGATTTGCATACCAGTGACGTTTTGGAAATCGGACTTACTCCCAACCGGGCAGATGCTGCCTCTCATCTTGGGGTAGCCAGAGATTTGAAAGCCCTTTTGGGCAAGTCATTGGTCATACCGGATGTAAGTGGTTTTGCATCAGATCAGGAAGGGCGGAGCATACAGGTATCGGTAGCAGATAGCAAAGACTGTCCCCGCTATGCCGGGTTGACCATCAGCGGGCTAAAAGTAGGCCCCTCACCCAAATGGCTGCAGGACTACCTGAAAGCATTGGATCTGGATCCAATCAACAATATAGTGGATGTAACCAACTTCATTTTGCATGATCTGGGGCAGCCTTTACATGCTTTTGATGCAGATAAAATCAAGGGCCAGGAGATACAGGTAAAAAAATTACCCGCCGGGACGGTGTTTGTCACCCTGGAGGGAAAAGAACGCAAACTTACCGGAGATGAATTGATGATTTGCGATAGGGAAGAGGGTTTGTGTATGGCAGGAGTATTGGGCGGGCTGGATTCCGGTGTGACGGCTTCCACCACCTCTATTTTCCTGGAGAGTGCTTGTTTTGGTGCTGATGTGATCAGAAAAGGGGCGCAGCACCACGGGATTAAAACAGATGCCTCCTTCCGTTTCGAGCGGGGCACAGACCCCAATATGCCGGTCTATGCCTTGAAAAGGGCAGCCATGCTGATCAAAGAGCTGGCCGGGGGAACCATCAGTTCCAGTGTGGTGGATATTTACCCGGAGGCTATTGCGGATTTCCAGGTTCCTGTAAAGTTCCGGCATATTGACCGGTTGATTGGTAAAAGGCTGGAGAGGAGTAAAATCAAACAAATCCTGGAATCATTGGACATACAAATCAGCAGGGAATCAGAGGAAGGGTTTGTAGCCTTGGTTAAACCCTATCGTGTAGATGTGACCCGGGAGGCAGATATCATCGAGGAAATACTCAGGATTTACGGATTTGATGCCATCCCTTTGGAGGAAAACTACCAGTCGGACTTTTTGGCAGAACACCCGGAGAAAGACCTGAACAAGTTACAATACAGGGTTTCGGAAATGCTGGCAGGAATGGGTTACAGTGAAATACTTACCAATTCCCTCAGCAAGTCATCGTACTCCGAAAAGTCTTCCTTTTTGGAAGCACAGGATGATGTGGTAATATTGAACAAGTTGAGTGAAGACCTGGGGGTGTTGAGGCAAACCCTGTTGTATACCGGGCTGGAAGTACTGGCACATAATATTAACCGAAGACAAAAAGATTTAAAATTATTTGAGTTTGGCTCCGTTTATTCCAGAAAGCAGGAGGGTTACAGGGAGGTAAAAATGTTGTCCCTTTTTCTGACGGGAAATTCCAGGCATGAAAACTGGATGGATGCAAGCAGGCCGGTAGGTTTTCCCGATTTATATGCCATCGTAGAAGCCCTGTTGACCAAGTTGAATATCCAGCAGACAGAAATAGATGTGGTAGAGGAAGCACCTTATGTCTTTGGCCTTGTTTTGAAAGTCAGACAGCAGGAATTAGGAAGAATAGGATTGCTGGAAGAGCGGGTGAGCAAAATGGCTGAAGTGAAGCAAGAGGTTTACTTTGCCGGCTTAAACTGGGAAGTTTTGTGTGAACTTTCCAGGAGCAAGGAAAAATTTCAGGAAATTTCAAAATTCCCTGAAGTCAGAAGAGACTTGTCGCTGGTCATTGATCAGGCCGTAAGTTTTGACCAATTGCGGCAGTTGTCCCTGAAGGCAGGCGGAAAGTTATTAAAACGGATCAATGTGTTTGACGTTTACACGGGGGATAAAGTAGAAAAAGGCAAGAAGGCTTATGCCTTGAGCTTTTACCTTCAGGATGACCAACAGACCCTGACCGATAAGGTAATAGATAAGACCATGAATAAATTAATGGTCATGTTTGAAAAAAATGCCGGTGCTTTGATCAGAAAGTAAAATGAAGGTTTTCGATGAACTTCAAAGGTTAGAAAGGTTGTCTGAGCAGGTTGAACAAAAGGTCAGCAGGCTTGAACAGGAAAATTCTGCCCTTAAAAATCAACTTTTGGGTTACCAAAAAAAACTATCTGATCAGGAAGAAGCATTGGAGGATTTTAAAAATCAAATTAAAATTAGTAAAATTGTAAGAAACATACCGGTAGAAAATAAAGCATCTGCTGAATTGAAGGGAAGAATTGATGACTATATAAAGGAAATCGATAAAATTATTACTTACCTGTCTGAATAATATGGATACACTTTCGATCAGAATAAAAATAGGAGATAGGGAATATCCTATGAAAGTGAAGGCCGATGAGGAAGCCAGAATCAGACGGGTTGGAAAATTAATTAACGATAAAATTAAAAAGTACAGGGAAGAATTTGGACTAGAGGACCGGCAGGACCTGTTGGCCATGGTGGCGTTTGATTGCATGGTAGAGTCTATGGAGTTAAATGAAGATCATACCGAGGGCAGTGAGCAGGTTAAAAATGTGATCCTGCAGGTAAACCAGCGCCTTGAAACCATACTTTAAATTATAGCAGCTTTTCACCCATCTCAGCGGACAGCGATTTTTTCCGGTAGATAAACTCAAATATATCTATGGGAATTTCAATATACATCATTTTATCAGGAGCGGTCGGTATTTTGCTGGGAGCTTTGCTGGCGGGACTGTTTATTAAAAACAACAGCAAGAAATTAGAGGCTGAAGCCAGAGAAAAGGCCAAAAGTATCGTTAGAGAAGCCGAGATTACGGCGGAAGGACTTAAGAAGGATAAAATCCTGGAAGCCAAGGAAAAATACCTTCGATTGAAGTCTGAGTTTGAAGACGAGGTTGGCAAAAAGAAAAACATCCTGATTACCAACGAAAACAAGCTCAAGCAAAGAGAACAGGTTTTATCCAAGGAGATGGAGCAGCTCAAGCGCAAAGAAGCTGAGCTGGACAGTAAAAAGGAAAATTTAAGTGCCCAATTGCATGCGGTACAGGTTCGGAAGGATGAGTTGGATAAGGTGACCCAGCAAAGGATCACCGATCTGGAAAAAGTAGCTTTACTGACCCGGGAGGAAGCCAGGGATCAGCTCATAGAAATGCTGAAAGATGAAGCAGCTACCAAGGCATCTTCCCACATCAAGGACATTCTGGACCAGGCCAAGCTAAGTGCCACCAAGCAGGCCAAGAAGATTGTACTCGACACCATTCAGCGGACTGCTACAGAACATGCGATTGAGAACTGTGTTTCTGTATTCAACATTGAAAGTGATGATGTCAAGGGAAAGATCATCGGTAGGGAAGGTAGAAATATCCGTGCGCTGGAAGCAGCCACAGGTATTGAAATTGTAGTGGATGATACTCCGGAGGCCATTATCATTTCTGGTTTTGATCCGGTACGAAGAGAGGTGGCCCGTTTGTCCTTGCACAGGTTGGTACAGGACGGTAGGATACATCCTGCCCGCATAGAGGAAGTGGTGGCCAAAACAGAAAAGAATATTGATGAAGAGATCATAGAGATCGGAGAAAGAACCTGTATTGACCTGGGCATCCATGGCTTGCATCCAGAATTGATCAAGATGGTAGGCAGGATGCGTTTCCGCTCCTCCTATGGACAGAACCTGCTGCAGCACTCCAGGGAAGTGGCCAAGCTCTGTGCTACCATGGCTGCTGAAATGGGCATCAATGCCAAATTGGCCAAAAGGGCCGGACTGCTCCATGACATCGGAAAGGTTTATCCTGAAGAAGCAGAATTGCCACATGCCATTTTAGGGATGGAGTTGGCCAAGAAATACAAAGAGCATCCGGAAGTGATCAATGCGATTGGTGCCCACCATGATGAAATAGAGATGACCTCCATGCTCTCCCCCATCGTGCAGGCCTGTGATGCCATCTCCGGCTCCAGGCCCGGAGCCCGAAGAGAAATCATGGACAGCTATATCAAAAGGCTCAAGGACCTGGAGGACCTGGCCTTGAGCTTCGATGGAGTCAACAAATGCTTTGCCATGCAGGCAGGCAGGGAGTTGCGTGTTTTGGTGGATGCGGACAATGTTGATGATACGACTGCAGGGCGCCTCTCTTTCGAGATATCTCAAAAAATCGAAAAAGAAATGCAGTATCCCGGACAGATAAAAATCACCGTGATCCGGGAGATGAGATCTGTGAATTACGCAAAATAAATAGGCGTTAATTGCTTCTTATTCAATAAAAAAGGGTAGCCTTCCGAAAGGAATGGCTGCCCTTTTTTATTTTCAGATTAAAAAAGGGGGAATATTTTTATTTAAAAAATATTTATTTAGTTTTAATGAGTTCTAGATAAAAAGTTCAACTAAATATTCAATATTTGAATATGCTTTGCAAAAGCCTTTTCCAACCTGTCCTGATGGTTTTGCTGATCGGTTTGAGCCTTTCCTGTAGCAGTAGCGGTCATGAAAATAAATCAGGCGATGACTTTAAACCCCGGTTTGTGATCACAGACAGTTTGGTAATCGATTACCTGGGAGGACTCGATATCATGGACATAAAACCTGATCGGTCTGAGTATCTGATGTATGATTTCCAAAGGAAGGAAATGGTCAGGGTAGACAGTAAGGGACAAATACTGCTTGCCAAGAACCTAACCGGAGACATTAAAGATGGATACGGATCGTCTTTTATTTCTGCCCATTACCATGGGTATAATGAGGTACTTATTCTTACGCATAAAGGATTTTACAGCTATGATTTGTCTTTGAATTTGATCGATTCCAAAGACAATCCATTTGCGGTTTTTACCAATACAGTTATGGGAGGTCATGCCAATCTAATTACTGATGGGGCTTTGTTCACCAATATTTATCCGGATAACTTTTCCCGGGAAATGTTCGAGCAGGAAGACTTTTTGTCCCAATTTCCCTTTCTAACGGTATATGACCTGGAACAGGAAAATATCCTTGCCCGTCAATTCATTCCTGCTTCCTCCCAAATGATAAAAAATAAGGGAGAATACCGGGAAGCCGCACCTTTTTCTATAAGAGATGGTGATACCATTTACCTCTTGTTCTCCTATTCACCGGAGATTTACCAATATTCGTTTCCCGAGCTAGAGTTACAAAATAGGATCAATTTAAATCCTGGTGAAGCTTATGTTCAAATCATGCCGGCTTCTCCTGAAGCCGAAGCTTATGACCGTTTTTTCAAGGAACTTAGTGCTTCCAATTTCGTGAACCTGTACCAATCCAATGGTTACTTGATGACTTCATATCTGGGAGCAGCACCCCAGGAGAAAGTGGATGCTTTACCCAAAAATGTACTCGGGGGGCCGGAATTTTCCGCGCTTCGCAAGCAATATAAAATCCCCTATTACCAGATCATAAAAGATGGCATTAAGTTGTGGGAAGGCCATTTAGACGTTGATTTTAGGTACAAGGGAGGGAGATTGTTTGCTTACCGGAACATGCACCTGCCCAAAGTGGAAGAAGAATTGGATCATGTGGCTATTTATTTCTATGAGATCCAATAAAAAAACAATCATGAATAAGGCCAATACATCATATTTAACCCCTGCACCATGACACCCTTCCGCCTGGTCATCGCCTTTTTTGTAGTCTCCATCATAGGTTTCGCCTTACTACCGGAATTGTCGGTGGACCTCAATCCCAGGGAGAAGGAACCTGTTTTGAATATCAGCTTCTCAGTAAGAAGTGCTTCACCGGAGCTGGTGGAGAAACTCGGCACTTCACCACTGGAAGGAGCCCTCTCACAACTATCAGAGCTAAAAAAGACCACATCTGTTTCCAATTACAATCAGGGATCCATTCAACTCCGGTTTGATAAGCAAACCGATATGGAATACAAGAAATTTGAAGTAGCCGCCCTGATCCGGCAGGTTTACCCCTCCATGGATAGCAAGGTAAGTTATCCGATAGTTACCCAGTCTTCACAAAGAAATGTGCAGGAAAAAAGTCCTATTCTTACTTACAGCATCAACGGTCCATTTGCTTCATTTGAAATAAAGAAGATAACTGAGGATATTTTGGTGTCTACCCTGAATAGGATTGAGGAGATTGAAGACATGGAAGTAAGAGGTGCCAATGAATTGTACCTGTATGTAACCTATGACATTAAAAAACTACAGGCATTTCAACTTTCCAGGACTTTTTTGGAAAATAAGTTGAGAAATTCTTTTGGGAAAAACTATCCGGGGCTGGCAATGAATGTATCCGGAGAGTCACTCTTTCTGGAAATTGATCGCTCCCTTCATAGTCTGGAGGCATTGGAAAACCTGCTTATTGGCAGGATCAATGGGAAAGACATTTTCCTGAAGGACCTCGCTACCCTGACCATGGAAGAGGCAGCACCTCAGCGCTACTATAGGATCAATGGCAATAATTCCGTGAACCTGACCATTAACAGCCGTGAGGGAGTAAACAAGGTGTTGCTGGCACAAAATATCAAGGAAAAGGTAAACGCATCCAAGGCACTACTGCCGGAAGGAATCGATGTGAGGCTGGAATTTGACAATACCTCTTTTCTGGAAAAAGAGCTGCAAAAAATTTACAAGAGGTCAGGGCTTTCTATACTGATATTGATCGTATTTATATTTTTGATCAATAGGAACCTCCGCTACCTGCTCAGCTTGTTTCTGGGTATTTTGGTAAATGTAAGCCTTACCGCCATCATTTTATATCTCCTCGGTGTAGACATCCACCTGTACTCTCTGGCAGGGCTTACCATTTCGTTTGGGTTGATAGTAGACAATGCCATTATCATGATAGACCATTTGCACAAGCATAAAAACAGGAAGGTGTTTTTGGCATTGCTGGCGGCTTCACTCACCACCATTGCGGCCTTGTTGATGGTGTTTTTGTTGCCGGAGGAGGATCGTAAAAACCTGGGCGAGTTTTCTATTGTTGTGGCGGTGATGTTGGCCAATTCCCTGTTGGTGGCCTTGTTGTTTACCCCAGCCATTTATGACTTGCTTTTTGGTAATGCCCAGGTTAGGGGAAGGAAACTTTCTGTCTCCAAGTTGAGAAAAAGAGTAAGGGCATTCAACTTGTTTTCTCAAACCATATCATTTTTTACCAGGTACCGGAAAGCCTTTGTGGTGGTATTGTTGCTCCTGTTTGGTTTACCCATTTTTTACCTTCCGGCAAAATGGGAAGATAAGGAATGGTATAACAATACAGTGGGCAGCACGGTATATCAGGAGGAGATCCGACCTTATGTGGACAAGGCGCTTGGCGGTACCCTGAGAATGTTTGTTCGGGGAGTTTTCGAAAAATCAGGTTACAGGGAAGCCGAAAGGATGCGCTTGTACGTCAATGCCAGTTTACCCTTTGGTAATACCCTGGATCAGATGGATTTTATCATCAGAGAATTTGAAGCCTACCTTAAAGGAGTGGAAGGGATAGATAAGTTTGTAACCACAGTTAATTCCGGCCAAAGTGCCAGGATCGAGATTACCTTTAAAGAAGCACACGAGACCTCAGCCCTCCCCTACAGGCTCAAAGGGAAACTGGCCATGAAATCTACCGACTGGAGTGGTGTACGCTGGAATATATACGGGGTGGGGCAGGGCTTTTATACCGGCCCGGGCGGAGAGGGTATACCTTCCTTTCGTGCTGAATTGAGAGGGTACAATTTTACCGAGTTGGAAAAGCAAGCAGAAGTACTGGCAGAGAAGCTACTGTCTCATCGGCGCATACAGGAAGTGAATACCAATGAGAGACTCAGCTATGGGGAACAAAAAACAGAGGAATATGTTTTGCGTCTTGATCAGCAAAATCTGGCCATGGCAGGAGCCAACCAGTATGAGTTGGTAAATGCCCTCGATGACATGTCCCGGCATGAACAGCCCTCCTTGTACCTGGATGTGGCAGCTGTGCAATATGGGACGGTGGTCAGAGAGCAGCATTCAGACCGATTTTCCAGATTCGATTTGGAGAATAGCAGCCTCATTACCGGAGAAGACAGGATCTTTAAAGTATCCGGTTTTGGATCGCTTCAGAAGGAAACCACTACCAATGCCCTGCACAAGGAAGACAGGCAATACATACGGTTGGTTTCTTTTGATTATATGGGATCAGCGAAATTTGGAGGGGAGTATCTGGATGAGGTGTTGGAAGAAATGAAAGCCAATATGCCCATAGGCTATACTGCAAGCCGCCAGACCTATACCTGGAACTACGATCAGGCCAAAAGGCAGTATGGCCTCTTATTGGTGCTGGTAATTGGGATTTTCTTTATCTGTTCCATATTGTTTGAAAATTTCAAACAGCCCCTGTTTATCATCTTCATCATTCCCATTTCTTTCATCGGCCTGTTTCTGATTTTTTCAGTATTTGATTTTTATTTCGATCAGGGCGGCTATGCGGCCTTTGTGATGTTGGGTGGACTGGCGGTGAATGCAGCCATATTTATTGTCAATGACCTCAATAACCGGGTGGGAGGAACTTACAACAGAAATGTTTTAAAGGCGGTGGCTGGTAAAGCTACTCCTATATTATTGACCATTTTGTCTACTTGTTTTGGATTGATTCCTTTCGTAATGGAGGGTCAGAACGAAATTTTCTGGTTTTCCCTGGCCATAGGTACCATTGGAGGATTGCTTTTCAGTATGGTAGGTGTATTTTTGGCTTTGCCCGTCTTTTTATGGAAAAAGGATCGGTCAGTTAAATGATTTATTCAAAAACTACCCATTTTCTATGTTCTTAAAAGCTTTATGTAGCATCCTCCTGGTATTTGCAGGACTTGTCGCTTTTTCCTGCGACAGGCCAACCCGGGAAGTTGGGCCATTGCAAAAACTGGAGTTGATGCTGGTGGATAGTATTATGGTAGACGAACTCGAAGTTCTGGTCATGGATGATTACCTGGAAGAAGAAAAGCTTTTCCTGATGAGAGGGACTAAAAGCAGGAAACCCTATCTGGTTTCCGGGGAGGGAGAGATTTTACAGGTTTATGACCTGTTGCATGAGGGACCTGATGGTTTGGGTTCAAACGGGGCTTTGGGCTATAGTTTTATGGATAAAGACCAATGGATAGCACAGGGCCTGTTTAATGGGTACCATGTATACAATATGGAAGGAAAAAAAACAAAGCTTCTGCCGCCTATCCATGTAGATATTTTTGCCATGTCCATCTATACGTACCGTACATTTTTCAGGGGATTCAAAAAAGCAGGTAAAGGAATGCTTATCGGTCAGGAGCAGAACCTGTTTAACCCGGAGGATATTGAAAGGGAGGCAAGGCAAACAGCTGCTTATTATGAAAAGGTAAAAACGGTATTTTCATATGAACTGGAGGGGGAAAATCTTCAACTCCTGGAGACCTATCCTGAAAAATGGGTACCAAGGAAGGAAGGTAGATTTGTGGGGCAGAGTCAGCCTATAGTGGCATACCACAGAGCTAAGAATGAAATGGCGGTATTGCCAGCTAAAGGAAACCAATTGTTTGTTTATGATTATTCCGGTGAAAACCCTGTCCTGAAGCATGAGGTAGCGCTGCAGCATCGGTACCGGCCGAAGGATGTACCTGAAGAAATTCCCGGAGAGAGTAATTACCAAAGTTATCCCGGATTTACCGATCTGAGATACGTGGGCGAGCGGCTACTTGTGGAATTTAAAACCAGGATTCCCATAGATATCATGACGCAGCTTAGGTCAGGATCGGAACAATATTATGATACGCCCGAATTTAAAGCAGCAATGGATGCCTATGTCAAACCCTATTATATGGTCGTGGAAGAAGGGAAGCAAATAGGGATTTTAGACGTGCTTCCGGTACCGGGTGCCCTGGATTTTGCGGATGAAAACGGCTTTATTTATGTGAATGATAATCCCGAACCTCAGGTAGAAAGGGAGTATAATATTTTCTATAAATTGAAATTCAAGGGTTTAGAGTAAAAATAAGGTTATCCTCTTTCTGGTTTTAATATTATTTCATTTTTTGAATAATTTAAACCCTAAAAAAAATATAATTTTGTTTAATTGCGATATTAGGGTTTAAAAATAACCCGTATTCATTGTTTTTTGTCAGTTAGCATTCCTTGTTTACAATTTCTAAATAAATAATATTTTGTACTTAATATTATGTAATAGTTAATTTTAATATATTTTTATTGAGATATTTGCAATATAGAATCTACTCCATTACATTTGTGTCATACTTACGTAAGTGATTCAATTACCCGCCCAAAATAATTAGCCTCAAACAAAAATTTTTCGGGAAGTACCCGGGAAGAGGTTTTAAAAGTTTCTAAACCTTTAAAAATTTATTACCATGAGATTAATTATTGTAACATTACTCGTTTTATCTTTAAGTACATCAGCCTTCGCTACAGCACCAGTGGAGAATCCCATCGTCACCCTGGAAAAAGTGGGTGAAAACAAATTTCAATTGAAATACATGGGTATTCCGGAAGGAAAAATTACTGTAGCGATAAAAAATGACAACAACAGGGTGATTTTCCGGGATGTGATCGAATCTGAGAAAGTGTTTTTCAAAAACTATGATTTAAACAAATTGGATTTGGGAAATTATCAGGTGGAAGTCTTTACTGCTGAGTCAGGTAAGTTGGAAGATTTTGATGTTTTCCTAGGTCCTAAAAGTGTTGAAAAGACCTATTTTGCCAAAGTACAGGTACTGGATAATCAAACCCTGGCCTTTGTTTTGAAAAATTTGGACGGAACTGAAAAGAAGCTGGAAATTTTTGACAATGGGAAACTGGTCTTTGAAGAACCAATTGTCGGAGATACTTTTGGTAAGAAATTTAAGTTTGAAAAAATAGGGTCCTTGCAAAATATTTCCTTTAAAGTTTCTGATAAAAGTGGGTTTGGAAATTACATTTCTGCCCTTTAACATTAATTTAGCCACTAACAATTAGAAAAAGCTGCCTTCGGGCAGCTTTTTTTGCTTGGGGGCAGGCCATTTATTAACATTTGAAATTTATTTTCCCCGATTTTTGTTTTGGAAGCATGCATAAAGTAGGGATTAAAAACATGGTTTGCCCGAGGTGTGTCATGGCTGTAGAGGGCTTACTAAAAAGCATGAAAGTGGATTTTGACCGGGTGGAGCTTGGTCAGGTGCTGTTTACTCAAACCCCTGAGGAATTATTTTTAAAAGCATTTGAGGCGAAACTGGCGGTTTTGGGTTTTGCTCTTGCCAGATCAAGAGAATCGGTTTGGGTGGAAACGACTAAACTCACTTTAATTAATTTGCTCGAAGGGGAAGGTGACCTAAAGCGAGAAGCACCTCTTTCAGAGTTACTATCCCGGAAGACAGGACTACCGTACAGCAGATTAAGTCAGCTTTTCAGTAGTTTTGAGGGTATGTCCATTGAACAATATTTTATCGGACTAAAGATAGAAAAGGCAAAGGAGTGGCTGAGTTATCAAACGCTGAATATCAGCGAAATCGCATGGAGTTTGGATTATAGCAGCGTACAGCATTTCTCTGCCCAATTTAAAAAAGTGACTGGACTTACCCCCAGCCAATACAAAAAATCAAACGAAAAGTCTAGGATTTTTTTGGACCAGATAGGAGAAGCCCGCTAAAGATTTTTTACTATTAAAACAGGCGAATGCCAAGGGAAAGCATCAATTGGTTTTGCCTTTGGTCTGTAGAAAGCCCTGCGATAGCATCTGCGTGTTTACCCAATGCTCCTTCATACTTAAAGTCTAAAATCATATTGGCAATATCGAAACCTATGCCTGCCTGATACCCTAAAGTTGTACTGTTATAATCCGGATCGGGACCGTTTGAATTACCTGAGTCGGTAAATTGACTATCAATAATGAAGGTAGTGACAGGGCCGGCCTGAACCCGGAAAAACCTGGCTATTTTAAATCCAGCCATCAGCGGCACATCAATTCTATCGAAACTAGCCGTGTAGGTAATGGTGTTGTTTCCCTGAGTGTTTTCAAATTCTCCCCCTGTGTTGGTATACAAAACCTCAGGTTGAATATAAATACGGTTGCCACCCAATCGGGCAAATAGGCCGGCATGGTAACCTAATTTTTCATTTCCTTTATTAAACTCAGTCCCGGTAACGGAAATATTACCCTGAGATATTCCAATTTTGGGACCAATGGAAAATTCCTGTGCCTGCGTTTGGGTGAAAACAAGCTGGAAAATTAGTAGAACAAGGTTAATTCTAATCACCTTTTTCATGGGAGATCCTTTTAAGTTTTGAAACAGCATTAAATGAATCAGGGTTGAATTGCTGAGAACACCAAGTTGGCATTGAATTTTCATGTTGACAGGGTACAAAATTGCTTGAAATAATATGAAATACAAAATTACGGGCATAAACTTGCAGGAGTAGCTTGTTATTTCGCAAAGGTTCCTTTAATTTGTCTTTAAACAGAAGGTTAGTCACCTGCTTCCTTAATATATTGATGAAAAATATTTAAGTTTGTAGATACCTGTATCCTTGAAGAGGTGGTTTGTTTAACTTTCTAAGGTCTTGACAATTTTTAATATTATATTGGAAAAAGAACTTGGTAAATTGTTTTATAAAAGATAAAAGCAAATAAAAATTCCATGATAGAAGTAATAAAGTACCCCAGTGTATTGGAAAGTAGTAATCTTGAACTCAGGAACGTGGCAAAGGATTTGGTCTCAGGACTAAAAATTTATCACGATAATATTGGTTACCTGGTTGGGGATTTGGCATTGTCCGAAGGTACATCACCTCACAGAAATATCAACAGTTCACCGGAGGAAATCGATTACAGGATATTTTTGAAAGCCGGGCTGCTTTTGGCTTCCCAGAAGTTGGGCAGTCCCATTACTGTGACCACGGGTTTTCCTTTTTCTACATTTCAGGTATTTAAAGAGAATGCCTATCGCTTATTGGAAAATGAACATATTATAGAATACGACACCCAGACATTTGGTGGGGGAGGCCGCAAAAAGATGGCGGTAGAAGTGGATAGGGTAGCTGTAATTCCGGAAGTAGTAGGGTGTAGCATGGCCGTCCGGCAAATGTACAGCGATGCCCCTAAAAATTTCTTCATGATCAGTCTGGGCTATGGCACCATGGAGGCCATCCTAAGTACTGAAGGGGGGTTGGTACAGCGGTCCAGTGTGTCTACATTTGGACTCCGCTATGCCATCAACCTGATTACCAGGGAACTTCAAAAAGACAATTACCTGGATCTGAAAACCGAACATCAGATCGATCAATACTTTAGTGAAGGTACAATTATATTAAACAGGAAGCGTTTAGATTTAAGGGAATTGCGCAAGCAGGTGATCATACAATATTACAATGACGTTATTTCACCTTCCATTAGGAAAGCTTTTTCAGATAGTGATTTTTCTAAATCCGCTGATCTTTATTTGGCCGGAGGAGGCGCCAATTATGTGGAATTGGTAAATCTTTTCAGGGATGAATTTGATGGCTTGTTGAATGTGCATGTTCCCGATGCTCCGGAACAAATGGCATCAATTGGTTATTGCTACAACAGTTTGGCCATTGGCGGAGGAGCTAAAGATAAGGCTGTGGGATTAGACCTGGGCAATAGCTCAACTATCCTTACAACATTCAAGCAAGAAAAAGAAGAATAATCATATGAAATTTGGATCCAATAAGCAACAGAACGAAGAACCAAATGTAGGAAAAGTGACGGTTTTGTCATTAGGCTTTGAGCTAACAGGTGACATTATATCCAAAAGCGATATCCGCGCAGACGGTATATTAGTAGGGAGTATCCGTACCGATAAAAGAGTGGTAGTAGGAGAAAAAGCCTCCATTACCGGTGATATTATTGCAGAGGAAATCAGTATTAGTGGAGAAGTAGTCGGTGATTTGTACATCAAGGGAGAAACCACCATTTATGCGAATGCTAAGGTTTCCGGCAATATCAAAACGAGTTCCATTTTTATCCATAAGGGTGCCCAAATCAATAGCGGAATTCAGGTTTTGCAGACTCAGGAAGTAGAAGAAGCTTCCAAATCCAGCAAAATTAATTCGGTGAGCAGGGAAGAACTTTACTCCATGTTGGACGACAGGTCCGCCCCAAAGAGAAATAAAGAGGTGCCTGTGAAACCCATATCACAGCCCAAAACCAGGACTTACAATGATTCGTCTTCAGATAGTGAAGAAGACAATCCCATGGATTATCCCCGGTCCTGGTAATTGGCCACTGACTGTTGTTTTATCCTTGTTGCAAAAAAAATGGCAACCCATCAGTGGGTTGCCATTTTTTTTTATGCCATATGGTCTTATCCACCTTCGCCTGGCTCACCAAAAACACCCACCATATTTAACAATACAAGAATAATCACAATGGGACAAATCCATTTGATGAAAAAGATCCATGCTTTCTTGGGAAAGCCTTCAAATGAAACAGCACCCATAGAAAGTTCTGAGGCATATTCTTTAATGTTTTTCACCCAACCGGTGTAGAGGCTAAGCATCAGACAAATCACTACAATCGCTAAAGTACCAAAAAAGAAATCCATTAAATCGAAAAATCCCGTGATCTGCTTTCCAAAGAAATTAAATCCCAGTTTATTGAAAAAATTGCCATCCACTGCCGCCAGGGAAGAGGGGATACTAAGTACCATGGCTGCAAGACCTATGGTCCACGCAGCTTTTTTTCTGGACCATTTTCTTTCATCGATGAAATAAGCTACTGGTACTTCCAACATGGAAATGCTCGATGTAAGGGCTGCTACCAGCAATAGCAGAAAAAACATGCCTCCAATGATGTTACCGAAGGGTTCGATCTGATCAAACACCCTTGGTAGTACATTGAAAACCAAAGCAGGGCCTTCATCCGGACTAACGCCCGGCAATAGCGCAAACAGCGCCGGAAAGATCATTAAGCCTCCCATTAAGGCCACCATGCTATCCATTCCGGCTATCCAACCCGATGAACGGATAATATTGTTGTTTTTAGGTAAGTAAGACCCAAAGGTGATCATCAATCCCCAACCAACAGACAGACTAAAGAATGCCTGCCCCAAGGCAGAAAGAATTACTTTTCCATTGATTTTAGTGAAATCAGGCGAAAGGTAATATTCTATCCCGGCCCATGCTCCGGGAAGGGTAACCGCCCTGGCCGCAATCAGGATGATGATTATAAACAATACCGGCATCAAAAACTTAGCTGCCTTTTCAATTCCACCGGAGATCCCTCCCAATACCACACTGATGGTCATAAGTATGAACACCATGCACAGGGGGATCACATATAGGGGAGTTTGGACAAAATCTTCAAAATCTACCGGTATGTTGATCAATTCCGTAAAAATATACCCAATGGTCCATCCTGCTATGACAGAATAATAACTCAATACCGCAAAACAAACCATGACACATAACACACCCGCAGATTGCCAAAATTTGCTACCTCCTGTTTCCTTAATTGCTCCAACTGGATTTCTACCGGATTTTCTGCCCAAGGCAATTTCATTGAGGAGCAGGGGAAGTCCGATCAATAAGACGCAAAGTACATAAACAAAAACAAATGCCCCCCCTCCATTTTGTCCGGTGATATAAGGGAATCGCCAAATATTACCTAAACCTACAGCGGAACCTCCCGCAGCCATTATAAAACCAAATGAGGATCCCCATTGCCCTCTGGAGGGTGTTTTAATAGATTTTTGCATATTGTTAAATGAGTTGAGTGATGTACAAAAGAAAAAAGAATGTCAGGTTTTATAATCGGCTAATTTAATTTGTTTTGCCATAATACCAATTCCTTCTGCAAAACTTTTTGGGCTAAAACCCAGAATTTCTTTGGCTTTTGAAATGATTAGCCCGGTTCTTAAAGGCCTGATAGCTACCTGACCAAAATGACTGGAATCTGTTTTTTTGATTTTTTTTGTGTCCAGATGGAAAAAATCGGCTGTCATTTTTGCCATATCATAAGGGGTGAGTAACTCCTCCCCGGATATATTAAAAATTCCTCTGGCTTTTTTGGCCACGATAAGTAAGCAGCCTTCTGCCAGATCCTCTGCCAGCGTTGGGGTTCGGAACTGATCGTCTACCAGTTCAAGTGTCTTGCCTTGTTCCAGCCCTTTTTTGACCCAAAGAATGATATTCGAACGGCTCATGTCATGGGAGATGCCATATACCAGGTTCGTTCTTACGATGGACCAGTCATGGGGGTATTGCCTGACCGCAGATTCCGTTTCCAATTTTGTCTGGCCATAATAATTTAAAGGGTTGGGCTTATCATCTTCATCATACGGGCCGTTTTTGCCATCAAAAATAAAATCTGTGGAAATAAAAATAAGGTGTGACCGGCTTTGGCTGCAAGCCTTAATGATATTCATCGTAGCCTTCACATTTTGTTCATAACAATTGTGCCTGCTGACCTCACACCTGTCCACATCTGTCATCGAAGCTGCATGGATTACGTACTGAGGAGAATAGATACTAAAAACCTGCATTACCTCCCTGCTATCGGTGATGTCCATCTCTTCATAGTCATACCCATCCCATTCACCCGGTAACCTGCAAGATCCTATTCCAGTTGCTATGGCTTCATATTTTCCATCAATAAGAATCTTCTTGACAATCTTTTGTCCCAGCAGGCCATTGGCCCCTGTAATTAATATTTTTGGTTTCTTACTCTTCAGGATATTGATATCCATAATCTTCCGATATTTTCTTCTTAGCAACTAATTCAACATTTACTTTGATGTAAACAGGAGTAACAGGTTTGTCATTTGATCCTTTTTCCAGTTGCGTTATCGCTTCCATTACATCCAGCCCCTTGATCACCTTTCCAAAAACCGTATAGGTATCGTCCAAATGGGGAGTTCCTCCTACACTGGTGTAGGCCCTGACTTGGTTTTCTCTCATGTCTTTTCCCAAATTTAAGTTAAAAAATTGTTCCATCACTACTTTTTTGGAAAGCATTAGCGCATTTAAACTGTCAAATTGTTGATTACTATATAGTTGACCATAAGCTTCTCTTAATTCGTTATTGCTGTCCAGCTGAATGTATTTGGTAAATGCTTGCTGGAGTTTCCGCATGTCTGTAGTAAGCTCAGGTTCTTCATATACCCTGCCTTCCACAATATAAAATTGGCAGCCACTGGATTCCTGTTTTGGATTGAGGTTATCCCCTTGTCTGGCTGCGGCTATGCTCCCTTTCTCATGGATCAGGGAAGGATCAAACTCCGCCGGCAGGGTGTACCAATCCTCTTTAGGAATGCCCTCTTTGGTAAAGACATCTCCTCCCTGAATCATGAAATCATCAATGATCCTGTGAAACTCGGTGGAATCGTACCGGCCTGAACTGGCCAGGTCAATAAAATTTTCTTTATGCCCTGGGGTTTCATCGTATAAAACGGCGTACATTTTTCCAAATTTGGTATCGATGGTCACCAGGTAATCCTTCTCTGCGGCGCAAGAGACCATAAGTGAAAGATAGGCCAGAAAGCCTACTGCCCGGATTATTCTTAACCTATTCATTCAGTGTTTTCTTGATTTCTTGTAACATTCGATCTCCCCCCCTGGTCAGGATACTATCGGCAAGTTGCTGACCCAGGCTTTCAGCCTGCTGTTCGGAGCCAGTGAAGCAGTCATATAGCCTGTTTTTCCCGTCCAGTGACATCAGCCCTCCCTTCAATTCCAATTGGCCTTCTTTCCATTGGGCCAGGGCAAAGGCAGGAATACTGCATCCTCCTTCCAAAACTTTCAAAAAACTTCGTTCTGCCCTCAGGCAGGCTGATGTGGAAGAATGGTTGACGGCATTGGTGATGGCCTTTTTTATCTCAAATGGAAGGAGTTGGTGGGCTTCTATGCCAATACTGCCCTGACCCACTGCCGGAATAAACTGCTGTAAATTCAACTCTTTATGGATCAGCTGATCATAGCCCATGCGGTGAACGCCTGCATAGGCCAACAAGAGACCGTCACAGATGCCATTTTCCATTTTGGCAATTCTGGTCTGTAAGTTCCCCCTGATATCTGTGGTCTTTACGTGTGGATAATAATGTTTTAATGTAGCGATCCTTCTGGTCGAAGAAGTGCCCAGAAGGATTGGTTTTTCATTGTCGTTGAGATCAGGAAAATCTTTCCGGTGGCTAATGATGACATCATTCACTTTTTCCCGTTCCGTAAAAGCAATGACATCAAAACCTTCAGGAAGTCGGGAAGGCAAATCTTTGGCACTATGTACCGCAATGTCTACATTTCCTTCAGCCAACTGGTTTTCTAATTCTTCCGTAAATACCCCCTTGCTCCCAATTTTTGAAATGGCCACGTCCAGGACTTTGTCGCCCTTGGTTTCTATGATAACAATTTCCGATGAGATCCCCTGCCTTGTCAATAAGTCTGCGACATGATGGGCCTGGAATAGCGCCAGCTTGCTGCCCCGTGTTCCTATGCGAATTGGATTCATTACTGTCCGTTTTTTCTCTTTGTCGTTTTTTTCTCTACCGCATTTTCTATGTAGGAAATGATCTTACCGGCAATATTGATGCCTGTAGCTTTTTCTATGCCTTCCAGACCGGGGGAGCTGTTTACTTCCAATATCAATGGACCCCGATCAGATTGCAGCATATCTACTCCCGCTACTGAGAGTCCCAATGCCTTGGCAGCATTTAAAGCGGCTGATTTTTCAAGCCTGCTAAGTTGAATGACCTCTGCTTTACCACCTCGATGCAGGTTGGAACGAAATTCTCCTTCTGCTCCCTGCCGTTTCATGGCTCCTACCACCCTGTTATTTACTATAAAGGCCCGGATATCTGCTCCTTTGGCTTCCTTGATAAACTCTTGTACAATAATCCGGGCTTTAAGCCCATGAAAGGCTTCAATGACGGATTGGCTGGCCTTTCTGGTTTCAGCCAATACCACACCCAGACCCTGGGTACCCTCCAGCAGCTTGATGATAAGCGGCGCTCCTCCCACCATTTCCACCAGTTGTTTTTCACCCCCTTTCGAAAAATTGGTAAAGGCTGTTTTTGGCATGCCCAAACCTTCTCTGGATAAAATTTGTAACGACCTCAATTTATCCCTGCTGCGTACAATAGCCTGTGACTCCACCGCAGAAAAAACCCCCATCAATTCGAACTGCCGGACCACTGCCGTTCCATAAAAAGTTACAGAAGCCCCTATTCTGGGGATAATGGCATCAATTGAGGTGAGTTTTTCTCCCTTATAAAGGATATATGGACCATTTTGCTCAATAATCAAATCGCAGGCGGAGTGGTCGATTACCATGGCTTCATGCCCGGCTTCCCGAATGGCCTGCATCAACCTTTTGGTAGAATAAAGGTTGGCATTTCGGGACAATACGGCTATTTTCATTTCTGTATATTTATGTTTGGCTTTCCGGCAAAATTAACTTTATCCACATCTACCAAAAACCTGCCTTTCAGAATTTTTCTCCCTAACAAAACGGCATTTTTCATCTTGGATCTGTTGGAAAGGGTAAATGCCGCCTGAAAGGAAGCTTCTCCAATGATCAGGGTGGTAAGCACCAGGTAGCGCTTTTCCATCTGGCCGAAGGAATTTTTCACTTTTTTTACCTTATATTTTGCTGTGCGAATTCTCTTACCTGAATAGGAGTTATGGCGGGGATCCAGAGGAATGAATTCCAATAAATTCTCCTTTTCATGTTGTACCTCATTTACGGATGATACATGTATGGTGCAATTGTAGGCACCAGTATCTACCTTAGCATTTACCTTTCCGATGTCCCAGTCCGGAAGACTGATCCTTTCTCTTCTCCCTATAATTGATTTTTCCATTGGCTCAAAGGTAACTCATTCCAACTATTTACAAGAGCTATTCACCTGCTTTATGGACTAACCTGCCCGGATTATTCTCGCCAGACTAAAAGCCAGGTCTAGAAAGAGAACCTTGGGATTGCCATTCCTCTCAATGTGGTAATGCCCATCATTTAAAACCCGATAAATTCCCATGATTTTTTCATCATCCAGCACGGTATTGCTAAAATTCACAATGAATTCCCTGTCAGCTTCGCTGCTCCTCATCAAATCTGTTAATTGTGTTCTGTTAAGCAGGGATTCTCTGATAACATTGATGCCTGTCAATAGCAGAGACTTTTGCTGCTCCTTATTAGTGCTGCTTATTTGTTCCGTAAAGGCTATGAGCGATTGAATATCAGCTTTGTAACAATCCCTCAGCCAATCCCTGAAAAGCAGGGTATTTTTATCAACCACATTTTGGGATAACAAAAGGGCTTCCCGCATATTGCCGTCTGCGAGTGGAGCAATCTGCTGGGCTGCCAGTGTATCGGCCAGGGATTGATCCTCCAGAAATTGACGGATTTCCTCATCGGTAAAATTCCTTACATGTATTTTTTGGGTTCGGGAAAGTATGGTTGTCAATAAATTTTCAGGTTGCTGACTGACCATCAGGAATATGGTTTTTACAGGTGGTTCTTCCAGGATTTTAAGTAAGGCATTGGCAGAAGAAAGGTTCAGGGTTTCTGGTGCCCAGATCAACATCATCTTATAGCCTCCCTCAAAGGATTTAAGCGAAAGGGTTTTTACAATCTGTCGCGCAGCAGCTTTGGATATGCTCAGCAGTTTATTGATTCCCAGGTGTGCACTCCAATCCTGAAAATTACCATAAGTTTTTTCCAAGGCGAAGGATCTCCAGAGGGCATGAAAGTCAGGCTCATCATCATCCTCTTTTTTTTCTTGCTTTTTTGTAGGAGCTGGAAGCGGTATGGCAAAATTCAGATCCGGATGGACCAGTTTTGCCATTTTCAAACAGGAAGCACACTTGCCGCAGGCATCCTCTTTTCCAGGCTGATTACAAAGGATATAGGTCGCCATGGCCAAAGCCACGGCCAGGTTAGGGCTGCCTTCTTTTCCATGAAAAAGTAAGGCATGAGCCAGGTGATCCTTTTGAATCGCATGGATAAGTTTCTGCTTGGTTTCCCCAAGTCCGGGGATAGATGAAAAAAGCATGGTGTTTTACATTAAAATTCTTTGTCCCAAATCCTGTAGGGCCTGGTGAGTTCAAATACCCGTTGTAATATAGTCCTTTCTTTTTCATCAAACTCCATGCCCTTAAAAGCCATGGCTTTTTGCGCAGTTTCTTCAAACCGCATTAATTTAAAGGTGCTAAATCCGGATGCTCCTCCCCAGGCAAAGGAGGAAACAAATTTCCTGGGAAAGCCTTCGCCAAATAAATTGGCCCCTACTCCGATAACGGTACCGGTGTTCAAGGTGGACCCTATACCCAATTTGGCATGATCTGCTACCATGGATCCGCAAAACTGTAGCCCGGTATCGCTGAAACCACCCTTGGTATAATCCCAGACTTTAACGGGCATGTGGTTGTTTTTCAGATTGGAAACTACTGTATTGGCTCCAAAATTACACCATTCTCCTACCACACTATTACCCATGTAGCCATCATGGGATTTATTGCTATGCCCCATAAAGACCACATTGGATACCTCTCCGCCCACTTTACATTTCGGTCCAATGGTGGAATTTTCCCTGATCTTTGCCCCCATGCTGATGGTGGCTTCTTCACAAAGTGCAAAAGGCCCTCTGATCAAAGCCCCTTCCATGATTGTTGCATTTTTACCTATGTAAATGGGACCATTGGTGGCATTGAGTATGGCAGCCCTTATTTTTGCGCCTTTT
>Ga0008836_100179_pt1 | contig 59431 bp, 45 predicted proteins | sample HotLakConsUCCR28_FD_62214 | JGI IMG/M metagenome (GOLD analysis project Ga0008836, IMG submission 62214) | Hypersaline microbial mat communities from Hot Lake, Washington, USA - Hot Lake Consortium UCC-R28 (Hybrid Assembly) ... | reverse complement strand
TTTCGATCCTATTCCACTTTCCCGATGGATTTACGCCTTCGCTCCGATTCAGATTGCTCCCTTTTTAGGCTGAGCCTGCCGATGCCCGACTCCGCTCCCTTCGACTCCGCTCAGGGAACGGACGGACCGGGGGACGGAAAAATCATATCTTCTCAAACACCGTCCGAAAACTACAGGCGGCTGCCAACCTTCCGTGTAAATCAGCAATCGGCACTCGCTCCTGCTCCGTGGTATCCCGGTGCCGGATGGTCACGGTGTCGTCTTCCAATGTCTGGTGATCCACAGCGATACAAAATGGAGTGCCAATCAGGTCCTGACGGGCATAGCGCTTGCCGATGGATGCTGCTTCCTCATAGATGATGTCAAAATCATATTTCAACTGCTCAAAAATGGCCTTGCCCTTTTCCGGTAAACCATCCTTTTTAGTCAATGGCAGGATAGCCGCCTTCACCGGAGCTATGGCCGGATGGAATTTTAGGTAGGTCCGCAGCTTTTCACCGTTCCTTTCCTCTACATAAGCATTGCACAGCGCCATCAAAAACAAGCGATCGGCACCTATAGAGGTTTCGATTACATAGGGTACATAGTTCTGATTTACTTCCGGATCAAAATATTGCTGCTTCTTTTTGCTGTACTCCTGGTGGGCCTTCAGATCAAAGTCCGTACGGGAATGAATGCCCTCCACCTCCTTAAATCCGAAAGGAAACTGGTACTCAATATCCAGTGCCGCATTGGCATAATGGGCCAGCTTGTCGTGATCGTGCCGACGGATTTTATCCTCCGGAATCCCCAGTGCCTTGTGCCATTTTACCCGGGTATCGGCCCAGCTTTGATACCATTCCATCTCCGTGCCGGGCCGGACAAAATACTGCATTTCCATCTGTTCGAATTCCCGCATCCTGAATATAAACTGCCGGGCTACGATCTCATTCCGGAAGGCCTTTCCAATCTGAGCGATGCCAAAAGGAACTTTCATCCGGGCTGTTTTCTGTACATTCAAAAAATTAACAAATATGCCCTGCGCCGTCTCAGGCCGCAGGTATATGGTAGAGGAATCCTCAGATACAGATCCTACCTGGGTGGAAAACATCAGGTTAAACTGCCGAATCTCGGTCCAGTTGGCCGTGCCACTCAGGGGACAGGTAATGTCCTCATTGATCATCAAATCTCTTAAGGCAGCAAAGTCTTCAGCATCCAGCAATTTGCCCATGGCAGCCAAAAGATCCTTTGCCCGCTCCGCTTCTCCTGCCTGCTCGTACTGGGCAGCTTTCTCCTCAATTAACACATCCGCACGGTACCGCTTTTTGCTGTCTTTGTTGTCCACCATGGGATCATTAAAGCTGTCCACGTGGCCGGATGCTTTCCAGGTAGTGGGGTGCATGAAGATGGCCGAATCCAGACCTACGATATTGTCATTCAGCCGTGTCATGGATTCCCACCACAGGCGCTTGAGGTTGTTCTTAAGGGCTACTCCATAAGGACCGTAGTCGTACACGGCCTGTAAGCCGTCATATATCTCAGATGAAGGGTAAACAAATCCATACTCCTTGGCATGGGCAACGATATCTTTGAATAGGGAAACTTCCTGGGTCTGCTCTGTTTTTGCCATGGGCGCAAAATTAACCAAAAACTGGCATTGTACAAGCATTTAATCATCTCCCTGCATCAGGTAGGCCATGATGTCGGCTACGTCCTGAGCGAGCAGCCCCATTTCCTCCGGTTTGGGCATCAGGCTAATCGGTACTTGCCGTTTCTCGGCTACCTCAGACGCCGGAATCACGAAACGCTGCCCCTGACTATCCAGCACCGTGACCACCGGACCGTTGGACTGCAGCAGTCCGTATAGTGCCGCTCCGTTTTTCAAGCGAATCAACCAGCCTTCCGATCCAAAACCAATACCTGCATCGGGCTGCACTATGGCATTTACCAGGGTAGAGCCATCCATTTTTTGTCTTATTTCACTCAAATTGGGACCAATTTCATTTCCTGAATCCCCGATACGGTGGCAGGCCAGGCAGTTTTGGGCGGCCAACACCTTTCCAGCTACTGCATCGCCCTTAAGTTCATTGACGGCCGACTCCTCCATATCCGTTACCGGGCCAAAAAAATGCCCCAACAGTCGCTTAATCGCAGGCCTGCCTTCCGACGGCCATTCTGTCGGGAGATCCGCCTCGAGGGAATCGGGAAAGCTGCCCTTTACTGCCAGCAACGCCAGGTGCAACCTGCCCTCCGGGCTTCCGGCCAGGATTTTCAGTGCTTCCCGCTGCTGATCGCCCGTAACCAGACTGTCACCCAGCCTTTCGAAGGATGCCAGGAGTTCCGGTTGGGCAGCTGGCAAATTATCCAAGGGTGGTTCCCAATCTTCAAGAAATCCCTGCCATTCATTGTATTTCCTGAATTGCAACCACCAACGGGCTTGCTCGGCCAGCATTCCTTCCTCATCTGTCAGGTCCAGAAACGCTTCTACTGCACCTTTATGAGGGATAAAGGCCAGGGTTTCCAGGGCCTGCATTCTTTCTGTGCTGCTCAGGGTTTCGCTTTGCAGCCGAAGTTTCAGGGCAGGAATCGCTGCTTCTGGGTGCAGTTCCCATATTAGGGAGGCCTGTTCAGGACTCCAATCCAGGGGATCCAGTCCCAGCCATTCCGCTTCAAATACTTCATTGGCCCTTTCGCTTAAAGCTATCCCCAATGCATTCCGGTACCAGGGATCTTTTCCATCGTAACCTTCGATCAGGTAAGCATAAATTTGGTTTGTTTTTTCGTAATCCTCATGCCGCAACAATATCGCCAATTCCCGCCTGACCAAGGGGCCAGTATTCGATAGCAACCCTTCCGCCTCCCTCAGCAAGGTATCCGGAGCATGGGCCGCCAGGGCCCGTACCACTGTGAGAACCAGTTCCGGGTTGTTATTCTGCAGCAGAGGCAATATTCTTTTAATGCCCGGAGTACCCATTCCGGCAAGTAACCAAATCGCCCGGGCCCGGAAAAAGGGATTGGCATGATCCAGAAGTGTTTCCAATTGGGGAATTACCGCTGCGCCCTGCTTTTGCAGTAATTGCGCTGCTTTGGCGCGCACGTGTACGGCAGGGTTGCACAAGGCCGCTACCTGACCCGATGCGGTAGCCAAGTCGATGCTGGCTTTGGGGTAGTCCTGCCCCTTTTTGGTAATGCGATAAATTTTTCCTTGCCCTTCCTTGTCCCGCATCTGATGTCCCCCCACAATGGGATCATACCAATCGGCCACAAAAAGGGATCCATCCGCTCCCAGAGTGGCATCGCTAGGCCGAAACCACTTGCTGGTATCCGCTTCTACCTGATGCCATATGTAGCCTTCGTTGTCCACGTCAACGGATGCGATGAAATTTTGCCTTTCTGCCAGGGAATACCCTGCTCCCTCTGACCTGGGTTGATAGCCAAAAATAATGTTTCTTCCCGCATCTACCGCGAGCAGCAAACCCCGGTATTTTTCTCCCAGTTCGTCACCTTCTATGCGCAGCATTCCGGTTGGAGAGCCTGCCCCGTAAATATCCCCTGCAGGCAAAACCCCGGGATCATGCTGGTGCCAGTGCGCTTCTGCTATGGTCTGACCCGGCCTGCGGTCCGCTTGCCAGGTGCGGTCACCCTGCTCGCTGAAAAAGCCGGCATTGCTGCCTTCCATCAGCCAGGTGGTCCGGCAAGAGGCCGTCTGGTCATCATTGTCACTTTGCCACATGTTGCCAAAGGAATCCACAAATACCTCATAGGCATTGCGGAAATTATGTGCCATTACTTCCATACCACTGCCATCGGGATTGATCCTGATAATCAGCCCTCCGGTATACACCTTACCATCATCACTTTCCTGAGACGATACATTTTCGGTGCTGTAGGGCGTATATTCATTGTAAACGCTGCCGGAACGCAGGGTCCAGCCATCTTTGTCCTCTACCTGATGAGGCCCGGCATTGCCCGTAATGAAATACCATTTCCCATCCGGACCCAGTTGGCCGGCATGCAAACCGTGGTCATGGTCCTTTCCGCCAAAACCGGTTAAAAAAATCTCTTTATTATCTGGAATATCATCTCCATCGGTATCCGTATACACGATCACATTTGGAGAACAGGAAACGATTACCTGGTTGCCCATCACAGCAATGCCTAAGGGGCTTCTTAAATCCTCATCCTGCACAAACACCTGGGAAGTGTCTGCCTTTCCATCCCCATCTCGGTCCTCCAGGATCATTATCCGGTCTCCTGCTTCCCTTACCAGGTGCCCGTCGGAATTGCGAAAATCCCGGTAATTGACGGCCTCTGTAAGCCATACCCTGCCTTTGGCGTCCACATCCATGTTGGTAGGATTGTGAAACAGCGGGCTGCTGGCCCATAAGGTAACTTCCAGGTCGTCCGGCACAAAAAGTAAAGGTGCTTCGTTCCTGGCATCAGGCCCACAGGAAAACATGCAAAGCAATAATAGAAAACCAGAGATCGTGGAATTTTTCAAAGTCCTAATTTTTAATAAGTTGCCTGACAAATTGTAGATTCTGCTGGTAAGCGGACAAAATGGCCGCTCCATTTGGAAGCGCCCCTTCCATGATAATCCAGTTTTTGTAACCCATTTTATCCAGGGTGCTTTTCACCCGTTTAAAATCCACCTTGCCCTGCCCCAGCAAGTTACCATTTTCCTTGAAATGGATTTCACAAATGTGATCAGTTCCCAGCAGCTCCATTTCCCGGAAGATATCGTAGCCCATTTCCGTGGCATTGGCCACATCGTAATACACCTTCACATGGCTGGATCCTACAGCCTGAATGATTTCCAGGTGCTCTTCTGCAGAAAGCCAGGATTCGATGGCCAGGTTCACACCAGATTTTTCTGCTTTGGGGGCTACTTTCCGCAGTCTGCGCACCACCTCTGCCTGTCCTTCCGGATCTTCCCGCAAATCGCCCTCACCAAAAAAAGCCAGCAAAACATTGGTGCAGCCCAGGGCTTTGGCCACATCGATGCTGTCGCTAACCCAGGCCTCGGTCTCTGGAGCAGATTTGTAGGGCACCCGGTTGAGTTCGCCTATGGCCAGGCTGGCTATGCCTACCCCTGATTCACGGGAGGCTTTCAAAAAAGCCTGCTGAACGCCAGCCTGCCGCAGGTGCATGTCGTTCTGGGCGGTACCCAGGCTTACCTGTAAGCCGTCCAATCCGATTTCCCTGGCCAGGGCAAAGGCTTCCGGATCGGACATCTTGCCAATGGACCAGTCGCAAGCACCAATGGATAGCGTGGTAAGGCTTCTACCCGCATTTCCATAGCCTGGATAGACCACTGCCATGGCTCCTACGCAGGCCATACTTTTGAGCACCTTTCTTCGATCGTAATTTTTCATTGATCTGATGGTAAAGTTGCTGTCATCCTATATACCTTTCCATCGGCCTTGGTGAAAAGGTACATTTCCCCGGCATGGTCCCTTGCCAATCGTAAATCCACCCGATTGCTGCCCGAAAGCTCGGAAAGGGGTTTGGAAACCCCATCATAGCTAACTTTCCACTCGTAAACCGGTGCAAGGCTACCCCGCTTCAAATCTGCCGTTTCCACATAAAACAACCTGCCGTGAACAATATCGCCAAAGAGGTATTTTCCCTGCAATTCGGGAATTTCAGATCCCTGGTATTCGTAGCCCCCGGAGATGGCATTGCCTTCATCATGGTCATACATGGCTACAGGGTAGGTATAGCCGAACTCAGCATCATTTTCGGGTAATGGAAAAACCTGGTTCAGGTCCAATTCCGATTCGATCACAAAAGGCCCCTCCCGGACAGGCCAACCGTAATCATCCCCGGGCTGTACAATGTACAGGGATTCAATTTGCCCCTGTCCGATATTGGTAGCCAGCATTTTCCCATTCGCAGTCCAGGTGATGCGGTGGGCATTGCGGAAGCCATGGGCATAAATTTCGGGAATGGCTCCTTCCTTGTCCACAAATGGATTGTCGGAGGGAATACCATAATTACCATTATTACTGTTGGTACCTGCAGGATCGATGCGGAAGATAGATCCCCATGCCTGGCTTAGCCCATGAGGAACCCAGGCATGGCCTGCTCCCACGCTTCCGCCATCCCCTATGCCAATATACAGCATTCCGTAATCGGGTTCTCCCTTTTGGACCAGGGGGTTAAAAGTCAGCTCCTGCATGCCATGTATACCGGTGACCATATCGATCCGGAAAAGTTCCCGGCTTGCTGCCTCCAAAGGCACTTGCAGGGGTTGATCCGTTTTCCATTCCGTTACCACCCATTGCAAGGTACTTTTGATACTGTCACCAAAAGCAAAATCAGCGGGGGCTGTTCCCGGTTTTTCGGTATGGCTGGTGTACAGCAGGCCATTATTGCCAAAATCCGGATGAAAGGCAAAACTGCCAAAGCCCGTTGCCAGGCCGGGTTCATTGATAAAATCGGGCATGGCTGCCTGCATGTCCAGGTATACTTCCGTCTCCCTGCCTTCCATGCGGTACATTTTTCCCCTCAGGTCCATCATGTACAAATCTTTGGTCTGGGGATGAAAATCCATTTTGGCAATGCGGGTAAGAGGTTTGTTTTCCGCCGAAGCAGGAATGGTACTGATCCATTCTAGTTCTACCACGAGATCCGAAAGAGGAATAGGCTCCGGTATGGGATTCAGGATGGAGTCGGATCGTGCTCCCCCCACTGCTACCGGTGCGGGGTATTGGTGCATGTAGGCAATGATCGCATCAATTTCCTGCTCCTCCAGGTAGCCAAAGGCGGGCATGTAGGTATTGTAGCGGTCAAAAACAGCTTTGGCCCGCTCGTCCCCGCTATCGATGACTTCCGTAGGGTTTTTGATAAAGCTGCGGAGCCAATCTAATGGCTGTTCCCGACTGATACCACCCAGGTGGGGGCCAATGCCGTCCTGCTCAAATCCATGGCAGCTGCTGCAATGGGTATCAAATAAATTTTCTCCATTTTCCAGGACCGCCTCGTCCATGGGAATCTGTTCTTCCAATTTGGGTTCCCTGGAAGAACAAGACCAGGCCATAGCGATGGCCAGCAGAAAAAGGGAATGGTAATATCGGTAGTTCATACAGTGGTACGCTATTTCTAAAACAATTGACCCGACTAATCTACTCTATTCTACCAAAATAAAAAAACAGGATTTGGTGGTGGTCCTTACTATTACGAACTTGCAAAACGTAACTTTCCCAAAGTTCTAAACTTTGGGAAAGTTACGGGTACTCCTTTGGTATACTTCTTTGGACATTCCTGTAAAAATTCAACTTTCCTACATATTGTATTTCTATCTTTGCGGATACCCAGAAAAAAGAATTTATAACTATGAAAAAAATTTACCTGCCCGGAATAATCTTATTTTTTCTAATCAGCAGCTCCCTGATTGCCCAGTCCGATAATTTCGGAGGGATTCGGGGAAAAGTCATTGATAGCGAAGGCAAAGCTCCCCTGGGTTTTGCAACGATTAGCGTGTTTGATGCGGAAAGCACCGAAAAAACACTGGTAAATGGGGGCATCACGGCAGAGGACGGCACCTTTGACCTGGACCTCCCTCAGGGGGAGTATGCTGTACTCGTGGAATTTATGGGTTACCTGCCCATGGAAATCAACGATCTGACTATCAACCGGGAAAATCGGAGGGTAGATTTGGGTACGCTCGAATTGGAAGCCGATACCGAAAACCTGGAGGAAGTGGTCGTACAGGGAGAAAAAACCCTGATGGAGCTCTCCCTGGACAAACGAATCTTCAACGTAGGCAAGGACCTGGCCAATGCAGGAGGAACCGCCTCCGACATCCTGATGAACCTTCCTTCCATCAACGTGGACCCCGAAGGTGGGGTAAGCCTCAGGGGATCCAGCAATGTACGCATTCTGGTGGATGGCAAACCGTCCGGTCTGGTCAGCTTCAAGGGCAGCAGCGGCCTGCAACAACTCCCCGCCAGCATGATCGAAACCGTAGAAGTCATTACTAACCCTTCTGCGCGCTACGAGGCAGAAGGGATGGCCGGTGTCATCAACATTATCCTCAAAAAAGAAAACAACCAGGGCTTTAATGCCTCCTTTGAGGGAATTGCGGGAAATCCGACCAATTTTGGACTGGCCGCTAACCTGAACTACCGCCACAAAAAAATCAATTGGTTTGTCAATTATGGGGTGGCTTACCGCCGGGTGCCAAGGGAGGGAACCATCCGCCAGGAAATCAGCAATGCCGATACCAGCTTTTACTCCTATCAGACCACTACGGGTACGGTGAATGGGCTGAACAACAATATCCGGGCAGGCCTGGACTATTTTTTCAACGAAAACAGCATCCTTACCGGTTCTTATCTCTGGAGAAGAAGCGATGCCAGGCGCCTGACCAATATCCGGTACAACGATTATGCCGCAGCGGATGCTCCTCTGGACAGTTACACCCTCAGGACTCAGGATGAAGATGAGAAAGAACCCAACTCGGAGTTTAACCTGACCTATAAACGAAGCTTTGACCAGGAGGGCCATGTACTCAGTACGGCCATTACTTACCTGGATTACTGGGAAAATTCGGATCAGGTGTACACGCAGGATGCCTATTCTCCAAATGGAACGGCCATTCCAGGTGGTTCCCTGTATCAAACCTCTATTAACGATGAATTTGACAGGCAATGGCTGCTCCAACTGGACTATACCAAGCCCATCGGTAGCGAAGGAAACTTTGAAACCGGAATACGTAGCAGTATCCGGAATATGGAAAATGATTTTATCGTTAGCGAACGGACAGAGTCCGGAGACATGGTAGCACTGCCCGGTCTGGACGATATTTTCCTTTACGACGAAAACATCCATGCCGCTTACGCCATCCTGGGCAATAAGAGCAATAAATTTTCTTATCAGGGAGGTTTACGAGCAGAATACACTGATGTGAGTACCACCCTGGTAAAAACCAATGAGGTCAATCCCCGGGATTACGCCAACCTGTTCCCCTCTGCCCACCTGACCTACAACATCAGTCCGGATGATGCCTTACAGGTCAGTTACAGCCGCAGGATCCGCCGGCCCGTTTACAACGATCTCAGTCCTTTTATGACCTTTTCTGACGCCCGGAATTTCTTTAGCGGCAACCCGGACCTGAATCCGGAATACACAGATGCCTTCGAACTGGGCCATATCAAATACATGGACAAGGGCTCTATTTTCTCCACCCTGTACTACCGGGATACTGAGGATAAAATCGAGCGCATCCGAAGCGTGGATGAAGAGGGAAATGCCACTACGCTACCCTATAACATAATAGGAGAACAATCCATGGGCTTTGAGTTCACAACAGATTATTACCCCGTGGAATGGTGGAAGCTGGATGCGAATTTCAACTTTTTCTATGCCAAAGTAGATGGTAGTAATATATTGGACACCTATACGGCAGACACTTACAGCTGGTTTACCAGGCTTACCTCCCGCTTCACTTTGCAGAATGGGCTGGACCTGCAGCTCCGGGGAAATTACGAAGGCCGCAGAAAAGTAGCACAGGGGGTACAAAAGGCCATCGCTTATCTGGACATTTCCGCCAGCAAGGACATCATGAAAGGGCGGGGAACGCTCATTCTGAATGTAATGGATGTGTTCAATTCCCGGAGAAACCGCTATATATTCGAGGGGCCTGGCTTTATGACTGAAGGGGATATCCTGCCCAGAAGAAGACAAATCAACCTGACCTTGAATTACAGGATCAAGCAATCCAAAGCCCAAAGCAAGCCGACTATTTTGGGGGAGGATTAGGTTTTAAATAGACAGAATGGCCGAAATTTCAATGGCTAGCATCCCAAAAACGGGAAGGTGGCTTTAGGAAATACCCGTAAAAATTGTAATCAAGAGCTTCATGGATGAAATTTTGGCTAAAGCCAATATGGCAGACAGACCCTTTTTTACCCACAGCTAAAGCAGTCGGCAAATGACCAAAAGAAATCCTGCTTTCCGGGCGATGACCAAAACAACCAAACCATCGGCCAAAACTGCATTTTGTAAAAAACACTTTGGCTGAACAGGGAGTTTATTTTCTGTATGCGATACGAAAAAGCTCTAGTCTGGCTGAGAAATGACCTGCGGTGGGACGATAACCTTACCCTTAAAAAGGCAACGGAACTTGCCAAAAGCATTTTACCCGTTTACTGCCTGGATCCCCGGCAATTTGGACCGGGCGATTTTGGTTTCCAAAAAACCGGTCCTTTCCGTGCCAGGTTCCTTTCCGAAACCATTCAGGACCTGCAAAATCAAATCTCACAAAAAGGAGGAAACCTGCTGCTCCTGCACGGCAAACCTGAAGAGGAGATACCCTCCCTGGCACAAAAAGCCGGGGCAGGTGTGATCTGCTTTTCCCAGGAAGTTACGGCTGAGGAAATCAGGGTGGAACAGGCTATGGAAAAGGCCGCCTGGAGCAAGGGAATTGCCACAGAAAGCTACTGGCAAAGCACCCTGTTCCATATTGATGACCTGCCATTCCCGGTATCACAGATGCCCGAGGTATTTACCAAATTTAGAAAAGAATGTGAGAAGCTATCTTCGGTCCGTCCACAGGAAAAGGTTCCCGAACCCGTACGCTTCGCCCAAATACCGGAGGGACATTTAAACTCCTGGCCTGAAATGGACAGGCCGGACTTCCCTGACGAAGGAGCAGAAAACGGTGCTGACATGCTTTTCCGGGGAGGATCTGGTCCTGCCCGGGAAAGAATCGACCACTATTTCTGGCAGTCAGACATGCTTGCCGACTATAAAACGACCCGAAATGGTTTATTGGGCGCTGATTATTCCAGCAAATTCTCTCCCTGGCTGGCCCTGGGAGCCCTTTCTCCCAGACAAATTTACCGGGAAGTCAAACGCTATGAATCGGAAAGAACCAAAAATCAGTCCACCTATTGGCTGATTTTCGAACTGATCTGGAGGGATTTCTTCCGCTTTATGGCCAAAAAACATGGCAACAGTATTTTTCAAATTGGAGGCATACAGGACAAGGCAGGCTACTGGAAAGAAGACAAAGCAGCTTTTTCAAAATGGGCAGCCGGCAAAACCGGTATTCCCTTTATTGATGCCAACATGCGGGAACTCAATCAAACCGGTTTTATGTCCAACCGGGGCCGGCAGCTGGTCGCCAGCTTCCTGGTAAATGACCTGGAAATCGACTGGCGCTGGGGAGCAGCCTATTTTGAGCAGCAACTCATCGACTACGATCCCTGCAGCAACTGGGGCAACTGGATGTACATTGCCGGGGTGGGGAATGATCCCAGGCAGGACCGCTATTTCAATATTCTGCTCCAGGCCAAAAAATATGATCCCCAGGGCGCTTATATTGGGAGATGGATACCGGAACTGGACAAACTAAATGGTTTTGACCGGCACATTCCCTTCCAGCTTCCCTCTGCAAAACTGGAAAAAGGCAGGATCAGGCTGGGAAATGACTATCCGCTGCCCCTGGTCTCTCCGGAAAACTGGAGTGTTTAGTCTGGTAGGCTTTCTAAAACCAGCTTTACCAGTTCGGCTTTCGAGACATTCTTTATCCAGCGGCTGACAATGATCAGGTCGTTTTCCTCATCCACGTAAACCATATTAGTCCCTGCACCCAAATGAAAGAAAGCGGATTCAGGAGCTGCGGGAATTTCCTGTTGACGGGTATTGAGAAAATAATTCATGAACCCGTAATTTTCCTGCGCAGGACCCGGGGTACGGGATTTTGCAATCCATTCCCTGGAAATCAGTTGCTCCCCATTCCACGCTCCCTTATGCAGGGTCAGGTAACCAAACCTAGCCTGGTCATAGGCATTGATCATCATGCCACCCCCCCAGTGAGAGCCACCACTGACAGACTGCATGATTTGTCCATCTATGATAACAAAGGAATTTTCGTACCCCGTCCATCTCCAGGTAGGACTGGCACCAATTTTATCCATGATTCTTTCCTTCAGTACCTGCGGAAGTGGTTTCCTCCAAACATTCATGGCTGCCAGGGCGAGTACATTGACCCGGGTATCGTTGTAGGTATAAACGGATCCGGGTTCATTTCGCTCTCTTTCCAGCCAGTTTTCACTATCTCCCCGGGGCCGGTCTGCCCAGTCCGGCTTGCCCCATAAACTCCCCTCCCAGTCGGAGGTTTGCCGAAGCAAATGCTCCCAGGTGATTTTGCGGTTGTGCGGGGTATCAAACAGGTCAAAAACATCTTCTTCTTCCAGGTGATCCGATTTATTTCTGTGGGCAAGGCCCGGATCGTAGGGGATGATGGGTGCCATATAAGGATGAACCAGGTCTTTTTCACTTTGGATCAGGCCCTCATCTACAGCCAGCCCCACCACTGTGGACAGGAAACTTTTGGCCACACTGAATGTGAGGTCCACCCTACCGGGATCTCCCCATTGGCCAATCAGATATCCTTTATAAATGATCAGCCCGGTAGCTGCCCCCCTATTTTTCATGGGGCCAATGGGATAGCCGAAGGGCTCCCTGCCGAAACCACTGAGGTAATGAGCAAATTTAAGATTATGATCTGCCTCAGTTTCTTCCCTGATGGCCAGGTCAATGGCTTCCTGCAGAAGGTCGGCATTCACACCAAGATCGGCGGGAGCCTTTTTCTCCCAGGTATTTTTTTCCGGAAAATAGGTTTGCGCCGGTAAATTTCCAGCCAACAAATATCCGGTAAGCAGGAAGCAAATGAAATAATAGTGTGTTCGTTTCATGATTGGGAAGATTTAAAACCTGACCATGCGTTTCACCTCCTGGTACCGGAAGCATTGCACCAAATGATCATTGACAATACCGGTAGCCTGCAAATGGGAATACACAATGGTACTGCCCAGAAATTTAAAACCCCTTTGCTTGAGATCACGGGCGATTTGATTGGATAGTTCGGTGGCCGCCGGAACCACAGACATGCTTTTCCATTCATTTTGAACCGGCTTGCCCTCCACAAAGCTCCAGATATAGTCAGAAAATGTTCCAAAGTGTTCCTGTATCTCAATAAACCTTTGGGCATTGTTGACGGCTGCCTGGATTTTTAACCGGTTGCGCACGATTGCTGCATTGCCCATCAATGCCTCTATCTCTGCCTCAGTAAAAGAGGCAACTTTCTGGTAATCAAAATCCTCGAATGCCTGAGCATACCCCTCCCTTTTTTTCAGGATGGTTGCCCAGCTCAGCCCAGCCTGGGCACTTTCCAGTACCAGAAACTCAAAATGCTTGCGATCACTGTACACCGGAACGCCCCATTCTTCATCGTGGTATTTTATGTACTTTTCGAATCCCAGACACCAGGGGCAGCGAAAGTAGTCGGTCTGATTGAGTATAAAGTCGCTCATGGCAGGTCAGGTATTTTCTAAGAAAGATAGGCAAATACCCAAAAAAAACAGCCATGATTGTGGAACCATGGCTGTTTTTTTCAATTAATTTTTTGATAAAAATAAGGCGTTGGCAAAAATCAACTTGCCGGCCTCCCAAAAACTACGAAACATGGGGTTGTCCACCATATAAATGAGCTGCCCGCTTCCCCTGGGTTCAATGCCAAAAATCATGGAATTGGCCATTCCCGGCTTAACTTTATAACCAATGAAACCTGTGCGGTGGCTGTCCAGGCTTTTGATGTAGCCGGCATTGACACCCCTTTCCAGTAAGGCATATCTTTTGTCATTGTTTTTTAAGGTGTAAAATTTACCCCCGCTACCATATCCCAGGGGATGACTGCTGTCCATTTGCACTTCAAATATGGTTCCGGCAGCATAACCGGAAATTTCCACCCGCTCTCTTTCCAGGTAAGGTGTTGTTTTTTCATGTGCGGAAACGGCCGCAGCCTGGTTTTCAAAACCTGCTTTTTCTTCCTCGCTGGCATAGGTCTTTAGCAAAGCTTCCTCCCTGTCCGCAAACAAATCCAAAGCCCCTTCCATGGCGATGATCTTTCCGCCGGCGGCTACCCAGTCTGTCAATACAGGGTGCAATTCCTCCTGGTAACTTCCGGAGGGCAAAACCAGCACATCAAAATCATTCAAAACAGCCAGATTCAATTGATCTGTTTCAAGAATGACGACGGGGTATTTCAATTCGCTATCCAGAAAATGCCAGATTTCCCCAAAATTCAGGGAGGATACGCCTTCTCCACCAACCAGGGCAATGGAAGGTTTCTTGATGATCGGCACATGAGAAGATCCAAAATCTTTGCCCCTGTCCATATATCCGGTTTGGGTTTTGCCCAGGCTTATCTTATAGGAGTTGGCCAGGGAAGTTACTTTCTCATGGAAACCGTTAACATATTCATTTCCACCTCTGCCGATGATCAGGGAGCCCACCGGATAAGACCTGTCTCCTATCTCGAAGGGGTATTCATTGTATCTTACCCTGATCCCTTCCTGAAGCAGGCCGGTCAGAAATTTGACATGTACGGTGGCATTCCAGGGAGCGATATATGCCAATACATCCTGATCTGGTTGATTTTCGGTAAAATCCGAAGGCTGGTAGGCCAATTCGGGATCCAACCTGCTCTCCAGGGCAAAAGCTTCGAGTCCATAGGCATACGGCAGGGCCCATGAGGTGATATCATAGGTAATGCTATCGTTCAATACCGGTTCGGGCTCAAACAACACCTGGGTCAGCACCGACTTGGGCTGAAAGGCATTGATAACAATATCATCTTCATCCAGGACCTGCCGGCCGGAGGTACCACTTTGATAGGAAAAGCCATTTACATTAGCTGATTGGCCACTCCTGCCATACCGGATGCCATTTTTGTCCAGCAGGTCCAATAATGCCTGAACCTTTGGGGCAGGGTTGGTCCCCTTGATCACAAAGCTTTTGAAAGGGCTGGTTGGATTGGTGCTGCTTTCTGCAAAATAATTCTCATAAGCCTGCAAAACCCTGCCTGCCAGAGAAGAAGTAGTTTCTATGGCTGAGATGCCGGTGGTATGGTGGTGGATGATCCTGTCTTTCAACGTAATGGTATCTCCCTGGGCATCATAGCCGCCTATGCCGGCCCTGCCCGATCCCCCCTGCTCTATGGTCATCCCTATGGCCCCATTGTACATGGGGTAGGTATCCCCATAACTGGGGTAAAGCAGGTCAAACCTTTCTTTTGTAAAATAAAACCAGTCATTTTGATCAAAATAAGCGGCTGTATTCCTGCCAAAGATTTCCTGATATTCATGCTGGAAGTCCGTCAGCTGCTCGTGCAGGGGCTCGGCTGCCGGAGCAAAATAATAGGGGGAATTGATACCCTGTTCGTGAAAATCCAAATGAACCTGTGGCAACCAATCGTTGTATAAGGCCATGCGCTGCTGGGTTTCCACCTGCGTCTGCCAGGCCCAGTCCCTGTTCAGGTCAAAGAGGTAATGGTTGGGTCTTCCGCCGGGCCAGGGTTCTCTGTGTTCGATGGATTGCAGGTCAGGCTGAAGCACCTGATTCATTTTTTGTTGGTACCAATTGACATACCTTTCCTGTCCATCGGGATTCACACAGGGATCCAGTACCACCAGGGTATTGGCCAACCATTCAGCGGAAGTAGTATTTTCCGGATCTACAAGGGAAAATAGGGTCATCATGGTCGCTTCGGAAGACACCGCTTCATTGCCGTGCACATTGTAACTCATCCAGTGCACCGGTACAGAAAGCTCCGGCGATCCTTCCAGCAGACCGGCCCTTTTCAGGTTATCGGTGCGGATGGTTTCCAGCTGGGCTATATTTTCCTTTGAGGACACAAAAGCGACCATCAGGGGGCGCAACTCATTGGTTTTCCCGTATTCCTTCAATACCACATTGTCATTTTTTGAGGCCACATGTTGGTAGTAGGCGGCCACCTTGTGATGAGGGGTAAACCTTTCCCCCAGATCGTAGCCTAAAAATTCAGCCGGGCTTTGCGTTTGTGCCAAAACATTGAACTGCAACAGCATAAAGCCGAAAATTGCGTAAAATTTCTTCATAATTATTTAAATAATGCATGAAAGCAAGGAATGCTCCCATCTCCACTGACTTAAGTTTCAGTGCAAATATAAAAGTAAAAGGCTAAAAGCTGCTTCGGGTAGAAAACAATCTCCGCCTACATGTTTTTTACCACTTCTTTTTTGGGCAATGAAATACTCCACATACCGCGGAGGTCCCCTACTTTAAATCCCAGGGCTTTATCTTCCGGATACCGTGATTTAATCATGTCGAGCGTGGATTCGCTGACCTCTTTGCCAGGTTCGCCGTGACAATTGAGACAAAGCCCACCCGGGATGGTAATGGCCTTGGTGTACAGCAACACTTCTCCATCCTCTGTTTTCTGTATATTGGGACGATTTTCTAAATCATTTTCCAGGTTATAAGCATAGGCATCCAGCAGGTTTTTTTCCATTTCCGTCGGACTGTTTTGTGGGTTCCTGTTTTTCACAGATACCCGCCGTATGCTGACCGCATGTTTGTCCGCAACTTTTTTGGTGATGGGCAAAGCTTCCAGATGGCAAAAATCTATGGCTCCGGGGATGCCCTTATCTTCAATGGCTTTTTGCAAGGTCCCTATGAGTTCTGCCTGGGCTTCCTGACTGATCTCATCGCCCCATTTCATGGCATAATCTGTAATTTCAGACTCCGATACCTTCTTTACATCATTGGCCTTGTTTACCTGATCCACGACATCTCGGTCAATTTTCTTGTTGTCACCACAGGAAGCCAAAAAGAGCAACGGGGCGAACAGGAGGGAAATCCACTTTGTATTTTTCATTTGCTTTTATATCAGATGCTTGTTTAAAGATAATGACTAAACTTGAAAAAAGTTCAAAACCTGACAAAAATCAATCTTGCTATACCCTGCCATCCGGCCACCATAATCTGCCTATTGTCGGGAATTCGTCAACAATATTGTTTAATTTTGCCTTCCAAATAAAAAGATGCCATGCAGGATAAACTGGAAGCCATAAAAGAAAGATTTGAAGAAGTAGCCCAGCTGATCATTCAGCCTGATGCCATGTCGGACATGGGCAAATACACGAAACTTTCCAAGGAGTACAAGGACCTGGAAAAGGTGGTGAAGGTATATGATGAATACCGGTTGATTCTCGATAATCTCAGCAGCACCAAATCACTTCTTGAAAAGGAAAAAGATCCTGAGTTTAGGGAAATGGCCAAAATAGAATGGGAGGAGTTGAAAGACAAAAAAGAGGATATAGAGGAGGAGTTGAAAAAAATGCTTATTCCCAAAGACCCGAATGATTCGAAGGATTGTATCCTGGAAATCCGCAGTGGGACAGGTGGAGACGAGGCGGCCATATTTGCAGGGGATCTTTTCAGGATGTATGAGAAGTTTTGTGAAAAGCAAAACTGGAACCTGACTGTTCTGGACCTTACCTTTGGTACTTCCGGCGGATACAAGGAGATCATCAGTTCTGTCTCCGGGGCAGACGTGTATGGAATGTTGAAATACGAATCCGGTGTACACCGGGTTCAGCGGGTGCCGGCTACAGAGACACAAGGTCGGGTTCACACTTCTGCTGCCACCGTAGCGGTGCTGCCCGAAATGGAGGAAGTGGACGTGCAAATCGACATGAATGATGTTCGAAAAGACACCTATTGCTCTTCCGGACCGGGAGGACAATCCGTCAATACTACCTATTCCGCCGTGAGACTTACGCATGAACCTACCGGACTGGTGGTCACTTGTCAGGATCAAAAGTCCCAAATAAAAAACTTTGAAAAAGCCCTGAAAGTACTGCGATCCAGGATTTATGAAATAGAGCTGGCCAAGCACAATGAAACGGTAGGAGCCCAACGGAAATCCATGGTAGGCAGCGGAGACAGGTCAGATAAAATCCGTACCTACAATTACCCCCAAAGCCGCGTCACAGACCACAGGATCAACAAAACTGTCTATAACCTATCTGAGGTAATGGAAGGCAACATTGAAGAGTTTATCAGTGCTTTGCGTTTTGCTGAAAATGCAGCAAAAATGAAAGACGGTGGTGTAAATGATTAAAACACCAGAATTTTTCGTTTATATTCAGCATTCCTGGTCCGAAGGATCACCATATGAAGACCTTTGGGCAAATCCTTAACAGCATAGACAAATTGACCCTCCCGGGTAGGGATATCCATTATTTTCTGTCCCATTGCATTGTAGATTTCCAACTGGATTAATGAGGATAGGCCCTCTAGGGTGATGTCAATGTCACCAAAAGAAGGACTTGGAAAAATCCTTATGTCGGAAGGCCTTTGTCCCTCCGGCAGAGAGGTGATTAAATTCACATTTACCGAAAGCGTCTGGCTGGGGCCCTGATTACAGGCATTCATCGGGGTTACCACCAAATCGTGGTCACCTTCATTGGTCCAGGCTACTCTTATAGCACCTGTGCCTTGCCCACTGACGATTTCGCCACCTTCCCCAATGACCCATTGGTAATTGACATCCTGCAGGGCTTCCACTTCATAATCTGCCTGCTGAAAGCCTACCCTGTCCGGCCCCTGTATGGAAGAGGGCTGCTCCGGAATGGTAATCACACGGATTTGTTTTTCGCTGGTAGGTCCTTGTCCACATGGATTGGTGGTAGAAACGGCGAGGGATTGGTCCCTTAAATTGGTCCATTCCAGGGTGATTTTGGCTGTACCCTGTCCGGACCTGACCACTCCTCCTGTGGCTTCCCAAAAGTATTCCGTGCCGGGTATGGAGTCAACATGGTATTCTTCCAGGGTATTGACGCATACCACTCCCTCGCCCTGTATATCCGCCGCTTGTCTTGGCTCCTCAGATACAACCACTTCCAATGCGGTAGTATTCCCATTTCCACAATTGTTTTGCCCCCTCACAAGGACCGCATTTCTTCCTGGATCATCCCAACGCACCACCACCCTTGTACTACCCTGTCCTTCAAGAATGGTCCCCCCATCTACCCTCCATTCATAAGTAGTACCTTCTTCCTCCATATCCTGAATGGAGTAAATCTGTTGACTCAAACAAATATTATCTTCTCCAAATATGGTGGCAATATCCTGAGGAACCTGACAGGTATACTGGTAAAATATCCCGTTTTCTCCTGCAGCGTATCCCACATTGAGGTCGCCGAAACTTACTCCGGTAAAATTCTGAAAAGTACCTGTCGGTAGCATCTCCCAGGAATCACCTGCATCAAACGTTCTCAATATTAACCCTTCATCTCCTGTAATGAAGCCCACAGATTCATCCAGAAAGTCCACATCGGTAAAGTTCCTGTTAATACCGGTCTGAATCCGGTTCCAGGATTGTCCCCGGTCTGAAGTTTTAAATGCAGCTCCTGAGTCGCCAACAATAATGGCCACTCCTTCATCCAATTGGGCTATTGCTTTTAGTTTGGCGGTACTATTCAGGTTTACCTGCTCCCAATCCTCCCCAACATTGGAACTAAAGAGAACCAGCCCATTATCTCCGATGATTAGTCCTTCATTTTCATTGAAAAAAAGTATGTCATGAAAGTCAGTTTGTTCCAAACCTACAGGCACTACTTCCCAATTGACCCCTCGATTCTCGGTTTTGCTGATCAATCCCCTTTCTCCCACCGCAAAGCCCCTGTTGAAATCGAAAAAATAAAGGCCATTAATGTCCCTGTTGGTTCCTGGGTTCAGGGTGGTCCAATTGGCTCCAGAATTAATGCTACTGATAATATTTCCGTTGACTCCCGATACATAACCTGCCCCATTGGAAACAAAATACAAGGCATTGAAGGAGAGGGAAATGGGCCTTGAGCGATCTACGAATGAATTTCCCCCATTGCCGGTGAGCAATATTAAACCTTTATCTCCTGTCAGATACCCCCTGAGGTCAGTTGTAAATTGAATGGCAGTGTAATCATTGGCCCTTCCGGACAATCGCACGGCCCAGCTTGCTCCCGAATTGTTGGAAGAAATTAAATTACCACTAGAGGCTACTGCCAGCACATTATTAGTCCCTGGCCTGAAAGCCATGGTTTTGATATCCTGATTCGTTCGGGCATTGCTGGCCAGAAAGGTAAGGCCGCCATTATCCGTTCGAAGCATCGTTCCGTTTCTTCCGCTAATAAGCCCCGTTAGGGGCAGCGAAGGATGGAAAACCACATCTGCCAGGTCCGTGTCTATGCCGCTATTGATAAACTGCCAATTCAGACCTGCATCCACCGTCTTTATGATTGTCCCCAGATTGCCTATAGCATACCCGGTAGAATCACTGGTAAAAAAAACTCCATTCAAAGGAACCTCAAATCCTGTTGGATTTACTTCCCAGTCCATTCCTGCATTGACAGTTTTTAACAGTTCTGCATCAGCAGTTACTGCAAAACCAAGGGTATCATTTACAAAATGAAAATCATTGATATCTGCTGAAGTGACTTTATTGCCATCCTGCCAGGTCTGCCCACCATCGGAAGAACGGATGAAATTTCCATCCTCTCCCATCACCACTATCTGGTCATTGCTCAGGTGTTGTATTTTTTCCCATTTGAGGTTTTGAGGATGTGTGTAACTGGTCCAGCTTTCTCCGCCATTTTGGGTGCGGAATATTTGCCCTTCTGCCCCCAGCAGCAGGCCCTGCCTTTCATCAAAAAAAGAAATATCAACGATAACCCCTTTATCAGGAGATTTCTGTTCAACCCAGCTCAAACCTCCGTCAATAGATTTCAACAGGATTTTTTCTCCTGAAATATACCCCAGATTTTCATTTACCCATTGGATGGAGGTGAAATCATTTCCCCAATCTCCTACCCGCCTCCAGCTTTGACCATATCCCTCCTGGCACAGGAATAGCCCAAGAAAAACTAAAAATAAAGCCCGCTTCATACAAATCCCTAAGTTTAAATAAATTATGCCTACAAAAATAAGATTAAATTCAGGATTTAACAGCAAAATTGTGTTTTATCCCCTTCCCTCATCCAAAAGGCTTTTTTGTAAATACCAACGGGGAAAAACAAGGCATAAAAAAAAGGGTGAGCCACCCTTTTTTATTTTATCTTATCAATTGCTAAAACTTTACCTGTCCTTACCCCCTACAGCAATCATGGCACATCTGAAGCCTATATGGTTAGAGGCAGAATCCTGGTGCATGAATCTTCGGGTTCCAGGTGCCAGCCAGTAGGCTACATCTCTCCAGGATCCACCCTTATACACCCGATAATTATCGTCTATCAAAGTCGTGTTGTAAGTATCTTCCTCATCATAAATACCGTCTTTCCGCAGTGGATTCAGGTCATCAAAATCCTGAAAAGAGAGGGGTCGATAAACATCCTGAACCCATTCATTCATGTTGCCAGCCATGTTGTACAGACCGAAATCATTCGCTGGGAAATCATATACATTGGTAGGTATGATTTCCCCATCATTGGAAACGCTACCCGGAATACCGGCGTAGTCACCCCTACCTCTTTTGAAATTGGCCAGAAAATCGCCCTGCCTTGATTTTCTCTTGATGTTATAGGGGTTTCTGGGACCACGTCCATCCCAGGGATAGATTCTTCCATTTTCCTGATTTTCGTCCATGTATTGGGTTCCGATCATGGCCTTTGCTGCAAACTCCCATTCTGCCTCATTGGGCAGCCTGTAGTCTGGAAATACAGATCCTCTTTCAATCAATTGGTCCTTGGTAAGTGCAGAATCCAATTCATTTTTCTCCCTCTCCAGCTCATTGACATAAATGGTCCTCCATTGACTATAGGCATTGGCCTGGTTCCAGCTCACCCCGGCTACAGGATAAAAATTAAATCCTGGATAACGGAAATAATAGGTGGCATACACATCATTATAGGACATGGTACCATCCCACACCCTTTCGTTGGGCTCCAGTTTTTGAATAGAATCCTCACTGACCCCATCCCTTTTGGCCATGTTGAACAAAAATTCTTTATAATCCACGTTGGTTACCTCCGTCTCATCCATATAAAATGAGGCTATGGTTACTGTTCTTTCCACATTGTCTCTGAAGCCCATGATGTCTTGTTCCTGGGAGCCCAGGACAGCTCTACCCCCCTGGATAAATACCAATCTGGGTCCCACCACCTCTCTGGGTAAACGAAAAACCTGAAAAGGCTCATCTCCCTCTACCTCTTCATCTTCATCCCGTTCATCAAAACTATATTCCGCACCGGTAGAGGCACTAAATCCTCCGGGATCACTAGCTGTTCTCCTGCCGGATTTATTTCCACAGGAAGATAGTAGTAGACCTATAATTGCTATAGAAGCAAAAAAACTAATTTGAAATTTTTTATTCCCCAATTTCATGTGACAACTTTTTGGTTTTGCCCTATTAAAACGCTAATATATAATCAATAATACATTATACCAATAATCTTTTATTCTCCCGGCATGGCCGCAAAGGTAAAATGAGCCGATATTCGTGAAATAATACATAAATATTCATACCATAGTATTTATTTGTCTCATAAAAAAATTCCCTGTTTTTTAAATTTTTTTATACCATATCTACTTACCTGCCTGTTAAACCCTTAATTATAAATAAAATAGCCCAAAATTAATTTAACAGATTTCACTCCTCAAGCATATCGGATAGCCATTTTTTTCCGGTAGGGATGCTGTCCACCCCTTTGATTACCAATATTAAACGATCCCTGGTTTCTTTTATTTTACAATACCTACCCTGGCTTTGGATAAACTTAATAATATTCATAAAAAGTGCAGAACTGAAATAAGCATCGTTCTTGGAAGAAACAAAGTAACATTTCATTTGTTCGTTTTTCAACACCAGTTTTTCAAACCCAAGTTTTTCGGCCATCCAGCGCAATTCTACTGTCTCAAAAAGGGCCTGTACCCTATCCGGAATAGGGCCAAAACGGTCTCTTATTTCATCTTTAAAACCATCCAGTTCACTTTCTCCTTTAATACTGTCCAATTTGGAATAAAGGCTCAAACGTTCTGAAATGTTGCTGACATAGCTTTCGGGAATGAGCAACTCCATGTCTGTCTCAATCACGCAATCCTGTACGAGGGGAGCTGTTTTTTCTTTCAAATCTACCTCAAAAAGTGAGGCAAATTCTGTTTGCTTCAACTCTTGAACGGCTTCATCCAGGATTTTATGGTACATTTCAAATCCCAGGTCCGAAATGAAACCACTTTGCTCGGCTCCCAAGAGATTTCCTGCTCCTCTGATATCCAGGTCTCTCATGGCCACCTTAAACCCATCGCCCAAATCAGAAAACTCTTCCAATGCCTGCAGGCGTTTTCTGGATTCGGTACTCAGGGTAGCTGTGGGAGGGGTTAGCAGGAAACAATATGCCTTTTTGTTGCTCCTGCCTACACGGCCCCGCATCTGGTGCAGGTCACTCATGCCAAACATATGGGCCCTATTGATTATGATGGTATTGGCATTGGGGATATCCAGACCAGATTCAATAATATTGGTTGAAATCAGCACATCATAGTTTCCTTCGATAAAGTCGACCATGATTTTTTCCAGTTTTTTACCATCCATCTGCCCGTGCGCACCTACTACCCTGGCATCAGGTACCAGCCTTAAAATCAGGTTTGCTATCGAATCAATTTCTCCTACCCTGTTGTGGACAAAAAATACCTGTCCACCCCGGCTGAGTTCATTGGCCACTGCATCCCGAATGATGTCTTCCCTAAAGGTGTAGATCTCCGTAGTTACAGGTTGTCTGTTGGGTGGAGGAGTAGCGATCACAGAAAGGTCCCTGGCCCCCATCAGTGAGAAATGAAGGGTTCTCGGAATGGGAGTTGCGGTAAGGGTAAGCACATCCACATTCACCCGGATTTGTTTGAGCTGATCCTTGACTTTTACCCCGAATTTTTGCTCCTCATCAATGACCAGCAAACCCAGGTCCTTAAATTTAATATCCTTGTTTACAATCCTATGGGTACCAATCAGGATGTCAATTTCTCCGGTACCTACCCTTTTGATGATTTCTTTGGTGTCTTTGGCTGATCGAAACCTGTTGATGTAATCTATTTCCACGGGAAAGTCAGCCAACCGCTCCTTAAAAGTCTGAAAATGCTGCATGGCCAATATGGTGGTTGGCACCAAAACGGCTACCTGCTTGCGGTCATTTACCGCCTTAAAAACGGCCCTTACAGCTACTTCCGTCTTACCAAAACCCACATCCCCGCATACCAGGCGGTCCATAGGGTAGGGTTTCTCCATGTCTTCTTTCACATCTGAAGTGGCAGATGCCTGATCGGGAGTGTCCTCATAGATAAAAGAACTTTCCAATTCGATCTGCAATACACTATCGGAAGAAAACTGGTGCCCGGGAGCGGTTTTGCGCTTGGAGTAAAGTTTGATCAGGTCCTTGGCAATGTCTTTTACTTTCTTCTTTACCCGGGATTTTTTATTCTCCCATTCCGGTGAACCCAATTTTGACATGCTGGGAAGGGTGCCTTCCTGACTGCTGTATTTGGAAATCTTATGTAAGGCATGAATGTTCACATACAGCAGGTCATCATCCCGAAAGACCAGGCGGATGGCTTCCTGTAATTTTCCATTGACCTCCACCTTTTCCAGACCTGCAAACCTTCCGATGCCGTAGTCCACATGAACTATAAAATCTCCCGGATGTAAACTTTTGATTTCCTTCAGTGTAAGGGCCTTGGACTTCGAGGAGGCATGGGTGGTTTTGTAGCGATGAAATCTTTCAAAGATCTGGTGATCCGTATAGCAGGCCAATTTCAGGGAATCATCAATAAAACCTTCTCTCAGGCTGATGGGCAAGGTTTGAATAGGTAGTGTGGGGTCCAGCTCTGCAAAAATATTTAACAAACGACCGATTTGCTTTTCACTTTCAGAGCAAATGATATTGCTTATTCCTTTCGCCGCATTTTCGTTCAAATCACGGACCAGTAAATCAAAATGCTTGTTGAAGGAAGGCTGGGGGTGACCGTGAAATTGAAAATCAGCCACACCTTCCCATTCAAATCTATGGCCAAAAGCCAGTTGGGTAAAGGCAGCCATCCCTTTTTCAAATTCATCAGCGGCCAAAAACACCTTTTCCGGTGCCATAAGTAAAGCATTGGAATCTCCTCCTATAGCATCTTGAAAGTATCCTTTGGCCTTATCAAACAGGCCTTCCAGTACATCCATACAGTGTTTATAATCCTTTATCCACAGGTAGGTGTCCGGGGGGAAGAAATCCATGACAGGTTGACGGAACTCCTTTTCCATTTTGGTCTGAATATTGGGAATAATGCTGATTTTGTCAATTTGCCCTGTAGACAACTGCGTCTCCGGGTCAAAGGTCCTTATGCTATCAATCTCCTTTCCAAAAAGCTCCAGGCGATAAGGCATATCATTGGCGTAGGAAAAAATGTCAATGATTCCACCCCTAACGGCAAATTGGCCTGCTTCATAGACAAAGTCAGCCTTTTCGAAACCATAGGTATGTAAAAGCTCCTCTACAAAAGAAAGGTCTACCTTTTCACCCACCGCTACAGTAAATGTATGTTCTCTGAGACTTTTCTTGTTGACTACTTTTTCATAGATGGCTTCCGGAGAAGTAATCAGCACCTTGCCATCTGTTGGTGATCCGGAAAGCTTATTGAGGATTTCGGCCCGCATCAACACATTGGCATTTTCAATGTCTTCATGGTGGTAGGGCTTTTTGTAGCTGGCTGGAAAAAGATAGGGTACTTCTCCCGTCAATGCCTGCCAGTCACTTCCCAAATAGGCAGCATCCTCCTTATCATGGCCTATCACTACGTGAAAACCTCCGACCAATTTTGTCATGGCCTGGATTAAAATCACATCCATACTTCCGGAAAGCCCCTTTAACTGAAACCTGGAATGCTTACCTCCTTTAATTGCCAATGCCAGGTTTCTGACAAATGGATCCTCCTCATAGAGAGACAAAAATGACCGCCTATCCAACTATTTTTATTTTAATGATCTTGAAAATAATTGTCGCAATTTATTAATTTCCCCTGTAATAGTCCTCATTTCCTTTTCCAACAGGAAAAACCTGTCTGGAAAATTCAAAACTAATACCAGAACGAACCAACAAAAATTGTGTTTGTAATGTTTCATTGGTGAGCTTATGCAAAAAGAAAAGAAAATCCACTGGTTTGAAAAAATTGAAAACCTGCATCCATACAGGACCATCATGTATCTGGGTATGTTTGGCAGTGGATTGATCTTTTTATTCCTGATGACGGCCTTTGTAAATTCTCAACCTGAAGCCGGCAGGTATGACCAGTTTGCTATCCCTAAATCATTTGTCCTCAGCAGTATGGTAATTATTATTAGCAGTTTTACCTCTGGAAAAATCCTCCCTTACTTTAACAGCAATAACATTGAAAAAACAAAAATCTATCTTTTTATCACCTTACTGCTTGGCTTGGTATTCTCAACCTTACAATTCACAGGTTGGCGTGAGCTATCCAATATGGGTATAGATTTTAAGGGGCTTCCTTCGGGAAGTTTTCTTTACCTCTTGAGTGGCATTCATTTATTTCATTTAGCTGGGGCCCTGATATATGCTTTTGTGCTGCTGGTTCAAATACAAAAGTCTGAAAAAGACCCGGTTAGTACCCTGATTCTTTTGGCTAATCCCTATGAAGCCATGAAACTGGGGCTTTTTTCGGTTTATTGGAAATTCATGGATGCTATCTGGTTGATCCTGTTTATTTTATTCCTTTGGATGTTTTAAAGTCCATTCCTGCAGGACGGTCAAATGATAAGTTTTAACTGGTGTAAATCAGTCAAGAAATCGTAAATTGCGAAAAATTATAGCCTATTTTATGTCAGACAATCAATTTGAAATCAATATCAATCCAGATTGGATAAAAAAATATTTGTCCAAGATTATTTTTGTAATTGCAGCGCTCATTTTGTTGTTTTCTACAATCAAGACCGTCGGCCCGGAAGAAGAGGGAGTAGTGATTCAATTGGGAGAGTATAACCGAACTGTTTTGCCAGGATTGAATTTTATCATCCCCTTTGCCGAAACCATGTATAAAATCCCAGTTCAAAGGCAACTAAAACAAGAATTTGGGTTCAGGACCACCGCATCCGGTACCCAGTCCCAATATGTTAAATCAGGTTATGGCGATGAGAGCATGATGCTCACAGGAGACCTCAACCTCACCGATGTGGAGTGGGTAGTACAATACCGGATCGTGAATTCTTATAATTACCTGTTTCGCGTACGAAATGCTGAAAAAACGCTGAATGACATGTCGGAGGCAGCCATGAGAAAAATTGTGGGGGACAGAACCGTCAATGAGGTGTTGACTGTAGGCAGGCAGGAAATTGCTACAAGTGTGGAAGTTTTGCTGCAAGAAATGTGCGATGAATATGAAAATGGCATCCGAATAGACCAGGTGGTATTGCAGGATGTCAATCCACCGGAGCCGGTAAAACCGAGTTTCAATGCAGTAAATGAGTCGCAGCAGGAACGGGAAACCCTGATCAATCAGGCGGAGGCAGATTACAACCGGGTAATTCCCAGGGCCAGAGGTGAAGCTTTGGAAACCATACAGCTGGCAGAAGCCTACGCCCTCAACCGGGTCAATGGGGCCCGGGGAGAAGCAGAGCGCTTCAATTCCGTCTTTGAAGCCTACATCATGGCACCGGAAGTAACCAAACAAAGGCTTTATCTGGAAACCCTGGAAAAGGTGCTTCCCAAAATCGGGAATAAAATCATTACAGATGAGCAAGGAAGCAATGTATTGCCACTGCTTAACCTGAACAAGTCCAATACCAATCCGGCACCTTAATTCCACTTAAAAAAGTGACTTTCAAAATAGAATCCCATGAAAAAAAGTAAAATAGTATATATAGTACTGGTAGTAATCGCCATTTTCTTTGTAGGACAAAGTCTATTTATCCTGGATGAAACAGAACAAGCGATTGTTACCCAGTTTGGAAAACCCGTAGGAGAACCAAGGACTGATCCGGGAGTCAATTTTATCATTCCTATTATCCAAAAAGTGCAGTTTTTTGATAAGCGTTACCTGGAGTGGGATGGTGATAAAAATCAGGTTCCCACGAAAGATAAAAAGTTTATTTTTGTCGATACCTATGCGCGTTGGGAGATTACGGATCCCCTTCAGTTTTTTATCAGGTTACGTGATGAGAGATCCGCCCAATCCAGATTGGATGATATCCTGGATGGAGAGACAAGGAATGCCATTGCCAGCCATGACTTACTTGACATAGTTCGGTCCACCAATCGGGAACCTGAGGTTACGGAAGATTTTATGGAAGAATTGGAAATTCTGGAAGACATTGAGGTTGGCAGGGAGGCCATAGAAGAAATTGTACTGCAAAAGGCCAATGAAAGGACCACGGACCTTGGGGTAAGGATTTTAGATTTCAGGTTCAAAAGGATGAATTACGTAGATGAAGTCAGGGACCGTGTTTATGACCGAATGATCAGTGAAAGGAACCGGATTGCTGATCAATTTCGTTCGGAGGGCCAGGGAGAAGCCCGGAAAATTCAGGGTGATAAGGAGCGTGATCTGGCTCAGATTCAATCTGAAGCCAAAAGAGAGGCGGAAGAAATAAGGGGTAGGGCGGATGCAGAAGCTACAGCCATTTATGCCTCGGCTTATAACAAAAACCAACAATCCATTTCATTGTATAAATTTTTAAGGTCCATGGAAGCATTGGAGAATTCTCTGGATGAACAAACTAATCTGGTGATCTCATCCGACAGTGACCTGTTCCAGTATTTGAAAAAAATGCAATAATAGTTTGAAGCAATGAAGATCGGATGAGAATTAATCTTTCCACAAAAGTAGATCAGCCATACCTGAGTGTAAAGGAGGGTTTTAACAGGGACTTATTTGAAGCCCTCAACCCTCCTTTTCCTCCTGTAAAGTTATTGCGATTTGATGGATCAAGCAAAGGAGACCTAGTAAGTCTGGAATTGAATTTTTTATTGTTCAAACAAGTGTGGACCAGTGAAATTACAGCTGATCACACGGATGAAAATGAATTTTTCTTTATTGATGAAGGCAAAAAACTCCCCTTTTTTCTGAAATCCTGGAAGCACAAACACAGGGTTATTAAACAAGGGGAAAACCAATCGGTAATCAGGGATGAAATCCATTACCATGGACACCATTTTATTTTGAACCTTTTTTTGTATCCCGTTCTCTATGTACAGTTTGCCATGCGCAAGCCCATATACAAAAGGGTCTTTTCCGGGAAGCCGGCAGGTAAAAATTGATGGCTATATCACCTGTAAATTCTCGCAGTCGGGAATCTCGCAATCCCCATATAATACCAAAGAATGACTGGTAATGTGTGAAGAAAATTCCTTTCCCATGGCATCTTTGATCAGGTTTATCCTCTGATCAGAAAACTCCTTTATTTTTCTGCATTGGTTGCAGACATAATGGTCATGGTGCTTATAGGTCAGTGCTTGTTCATACAAGGCCACCTTATCCTTAAATTGATGTTTTACGGCAAGTCCACATTCCACCAATAGGTCCAGGGTATTGTAGATGGTCGCCCTGCTGATAGAATACCCTCCATTTCTCATTTTCAAAAATAAACCTTCCACATCAATGTGCTCATCCTGTGGTAAGGCATACAATTCATCTATCACGGAAAACCTTTCCGGCGTTTTGCGGCTTCCTTGACGGATCAGATAGTTTTCGAATATTTTTTTTGCTTTTTCAATAATTGACTTATCGGCCATGGTTGTATCATTCTAAATATTAAAGATGAGGTATTTTTTAGATTAATCAAACCTATTGACATTCCAAGGAGGCTCCCAAGGACTTATTTCCAATCTTTCTAAATAAGTACCTTAAAAACCCAAACTTCAGCAAAGAAAAGGTGTTAAAGTCTTTGTACTGAAATTTATTTTATATATTAATCCTGCCAATTCGAATCAAGCATCTATGCACCCAAGCAGCAAAAGATCATTTGTATTTTTGTTTTTATTTTTCTTTGCTTTTTCCCTGCAAGGCCAGGTTCCCGGTTTCTATATGAAAGAGGAAAAAAGAAAAGTTAAACTGCCATTTATCGATTCCAACAGTCTTATCATTATGCCTGTTTCCATCAATGGAGGGGAAGAGGTCAATTTCCTTTTTGATACCGGTGTGAAATCCAATATTTTCTTCAGCAAAACCCTGGCGGATAAAATGGAGATGCAGTATACCCGGAAACTCAATTTGGTTGGAGCAGACGGCAAAACCGTCCTGAGCGCTTCTGTGTCACCCAATAACCATTTTGATCTGGGACCGGTAGAAGGGATATTTCAGGCAATTTTGGTTTTGGATGAAGATTTTTTGGAACTCGAAAAGGTCATCGGTGTACCGGTATTCGGGGTAATTGGCCATGAGTTTTTCAAAAACAATCCCGTTAAAATTGATTATGATAACAGCACCATAGTTTTTTACCGAAGGTCTGCCTTGAAATGGCGCCCTTTTGGATTTAGGATGATAGATATTGAAATGCAGGGAAACAAACCCTACATAGAAACCACCATCCGACAGATAAAAGGACCGGATTTGGCAGCTAAATTGCTCATTGACACCGGAGCCAATCATGGTTTACTCCTGAATCAGGAAACCAATGAAGACATCGTACTACCGGAAAATAACCTTGAAAGTGACCTGGGAAGATCTCTGGGAGGAGATTTGTTTGGTTATGTGGCTCGGGTAAAAAGGGTAAATATTCATGGGTTGAAATTCAGAAATGTCATTACTTCCTATCCGGAAGAAAATGAATTTTCTAATGTGATTATCGAAACAGGAAGGCAGGGGAGTTTAGGCTCTGATATACTCAATCGAATGAAAATCATCATGGATTATCCCCGAAAAAGGATGCTTTACAAGAAAGGGGCAAAATTCAGCGATGAGTTCAAGTACGATATGAGTGGGCTGATGGTAAGGGTTTACTCTGCTGAAGACAAGCGGTTTTATATCAGCCAGGTCAGGGAAGATTCACCCGCTGATCGGCAAGGGGTTAAAATGTTTGATGAAATCATTACCATCAATAAAATCCCAGCCGTCTTCTGGGACCTGTCAGACATTACGGAGCTGCTGAGGTCTGAAGAAGGAAAGGTAATTTCACTGGAACTATTACGTACCGACCCATCAGACCCGGAAAAGCGTACCTTACATAATATCACCTTTTTACTGGAAAAGCAATTGTGATTTCACTCATACATGTTATTTAATGAACTTCCTATATAAAATTTTGATAATCACATCTAATTTGCGGTTTTTATATATTTTTTCTTAAATTATTAAGATATTTGTATACAAAATAGTAGTAATCCATTCAAAGTCATAGATGCCTGAGAAGATTTTTAACAACTTGTTACTCACTTTTAAGAAGACAGGTCAAGAGGATTTTGAGACCCTTTATGTATCGAAAGGATTCTTCGGAATTTTCAATGATCCCGTTAAAATGTACCAGGTGGATTTTTTTAATCGGGTGTTTCCTACGGTCAAAAAACCAATTTTTGAAACCATATTTGATTTTCTGGGTCGTGCTGAGGTGTTGGATGTCCCTTTATTTGTGAGTCATTCCTGCTTTACCTGGGTGAGGATTGAAGGCTTTACGATGGCTCAGCAAGATGGAACCTATCTGGTAAACGCCATGATCAATCCCAAAAGGCCCCCGCAAATACAGTCCTCCTGGGTAGTCCAGAGCGAAAGACAACATATTTTTACAGACATCAAAAATCCCTCGGGGTATTTTCCTGAAAACCTGGAGGCTTTTTGCCGCTACCTGAATGAAAAATACAGGTTTTCGGATACCCACAAACTTGAACAACTCTGCAAAGGTCAACTGAACGGTCTGATATTGGATCTTGATATTTTAAAACTCGACAACCATAACCTGGAAAATGGCTACCACCTGCTCAGCCTGAAGAAAGATGCTCATAGGCCAAAATTTCCTAACCTCATTGAGGAGGAATCAAATTACCTGAACAACAGATTTTTAGATATCATTTACTTCGAATACCTAAAGGAGGACAGAGAAATGATTTGGTCCGGGGCAATTAATGAATTACTTGGTTATCAGGAATCCAGGTTCAAAAGGTTTTCTGTTTGGGATTGGCTCGAAATCATTCATCCTGATGACAGGAACAAGGTAAAGGACCTGCTATTTGCTGATCACTATGAAAAAGATGCTTATACATACACCTATCAGGTCAAAACTAAAAACGGGGATTACCTGCACCTAAAAAACAGTTTGAAGGTGTTTTACAATATCCCTTCGAATAAAACCATATTGGTCGGTATCCTCAATGATGTTTCAGAAATCAGCAAAGCCCAAAAACACCTCAAGGAAAAGGAGGGTATTTTGCAGGACCTTTCAGAAAAGGAATTCATTCAAAAAACCCTTCAGGAAGTTTCTGAAATTTCATCGCTCTTCAAAGGCATCACTCTTTTTGATGAAATCACCCAATTGATCTTTAAGAAACTTGGCTTTACCTATTGTATGGTGACCAATTTAAACCCTTTCAGTCATACTTATGAATTGGTTTCCTTAAGGAGATCAGGGAAAAAATTGAAAAACACCTCGGAAAAATGGTCCAAGTTTATCAACGAGGAACTCTATAATGAACAACCACATTCCAGCATATTGATCACAGATACTGATCATCCGGACTTTTGCACATCTACTGAGTTTTTTGAAAACAACGGGATTTCGTCAATAATCCGGATAGATTTGTTAGATAAAACCAACATTAAAATAGGCTCCCTCTGCTTTTTGGATGATAAGCCGGTAAAAAACAAATACCTCTATGAGGAATTATTCCGTATCCTGGGAGACTGGATAGGCAAGGAACTACTGCGATACAGATTTGAAACAGCCTTGGAGGAAACCAACTTTATGCATGATGCCATACTCAATGGTACCGCTTATGCAATTTTTGCCGTTAACCATCAATTTGAAATCACATTGATCAATAACAAAACCCTTCCCATTTTTAACCTGAAAAAAAAGAAAGAATTGATGGAAACAGTATTGATCAAAGAGGGTAAAAAGGAAAGCCTGCAGGAGGTAATCAATCAGTTCTCCCGTTCAAAAAAAAGCACCGCTTACTATTTGCTACCCCATGGGGAAGATGATTATAAGGAGCTTAAGATATCCTTTACCCGCATCCAATACGGCAGAAAGAATCAAGTATCTTATGTAGTGTTCGTAGATGACATCACCGACAGGACGCAGTCGGAAAAGAAATTGATTGCTTCTGAGCAACTTTACAGAAGTATTGCTGAGAACTTCCCCCGAGGCACTATCGATGTTTTGGATAAATCCTTCAACTACATATTTACAGATGGGGAGGAATACAGACTATCCGGCACAGACCCCAAAACACTATTTGGCACCAATCACCTGGATCAATATTCTGGAGAAAATTTAACCCTTACAAAAAGAAACCTAGAGAAAATATTGCGTGGAAAGACTGTATCATTCGAAATTGAGGCCAATCAGCAAAAATTTTTGAAAATAGGTGTTCCCCTGATGAATGATTCCCAGGTAACAGATCGGATTCTGCTGGTAAAACAAAACATTACCGAGGCAAAAAAAATGGAAGCTGAAAGGGAAAAGCTGATCAAAGATTTAAAATCACACAATGAGGAGCTTTTGCGTTTCGCCTACATTGTATCCCATAATTTGAGAGCTCCTATAGTCAATATTTCACTATTGATCGACCTTTTTAATGAGGAAGATCCGGCGGATCCGGAAAACAAGGAGGTGCTGGAAAATTTAAAAATCTCTACCAGCCTGCTGGATGCTACCCTCCAGGATTTGATAGAAGTGGTATCCATAAAGAAACAAAAAATTCCCAAAGTAGAATTGATTGATTTCAAAATGCTGCTCAACAACGTTGAAAAAAGCCTTTTTAACCAACTAAAAGAATCAGGAATCAAAATTCACAAGGATTTTTCGGGTTTGGAAGAAATGAATTACGTCTATGCCCATTTAGAAAACTTTTTCATGAATTTCATGACGAATGCAGTCAAATACAAGCATCCTGACCGCCCACCCGAAGTTTGGATTTCTACCTATAGGGAAAAAAATTATTGTGTGATTCAATTTGAAGACAATGGTATCGGACTGGATCTGGAAAGGTATGGTGACCGTATTTTTGGTCTGTACCAGCGCTTTCATAACCACGTAGAGGGCAAGGGGCTGGGCCTGTACCTGGTCAGAGAGCAAATCCGTGCCAATGATGGTAAAATTAAGATTGAAAGTGAAGTAGGGAAGGGCACTGTTTTCAAAATATACCTCCGAAATTTAATATTAAACCGGATCAAAAATTCTGGTTCCCCTACAAGCCCTTCCTCCACTTAATCCATTATTGCAATAAGGATGCAGCCTCTTCATCCAAAAATAAGGTGACATCCCCATGATTTTGTAGAACGCTGCCAGGTAGAGCATCCGAAACCGGGCCGTTGACCATATCCCTGATTGCTGCCGCCTTATGGCTTCCATAGGCCAGAAGAATAATTTTCCTGGCTTCCATGATGGTTTTTATCCCCATAGTTAATGCTTGTGTAGGCACTTCTTCCCTGGCCCCAAAAAAACGGGAATTGGCTTCAATGGTTTCTTTTAAAAGTGGCGCAACATGGGTGCTGCTGCTAAATGGAGTCCCAGGTTCATTGAAACCAATATGTCCATTCGTTCCAAGGCCCAACAACTGAAGATCAACCCCTCCAGCAACCAGGATTTGGCTTTCATAGGCCTTACAATTCTGTTCCAGATCTCCAACACCCAGGGGAACATGGGTTTGAGCCAATGGGATATTGAGCTGGTTAAACAAATGGGTATTCATGAAGTAACGGTAGCTTTGTGGGTGATCTCCTTCCAACCCTACATATTCATCCAGATTAAAGGTCACTATCCTGCGATAATCTGTCGCATTTTCCTTGTGGTCTTTTACGAGTAGCTTGTAGGTTTCCACCGGAGAACTTCCGGTGGATAAACCCAATACGCTGTCAGACTTGGATTTTACTGTTTCGATTATTTCGTCCGCTACCGCCTGGTGCAGCGTTTGGCTACTTTGAAAAATATTGATCTGCATAAAATGAATAAATTTTTAAATGTACGACTAAAGATATACCCTAATAAATGAAAATTCACCCCTGTTGGTTGTCATTTTATTCTCACATTTTTCATTTCAGGGTGGGTAAACTAAGTTTAAACCTTACAGCTATGAGTCTGATTAAAATGATCAGGGCAATAGATGCAAGCAAATTGATGTTTCTTTCCAATCCAAAATAATTCAGCCCTAAATATACCACTGCTCCTGCCAGACAGGCAGAAGCATACACCTCTTTCCTGAATAAGATGGGCATCTCATTGGTCAGGGTATCCCTGATCACCCCTCCCATTACTGCACTGAACATGCCCATGATCGCAGCCACTTCTGGCCTGAAACCCAAGAGCAAAGATTTTTCCACCCCCAAAATGGTAAAAAAGGCAATACCAAGGGTATCGAATAGGAAAAATGTTTTTCTAAGCTTGCTTACTACCGAAGAAAAAAGAAAAGTGGTGATCAATCCGGCAAAGATGGCATACAAAAAATTCACATTTCCAATCCACACCAAAGGATAGGCACCTAAAAGAATATCCCTCAAACTACCCCCGCCAATAGCAGTAATAAATCCGGTAAATCCAGCTCCAAATAAATCGTGTTCTCTATCCTGAACTGCCAACGCACCGGATATAGCAAAAAAATAGGTCCCAATCAATTCCAGGGCGTATTGTAAGTCCATCTGTATCATGAATGATTCGCTCATTATTTTTTAAACCTACCCTTTTGGAGTAAAAACACCCCCATGGCCCTTTGGCCATGTACCAAAACAGATTTAGCCGGTTCCAATGGCATCAGTCCATATTGCTGCATGATCCTTTGGGCCAATTCATCTGTAAGGATGAAACGTTCGGTACCATCAGCAAGCTTTTGTTTTTTATCTGAAGTGGCACCCATCCCCGTAAAGCAGCCACCTGCATCAGTACACATTCTTAACCAAAACAAACCACCCTGCGCCAGTACACGCATTTGTTCCTGCATCATGGCCATAAAATGCGTCAAATCATTCGCAAAATGCATGACCGCACTGCTAATAATGACATTGAAAGCCCCATCGTGAAAAGGTAGCTCCTCCACATTGGCTACTTGAAAACGCTGTGGATCAAAAGTAGGATCCAGGGTTTTTGCAGCGATCCTTGCCATACTTATGGCTGTAGGATTGCTATCTGTACCAAGGATCTTATAGCCTTGCTGAATAAAGTAGTGGGTATTTCTTCCTTCACCGCAACCTGCATCCAAAATGATCATTTCTTTATTGAACCGGCCCTTCAGCAATTGATCCAATAAATAAATGTCCATGTTTCCAAACAGTTTATTTAGTGCATTTATTTCCATGGTCACCTCTTTAAATTACAAGCAAAACAACTCAGATCACTTCATTAAGTCCAAAATAAAAGGCAGGTTGATCGCCAAACGCAAAATCAATTCGCAAATTCAGTCCGTCATCATTCAGCCTGTACCTAAAGCCAAGCCCAGCTGCAAATCTCAGGTTAGCGTTAAATCCAAATGCCCCTAAAGAACTTCCCACCTGACCTGCGCTTCCAAATCCAACCATTCTAAGTTTACGGTAGACAGGAAATCTCCATTCTACCTGATACACCATTGCGTGCTTGTCCCGGTACCTGCCTTCAAAATAACCCCGCATCAGGTCACTACCTCCTATCAGGGATAAATGCTGAAACGGAGCTCTTCCCTGGGTAAAACTAAACCTTGCCTGCCCTACAAGCACCTGATTTTCCCTGATAGGCCAATATTTTCTGAAATCTAAAACCCACTGGTTAAAATCAAAATTACTGCCAAAAAAAGAATGAAACTTCATCCATGTCAACTGGTGGTATACACCCCTGGTGGGCTGGAATATATTATCCCGTTTATCCATATTCAGTGCCAAACCCAATCCGGATAATCGCTGCCCATTGCTTCCGGGTATATTTCCGCTTGCCAACAATCCCCCCGGGGTTTTTTCATAAATATCATCTACCCTGAATTCATATCTTGGTCCGAGGTAAATTCCCTTTCCAAGCATTTGTTCATAATAAAGATGAAAATAAAAATACCTGGTCGCATAATATTCCGCTGCTGCCACATCATTCCCAATACCTGAAAATTGAAAAGGATAATCTGAAAACGCTATCCTGCTATTTAGAAACGACTTGTTCTCATCCATCCATAGTTCCAGCTCACCGGTAAGAATCAATTGGTGATTTAAGGTGTAGAGCAAAGTCAGTGGCAAGGAAGAAGGACGGGTATGGACAGACGCTTGATCTCCTAAACGAAATATCCTGAGTGCCCGCCCCCCTATGCCAAGGCTGGTTTCTGGTGAATAGGTAAATGCAGGAATAAAAGTCCAGGAATCGGTACTTAACAAGTCAACCATGCGATCAGCCACACCAAAAAGCTTGTCAACAGTAGAGATACTGCCACTGATGCTGTCTTTACCCTGAAGGTCCTGTGCAGCAACAGGTGAAAAAAAGAACGGAGTCAGGGCCAGAATAAAGAGGAATATTTTCTTCATCAAGGCCCGAAGATACTACATTGCCTGATTAAAATTCTACAATCAGGCCAATAGTTGGCAAAACTGTACCTGCAGGATTAGGAACCTCCCGCAGCAGGTAACGCGAAGGATCTTCCGGATCAACTACCAATTGGTCCTGATCATTCCGTTGAGGGACCAAATCAGGTTGCTGTTCTGCCTGAAAATTATAGGCGTTCTGTACATCAAAATACCAGTTAAGGCTCCATTTATCAAAAAAGTACTTTTTGTCTATCCTCAAGTCTAACTGATGAAAACTATTGAGCCGTTCAGCATTGATTCGGGAAAAATCAAATAGACCCTGGTTGAATAAATCCCAGTTGCTGCGCAAGGAGGATGCTTGAAAATCATACGGGGTAAAAGGGGTTCCTCCCAAAAACCTCCACCTACCTCCAATCTCCCAATCCTTGGGCAAGCGCTTGCCTGCCGTAAGGCTTACAATAAATCGATTATCCCAGGAGGATGGCAGGTATCCTGTATTTGGATTGGTAAACTCACTACGAACCAGGGTCAAGGCAGCAATTCCATAGAAATCATTGAAAAGCCGCTGCTGCGCCAATAATTCCAAACCATAAGCCCTTCCTTCTGCATCTGAGCTTACGGGCTCATTCCCAATCACCCCAAAATCTGCACCCAAATTGGAAAGTGCAATTCCATTCCTGAGAGAACTGGGATAGTTCCCATATTTTTTATAAAATACCTCTGCAGATACTTTTCTGTTTTTCGCCGGAAACTGCCATTCAAAACCTGAAATAAAATGAGTGGCCCGGATAAAGCGAACATCATTGTCCTGATTGACGAAAGCTCCTTCATTGTTTTGAAAACCCAGAACCGTGTAAGGAGGCTTTTGGTAGTAAATACCAGCATTAGCATTCCAGAATAAGTTTTCCTTCAACTGGTAACTGGTAGAAAATCTGGGACTCAACTGGTTCAGGGGATTCAGGGCTGTTTCTCCAAAATCACTTCCATCCATCCGCAAGCCCACATTCACCAACAATCGATCGTCTAAATATTTTTTACTTGCCAGCGCAAAAGCACCGTAACTATTGAAAAGCGAAATAGATGAAATGTTTAATTCCTGTCCATCCTGAACCAGAACCTGCCGGTCAAAATTTTCTATCAAATATCTGCTGAACTCATAATTCACCCCATATTGAAAGGTAAGCCCGTCCTTAAAAATGCTATTTTCTGCCCGAAATTTATTCTCACTCTCCTGAGAAAAGTAATCGAACAACAGGTTTTCTTCTAAAGAATCATCATTTTGAGCATACTTATAGGCCCTGTTGTTTAACATGTTCCTACTCAACACAAAGGTCCAATATCCATTATCCCGGAATCGTTTTAATTTAACGCCAGTCGCATAATTCCACTGGGTAGAAATGGGGAGGTTATCCAGAAGATATAACCTGTTTTCTCTTTCTTCGGTATTTTCTTCACCCGGAACATCAAAATTCAGCGAGAACTGATCGATGGCCCCTACACCGAGAACGGTAAGTTCCGTCTTGTCATTGATTTTGGTTTTGGTTTTAAAGGTGAAGTCATTAAAAGTGGGCAAAAAGGGTAAACCAAGAAGCCGAAACAAGCCCTGCAGATAGGACCTTCTGGCTGAAAAGATATAGGTTGTATTTTCCCCAATCGGACCCTCGTTGGAGAGGGTCAGTTCGCTGGCTCCCACCGTTACCTGGGTAAACATCTTATCCCTTCGACCGTCCTTTAATTGAAACTCAAAAAAGGAGCTTAGGGAGTTCATTCTGTTGGCAGGAAAACCTCCACTGATCACCTCTACGTTCTTGATTAAGTTAACATTCAATATACCTACAGGTCCGCCAGAAGAACCCTGGGTGGCAAAATGGTTGATGACCGGCACCTCTATTTCATCAATAAAAAATTTATTTTCACTGGGAGCCCCTCCTCTGATGATGATGTCATTTCTAAAACTGGCAGTACTGGCTACTCCTGGCAACGACTGAATTACCCTGCTGATATCCCGGTTACCTCCCGGATAGCGCTCTATTTCATTTGCGTTTAATTTCCTCGCTGAAAGTGGGGTTTCTTCCGATCTGGAAAAATCTGAATCAACAACCACTTCATCCAGATTTGAAGCGTCCTCCTCCAGCTCAAAATCCAATTGAACCGGTCTTGCTCTGCTGACCTGCACTTCATAGAATGTTTTGGACTTAAATCCAACAAAAGATGCTTTGACATTATACAAGCCAGGTTTGATGCCAGAAATGACATAATTGCCCTCTTCATCAGAAACTGCACCAGTCTCCAGTCCCTGAACAATTACATTTGCAAAAGGTATGGGGTTATTATTGATGGGATTGGTTACTCTTCCCTGGATTACACCATCCTGCGCCTGAATATATTGAAATCCAAAAAATAAAAACAGCAACAATAAATGATTCTTCATGAGACAATAGCTTTAGAAAGTATAATCAAAATGAAACAAAAATGTTTGTCAATAAAAGGTGATTTTCGTGTTACAAACTATTTTTAGTTTTCCATAACCTCCACCAGGGCGTATTGGGTGCCTCGTGGTGTTCGTAGTGGTAACCAAAAAAATAGCAGGACAAAAATGCCCAAATATGGTTGGAGGCCAATGTGCCGGAATGGTGTTTGTTATCGTGACTTCCCCGATGTGGTAAATAAGTCCCAAAGTAAAACAACTGCAAAGTGGAAAGTACTGCCGGCAGCATCCAGAATAAGACCAAATTGGACACGGGAAAGATAAGTTTTAGAAGGTTATACGTTACAGCCATCAGCAATATCTGCCAAATATTGACATAGTTCAATATAAAGCTGAAATACCAGGGCAAAAACCGGTTTGAAGCATGATAATCAGGATCTTCCTCCGTAGCCACATGTTGATGATGTTTGTGGTGGTTAGGAAATAGCCTCCAATAAAAATTATAGGAAAACAACATGGCCGCCAGCCAGCCAATGGCATGATTCAACTTTTTATTGGAGGCAACCACTCCATGCATGGCATCGTGGGCAGTGATAAATAAGCCGGTATAAAGGTGCGTTTGCCATATTATTCCGAAATAAATAACCGGATTGCTGTAATTAATAGGAAAATGAAGTAAAAAAATAAGAGATAGCATCCACAAAAGAATGATTGTGAAGGCAATAATTACTCCTTTAGGATCAATGTTTTTACCCAACTTTTGTTTCTGATAAACCTCCATCATTAAAAAGAAACAAATAAGAAATTTAAATCATTCAAAAATCTCTTAACCTGTCCTGAACTTTTTCCATCAACCACATGGGTGTTGAGGTAGCTCCGCAAATCCCCACGCTTTGACCTTCAGCAAACCAATGAGAATGAACTTCCTCCGGACTGGATACAAAATAAGTTTGTGGGTTTTTTTCTTTGCAGACATTAAACAGCACCTTCCCATTGGAAGATTTGGTGCCACTCACAAAAATAATGTGGTCAAACATAGAGGCAAATTCCCTCAATTCCTTATCCCTGTTTGATACCTGCCGACAGATGGTGTCGTTAGAATTAACAGTAATGCCGTTATCTTTCAGGATTTCATTGATCTCATAAAATTTGTCAGTGCTTTTGGTTGTTTGGCTATATAGGGTAATGTTTTTGGGAAGGGAGGGAATATCCAGTTCGCTAATATCCTGGAAAACTATGGCTTTATTTCTGGTTTGCCCCATTAAACCAATGACCTCAGCATGCCCATGCTTGCCGTAGATATAGATATTTTCTTCCTTGTCATAAGAATTTTTTATTCGGTTTTGCAATTTTAAGACCACCGGACAACTGGCATCCACCAGGGTTAAGTTATTTTTTATAGCCAATTCATAGGTGGAAGGAGGCTCTCCATGTGCCCTGATGAGTACCTTCTCATCCTTAAGTGTTCTCAGAGATTCGTGATCGATGATGATCAACCCTTTCTGGGTCAATCTTTTGACTTCTTCGTCATTGTGCACAATATCCCCCAGGCAATACAAATGACCTTCATCATTTAAGATTTCTTCGGCCATTTCTATGGCATAAACCACACCAAAACAAAAACCGGAATGTTGGTCAATATGTACATCCAAATTTAACATAAACTATAAACCAGGCTTTTGATTAAATGTTTTGCGATTTAGCAACTTTTCATAAATACTGATATTCAATAGCAACAACCCAAATAAATATACGCTGTCTTCTACAGGTACAGTTCCCAATCTGATACCTAAATTCTCCTCGTTGTTATATCCCACAATGGGTTCATCCAACCAGGATCCTGTAAGTATCCCATTGACAAGCATGAAAGGAATCAGGGTTACCAGGTATCCAAAAAGAAACCTACCCAATACCTTATCTTTAAAGATAAGAAAATGAATCAAAAGAATCAGTGATGTGAAAATAAAGTTGAAGGAGGTATATAACTTTTCTCTAAATACCAGGCCCAGAACAATCAGTACCGGTACCAAAACATATACCATCGGCCTACCCAGCGGCTTCATCCAATCTCCGGGAAAGAAATAAATCAAAACCTCGTAAATGAAAATACAGGCAAAAGGTACAATGAAGAAAAAAGATATTTCCTCTACTGGTAATTCGAATAGATAAACACCCAAGATAAAACGCTCATTGAACCACCAAACCCCCTGTACCGTAAACCAATGGTCCCAGACAATATATACCAATGCGGAAACAAGAGTTGCAGGCCACAAGGCATGCCATTTTTTATAATATTGAATCCTGTGTTCAAAGGATTGTGCCAGCGGGTACAATATGGTAAAGACCATTAGACCCAGGTAGTAATATTCCTCTTTCATTTATCCCAGTCCTGTTTTGTAACCCAAATAGGTCCCGGCAAGAAGCATCATTTTTCGCGCATTCGGAATTCTTATTCGCTTTTGGGTAATGACCTCAGGAGAAAGCTTTTTGATTTTTTGAAACAATTTCCGGTAGTACAAATAGGCTATTTTCACTCCGAACATCGCTCCTTTTGGCAATTGGCGGATACCTGCCAGGGCTGCTTCAAAATCCTGTTCAATGTCGGCTTCAATCTCAGATTTTATGGTATGATCAAATGTTTTGAAATCCACCCCTGGAAAATAAACCCTACCCCTGTCTTCAAAATCACTTTTCAGGTCTCTAAGGAAATTTACTTTTTGAAATGCAGCACCCAGTTTACAGGCAGCATGCTGTAACCTATTGTATTCCCTTTCATCTCCTTCACAAAACACCCGCAAGCACATCAATCCAACTACTTCTGCACTACCGTAAATATATTCTTTATACCGGGAATCATTATAGGTCGTGAAATCAAGGTCCATTTCCATGCTTTTTAAAAAAGCGGCTATCAGTGAATGTTCGATCTGATACTGATTAACGATAAGCTGAAAGGCATGAAGGACAGGATTCAGACTTATTCCCTCCTCTATGGCTCTGTATGTATCTTTAGTAAATGCATCCAGTAATGCTTGCTTGTCTTTATCATGAAATGTATCGACTATTTCATCCGCATAGCGCACAAAACCATAAATGGCATAGATAGGAAGGTGAAACTTCCGGTGCAGGGTCTTTATCCCCAAAGTAAACGAAGTACTGTACCTTTGGGTAATTATCTTGCTACATTCCAGCGCAGTTTCATCAAAAAGTTTTTGCTGATCGATCATAACATGCTCAATTTATGGAAATTATTTAAAATTTTTGATGGTCTTCATGACTTCTTTGGCCACCACTTCTCCGGATATCAGGGAAGGGGGTACACCCGGACCAGGTACAGTCAATTGCCCCGTATAGTACAAATTTTTTAACCTCTTGTTTTTCAGTGAGGGTTTTAATATGGCCGTTTGCATGAGGGTATTGGCCAGACCATAAGCATTCCCTTTAAAGGCATGGTAGTCCTTTTTAAAATCGCTGTGAGCATAAGACCTTTTATAAATGACATGGGGCCTGATGGACTGCCGGGTAAATTTTTCCAACCTGTCCATCACTTTATTATAATAATCCTCTCTAATTGTTTCCTCATCTGTTAAATCCGGTGCCAGCGGGATCAGTATAAAAAGGTTTTCCATTCCTTCCGGGGCAACTGAAGAATCTGTCTGCGAGGGGGCTGATACATAAAACAAAGGCTTTTCCGGCCATTTCGGATTTCTGTAAATCGCCTCGGCATGGGGTTCCAGCGGTTCATCAAAAAAAAGGTTGTGGTGCCGGAGATTTTTCAACTTTTTATTTATCCCCAGATAGAAGAGGAGCGAAGATGGGGCCAGGGTCTGTTTATCCCAATAGTCATCCGAATAGTTACTATTTGCTGGGTCCAGCAAATTTTTGTCTACATGATGGTAATCTGCCCCTGCTACCAACACATCAAAATTTATGATTTCTCCATCGGCCAAAACAAGATGTTGAGCTTTACCATTACTTCCTACAATTTGACTTACCTCGGCATTGGTACGAATTTTAACTCCCTTTTCCTCAGCAAGGGAAACCATGCCTTCAATAATCTTATGCATGCCCCCCATGGGATACCAGGTTCCCAATGCAATGTCAGCATAGTTCATCAGACTGTACAATGCTGGAATGCGTTGGGCCGTTTCACCCAGAAACAAAACCGGAAACTCCATTAGCCTGATGATTTTCTCATGAGAAAAGTACTTTCTAATGTGTTTGGACATGGATTGAAAAATATCCATTTTGAACAGATCCTTTAGCAAAGAAAAATCCGCAAACTCCATCAGGGAAAGACTGGGTCGATGTACCAGATCATGAATTCCCTTTTGGTACTTATAGGCTGCCTGTTGTAGAAAATCACCGAGCCTCTTTCCTGCACCGGGCTCCAAAGCTTCAAATATCTTTTTTAGCTCTTCCAGGTTGGCAGGTATCTCCATGAAGTCGTCTTCACCGAAAATCACCGCATAGGAGGGGTCTAACCTCAACAGGTCATAATAATCACTGGTTTTCTTTCCAAATCTCTCGAAGTACCTGTCAAAAACATCTGGCATCCAGTACCAACTAGGCCCCATATCAAAGGAAAAACCCTCGGCTTTAAAGATTCTAGCCCTTCCGCCAAGGGTATGGTTTTTTTCCAGTAATAAAACTTCCTGGCCTTCAGCTGCCAGATGGGTTGCTGCAGATAATCCGGCAAATCCCGAACCAATGACTACAACTTTACTTTTAGTCATCTTTTAATTTTTGGTAATATACACCTGAAGTTCGTCTTTTAATAATTTACGTGCAATATGAATCCTGTTTTTCACTGTTCCTATCGGAATATCCAGCTTTTCTGCAATCTCATGGTATTTAAAACCTTTGTAGTGCATCATGAATGGCGTTTTGTAAACGCTATCCAGGTTATCAATGGCCTTGGTGATATCCTTCATGGCAAACTCTCCAAAAGCATCGTTTTCAATGACTACTGATCCGGAATTGATAAAGTGAAGGTTATCAGAAGTGTCTACGAAAGTTCCCCGCCTCACCATTCTCTGGTAATTGGTGATAAAGGTATTTTTCATGATCGTATATAACCAGGCCTTTAGATTGGTACCGTCTGCAAATTTATCTTTATTGGTGAAAGCCTTGACCATGGTATCCTGCAAAAGATCGTTGGCATCATCCATGTCTCTGGTTAATTTCAAGGCAAAAGGCTTTAGTGTTTTACTTAACTTATTGAGGGAGTAGCTAAATTCAAGAGTCGTCATGGTTTTTGTTTTTTGTTTAATCAAAACTACTATTTGTTAAACAACAAAACAAACTTTTTGTATAATATTTTTTCCTTTTTCTTAAACAGTAATGAGATTAATTCGGGAGATAGATCTAAAAAACCCCTTTTAAAAACTTTAAAAGGGGTTTTTGCCAATATTTACCATTCAGAATATTTTTCTTTTTTGTTTAATTTTATTCATCTTTTATTAAATTTCTAATCCGACCATGCTTTTTGAAGGAACCTCAACCAGTTACCATGCATGACCAGCTGAATATCTTCTTTGGAATACCCCCTTTTCGCCAGCATGCCTGGGATACGCCCGATATCAGCAATGGTCTCCAGGTCGTAAGGGCTTTGCTCCCTGCCATAGGCCCCATCCAGGTCTGTACCTATTCCAATGTGTCTGGCATTACCAGCGATTTGACAAATATGATCCATGTGATCGATTACTTTTTCCAGGTCGCAATCCATTTCTTTAGGCATAGAAACCCCCTTTATCCAGTTGGGAACCATCATCCAGGCATCCAGTGCACCTCCGATGACGGCTCCCCTGTTGATCAGTTCTTTGATTTGCTCGTCGCTGAATTGCCTGTTATGGTTCACCAATGACCTGCAATTATTGTGGCTGGCCCAAACCGGTCCATTAAAGTGATTTAAAGCCTCCCAAAAACAGGTGTCACATAAATGAGTGGCATCCAGAATAATATTCAAACGTTCCATTTCCTTGAGCAAGTCCCTTCCTTCGGGACCTAAAGGTCCTGTAGCATCAGTTCCCTGAGCATACCTGCCGGGTCCATAGTGTGCAGGACCCAATGCCCTCAACCCCTTTTCATAGGATTTTTCCAGGTAACTTAAATTAACAATAGAATCAGCCCCTTCCAGGGAAAGTATGTAGCCAACAGGCTTTTTGGAATTTTCACTTCCGTTTTGCCACAAATTGACCTGTGCATTTAAAGATTTCAGGTCACGGATCTGTACCATTTCCTCCTTTTCTTCCATGGCCTCATACCAGGCCAGCTGCCCCTGTGTCTGCGCCCAGGCCTGTTCCGGACTGTGCCAGCCCGGCAAGGGGTTTCCCGGAGCCACATACCGGGCTATTTGAGTAGCTACTACCAGCCCTATGTCTGCTTCTCTCAAAGCAGGCAAGGATACGGTGGCATTTCCCCTGTCTGGCTTATCTGATAATCCTTTTTCCCTTTCATTGATTGCCTTTACCGAAAGTGTCAAATCCCTGTTCCATTCAAGGGCATTCATACTGAGGTCAAGGTGGGCATCTATAGTAAACATGGATCTTGAATTAAATTGATTGCAAACATTATATTGAAATTCTTCGGTCCCGGGAAACGGTCCTCCAGCTACCCACTGCCTCAGCATCCCGGATCAGGACAACTTCCTGATGCAAGGCAACCGTGGGACAAATGTGATAAGGAACGCCGTACAAGACATCTCCAATCTGGTAATCATGACCCAGAGGCGTCTGTAACACCAAATGTTCTTCACTTTGACTTACCGGCATGAGGTCATTGGCATTCAGAAAGCGAATCCTTTTCTCCAGTGGATTCTCCGAGGCGATGGCTTTATGCCCCAAATCTACACAGATCAGGTTTTCAGCCGGAAAAGAAACTACCCTGGTTAGCAGCAGCGCAGCAAACAAAAAATCCTGTTCGGGCAGGGTGCCGGAATAGCCATCATCCCAATAGATAAAAGTACCGGGACCACAGGTCACCCGCTCCCTTTTGGCATGGATCGGAAAAGTGGTGGTACCACCCGCAATGACTTCCAAGGTAAGCCCATGCTCCTTCTCCAATTTTTGACGCATGGCCGCAATAGGTTCAAAACCCATATCACATTCCTCTTTTCGGATAGTAAAGACAGGATTTCTCAAATGCCCGTCATACAGGTGAAAACCCTTAATTTGCAAGCCCTTTAGGGCTGAAACAGCATGGAAAAGTGTCTCTGCACTTTCTCCGGGCTTTACCCCCGTCCGATTGGTTCCTGCATTCAGGTCAATATAAACCGAAACCAATATACCTTTCTCCTGGGCCTTTAATGATAGGGATTTAGCCGCCATTTCATTGTCTGTCAGGCAATGAAATTGAATATCCGGATGGCTTTCTACCAGGCGCAAAAAACGATCAATTTTTGGACCTACCGGCTGATAAGCCAACAATATATCTCTGGCTCCAGCCTGGGTCAACATTTCAATTTCTGCTATAGTGGCCCCTTTGAATGCCTTTATTCCTGCTTCCATCATCATCTGACAAGCCTCTATGGACTTATTGGTCTTTACATGTGGACGTAAGCGATCCGGGGAGCCTACCACATCAATGGCCCGCTGTATGTTTTCTTTTGCCCTGTCGGGATACACCAATAGTGCCGGACTATCTATGTTTTCCGGGTGATTGAGGGCATACCATTGTTCATTCATAGACCTTATTGGTTTAGTTCAAAGGTGGCTTCAATTTCTACAGCAATATTTCCGGGCAAAGAGCCAAAACCCACCGCACTCCTGGATCCGATACCATTTTCTTCTCCCCAAATATCCCTGAAAAGTTCTGAACAGCCATTGATGACGTAAGGATGGTCTTCAAAATCCAAGCTACTGTTGACCATTCCCAACACCTTAATTACCCGCTTGACTTTATTTATACTTCCCAACTGGGTCTGAAGGGTAGCCAGCATGGTGAGGGCCACTTGCCTGGCAGCTGCTTTGCCCTGCTCCTTATCCAAATCGATGCCTACCTTTCCTTTGATCAGCGTCCCGTCTTCAAGTACCGGACCATGGCCTGACAGATACAGGAGGTTACCTGTAATAACTATTGGGCGGTAAACCCCTCCAGGAGGGGGTGCCGGAGGCAATACCAGACCCATTTCTTTTAATTTTCCTTCAGCTGACATAATTTCCATTCTTTTATTGTTAACTATTAAACAAATAAATCTATCATTAAAACCCCTGCTAATCCAAGAAACGCAACTATTGTCTCTAACAATGTCCAGGATAGAAAGGTCTGTTTGATGCTCAGGTTAAAATATTCCTTGACCAGCCAAAACCCACCATCATTGACATGGGAAAAAATCAGGCTGCCACTGCCAATGGCCAACACCATTAAATTAGGGTCGGTCACACCTGTGGTCACCAGAGGGGCTATGATGCCGGCTGCTGTCAGAGCAGCTACCGTCGCCGATCCTACGGATATCCTAATGACAGCTGCAATCAGCCATCCCAAAAGCAATGGATTCACTGGCAACTCTTCCAGTGAGGCTCCAATCTGACTACTTACCCCACTATCTACCAAAATCTCCTTGTATGCTCCGGCTCCGGCAATGATCAACAAAATCAAAGCAATGTCTTTGACAGCTCCCGAGTAGCCCTCCATGATGCTGCTAATTTTTACCCCCTTGGCAATCCCCAAACTGAAGGTAGCCCAAATCAAAGACACCAACATCACCACATTGGGATCTGCAATAAAGATCAAAAAACCATAAGCACTGCTTGCTTCCCCGACATTCAGTTTAATCAGGGATAAGGTAATCAGTAAAAACACGGGAAGCAAAGCAGTGAAAAGACTATTTCCTAAGCCCGGCAGTTCTTCTACCGGCTTGGGTTTGGCACTAAATACCTGCAGGGGCTTAACCTGCATGGTTTGAAAATAAGGCCATTTCCCCAACAAGGGACCAGCTAAAATAACCATGGGTATGGCCAGGATAAACCCATAAATCAAAGTGGTACCCATATCTGCATCAAATTGGGCCACCAAAGCCACCGGCCCCGGGTGGGGTGGCAACAAACCATGGGTTACCGAAAGGGCTGCCAGCATGGGAATTCCTATGGCCATGGCCGGTATCTTATACTGATAGGAAACGGAGAAAACCAATGGGACAAGCAAAACAAACCCCACATTGAAAAACAAGGGTATGCCCACAATAAATGCGGTAAAAGCTATGGCCCAGTGCACCCGCTGCTCCCCGAATTGACCCATCAGAAACAGGGCAATCCTTTGCGCAGCTCCACTATCGGCTACGATTTTACCCATCATGGCTCCCAGGGTAATGACAATTACCAGTGCTCCCATCAAATCCCCTATCCCATCCTGTATGGAAGAGGCGATGGCCTCCAGAGGGATCCCCAAAAACAATCCGGCAACGATGGAAGTAATCAAAAATGCGATAAAAGGCTCCACCTTTATCCAAATGATCATCAAAACCAGCAACAGAATACTTAGGGCGACAAATACAAAAGTCATCATGATTTGAAAATGAATCCAAAAATTACAGCATATTCCGCTAAATGCCTATTCGGTCATAAAAAACCTGTCATTTTTTTAACCCAGTGGATCCGTAATGGCTGTTTCGGGTTTAAGGGTTTAGCTTTTGCCATTTAAGCGTGTGAATTTTTCCCGGACCCTGGAGCTGAATGAGGTAATTTCCCACTGGGAGCAATCTCAATTGACTTTCTAAAATCAAGGGGTGAAAGTCTTGCTCAAAAATAAACGTTTTGTAATCCACTCCTTTCATGTTCCACACCTTTATAACGGTTATGTCCTGTGAGATCCAACTACCCAAATTAACATTAATGGAACCTGATCGATAGGGATTGGGATGGATACCAGGAACCTGCCTATCATAAAAAGGATTTGAAATCCTGACCACGGGACTGAAGCTGGTTTCCATTTGGCCTTCTTCTGCCATTACCTGATAGTACCAAAAAGGCTGGTCTTTAGGGAATTCAGGGTCTTCAAAACGGATGATAATTCCAGGCTGATTTTCCTGAAAATGACCTAAGGGTAAAAATTCAAGCTCATCTCCATTTGTCCGTGTTACGGTATAAAGTACCTGCTTATCAGATGTACTCTCCCAGGAAAGCACCACCCTGTCCCCAACCAATGCCGCTTCAAATCCCAGCCATTCCAGCGGCAATACACTTAGTTCGCTGGTACTGCCAATGGTCAGAAACTGACCCTGAGCTTCATTAAAATCAAAAAGCCTGCCTGCCCAAAGCATTTCTCCTTTCAGAGAAGCAGGTACATGATCTCCTATGGCTTCCTCTCCGGGACCAACTATCCTCAGGTGATTGATGTCCTGTACAGCCAGGTCCTCTGCCAATATCCAGGCATTAAGCTGCGCCGGATCCGTTCCGGAAAGGTTCAGCTCGAAAAAGCTGTTTAAATGGTATACCACCGCCTCTCCCTCATCGGTAAATTCCGGGTCATAAGTTACGCCCGGAGCTTCTGTAAATCCCAATTCCAATGAATGCCCGTCAGCCGATAAATTTCCCTCGAGTAAAAAATGTCGGGGGGCATCCAGCCAGGTATCAAAAATGGGAAAAGTAGCATTGGTGGCTCCCAAAGTCAAAGGAAGGTTTTCGTATTGCAATTGGCCCAGGTTGTACCAATTTCCCCCAGCGTAAGTGTATGTACCGGTGGGGCCGAAATCCAGGATTAGGGCCTGATCATTAAAATTTACCGTTCCTGCCACCTGATTGAAAGTATCAAAAATGGTCAATCCATGTCTTATGTTCACCGTGCCCGATGCCTTATCCAACAACAGACCGGACAATTCCAGCCCTGGTAAATCAAACTCCTGATCAAAGCTTCCGGTCAATTGCAGTTCGGTTCCGGTTCCTTCCACAGTTCCTCCACTTTGGTACACCAGATCGCCCTGCACAGAAAGCGCTTCCGGGAAGATTTTGGTAGCCGATCCCTGAAAAAAAATATTCTGGTATAGAAAGTCTGATTGGGAAGCAGCCATGGTGGATTGTAAAAATTGCTGCGATGCCCCCTCGCCGGCGTAAAATACAGTCCCATCCAAAACCACATTGACCGCATCAATCTCTGGCTCCTCTCCCAGCAACACCAGGTTGGCTCCTTCCTCCAGAATAAATGAGCTGGCAGGCTTATTTTCTGACCTTCTGATCAATTGATTAAATTCACTCGTGGCTTCGGAAATAAGTGTTGCCCCGGAAGCTATTCGAAATTCACCAAAATCCTCCGTACCAAATACATCGTCCGTTGTAAATGAAAAAGTGGATGAGGCAGGAGTGCCATCGGTATTAACTGTTTGTCTTACCGTACCACTCTGTATCAAAAAACTGCTGGCTTTAAACACCGCATTTACCACCAGTTCCTCTCCAGGGTCTGGGTCAAATACCACGGCAAATCTGCTCGCCAGGTTTTGTCCACTCCAGGAGTTCCTATCCACCACAATTCTGGAATCGCCTTTAAAAACAATTCTCCCTGTCTCAGGATAAATCCAGTCATCTCCTAACCAGGCACTTCCAAAAAGGATAAGATCATCCCCGGCGACATCGAAACTGTGGAGACCACCGTAAACATGCAGATCAAAGGTTTGAAGGTTTAGTTTTTTCCCCGCTTCGGCCGCACCAAACAAGTAAAGGTTATTAACCTCCTCAATTCCTGTCAATCTGACTTCATTTTTCTTTTGAATAAACACATCATGATCCCTATTGGGCGGAATGCTGGCCCCTACCCATTCCGTACCATCATAAACCAACCAGGTATCCGGATCGTCCCAATCCCCAATCCCTCCCTCGGGAAGGTTGGATTTGTAACTCTGGGTGGTCAGGGGGATCTGCGCCTCTGCTGAAAACACCAAAACCACCAGCAAAGCAACTATCCAACCACACTTAATCAAAAAGTGCCAGCAAAGATTAATGAGGGATCCTATTTTATAAAAAATATCCATATTTAAAATGAATAGGTAATAAAAATAAATAAACTCCAGCAATTTTCAAAGGATGTAATTCGTATATTTTTATACCAAATCCATTTTTTTGCTTTAAAACAATATTTTCATAACAAAACCTCAGTTCAGGTTTTCCCCATCCCTTTACCGGAAAACTGAATTAATCCAGTAAATTTGTCTCGTCTTATTGGTTTTATCTGATCTATACCTATGCACCATGCTTTTTATCCGTTAGCCTTGCCAAAGAATATACTATTCAGCATTATTCTTTTGCTGCTGTTGACAGCTGCTTTGCCTTCTTCTGCACAGCAATACCAGGTTAGCCTGCTCACCTGTGATCCAGGAGATGAGTTGTATTCTACCTTTGGGCACAGTGCCATCCGGGTCCGGGATCAGGGTTCAGGGCAGGACCTGGTTTTCAATTACGGCACCTTCGATTTCAACACGCCTTTCTTTTATGTTAAGTTTGTCCGCAGGACGCTGGACTACCAATTGTCACTTACCACTACCGAAAATTTCCTTTACGAATACAATTATTTTCAAAGGAATGTACGTGAGCAGGAGTTGAATCTCTCTGACCAACAATCCAGGGCGCTAGTGGCCTTTTTGAAGGAAAACTACCGCCCTGAAAACCGGAAGTACCGCTACGACTTTTTCTTCGACAACTGCTCCACCAGAATCAGGGAAATGATGGAGGAGGTTCTGGGTTCCTCACTCAAATGGAACCTGCCAGAAGAGGAGGATTCTCAAAAAAGCTTTCGAAACCTCATTGATGAATATGTATATCCCCTTCCCTGGTCCGACCTGGGCATTGACCTGGCCCTGGGAGCCGTAATTGACCGGCGGGCCAATGAAAAGGAAAAAATGTTTTTGCCCGATTACCTGGAAGCAGCTTTCGAAAGGGCCAGCATCATCGGAGATGGACCCGAAAGACCGTTGGTCCGTCAAAACAATACCATTTATGATTTTCCAGACGCAAGGGCTCAAAGCTGGAGCTTTTTCAATCCCTATGTGGTATTTTGGTCCCTGGCCATTGCCGCAGGTTTGCTCACTTTTATGGGTTTTAAAAAGAAAAGGCTTTATATAGGCATTGACATTGGACTTTTCACGGCCTTGGGCTTACTGGGTCTCCTGTTGCTTTTCCTTTGGTTTTTCACCGAGCATTCCCAAACCAAGAACAACTGGAATATCTTCTGGGCTTTTCCGCTGCACCTTTTCCTGGCTATAAAGCTGGCCCTACAGCCTGTACAGGGAATGGTCAGGAAATTGTTGTTAGGGGCCATGATCCTTGCTGATTTGGCCCTGGTCATTTGGATACTGAATTTTCAGTCCTTCCATCCCAGTATCCTGCCTTTACTGCTTATCATTATTCTGCGCACCAATTTCTTGTATTATAACCTGAACATATTCAACCGGTTCGGTAAAAGTACCTGATCCCGAAAACTATTACCTGCCTTCCAGGCGTTGTATTTAAGTAAATTAAAATTATATGGATTTTAATATCATTTCGGATTACGAACCTACAGGTGACCAACCTACAGCCATCAAAAACCTGGTATCAGGGATCAATTCCGGTGAGCCGGCGCAGGTACTTTTGGGGGTAACAGGATCGGGCAAAACTTTTACCATTGCCAATGTAATCCAGGAGGTGCAAAAGCCTACCCTGGTCCTGAGTCACAACAAGACCCTGGCTGCCCAGCTCTATGGCGAATTCAAACAGTTTTTCCCGGATAATGCGGTGGAGTATTTTATCAGTTACTACGACTATTACCAGCCGGAAGCATTTATTCCTACTAGCGGAACATACATAGAAAAGGATTTATCAATTAATGAAGAAATAGAGAAACTGCGACTATCTGCCACTTCAGCACTCCTCTCTGGCCGAAGGGATGTGATTGTGGTCGCCTCCGTTTCCTGCATTTATGGTATTGGAAACCCGGAAGAATTTGGCAAAAATGTCATCAAGATTCAGGAAGGGGACAGGATACCCAGAAATCAGTTATTGTTCAAACTGGTAGAAGTGCTTTACAGCAGGGCAACCGCAGATTTTACCCGTGGAACCTTCCGGGTAAAAGGGGATACGGTGGATATATTCGTAGCATATGGGGATTTTGCTTACCGCCTTTTTTTCTGGGGGGACGAAATAGAGGCCATACAGCGTGTAGACCCGGAAAGTGGTAAGAAAATTTCTGACGAGAAAATCATCACCATCTTCCCGGCCAATTTATTTGTTACCGGCAGGGACGTGATCGATACTGCCATCCATGAAATCCAGGATGACCTTGTGTCCCAGCTCAGTTTTTTTGAGAAAGACATGAAACTAATGGAGGCCAAAAGACTGAAAGAGCGGACTGAGTTTGATTTGGAAATGATCCGTGAGTTGGGCTATTGCTCCGGGGTAGAAAACTATTCCAGGTATTTTGACCGCAGGCAACCGGGAACCAGGCCTTTCTGTTTGTTGGACTATTTCCCGGATGATTATCTCCTGGTCATTGACGAGAGCCATGTCACCCTGCCTCAGGTAAGGGCCATGTGGGGTGGAGACCGGTCCCGAAAGGTAAACCTGGTTGATTATGGCTTCAGGTTACCTTCGGCATTGGATAACCGGCCGTTGAAATTCGATGAGTTTGAGTCCCTGACCAACCAGGTCATTTATGTCAGCGCCACACCTGCTGACTATGAACTTACCAAATCCGAAGGAGTAGTAGTGGAACAAATCATCCGACCCACAGGACTATTGGATCCGGTCATTGAAGTCCGCCCCAGTGGCAATCAAATTGACGATCTGCTGGAAGAAATTGACCAAACCATAAAAAATGGCTTCCGGGTATTGGTTACTACCCTTACCAAGCGGATGGCAGAGGAGTTGGACAAATACCTGGCCAAGGTGGGTGTCAAATCCCGGTATATCCATTCAGAAGTGAAGCCGCTTGACCGGGTAGAGATATTGAGAGAATTGAGGTTGGGTATATTCGATGTGCTGGTAGGGGTTAATTTGTTGCGGGAGGGCTTGGATCTGCCCGAGGTAGCCCTGGTGGCCATTCTGGATGCCGATAAAGAGGGGTTCCTGAGAAATGAAAGGAGTCTGGTTCAGACCATTGGACGGGCGGCCAGAAATGAATATGGAAAGGTGGTCATGTATGCTGATAAAACCACGGATAGCATGCAGCTAGCCATCGATGAAACCAACCGGCGAAGGGTGCGGCAGAAGGCTTACAATGAAGCGCATGGCATTACTCCCAAAACAGTCATTAAATCTCATGACAGGATCATGGGACAAACCAAGGTCGCTGACAGCAAAAGAAACGCAAAAATTTATGTGGAAAACAATCCTGAGGAGGTAGATGTAGCAGCAGATCCCATCATCCAATACCTGAGCAAGGATAAGCTGGAAAAGCTTTCCAGGCAAACCCAGAAAAGAATGGAGGCAGCGGCAAAAGAATTGAATTTCATGGAAGCCGCACGGCTAAGGGACGAATGGATGGGAATTAAGAAAAGATTGGAAACCTTGAACGGAGGCTCATCATGAGGAGAATACTGGTACCCTTTATTTGCTTATCAATATCGCTCGCAGGATTTACAAAAGTCCATGCCCAGCAGGCAGCAGGCAGTTTCTTGATCAGTGGGGGGCTGGATTTGATCAGGTCTGATATTCAGGGGATCTTCCAAAAAGCGCAGCTTGGAGCTGAAATCAACTACTTTCACCTGCATCACCTGTCTTTTTCAGCAGGCTACGAATACAACACGCAATGGGCCAACCAAATCACAGGAGGCCTGAGGTTTTACCCCCTGGAGTCGGCTTTTATCCGGACCAGGGCACTGATAGGTAACAACGCTGACCTGGGACTGGGAGCAGGCTATACCTATAATTTCACCTACAGGATGCGGCTGGAAGGTATGGCAGATTATTACCTGCAAAACCGGGCCTTTGGGGCAAGGATAACACTGGCGGTTTTAATAAAATGAAAGGCAATGACAATTCAGGAAATTGGGAGGATAGCCAGGAAGGGAGAAGGACTGCATGTGGAGTTCAAAAAAAAAGCAGCTCATCCTGAGAAAATCGTTAAGGAAATAGTGGCCATGGCCAATACGGAGGGAGGGCACCTACTCATCGGAGTAGATGATGACGGCACGGTAAGCGGGCAACGATATATTGAAGAGGAGGTGTACGCCATGGATAAAGCCATTCAGGAATTGATCTTACCGGTCATTCACCTAAAAAAACATGTGGTACACCTCAACCCTAAAAAAGGGGTTGCGGTCTATGAAATTCAGAAGAGTACATCAGGTCCTCATTTCATTTGGGATGACAAAAGAAAAAAGGCCTATATAAGGGTAGCCGATAAAAGCATTCAGGCGAGCAGGGAGATGTGGGAAATTATGAAGCGCAAACAAAGGCAGGAAAATATCATCTTTAAATACGGTAAAAAAGAAGAACTCCTAATGAAAGAGCTTGCTGTCAGATCTCACATTACCCTGAAAGAATACATGGTCATGGCTAAAATCCCGGTTTACATTGCCTCCAGAACATTGGTTAAATTGGTTTTGGCCAATGTCATCGATGTGATTCCGCAGGAATCGGAAGACCGGTTCATACCTAAGCAGTAGCCAGCTTATCCACCACTTCTTTGATCAGATCCGATTCAAATCCCCTGAACAATAAAAACCGGGACACCTTGGCTTTCTTTTTATACAGATCAGATTCCCGCGTCAATTTCCATTTCCTTTTTGCCAGAAAATGCAAGGTTTCTTCATAATCCACCTCATCCAGGGCATCAAGGGCTTCCATGATCATGTCATTTGGGATTTGCCGCATTTTCAGCTCCTGCCGTATCCGTACCTTTCCCCATTTCTTTAGGCCAAATCTCCCCCGGACAAAACTATCTACAAATCTTTTTTCATTGAGAAAATCCTGCTCCACCAGGCGGGATATCAGCTTATCCACTTCTTCCGGTTTGAGTCCCCAATCTTCCAGTTTTACCCGCACCTCAAAAAGACTACGTTCCTGATAGGCACAAAAATTAGAGATTTTTTTTAATGCAGTGGAATAACTCAGCTTCTTTTTTGAACCTGGAACCGAATTTTCTTTTTCTGGAACTGACATTTTACGTAATTTTAACCTTTGATAGTTGAACGGGATAATCCTGACCAAATATATAAATCTTAACTAATATATCATGCGAAAAAAAATTGTTGCCGGAAACTGGAAAATGAATGGTGTTCAGGAAGAGGGGCAAAAGCTAACTTCTGAAATTGTAAACATGATCAGAGATGAGTCCTCAATGGATGTAACCGTTGTTTTGAATCCGCCATATGTTCACCTACATGGGGTAAATAAATTGATTGCAGGGGTTAAAAATATACATTTAGGAGGTCAGAATTGTTCTGATAAGGCCTCAGGGGCTTATACAGGTGAGATTTCAGCGGAAATGCTGGCATCATTCGGAGCGGAATATGTCATCATCGGACATAGTGAAAGGCGCGAGTATTTTAAGGAAACGAACGAATTGCTGACAGCAAAAACCAAACAGGCACTGGCCAATGAACTGACACCCATTTTCTGTTGTGGTGAACCTTTGGAAATTAGGGAGGCCAATACCCACGAGGCGTATGTAAAAAACCAGCTAACAGAAAGCTTATTTGGCTTCTCTGAAGATGAAATCAGAAATATTGTCATTGCCTATGAACCCATTTGGGCCATAGGAACCGGCAAAACAGCTTCAGCTGAGCAGGCGCAGGAAATGCATGCTGCCATTAGACAGCACCTGGCAAGCCAATATGGCAGTACTGTGGCAGATGAAATTTCTATCTTGTATGGAGGTAGCTGCAAACCAGACAATGCCAAAGAGATCTTCTCCAAACCCGACGTAGATGGAGGATTGATCGGCGGAGCATCACTGAAATCAAGAGATTTTGTAGCTATCGTCAAATCCTTCTAAACCAGGGACTACATTAAACCTTATCTTTGCCCGGGCAGCTTATGGCCCGGGCATTTTCCGTTATAAACCAATCAAAACGCTACCGAAATGGAATACCTGGAATTCAAAATCACCTGCAAGGAAGCCTATAGGGACATCCTTATTGCCGAAATGGCCAGTATAGGCTTTGATTCATTTTTGGAAACAACTGAAGGATTTGATGCCTATATCCTCCCCGGCGACCTTAATAAAAATGACTGGAATGGATTACTTGCACAGTACAAAGACCCGGCAGGCATTCATATCCGGGAAGGGCTCCTACCAAAAGTCAACTGGAATGAAGCCTGGGAGAAGCATTACGACCCAATAGCCGTAGGAGACCAGGTATATGTCAGGGCTACTTTTCACCCATCAAAAGCGGGATCATTTGCCCATGAAATCATTATCAATCCCAAAATGTCCTTTGGAACAGGCCACCATGCTACTACCTACCTGATGCTAACCTGGCAACTATCGCTGGACCACGAAAATAAAATGGTAATGGACGCCGGTTCAGGCACAGGCATCCTGGCGATTATGGCCAAAAAGCTTGGGGCAAAAATGGTTACTGCATTTGACATTGACGATTGGAGTGTTGCCAATGGGAATGAAAATTTTGAAATCAATGGATTTCAGGAAATGACCATGCAAAAAGGAGATGTACGGACGGTAAATAAGGAAAGTGATTATGACCTGATCCTGGCCAACATCAATAAAAATGTATTAATAGACGAGATGTCCGTTTATGCGGAATCTTTGAAAAACGGAGGCAATCTGGTATTAAGCGGCTTTTATGAAAAGGACATGGCTGACATCAGGAGCGTGGCTGAGAAATGCGGCCTGGTTTACCAAAACCAAAAAAACAACAATCAATGGGCTGCATTACTTTTCAGTAAAACCCATTGATTATCTTTAACAGTGGCTTACCGAACTTTGGTATAGTAAATCTTTAACTTGATATTGTTCTTATCGACCACAAACTCCCTGAGTGACCGTTTGAAAGCATCCGAATTGACCGGAGCCTGTTCTGTACTTGGGGTATTGGGATAAAGGAATAAATCCGTTTTTACCAGACCAGACCGGTACAAGGCATTGACATATGAAGTGATCTGATTGGCATAAACCCTGTCTTCAGTATTGAAAGCCAAACCTGTTTGGTTATTAGTAGTAGGGACGATATTTCCTTCCTGATCTCTTCCGGTGTGTCCCCCGCTTTCAGCCTGTACGGCTACTTCAGCACCATCAAAACGGCGGTAGATTTTATTGTCTGCTGTGGCAAAATACATTAAAAGGGAATTGTATGGAGTTTTAAATTCAGGGTAGGTTTCTACTGGTCCTACCTCAAGCATGATCTGGTTAAAGGTGATGTTTTCCAGGGTATCCAGAAAGTCATGAAGAGGGTTCATGTCTAGTTTTACCATTAAACCCAAACCTGCTTTACCTCCAAGCAACTCCCCTGGTACTTCATAGGCTTCTCCTCTTTCTTCTACGCTGGCAATACCTGATCCCTGCCTATCATTGATCACTCCTGTAAAATGCCGGGACTGGATGGTATTGATCGGATAACCTGTGGAAACAGTATCTCCATCGTAATGATAATAAAGGGTCATTCCGGTACCACTTCCGACAGCCAACGAAACC
>Ga0008836_100178_pt1 | contig 59653 bp, 51 predicted proteins | sample HotLakConsUCCR28_FD_62214 | JGI IMG/M metagenome (GOLD analysis project Ga0008836, IMG submission 62214) | Hypersaline microbial mat communities from Hot Lake, Washington, USA - Hot Lake Consortium UCC-R28 (Hybrid Assembly) ... | reverse complement strand
GCCCCCCTCCGCCCCCCAATTCTGGGGGGGACATAACGGCAAAGTCCCCCGGAATCGGGGGATTTAGGGGGCCATCAAGCCGGAAAAGACAGACCAAAGACTTATGTGTACACCGTAGCCCGTTCTGGGAGAGGGATTTAGGGTGAGGGCACCAATCGGATGCTTTTTTAGTTGGAATACTCTAACCCCGAACAGGGCAAAGTCCAGTTCTGATCCAGGCACCTCAAATTGGTCAAGCCTCCCATTCCCGAGGGGCTTAATTTGCGGTGCTGAATTCCGTGATAGCTAAATTTTTAAGCGCATTCTCAGGGGTAGGGATATCAAGTTGTAGATGTATAGACCTGAATTCTTGGGATTAGATTAAATTTATGCTCAAGAATTCAGCGCAAGGTCTGGTCAAGGTCAGCAAGATTTGATACCCTGTGTCAGCCTAGCTTGGTAAATCTGCATTTCTGTTTAAAAGGCGAGAGTGTTTTAGACCGCTTTGAGGGGCTAGAACTCTTTGATCGGTTTTCTTGAGAAACTCACGAAGCCTGCCACAACGCCTCCGTAAATCTATCGGTGAACGCGGTAATGCCTTAATCGGTTATCCGATCCGTGCAGACCCAATGGGCTTAGATACAATCTGCCAATAAAGCGCGGGCACTGGTTTGACTGAGGGGACAAACGCAATGCAAAATTTAGTGACTATACGTAACGCCAACCTGATCAAATTTCTCCAAGATGAACTTGAGGTTTCGCAGGCGTCGATCAATATGGCCCTGCGCCATTGTGAGCAAGATCCGGGTCCATTGCCGATGGTGCTTTGGCAATATGGGCTGATTTCGTTGGATCAGTTAGAGCGCATTTATGATTGGATGGAAGCTGCCTAATACAGCCCCGAAGCATTGACCTGACCATTCCAGCGCGATCGCCTCTGACTCCATCTGCGCAATCAGCAGCGAACCTATTCCCCCTCAGCGCTCCTATCCACTGAGTGAGTCAGCAGGCAACCAATTTGCTTCAAGATAACGAGAATTTCGGACACATCAATTTGTGATGCCGCTGCCGCAAGCACAAACGCTTCGTGAGAGAGCGTTATCCCCGGTACTTGGCATCAGCTACGGATACATCTCGGTCGTAGTTGAGAAATCGGGTGCTTCAGCTCCCCTGACATTTTTCTCTTTAACAAGTGTAGAGAGCGGCGCGATCGCCCGTCGAGGAGATTTTTCTGGACAGCCGCACAGAAATGAACCACTCGCAAGACCGTGGTTTTTGTCAATCCTCACCCCAAACAAAGCCCTTGGTGAGCAAGGGAAAAGCTCCACAAACCTGGCGAAGCTCCCCTTACCCAAGCACCTTACAGATTGGCGCGAGCATCGCGAACTGCGGCGTAAAAGAAGATGCCCACCAAGGGCACAGCAACCCCCAGGAGCAAGTAAGTGGGACCAAAGCCCCAGTCCGGCTCGCCAGTTCCTAGCTCAAACATCGCAGCCACTGATGAAATCGCAGCTAGAGAAGAACACAACAAAAGCAAACCACTCTTAGGCGTCCACACAGTTCGATACTCTCCTTGAATTGATTACTTTTATGTAACGCAGTCAGGGCAACTGTGCAAGGGTTAGATCGCGATCGCTTTCACATCCTTTGAGGAAAACCCGTGCTTTTTCAGCTCTTCCGTTAGTGCCAGTTGATTAGCAACGCGATCCACAAACATGACGCCAGTCAGGTGATCCATCTCGTGGAGAATACAGCGAGCCAACAGGTCAGCAACCTGTAATTTTTGAGGACGACCATTTTCGTCTTTAAAGCTGACTTCAATCGCGGTGGGACGTATCACATCCAAATAAACCCCAGGGATGCTCAGGCACCCTTCTTTGTCGGTGCAGACCTCTTGGCTCGCCCGCATAACTTTGGGGTTGATCAAAACCAGCGGCGGAGTGGCCGCGTTTTCAGGATCGGTATCTACCACAATAAGCTGCTTGTTAACCGCGACCTGGGGCGCTGCCAACCCAATGCCGTCCGAGCTGTACATGGTCTTGAGCATGTCATATGCCAGATCACGAATGCTGTTGTCGACCTTGGCAACCCGCTTAGCCGGTTGTCGCAACACCTTATCCCCTAAGGTGTGAATATCCAGGGGCGGATGCTTGAGCTTTTTCTTTTCGACCTGAATTGTGGCAGCCATAAAATGCGATGTCGATAACGTCAGTTTTGAAAATCGAAGAATCAGTTGCTGAGTGGTCGGGAGCGCCAGGGTGATATTTTGGTGGCTCCGTCAGCGACTGTCTATGGGCAATTGGCCTCGCCGCTTGCGCGAACAAGGGCGATCGCGGTCAACCCGGCAACAGCCACAACGGGTTTTGCCCCGTTCATGTATCAGCTTAATCCATCCTAGCAAGGGATTCGAATGCTGTTGTCGGGGCTGTGTTCGGCATTTTCACCCCCGCGAAGGTCGGCGTTTCCGAGGTGGAGACCACCGCCGGTTGACAGGCCGCCAAAGTGTCTCGCAAAGTCACCACTTGGCCGATGACTGCGATCGCCGGAGCGGCAAAGCCAGTCGCTTGCATCTCGTCTTCAATCGTCGCCAGGGTAGCTACGAGTTCCGACTGCTCGGGACGGGTGCCCCAGCGCACCAGCGCGATGGGGGTATCGGCTGCCAGCCCCGCCCCCGCCAGGGATTTCACAATGTTGGGAAGATTGTGGACGCCCATGTAAATGACGATGGTTTCGGAACCGCGCGCGATCGCCTGCCAGTCCACCTCCGGGCGATATTTACCCACGGCTTCATGGCCAGTGACAAAGGTAACGCTAGAACTCAGCTCGCGATGCGTCAGAGGAATTCCGGCATAAGCTGGTACGGCGACCCCAGCGGTAATCCCAGGCACCACTTCCACGGGAATGCCAGCAGCCACCAGATCGCTCATCTCTTCGCCGCCACGTCCAAATACGAACGGATCGCCGCCTTTGAGTCGTACCACGGTTGCGTGGGTTTGGGCGAGTTCGATCAGCAGTTGGGTAATTTCCGCTTGCGAGAGAGAATGGTAGCCCCGCCGTTTCCCCGCAGGCAGTAGCTGGGCCTTAGGATTAATCATCGACAAAATGGGGGGACTGACTAAGGCGTCATACACGACCACATCAGCAGCCTCCAGCAGCGCTTTTCCTTTGAGGGTGAATAGCCCCGGATCGCCAGGCCCAGCCCCCACCAGGTAAACCTTGCCAGGCAAGCGATCGCGCTGATTTTGCGGACGCACATCCGTCATGTCAAAACTCCCTTTGCCGTGCATGAGCAGTTGCCAAAGCAACCGGTAAAACCCAGAAACTTAAGAGAATCTTAAGCGGTGATGCTATTTTCCGCTACTGGCTGAGCCGAGGCACACCACGCCATCGTCGGTAAAGGATGGGGAGCGGCCAAGGCTAGCTCCGCCACCACCTTGCTGAGGTCGCTATTTGTGCCCAACGGTGACAACAGCCGTAGCGATAGCTTGGGCAGATGCTCTGCGATTTGCTCAGTGTAATGGGTGATGGCGTCGGTAATGCCGCCGGGAAACAGAAAGAAAGGGGCGATCGCAATATGCTGATATCCCTGTTGCATCAGGCTGTATACCTGAGTTTCTAAATCAGGAGCGACGGACCAAAAGGCGACATCCGTATCCAATGCTTTGCCCCATTGCTGAATTGCTCGATTGCCAGCGGTGCGACGGCTGCCGTGGGCCAACAGCACACAGCGATCGGCTTTCGTTTTGGCGAGACGAGCCGCGACATACTGCTTAAACTGCCCCTGGCCGCCCAAGTACGACAAACAGTTCACCTGTAGATGAGAGGGCAACTGTGGCCGAGCCGCCGCGATTTCAGCGGGCAGATCTTCTGTCACATGCACCCCAGCTAGCAAAAACAGGGGCACAATCACCAATTGCTCAATATCTTGGGATGCAATTTTATGGGCAAACTGCACAAGCTGCTCCGCCAGCGATCGCTCAGTGGCTTCGAGGGTGGCGGTGCCCACAATAGGCAAATCAGAAGAATCCCCCTGAGCTGCCCCCCGCGATCGGAAGGGCAGAAGCTCGTTGCCCCCAAGGGGAACGTCTATGGCTGAATGCAGCCGGGCATCGTTCGATTCATCAAAATTGGACGGTTGCACCCAGGAGACAGACTGCTCGTTACTCCAGCCCAATCGTCCCAGGTGCTGGCGCACGCCATGGGCAAGCCGGGACAAGCCGGCTTGATGACGCGGATCAGAACTACCGTGGGAGACCAGTAGATAAGCAGTGCGCATAGTTATCACCCTTAATTCACAACAAGATGGCTGCATCAATGGACACGAGTAGGGCAGGACATCCCGCTGTCAGAGAACGGGTTGCGCCATTGCCACAACCAAAAGTCTCCAGTCAGCGTCGTCTAGACAATCTGCGCCCAGACAACAACGGGGCTGAGAAGATGAATTCTCTGCCCCTGCTGTTTCATTCACATTATAGAAGGTGCATTTTTGTGGTTGTAACAAAAGCCGCATTTTTTCCAGGCTTTCGCGATGGTTTAATGACATCCCGAGTGCGCCAGTTGGGCAAAGTCGGGGTTGCATTGGGACCAAGGGGGTAAGTGAAGGGATTCGGACACCCCGTGGTCCCAATTGTTGTGCTAGAAACACTCTCTGCCCTGGCTTCGAATGATATCGAATTGCCTGTAGTGGGGGGCGATCGCCGCTTGAGACCGGCCCTCGGATTCATCACCCAGCGGAAGATGTAAACTGGTTTTTACGCGGTTATTGTCAATTTCTCGTGATGGCCTGAAATGGCGATTGCTTGGTTGAAAAGCTAAATTGCTTGGTTGAAAAGCTAAGGAGATGAGCTTAATTATTTGTCGGATGTGTTAGCCCCAGCGTCACGCATCAAATCCCTGTGGCATGGTGCGTGACGGCTTCGCCCAACAGCACCCTACGATATCGTTTATTTATGTCCACCTACTTAAATAGCTTACGGGTGAATTAAGGCTTCGTGAAAAATGCTACCTGCGGTAAGTATTGCATTCATTTTGAAATACCATCAGTGGTATCTTGCCCGCTGTGTCGCGAGTAATTGGGTGGCTAACTATCGCAGTCACGCTGCCTTTTAAGCCGGTTGCTGGATGCATTGATCCATTATCCATCTTGTTGACCCAATGGTCTCGGTAGAGCATCATTCGCGAGTCCCTTAGCTCACCGTCACAGTACGAACTTATTTATGCAACTGGAACAAGTGCTTCGGCAGTGGTGGACGAGGCGGCGACAAAAACAGGCACTGATCTTTGCGAGCGCCGGGTTCATTGGAACGGTGGCGATCGCGGCCTTACAACTTCTGGCGGTCAACTCTCCGCTAGCGAATCTTGGCTGGCCGGGGTGGTTAACCCTCGCGGTAACCGCAATGGCTTTTTTGCTCAATGCAGTGACTGCCCTACCCGCTGAAATCGTCTTTTTGGGTGCGCTTGGCGGGCTTTATGTGAGTGGGGTACTCTCCACCGCTGAAGCACTCCAGGGATTCAGCAACGACGGCATGGTGACCGTTGGGGTTTTGTATTTCGTCGTCACGGGGCTACAGCAGACCGGGGCGCTGGGATGGATTTCGCATCAGGTATTAGGCCTGCCGAAGCGGCGATCAACTACGTTTGTTCGGCTGACCATGCCCGTCATGCTGCTCAGCGCCTTTCTCAACAACACCCCGGTGGTCGCCATGTTCATTCCCGTAGTGAATGACTGGTGCCGGAAGTTGCGCGTCAGCCCCTCCAAGCTGATGATTCCCCTCAGTTATGCGTCGATTTTTGGTGGCCTCTGCACACTGATTGGCACCAGCACCAATCTAGTCGTCAGTGGCTTATTAGTGGAAGCGACGGATAATCCAGGGCTCAAATTGTTTGACATTACCCCCGTGGGGCTACCCTGTGCGATCGCGGGCCTGATCTTTCTCTATATCGGGCAGCCCTGGCTGTTGCCCAACCGCAAACCCGTCATGGGCGACTCTGACGATATGCGGCAATACACCGTTGAAATGGTGGTGGCTCCTCGCAGTCCCCTGGCGGGCAAAACGGTTGAACAAGCCGGACTGCGCCATTTGCCAGGTCTCTATCTGGCCGAAATTGTTCGAGGCGAACAAATTATTCCTGCCGTCGGTCCTCGTGAAACGTTGCGGGAAAACGATCAACTGATCTTTGTCGGCATCGTCGACTCGATTGTCGATTTACAGCGGCTACGCGGCTTGGCCCCCGCAACCGACCAGGTCTTCAAGCTCGATACGCCCCGCACCGAGCGGCGGTTAATCGAAGCGGTGGTTTCCAATACCTGCTCGCTAGTGGGCAAAACTATTCGCGAGGGCCAGTTTCGCTCTCGCTACAACGCGGTGGTGCTGGCGGTGGCCCGCAATGGTGAACGTCTGCAGGGCAAAATTGGTGACATTCGCCTGCGACCGGGCGATACCCTCCTGTTAGAAACGCATCCTCAATTTTTAGAACGGCAGCGGGTTTCGAGCGACTTTTATCTGGTGAGCGATCTTCCCGATTCTGAGCCTGTACGCCACGAAAAAGCACCCATCGCCATCCTGATACTGATATTCATGGTGGTGCTAGCGGGCTTTGGCTGGCTCAGCATGTTAAAGGCAGCGGTGCTAGCTGCTATGCTGATGCTCGTAACGGGCTGTTGTGCGCCCACCCGAGCCCTTCAAAGCATCGAATGGTCTGTGCTGTTGGTGATTGGAGCCGCACTGGGCATCAGTCAAGCGATGCAGGTCACAGGAGCGGCAGCCGCGATCGCCACCACTTTTCTAGGCATTGTAGGCAGCAATCCGTTCTTAGCGTTGGCGGTCGTTTATGGAGTCACCACGCTGCTCACCGAAATGATTACTAACAATGCCGCCGCTGCCCTCATGTTTCCCATTGCGATCTCTGTCTCTCAGGGGCTGGGGGTTAGCTATATGCCGTTTGTCATTGCCATTATGATTGGGGCCTCTGCTAGCTTTTCGACCCCTATTGGCTACCAGACCAACTTGATGGTTTATGGTCCTGGTGGTTACAAGTTTACCGACTTTATGCGCATTGGTATCCCGCTAAACCTGCTATTTTGGGGGATGACCATCTGCTTGGCTCCGCTCATCTATCCGTTTTAGTCAGTCGGAGATGCACACTCTCGGCGAGCTTCCAATCCCTTAGGAATGCGGATCAAATAACCTCCAAATTGTTAGGGCAAACATCTTGCCTGCCTTGGGACAGCCGAGACGGCTATCCCAACTTATTCAATTCTCATTCCTTAGAGACTCGAAATTTCTGAATATGCCAGCTCTGAGAATAAACAAAACTCGCCATCTGAGTTTGGGACCATCCGTCAAATTCAGATGGCGGGTTTATTTTTTGACTCAGGTGCGCGATCGCTCAGCCTCAGCAACGATAACGAACGGAGGGAATTGAGGCGGAACGTCTCGGTCACTCAATCAACTACTGGGAACCAAGCGAACCGCCCCAGAATCTAAGGCTTCCATCAAAAGTTCTAAGACCTCAACGTCACCTTCTGGTAGATAACCCAGCCGAGTCAACTCGGTATTAATAGCTTGCTCTAAATCAGGGGTCAGTTGATGAATCGAAAGAACCTTACTGACTAATAGACGGATACGACTTTGAGGATTCATTGTTATGCAGACAACGAAGAACTTACCCAACCAATTAAATTCATAATCAATGAAGTGCAACCTTTACTCAGTGATCTTGCTTGTGAAGCAACGTGATCAACATCTGCCCAATGTGTGATTTTGATCACTACCGGATATTGTGCTTATGAATACTTTACGTGGAAATACTTAACTGAAACTTTATATAAGGAAGAGGCGTTATCAAGATTGTGAAAAATCAGTCTTATTGCCGTAGGCATAACCTGTTGACTAGCTTAACTTCGGAGCATCGGCTTACACGTTCTTTCATCCGCACCCGCAAACGACCTGGAGTTTACTAGTGATGCAAAGTATTCAATCCGCTTTAACCATCGTCCAACCTAGCGGTGCTCTCAACGCTGCTAACGCTCACAACCTACAGGCTCAGTTGTCTGAACATATCGCCGCAGAAAACTCCGCAGGGCTAATGGTTGACATGAGCTGCGTCGAGTCATTAGATAGTGCTGGTTTAGTGTCACTGATTTCTGCCTTGCGGATGGCTCGCAACTTAAGCAAGCGCTTTTGCCTTTGCTCGGTCCCCCCTTCTATTCGCATCGTTTTCGAGTTGACTCAACTTGATCAAGTTTTTGAGTTTGCTGATGAGTTATCAGCCAAAGCAGCTTAATCAACAGTTTGTCATTTTTGAGACTGTTGGGGCGATCGCTTAAAGCCATATGTGTTTTTCGATATCAACAGTTTGTACGCCCTTGCCCTGATTCACCTCAAGGCAATTAAATAACCAGGACGAATAGCTGATAAACCAGAGACTGACAAGCTGCAACAAGCCTGTCAGTCATTTTTTTGGTATGGCCTAGGAAAACGCTGCCTACGAATCTGCGCTCTGGCGTCATGTCCGCACTATGACAGTCTGACCAAAAGCCTGACTCCCTTTACCCGGCTATTTTGATCGCGGGGAGATGCAGCGGCCCGATGGGAACTGGCGTCTCATGGGCACTCCATCGAGCCTGGAAACGTTTCCTCAACCGCCCAAGTTCCTAAACTACTCCCTCGGTAAAATTTGCAGCACGCCAAAGGCTTGCGTTGATAAGTAGGTCTGAGCAGCCGCTTGAATATCTACTGGGGTAAGCCGCTGGACTTTGGCCGGATAAGTCAAAGCCGGGTCTAGATGTCCTGTCAGCGTCTGGTAGTAACCGTATAATCCTGCCAGGTCGCTTGGACTTTCGCTGCCAAACACGTAGCGGTTAGCGACTTGGGTCTGTACGCGTTGCAACTCGGCTATCTCCACTGGCGTTTCTTGCAGACGGGCTAAATGTTCAGCGATCGCCGCTTCCGCAGCTTCCAGGTTTGCCGCCGGTAGACGGGCCGCAATGCTAAAGACCCCTTGCTGCCAAAAAGACATATTGCTGGCTGAAATGCCCGTTACTAATTGCTGCTGCTCGCGTAGATCTTGCACCAACCGCGACAGGCGACCTCTTGCCAAAATAGAGGCTAATACGTCGAGGGCGTCAGTCTTTTCTACATCGACCAAGCCGGGAACCCGCCAAGTCAGGACCAACCGGGCCTGCTGTAGCGCCGAGTCGGTGTAGGTGTGTCTTTCAACGTGCGCAAATGGCGGTTCGGGAGCCGAACGATAAACATTAGTCTCGACATAGCGTCCAGAATTGCTTGGCTGTCGATGAGCCAAAGCTTGCTCAAAGCTATCGGCGACGGTTGCAATCAAGCTTTCAACCGGGAGATTGCCAACCGCAACGGCGGTGATACGTTCGGGCTGATACCAATAATGGTGAAAGTCCTTCATTTGGTCAGCGGTTAGCGTTTTGATGACGGCTGTAGGACCTAGCACCGGTCGGCGGTAAGGCAACCGCTCAAAGGCCATCTCCATTGAGCGGGAAAACGTGCGGCGGCGAGAATTATCGTTTGCCCGCAGGATTTCTTCCAAAATCACCGGTCGTTCCCGCTCAAATTCAACGGCTGACAGTTGTGGATTCATCACGAGCTCGATTTGCAGGGGTGCTAAGGCTGCAAAGTCGTGAGGGGCGCTCGTCATAAAAAATTGCGTATAGTCTTGGCTGGTCGCAGCGTTAACGATGCCGCCACGCGCTTCAATACGGCGCTCAAATTCACCCGTGGGCAGTTGCGCTGTCCCCTTGAAAATCATATGTTCTAGGAAATGAGCCATGCCGTTGATGGCGTTAGACTCGATCGCTGATCCCACCCGAAACCAAAGGTTTAAGTTGACCGCATCGACGGGCATCTGCTGCGCAATGATGGTCAAACCGTTATCTAATCGCCGAATCGTGGGTACTGCTAAGGCAAACTGTTGAGTGTTGTCGGCGATCGCTGAGGTCATAAAATAGATACTCCAAGGGTTCTCCAACCTTCAATTATCTTAACGGCTAGGCCATAAAAACTTCTGGGATTCCCAAGCTCTCAAAAGAAAATCCGCTTTCTTGAGGATGAAGGTAAGGAAAAGTAACAAAATAGAGTGATTTAAGAAGGCATAGAGGCTGGCAGTGATTATCTACAAAAAATAATTGCATCTGAGTTCGGCAAATTAAGCTATTTTTTGGGCGATTGTGCGCTATTTTCCAGCTTTCTGAATTAAACTTAAGCAGCAAAGAAGACGAGCTTGGATATTGGCGGTTCTCGCCTGTGCTCTGTGCTCAGTTGCACCATCATTCAGTCACGCACTTCAGGAATAATCCTATGGGTACCTGGATTAAGGAAACGAGTAAAGCGATCTACCTCATGGAAGGGGGGTACTGGATTTCGCGGCTGTCGAAATATCCCTCGAAAACTAATCCTGATGAGCAAGTGCTCAATATCCAGGCCATTCGCTCTTGGTTCATGCGAGAAGATTACCCCAGAGCGATGACGGTTTCTTGGAAAGCGACGGAAGAGCCTAATCCTAAGCCAGCGCCGCCAGCACCACCCCCGCCCCCCCCCAATTCTGGAACTGGCAAGATCAGCAACGACGGGTTGCTCATTATTAAGCACTTTGAGGGGCGAGAGCTGCGGGCGTATCAAGACTCCGTTGGGGTCTGGACCATTGGTTATGGTCACACTTCAGCCGCGGGACCACCTCAGGTTTTTGCCGGCCAGACGATTACTGAGCAGCAAGCAGAAGAGATCCTCAAAACGGATTTGGCATTATTTGAAAAAGGCGTTCGTGATCTCGTTAAGGTGGCGATCAACGGCGACCAATTTGCGGCGTTGGTGTCCTTTAGCTTTAACGTGGGCTTAGGGGCGCTAGCCGATTCAACGCTATTGCGCAAGTTGAATTCTGGCGATTATCAAGGTGCGGCTAATGAATTTCCTCGCTGGGTCAAGGCCGGGGGGCAAACTCTGCCAGGCTTGGTGCGACGGCGGGATGCTGAACGAGCCCTTTTTCTCAGCGAAGACTATACTCGCTTTATTCACTAGACTTGCCTTGGGCAGTCAGAATGTCGCCGTCAAAGCGTTGAAAGTTTTGACTTAAATGCACTTAAAATCCGCAACGGGGAACGGCAGATTCGATGCGTTGACTCTCAAGCAACGGAACCTGGTTCAGTAAAGGGGGCTGACATAGAAGCTAGCGCTCGATGGGTCACCGCTTTGAGAAATTTGAATTGGTGACGTTTTTTGTTCAGGGAGCAAGAGGCCGTCATGGTAGTTAGCGAGCAGCTCTTTCGCACGACTGATTGCTCTGATCTGCACCCGTTGGAGCGATCGCGTTCCCTATGCTTTTGATCAATGGGGTCTCGCGTCAGCAGAGAATTGCGATTAGTCAAACATCGCTCCCGCGATTTTAATAGTGGGATCGGGAATTAGCCGCTGTAAGATTGATGAGTTCGACACGGTGAAACGATTGTTTTATGTCTGACCGCAAAGCGACTTCTGAAATTGGCTCTCGCAATGAATTGATTGCCGCTTATGAAGCAGGGCAGCGGGCACTCTCTGGACTGTCAATGCAGGGTATTGACCTGAGTGGTGTGGACCTGAAGGGGGCGGACTTGAGCTACGCCGAGTTGGGTGACGCCAATCTCAGTCAGGCCAATCTGCGGGGCTGTGACCTCAGCTATGCTTCCTTACGAGGGGCCAACTTAAACCACTCGGATCTGCGAGGGGCGATGTTAATTGGCACTGATCTCCGACAGGCAGAGATCACCGGTGCGAATTTTCATGATGCGGACTATGACCCCGCAGAAACGCATTTTCCGACGGGGTTTGACCCATCTACCGCAGACATGAAAAGCGATCGCGCTTCTACTTAACGTTGGAGCTGATGGCCGCAGTTGGCGCAGAAGCGATCGCTCGGTTGCACTGGGGTACCGCATTGGCTACAGAATTTAGCCTTACCAGTGCTGCTGGCGCTGCTGGCGGCATTGCCCATCTGCATTTCCATATTGCCCATCCGCATCTGCATAGGGTTGGCATTCATCTCCATATTCCCCATTTTCATGGGCGGCATCGACTGCATGGGTTCCATTGGCTGCATGGGTTGCATGGGTTGCATGGGTTGCATAGGCGGCATCGAGTTGCCAGGCATGGAGACGTCCGAACTCATCTGCATTTGTTGGGCGTTGCCGAGTGATGGGCTCTGAGACATCATGCCCAGTTGATTGCCCTGCAATTGCAAGTGGTGAGTGCCCTGAGCCGTGGTGAGCTTGATCACGACCCCTTGTTGGGTACGAAATAGCTCAGGCGGAGCCGTCCAAGGGCCGGTGGTAAATTGACTACCTGACTGCTGTTGCTGTCCGGCACTCCCCGCGGCGAGGGTGATGGCGGTTTGTTCGCCAACGTTTTCTAAGTAAATTCTTTGTCCAGAGCCGAGTTCACAGGTGTAAGCCATATTGGTGTCTTGAGATATCGTGTGCAGGCGAGTTGCGCCTAATCTCATTTTGAGGGCAGGCGCATGTCTAACTCTCAAGACTTTATGAATCTGTTAGGTCTTTGGGCACATCCTGACAATTGCAATAGAGTTGTCGTCCGCCACGGTCGGACTTGGACAAAATAGCGAGGGCGATCGCCGCTACCACCGCCGAATTATGCTTGAGTTTCCTGGCTGGCTGGCGACATCTGGGCTAACAAGGTTTTCATCAGGAAGGGCAAAATGGTCTCGTTCTGGCTGTGTTCGGCCCCTTCGATAAAGACCACCAGTTGAAACGGCGAGTATCCGGCTAGCTCGATGTAGGCAGCATCGTGTCGAACCTTGCTGGTGAGTCCGGCTTTTGACCACAGGGCGGCATTGAGAGGCAGGCCAGCCCCGAGGAAACCCGTCACTTGATTTTCCGGATCGGCGGCCAGCACTCGGGGATCGAGAGCACGTCGCATTAAGTTCATCATGGATTGCGATCGCGGCCCACTGACAGCGACGCCCCCCATAATGCTATGGAGTAGCCGTGAGGTGGCCTCGGTCGTCAACCGATTGCGATTTTCATACACCTCACCGAGAAACACCCGCTCACGACCATAGGGGCCATCACACCAGGTTTTTTGGTTGGCGTTGATGGTCTCTAACTCCGGCCACTGCAGCGATTGCAAATAGCGGTTAATGATGTTGCGCTGGGTTTTCCAGGTTTCAAAGGGACCGGCAGGCAGCTCCGGACCGCTGGTGGTGCCCGTCAACACATCGACCACAAACCCAGTCGCATCATTGCTAGAGTCCACAATCATGTCTCGCATGGCCCGTTCTAGCTCGGGCGTCGCGGGGACCATCTCCCGTTCTAACCATTCATGGGCGGCGACGAGATAAAACAGCTTGACGATGCTGGCGGGATACACTAGTTCGACCCCTCGATAACTGGCCCCACGCGGTCGTTGCTGCCAAAAGTCAGCGACGCTAATCGCCCCCCCCGTATTAATGGGAAATGGCGGATCGTACACCAGCCAGGTCGCGGCAATTTGATTGCGGGCTAACCCTGAAAAGGTTTCCCAAGCCGCCTGCAATCCACTTTCCAACCGCGTTTGCAAATCTGGATCTGATTCAAAAAAGGTTGCCGCCACGATCGCTCCCGTTGGTAAATCCTGATCAACCTTACCGAGTTTCGGGGGCCGGTGACCGCCTCATGGGTTTTGATTTTGGAAATCGAAAAAAGTGATGCAGAAGTCAGCAGGTAATCGGCGGAAGCGCTAACTTCACCACAGATGGCGATGGCTGATGAGGATGGCGGCATTGGTCAACGAATATACGCTTCACCAACCAGACTGCTTCAAGTTTTTCGATAAGATGCAAAGGCGGTCAGCGGACGATGACATTTTTTATGGTTCCTGGAGAACAGGTTTCAGATAAACAACCTCTGCATGTTGCGATTTCTCAGCAGCTGAAAGAAAAGATTGAGGCTGGGGTTTACGAGCCCGGAGAGCGATTACCGAGCGAGTTTGACCTGGGAGAAATTTTTGGTGTTAGCCGGACCACTATTCGTAAGGCGATCGCCAATCTGACTCAGCAGGGGCTGGTCACGACGCAGCAGGGCAAGGGCATTTTTGTCACGGAAACGCACAAAATCAGCTTTTCCATGTCCAATCCGTTAATGCATTTTGATGCGGCTCTCAAACGGCAAGGATATTTGGGACGGGTGCAATCTTTGCGGTTTCAGTTGACGAAGCCGCCGCTAGAGGTGATGCGAAAACTACAGCTCCCCCCCAGTCAAACCCAAGTCTACTGGCAAGAGAAAATTTACTATGCCGACGATACGCCGATCGCGTTAGATGTGACCTACTATCCTGAGGCGGTGGCGGGTCCTTTAGCCGAAAACTTGCAGCAAGGATTCACCTACAGCACCTTGGTTACTGGTGGGGTTGAATTGAAGGCCGCCAAAGTAAGCCTGGAGAGCGTGCCCGCGACTTATGAACTCAGCGAATACTTGGCGGTGCCTTTGGGAATGCCGTTGCTCGTGTTTAACTATGTGGCCTATGGGGGCGATCGCCACCCGACAGTCTGTGGCAAGACGCTATCTCGCTCTGACTGGACCTGCTACACCGCAGAAATCGAAGTCGATTAACGCTGAAAAATCCCAAGTTGGAGGGGGTTGAAGGTTGAACAACTGTCGATGGCTTCAGTCCTCTGCTCAACTGTAAACCCCAGGCCCAGAAATGGCCTCACCGGCTCACGACCAACTTGCTAACGAGACAATTGCTTGACTCGCCACCCGGTGTAGGTCAACAGGCCCGTTGCTCCGGCGGCGCAGACAAAGCCGCTGGGAATGCCGGCAAAGGCGACCGCCAAACTACCCGCCCACAGGGTCAGGGCATAGATAAATAGCACGGCCCAGCGATGAGATAAACCCGCTTTGAGCAGGCGATGGTGCAGATGGCGCTTGTCGGCGACGAAGGGTGAGCTGCCAGAACGAATGCGGTCCACAATCACGGCGGACATATCGAGGATCGGCACCGCGAGAATTAAATACGGCAGCAGCACGGCGACGGTAGTCACGCTTTTGATCAAGCCGATCACGCCGACTCCCGCCAGGGTAAAACCGATAAAATATGACCCGCCATCACCCATGAAGATTTTGGCGGGATTGAAGTTGTAGCGTAAAAAGCTGAGGCAACCGCCCGCTAGAGCCGCAGCAATTAGCGCGGCGGCGGGTTGGGCCATAAACAAGCTCACCACCAGCATGATCAGTGCTGCAATGCCGCACACCCCCGCCGCCAGTCCATCTAGACCGTCGATCCAGTTAATGGCGTTGGTCATGCCAACGAGCCAAACGATGGTGATGGGCAAGCTAAACCACACGGGCAGCGACACCAGGCCGACAAAGGGAATGCTCAAAAAGTCGATGCTGACGCCGACGTGCCAAGCGATCGCGGCGATCGCTGCCTGCATCAATAGCCGACTGGAGGCTGAGAGGCCGAACAAATCATCCAACAGACCAATCAGGAAAAAAGCAAAGCCCCCCAGGGTGACCCCCCAAATGGCATATTCATCCGGTGGGCTCAAATGTGTGCCGGAGGCGTCAATAAATCCACCCGTCCACCAGACAAACAGGAGAGAAATTAAAGTTCCTAGAAAGATGGAAACGCCGCCGAGGCGCACCATAGGCTGAGTGTGCACTTTGCGTCCACCGGGCACGTCAACCCGACCACATTTCAACCCGATGCGCCGCACCATGGGGGTTGATATCAGAACGATCGCCCCGGAAATGACAAAGGCCAGTAGGTGGTAGAGCTGAAAAGGCATAAGATTCGCTTCAACCGAAGGTTGGCAATCAGCATATAAGCAGTAGATTCGCGACCAATACTAAGGCCTTTGGCGAAAGCTGAGCTTTAATAGGAGCGGATAGTTGATTCTCTTAACAATTCATTAGAATCTTGCCACTAACTTGCAGCAATTCCAAATTCGAAACGAGTTTACTCCGTTTCAGCCGATCGAGCCCGTTTAATAAACTGGATTTGAGCCAAGAATCAGGGGTTTCAGCCCCTAGAAACTTTGAATTTGGAATTGCTGACTAACTTGCCACTAATATAAAGCTCCATGAAGGATATGACAGATTACAACCATTGTCTACGGTCATGCCCTTCATAGAGCTTACGAAATATCGCCATCTTGGCAGATGGCCTCAGGGGTTATGCCAATACGGGCTGGGGCTGGGTCAAATGCGGATACAGCGGAAAGCGATCGCATAATGCGGCAACGCGCCGACGGCAGTTTTCGCGCACCACCTCATCATCCGGATGCGTCAGACAATCGGCGATGATGTCGGCGATCTCGGTGAACTCCTCCGTGCCCATGCCGCGCGTGGTCAGGGCTGGCGACCCTAAGCGCAAACCGCTGGTGACAAAGGGCGATTCGGGGTCAAAGGGCACGGTGTTTTTGTTAGCGGTGATGTTGACCTCGCTCACCAACTTGTCAGCCTGCTTGCCGGTCAAGCCGACGGAGCGTAAATCTACCAAAATCAGGTGATTGTCCGTGCCGCCCGACACCAGTTTTAGGCCCCGTGCTTGCAGGCGATCGCCCATCGCTTGGGCGTTGGCAATGACCTGTTGAGAATATTCCTTAAATTCGGGCTTGAGCGCCTCCCCAAACGCGACGGCTTTGGCCGCGATCACGTGCTCCAACGGCCCCCCTTGGGAACCGGGGAAGACAGCCTTGTCAAACTTCTTGCCGAGATCGGGGTCGCGGGTCAAGATCAGGCCCCCGCGAGGCCCCCGTAAGGTTTTGTGGGTAGTAGTCGTGACGACATCACAGTGGGGCACCGGATTGGGATGGACACCCGCTGCCACCAGCCCCGCGATGTGGGCAATATCCGCCAGCAGATACGCGCCGACTTCATCCGCGATCGCCCGGAATTTCTCAAAGGGAATCGTGCGCGGGTAGGCCGAATAGCCGCAGATGATCAGCTTGGGCTGATGCGCCAACGCCAATGAGCGAATCTGGTCAAAGTCCAGCGTTTCCGTCTCTTTATCGACGCCGTACTGCACCACGTTGAACCACTTACCCGAGACGTTAACCGGGGAACCGTGGGTCAGATGACCACCGTGGGACAAGTCCATGCCCATAATGGTGTCGCCCGGTTGCAGCAACGCCAAAAAGACCGCAAAGTTAGCCTGCGCCCCCGAATGGGGCTGCACGTTGGCGTGAGCGGCCCCAAACAGCTCTTTGATGCGCGCGATCGCGAGACTTTCGACCTGGTCGATAAATTCACAGCCACCGTAGTAACGCTTGCCCGGCAGCCCTTCAGCGTACTTGTTAGTTAAGACTGACCCTTGAGCCGCCATCACCGCCGGAGACGCGAAGTTTTCGCTGGCGATCAACTCCAAGTGATCGCGCTGGCGCTGCAGTTCACGATCCACCATGCTCGCGACCAGCGGATCACTACTCTGAAGGATGTCCAAAATTGATTGCGTCACAGCTTTCAACCCCAAATAACCGATTCGATACGTTGCGTTTGCTCACTTGTCGCGTAGTCGCCCAGACAGCCCGGATACTGGAGACGGCATTGGCCTCATCAGCACCGCGCCAGTGCCGAGGGCATAGAAACAGCGGTTGACCGCCCTCGAACAGACTCTGGATTCATCATTCTAGGGGTTTTGTTCCGAAGAAACTACCCTTTGTCAGGGTTACACAGGAATGCCGCAAAGGGCGATCGCGCGGCTTTTCGGGAGTAGTCTCTGGCGGCTTGACGGCACCTTTTTAGAAGGTAAAGGGCGCATACCAGCGATGGAAAAAGGTTGATTGAAGGCGATGCCGAGGAGATTCTCAGATATTTGCTGAGTTTGTTACGAAATGAAACATATAATGTTAAAGCAGACGTAAAGCAAGCAATTTTATTTGTAAGGGGAATAAGCATTCATGCGAGTTGCGATCGCGGGTGGCGGGTTAGCTGGACTCGCCTGTGCAAAATATTTAGTCGACGCCGGTCACACCCCCATCGTGCTGGAGAGCCGGGATGTGCTCGGCGGGTTAGTGGCTGCTTGGAAAGATGACGACGGCGACTGGTACGAAACCGGGTTGCACGTCTTTTTTGGTGCTTATCCCAATATGCTGCAACTCTTTGAGGAGTTGGGCATCTCTGACCGGCTGCAGTGGAAAGAGCACACCCTGATCTTCAATCAGCCCGAAAAGCCGGGGGTGCTGTCGCGTTTTGATGTGCCAGACATTCCCGCGCCGCTCAACGTCATCATGTCGATCTTGCGCAACAACGACATGCTGACCTGGGAGCAAAAAGTGCGCTTTGCGATCGGCCTGTTGCCCGCGATCGTGCGCGGCCAAAAATACGTCGAAAAGATGGACCAATACAGCCTGCTGGAATGGCTGCGGCGGCAAGGCGTAGACGATCGCGTCAATTCCGATATTTTTATCGCAGCCTCTAAAGCGCTGACCTTCATCAACCCGGAAGATGTGTCGGCCACGGTGCCATTGACGGCGCTGAACCGCTTTTTGCAAGAGCGCTACGGCTCCAAAGTGGCATTTCTTGATGGGGCTCCCCCCGAGCGCCTCTGTCAGCCGATGGTGGACTACGTGACGGAGCAGGGCGGCGAAGTGCTGCTGAAAAAGCCGCTGAAGCAGATTTTGCTCAACTCTGACAGCACCGTGCAGGGCTATCTGGTGCGGGGATTAGATGGGGCCGAGGACGAGGTGATCACCGCCGATGCCTATGTGTGCGCAACTTCGGTGGACGTGATTAAGGCGCTCATGCCTGACCCCTGGAAGCGCATCAGTGTCTTCGAAAAAATGCAGCAGCTTGAGGGCGTCCCGGTGATCAACATTCACCTGTGGTTTGACCGCAAGATGACCGATGTGGATCAGTTGCTCTTTTCGCGATCGGCGTTGCTAAGCGTCTATGCCGACATGAGCAATACTTGCCGCGAGTATGCGAATTCTGACAAGTCCATGCTGGAGTTGGTGTTGGCCCCAGCGAAGGATTGGATCGACCAGTCAGAGGAAGAAATTCTGGCGGCGACGATGGCGGAATTGGAAAGGCTTTATCCTCAACAGCTCACGGGCGACAACCCGGCCAAACTGCTGAAGTCCAAAATCGTCAAAACGCCCCGGTCGGTCTATACGGCGGCACCGGGCACCCAATCTTGTCGGCCTGACCAAACTACGCCGATCGCCAACTTCTTTTTGGCCGGTAGCTACACCATGCAGCGCTATCTCGGCAGCATGGAAGGGGCGGTGCTTTCTGGTAAGCTAGCGGCGCAGGCAGTGACTCGACAGCTATCGGAAGGGGTCCCTGAGAATGAGCGCGATCGCCAGCCTGCCTCCGTGGCTTAGGCAAATCCGACGATTACCAGTAAAATCGGGCGGGATTTCCCGTATTCTGTGAAAGGAAGTCAGTCCGTCATCAGCGGATTTTAAGCGCTGTAGTCTGAAAAGTTTCGAGTTTCCAGCTAACAAGATTAATGCTGCAATTGTCTCACTCGCTGCGGTCTAAGGAAGAATTGGTGCCTAAGGAGGATGCCTACGAGGTTTGCCGCCAGATTACAGCGGAATATTCTAAGACGTTTTATCTCGGCACCCTCCTGATGACTCCGGCTAAGCGGCGGGCAATTTGGGCCATCTATGTCTGGTGTCGCCGCACCGATGAGCTAGTGGACGGTCCGCAAGCGGCTCTGACCACCGAAGAAACCCTCGATCGCTGGGAAAAGCAGCTCCACTCGATTTTTCAAGGGCATCCCGTCGAAGATACCGACGTGGCGCTAGTGGATACCCTCAAGCAGTTTCCCCTGGATATCCAACCCTTCAAAGACATGATCGAAGGGCAACGGATGGACCTGGATAAAGCTCGGTATCACACCTTTGCAGAACTTGAGCTGTATTGCTACCGGGTAGCGGGGACGGTGGGGCTGATGTCAACTACGGTGATGGGGGTGGATACGGAACAAGCCACAGCCCCGTGGCGGCGCTGTAGCCCATTGCCCAATCCCACCGAAGAAGCTGTCGCCTTGGGAATTGCCAATCAGTTAACCAACATTTTGCGCGATGTCGGTGAAGATGCCCGCCGGGGTCGCATTTACTTACCCTTGGAAGACCTGGCGTTGTTCAACTACACCGAAGAAGATTTGATGAATGGCGTCATCGACGATCGCTGGCGGGCGCTGATGCAGTTTGAAATTCAGCGGGCGCGGAAGTTTTATCAGCAAGCAGAAAGGGGCATCAGCCTACTCAGCCCCGATGCCCGCTGGCCGGTGTGGGCGGCTCAGGTGCTTTACAGCAAGATTTTGGACGTGATTGAGCACAACAGCTATGACGTGTTTAACAAACGCGCCTTTGTGCCGACCCTGCAAAAGCTGACCTGCTTGCCGGGCACCCTGGTGCGATCGCGAATTCTGTAACCTTCCTCGGTCAGAACGCACAGGCAGGGCGCACAGGCAGGGCGCACAGGCAGGGCCAATGGCTGTGCGCCCCTACGGACAGACTTCACCTTTGTGATATGAAACCTTATCAGCAGGTGCCTATCCAAGAATGTGGCGAACCGCTGGTGCCGCTAGCGGATTTTTTAGTCGTGACGCCCCACCCCTATGTGGCGTTGGGAGCGCCCTATGGAGCGCGATCACCCTACTGGCTGCGGCAGTCCGTGGCGGCAGCTCTGCTGGAGGCTCAGCAATCTCTACAAGCCCAACGACCCGGCTGGCAGATCCAGATTTTTGATGCCTACCGGCCTCTGGTGGTGCAGCGCTTTATGGTGGAGCATACCGCCCAGGAACTCGCCCAGCACCAGGGACTCGACCTGGCCCAAGCTACCGAAGCTGAGAAACAAGCGCTGATGGACACCGTGCATCAGTTTTGGGCCTACCCCAGTCCCAACCCGCAAACGCCACCGCCCCACAGTACCGGCGCTGCCGTCGACCTGACCCTGGTGGATGCGACCGGCCAGCCCGTAAATATGGGATCGCCCATTGACGAGGTGTCGGAGCGATCGCATCCCGACTTTTTTCAACATCAAACCGATGAGTGGAGTCAGCAAGTGCAGCGCGATCGGGGTCTGCTCCGCGACATCATGCTCGCCGCCGGATTTCAACAACACCCCAACGAGTGGTGGCATTTTTCCCAGGGCGATCAGTTATGGGCTTGGTTGCTGGCGCGATCGACCCAACAACCTCACACTGCGCGATACGGTAGCCTTGAGCCGCCCCCTTGAGGTTACTCACAAATTAGGATGTACTGGCGACTGTGACAACGAAGGCATTAACGGACGGGTGGGTAAGTTGGCCTGCAACCGGAGGCAGTTACCCCGACCATGCACTTTCACCTGATACTCCACCTTATCCATTAGCCGATTCAAAATCATCCAACCATATCCCCCTTCCTGGTGCATATCGGGCGACGGCGGCAAATAGGTGCTGAGGTCAAAGCCTTGCCCCTGATCCCAGACTTCAATGTGGATGAGATCAGCCTGCAAATCTAGCCGGAGCACCACTGGCGTCTCGGGCTGCTCTTGATGAGCGTGGCGCACCACATTGGAATAAGCTTCTACAATCACCAGTCGGAGCCGATTTTCCCACTTGGGCCAGTCGGGCCAATCCTCCAGTTCGATGCGGAGTGCGCCTAACAACCACGCTTCAATTACGGGTAAGTATTTCAAATCGCTGGGGAGCTGGAGTTCGGTCTGCATCATTCCATCACCTCCAGCAAGAGTGCCGTCTGGTCATCTTCCTGCTCCGGACTCCCGGCTTGAATGAGGCGCAACAACTCATCTAAATCTAGGGGGTGCGGTTGTTTTTGTAATAAGGTCCACAATCCTTTCTGTTGCAGCATGGCGGCCGCCCCACCCGCCGTTCCATCCGCCACGGTGGCCTCGGTTAAGCCATCGCTCGTCATCAGCAACGTATGCCTCGGGGGCAAATCCAGCTCTCCCGCCGCCGCCTTCCATTCGGGTAAAATCCCCAGCGGCACCCCCCGCGTTTTTAGATATAGCGGCTCCGCAGCGGGATCGGCCATCAAGGCTGGCGACCAAACCAAAGGGTAGATATGCCCAGCATTGGCATACCGGAGTTTGTGGGTGCTGGGGTCGTAGCTTAAAAGTACCAGGGTAATAAAACAATTGCTGCTGACTAGGTCATCCCAGAGACTGCGGTTTAGGTTTTGCATGACCTTGTCGGGAGAGGGCGATCGATCCTGAGAGAGTTCTCGCCGCAGGACCGAAATCGCACTCGCCATGAAGAGCGCTGCGGGAACGCCCTTGCCCGACACATCGCCCACCGCCAGCCAAATATGCCCCTGAGGATGGGAAAAAATCTCGTAAAAATCGCCGCCCACTTCCCGCGCTGGTAAGCAACGCGCTTGAATCCGCACACTGTCAATAGCGGGGACACTTTGGCGCAACAAATTGGTCTGAATTTGCCGCGCCACCTCGAGTTCTGCCCGCATCTGCTGAGTCTGCTTTTGGATGCGCTGATAGAGCTTAGCCTGGGAAATCGCCAGAGCAATTTGCTCGGCGACGCTGCTAAGCAGTTGAGCGGTAGCCTCGGCCCAAGTTTCATGATCGGCAGAGTGGTACAGCGTCACGATCGCTAACGTTGTCTGTTGGTACCCCAGCGGCACTGTCAATGCCGTTAGCGGTAAATCTAGATTGACGGTGTCAGTTTTAAGTTCGCCTGATCGCAACACTGCCTCACTCGCGCTTAAGCTGTGACTCTCTAAACAGGCATCAGACGTGGCATCGGGCTGTGGTCGATTGAATTTGAGCGCCTTGCCTAACTCGATATGGTGGTCGTTCGCTTCCACGGCATAGAGGACGGCATGGCTGGCATCAAAAGTTTTCCCCAGAGTGGTCACGATCGTCTGGAGCATGTTGTGGTAGTCCAGCGATTCGCGGATGACACTCATCACCTCGTTAAAGAACGATTCGCGCGCTAATGCCTGGGTCAGCACCTGAGTCCGCTGCTTGACCACCCGAAACGTCTCAGCGGCTTGGGTGACGACCGACTTCAACTCCTGGGGATTCCACGGCTTGGTGATGTATTTGAACACCTTGCCGGAGTTGATCGCCTCCACCAAATCTTCGACGTCGGTGTACCCCGTGAGCACGATGCGGATCGTGTCCGGAAACTGCTCAACTGTACGGCTCAAAAATTCGGTGCCGTTCATGCGGGGCATGCGCTGGTCAGAAATAATGACCGCCATTTCCCCCACGGTTTCCAAAACTTCGAGGGCCTTAAACCCGTCTTCGGCTTTGTAGACTTCAAAATCGCGCCGAAAGGTGCGGTACAACAAGTCCAGGTTATCGGGCTCGTCGTCCACCACCATGAGTTTGAGCATGTCGTGGTCTTCCCAGGTCATCGAGAAAGTCCTAGTCAAGGGCTATGGCAGCTATGGGGCAAAGGCAAATGAAGCAGTATGGTCTACCAATGGGGGCAACGGTAGAGGGCGAACAAGTCAAGCGGATGCCAGCGAAGGGGTCATGTTGTGTCTTAATCCGATTGTGATGGGACGAGGATGCCGCGAGGGCAGGACGCGGTTGGTTGGCGATGACTGAGGGCGATCGCCTGCTCCCCAAAAGGACTCCCTAAATTTAGTTTTCCCACTTCTAGAGTAATTCCATCGTTTTTGGGGGGGTGGGACAGCGATAGGGACGGTGCCCAGTCTCTCTGATAGACCTCAATAGCCATAGTTGAACCGAAGCCATGGTTGAACCGACAGGAAACAGTTCCTATACCTCCCCAGCCAACTTTTCAGCGACCCGGAGTTTGGCCGATCGCGATCGCGGATTCATCTGAATTTCGCTCTCCGTTGCTATCAGCGGCTTTTTCGTCACGATTTTAAGGCGATCGTCCTGACGAAAAGCGTATTTGACGATGCGATCTTCCAAACTGTGAAAGCTGATGAGCACCAATCTGCCACCCGGCCCCAGCCAATCGGGAGCATAGGCAAGAAACGTCTTCAGCACCTCTAGTTCAGCATTCACGGCAATGCGGAGCGCTTGGAAAGTGCGGGTCGCGGGATGAATGCGGCCGTAGCGATATTTTTTGGGCACGCAATCAGCGATCGCCGCTGCTAGCTCTGTCGTCGTCTGAAAGGGGCGCTGCTCAACCATCTTGCGGGCAATGCGGCGCGAGAGCCGTTCCTCGCCATACTCGTAAATCAAATTTGCCAGCGCTGTCTCGTCCCAATGATTGACGATGTCGGCGGCGCTCAGCTCCTGGTGCTGATTCATCCGCATATCTAGCGGGGCCATCTGGCGAAAGCTGAAGCCCCGTTCTGGCCTATCCAGTTGGGCCGAACTCACGCCAATGTCCGCCAAAATGCCGTCGAACCGCAAATTTCCCGGATTAAACTCAGCAAAATTAGTGTGGTGAAAGGTGACGCGATCGCCAAATTCGGCTAACCGGGTTTGCGCGGCCTGGAGAGCGATCGTGTCCTGATCCAGCGCTACCAGCCGACAGTGCTCATCCCGTGTCAAAATCAGGGCACTATGCCCCCCGCCCCCCACGGTCGCATCCAAAAACCGCCGCTCCCCGCTGGCTTCACCGACCTGTAGCCCCGCCAACACCGCCTCCGGCAGCACCGGCACATGCTGAAAACCCCTCACTGCCTCACTCATACCCCTTCCCCTTCAAGCTCACACCCACTCCACTTACCCATCTACCCTCACACCCCCACACCCATCCACCCTCACACCCTCATACCCTGCCACCCTCATACCCATCCCCTCACCCACCCTATAGGCAACCACAATCGCACCCCCAAACTTCTGGTATAGAAATGCGTAGAAATTCTGGGGTCAGACCTCCTATATTAATGAAAGGCAACATTTTCCCGATATCGAACTCTTGGGCGATTGACTGGCAGTGTTGCAACGGTGCCCTTCGGGGCGATCGCATTCATCGTTGATACCCTCTCAGGCGGATTCATGACACGCATTGAAACCAAAACCGAACCCATGGTGATTAACATGGGGCCGCACCATCCCTCTATGCACGGGGTATTGCGCCTCATCATGACGCTGGATGGCGAAGACGTCGTCGACTGCGAGCCGGTGATTGGCTACCTGCATCGCGGGATGGAAAAAATCGCCGAGAGCCGCACCAATATTCAGTTTGTGCCCTATGTCAGCCGGTGGGACTATGCGGCTGGCATGTTCAACGAGGCGATTACCGTCAACGCGCCGGAAAAACTGGCCGATATCGACGTGCCCAGACGCGCCAGCTATATCCGCGTCATCATGCTGGAGCTAAACCGCATTGCCAATCACCTGCTGTGGTTGGGGCCATTTTTGGCAGACGTGGGCGCTCAGACGCCCTTTTTCTACATTTTCCGCGAGCGGGAACTGATCTACGACCTGTGGGAAGCGGCCACGGGGCAGCGCATGGTCAACAACAATTATTTTCGCATCGGGGGCGTGGCGGCAGATTTACCCTACGGCTGGATTGATAAGTGTCTGGACTTTTGCGACTACTTTATTCCCAAAGTCGACGAGTACGAAAAGCTGATCACCAACAACCCCATCTTCCGCCGCCGCATTGAGGGCATTGGCGTGATTTCGCGGGAAGATGCGATCGCTTGGGGGCTCTCTGGTCCCATGCTGCGGGGCTCCGGCGTCAAGTGGGATCTGCGTAAGGTCGATCACTACGAATGCTACGACGAGTTGGATTGGGAAGTGCAGTACGCCACTGAAGGCGACTGCATGGCCCGGTATGTAGTGCGCATGGCGGAGATGCGCGAGTCAGTCAAGATCGTCCGTCAGGCTTGCCAGCAGCTTCCGGGTGGTCCTTACGAAAACCTGGAAGCCAAGCGCATGTCGGAGGGGCCGAAGTCGGAGTGGAATGACTTTGACTATCAGTTTGCGGGCAAAAAAATTCCACCGACCTTCAAAATTCCCGCTGGTGAACACTATGTCCGGTTGGAAAGCGGCAAGGGGGAACTGGGGGTTTTCATCCAAGGCGATGACAACGTCTTTCCCTGGCGCTTTAAGATTCGGGCGGCAGATTTTAACAATCTGCAAATTCTGCCCCACCTGCTGCGCGGCATGAAGGTGGCCGATATTATGGCGATTCTCGGCAGCATCGACATTATTATGGGGTCCGTCGATCGCTAATTGGGTTGATCAACCTGGGACTTGCAGGGACGTGAGCGATCGCGTCCCTTTTGCTTGAGCTTTCTAGACTATGAACACCGATATTAGCCAACAGCCCCTGACTGGGTTGTGTGAAATTGTGCCTGGATCAGCAGTTGAGCGCAGAAGCTCAACTGCTGATCCAGGAACTTGACCAGTATTTGGCGATGCAGTATTGGGATTATGAACCCGACCTCTATGGTGTGAATGCGGCTGAACTCGCAGATCCGCGCAGTGGATTTTGGCTGGCCTATTGGGAGGCTCAGGCGGTCGGTTGTGTCGCCGTTCGTCCCTTATCGGAGACGACTGCCGAACTGAAGCGCCTGTACGTGCAACCGGCCTTTCGTCAGCGGGGCCTTGGGCAGCAGTTGTTGCAGACTGCCGAGGCGGCGGCGATCGCTTGGGGCTACACGCACCTCTGCCTGGAAACTGGTGAAGCCCAACCCGAATCGATGCGGCTCTACAGTCGGGCAGGCTTTCGAGCGGTGCCTTGCTTTGGCAAATATATCGATCCCGAAAGTCGTTGTTACGAGAAGCCCCTATGCCTTTGAGTGATTACTGTGCGGCGGTAGTGGGCTCATCCTGAGGAGATAAGAACAGGGTTCAAGCTACGGGGTTTAAGGTTCGTAAACATGTGAGGGGCAGGAAACTGCTGGCCTCAAGGACTAGAGGATTGTTTTTGCCGAAGACTGCGTTGGTGAGGCGGATACCGAAAAAAGTCACGAAGATCCGCCTTTTGCCGCTTATGTTGGAAGTCCGATTGGGTTTTCAATAAAGCCGCAACTTCGACCTTCAGGTAGGAGCAATTCATTGAGTTTTCGAATTTTGAGCATTGATGGGGGCGGCATTCGCGGCATTGTGGCAGCCCGAATGTTAGAGGCGATCGCCCGGCAGCTGGATCGTCCGCTGCACGACTACTTTGACTTAATTACCGGCACCTCTACCGGAGCCCTGATCGCCGCTGGGCTCATGGTTGGGAAATCTCCCACGGAACTGATCAGTCTTTACCAGCATCGGGGTCGCCTGATTTTTCCCTATCACAGTTGGCTGAGTCCCCAGCGCTTGCCGCTGCTGCTGAAATATGGGCTGTCGGCCCCCAAATTTAGCGATCGCGGGCTGATTGAAACGGTGCGATCGGTGGGGTTGGATATGCCCCTGGCCGAGGTGGGTAACGATTCGGCGGCAGCGGCCAAGTTAATGATCGTGAGCTACGACACGGTTGGGCGATCACCAGTCATTTTTAAGAGTTGGCGGCACGAGGAATGGTACGCCACAGTTCCCTTGTGGCAAGCCTGCGTGTGTTCGGCGGTCGCCCCCACCTATTTTCCGGCGCAAAAGTTACAGATTTCGACCCCCCAGCAGGTTTTGACATTTTCCATGATTGATGGCGGGGTCGGGGCGAATAATCCGGTGGCCTGTGCCGTGGCGGAGGCGGTGCGGTTGTTGCGATCGACGGCGACGGGCACGCTGCCGCCCCAGCCCTCGATGGATCGCATTGTGAACGAGATCAGCGTCTTATCCGTCGGCACTGGAGCCCTGAGCCAACCACTGCCCTGGCGGGAGATCAAGGGTTGGGGACTGCTGCAGTGGGCACCCCACATTGTGGATGTGATCATGGAGGCTCCTGCGGATATCCACCGCTATATTGCCGAACAGATTGTGACCCAGGCCGGCATGGAACAGCCCCAATCCTATCTGCGATTGCAGCCCGAACTCGACCAAAAATTTGGAGCCATTGATAATGCTCAACCAGCCTATCTCCAGCAATTGCTACACGAAACCGATCAGTATCTGGCGACCCAAACCGCTAACATTCAAGCTTTCTTGGCGGCTTGATCCCATCGATACTGCGGCGGAACTGTGGCAGATGTGTTCGCATTTCCCCAGGGGCTGTCATTATTTAGCCCTGAAATGCTTGCTGTCAAAGCATTTCAGCCCCTAGATACTGATCCCGCAAGGCTTCTAGAATCAATTGATGACGCGCCCAAAAACGCCGGTACCGCAACCCAGTTTTTGCTCTGGGCAAGACTCGCTATCATCAGCCAACCCCCGAAGAAACCGGGTTGCTAGCCATCCTGAAGTAATGTGCTCGTGCCCCCCGCCGATCGCGGTAGCTGGAGAAACGTCAGCACCTCATCGCACCAGTCGATCCAGTCTTGCTCATAGCGGATGCCGCGCCGCAGAGTGAGATAGCGATACTGCTCCTGCACGGGAGGATTGGGCAAACTTTGATACTGGGCCTCCATGGCTTGATAAGCAGTCAGTTGCGCCTGGTGCACCTGTCGCCGTCGCTCTAACTCTTGGATCAGGATGTCGTTGGGCAGGTGCGCCCCGCCCAACACCTTGACCAGCAAATCTTCCCGAATCGGCGTCGGTTCCGTGTGCTCTTGATACCAGCGACGGAGTTCCTGTTTGCCCGCAGCGGTGATGGCGTAAATCTTTTTGTCTGGTTTGCCAGCCTGAGGCACCAGCTCAAAGGCCACCCAGCCCTTTTCTTCCATCTTGCCAAGTTCGCGATAAATCTGTTGCTGACTGGCTTTCCAGTAGCAGCTCACCGTCTCCTCAAACTGCTTGCTGAGGTCGTAGCCGCTCGCCGGGTGTTCGCAGAGGACGGTCAGAATGGTGTGCACTAGGGCCATAGCCAGAGAATGAAACCTCGGTTGACATAGTCAATAAGTTGAGTATAAGCTCAAGGGCAAATACACAACAAGTTGGATACAAACTTGTTGATCATCAACTCGTCAGGTAATCCCTATGGTGTCTCAACCGGGAACGCTTCCCACCAGCACGCCCACGACGGATCCAGCTAAGCCAGCCGCGGCCACTCCTCAGCGGTCTAGTCGGCGATCGCGTTGGGGGCTAGTGCCCGTGGCGATCGCCCTTGCCCTCGGCGGCGTCTACTTTTACAATGCGGCGGCTCCGGCTGACCCCGCCCCGACGGTCGAGGCGGCGCTGCCGGTCGATGTCATCACGGTGGAGTCCGTTAGCGAGTACGCCACCCCACGGGAATACACGGGGGAACTGGTGGCAGGACGCAGCAGCGTTCTGGGGTTCGAACGCCCCGGCACGGTGGTCAGCGTGTGGGTGGATGCGGGCGATCGCGTGGTGACGGGACAACCCCTCGCTCGCCTCGACACCCGCACCCTGGAAGCCCAGCGCCAGCAGCTCACGGCGCAACGGGCCGCCGCCCAGGCCCAGCTCCGAGAACTGCAAGCTGGTCCCCGGCGCGAAGACATTGCCGCCGCCCAGGCCACCGTCGCCGAAATTGAGCAGCAGTTGGCATTGGCAAAGTTGCAGCGCGATCGCCGCGCTGACCTCTACACCCAGGGAGCCATTTCGCGCGAAGAATTTGACCGGGAAGCCTATAACACCAGTGCCCTGGAAAACCGCCTGGCCCAGGCCCAAAGACAGCTTAGCGAACTGCAAACCGGCACCCGAATCGAACAGCTCGACGCCCAGGCCGCCCAGGTCAGCCAGATCGAGGCCAGCATTCGCCAGCTGGACGTGGATCTGGACAAAAGCGTGTTGCGCGCCCCGTTTGACGGCACCGTGAGCGATCGCGCCGTGGACGAAGGGGTCGTCGTCGCCAGCGGTCAGTCGGTGCTGAGCCTGGTGGCAGCGGGACCGCTGGAAGCCCGAGTCGGGGTGCCCCCCGCCGTCGCCGATACCCTCACCGTGGGCAGCGAATTGACGGTGACGGTGGGCGATCGCTCCGATCCCGCCACGGTCACCGCTCTGCTGCCGGAACTCGACGCCACCAGCCGCACCGTGACCGTGGTGCTGCAAGTGGCCGCGGCGGATCTCACTGTGGGGCAAACGGTGCGGCTGAGCCTCACCGAAACTCAATCCGCTGACGGCATCTGGCTACCCACCACGGCTTTAGTCCCTGGCGATCGCGGGCTGTGGTCGGCGTATGTGTTGAGCAAGCCGGAGTCTGCCACACTCAACGAGTTGCCTCCCAACCTCTACACCGTCAGCCGCCGAGAAGTGGAGGTCGTACACACGGAGGGCGATCGCGCTTTGGTGCGGGGCACTTTGCAGCCGGGGGAACGGGCGATCGCGGCGGGCACCCACCGTATCGTTCCCGACCAGTTAGTGCAGTGGCAGCCTTAACTGTCCTCATTCAGGAACTTGAAAGGTCGGTTGTGTATCTCTAATTCTTAATTCCCAACGGGTCGTTACAGGTTTCCCGTTTGTTTGCCAGTGGAGGCAAGGTTATGCAACGTATGATTTTGGCTGGTTTGTTGACTGGACTCGCGATCGCCAGTGGGCCACCCCCCGGCCATTTAGCCCAATCTCAAATTCCCCCCCAGTCATTGGATGCCCGCTATGACGTGTATTTGGCGAACGATCAAGGCTTGCGCTTCAGTTATCCCGAGGGCTACTTCATTGACAGTGAGCTGTTTTACCGGACACCCGAACCGGATGCCCCGCTGCAATACAGTTGGGACATTTGGAAGGAAGGCGACTATATTCCCTTTGGCGGGCGCTATCAGGAAGAGCCGAACGGTTCAGAAATGCCGCCCCACATCAGCATCGAGATTTTCCGCAATCCTGACAATCAGCCGCTCCAGGATTGGCTGGAACTCGCCACCTCGCCGGGAGCAATCACCACCGTCGCCGGACAGGGGGCGATCGCCTATACCGCGACGGGGCTCTACGAATCTGACGTGGTGCTGCTGAACCACCCCGACGGCGCAGTGGTCAAGCTCCAGGTCGAATACATTGACGCCGCCGACCCCATGCGCCAAGTTTTTCAGACCCTGGTGGACAGCCTGGTGTTTGACCCCGTCAGCGAAACCGGCGAAGTCGTCGAGGTCGATTACCGGCGTCTGCAAACCACCCTCAGGGAAGGCGACTGGCAGGCCGCCAATTTGGAGACGATCGCCATCTTGATGCGGCTCTCTTCCGGCTACGACTATTTTTATCCCTATATCGAAACCGACGACCTCGCAGCCCTGCCCTGCGAAGACCTGCAAATCATGGATGCGCTGTGGAGTCGGTACAGCGAGGGCCGTTATGGATTCTCAGCCCAGCAGGCCATCTGGCGATCGCTGCCCGCCACCGATCCCGCCCGTCGCGCCGAGCAATACGGCGATCAACTGGGTTGGCGACGTACCGCCCCCCCGGCAGAGGACTTCTTGAATAATTACCTCTGGCGGTCGGACACCGAACTGCTCTATATCGCCGCTGCCCCTATTGGGCAGTTGCCCTGGCCCGGCGTACCCTCCTTGACGACGGACCGCATGGTGCAAAACAGCGGTCCCGCCTGTGGCAGTTGCAGCGTCGATGCGATGTATATCCGGGGCGATCGCTTCCCCGATTTCCTCAATGTCTTCATGACCCGCCTCGACGAATGCCTGTGTGCGGACACCGTGCTTGCCCCCGAACCTCTGTAATTTCCAACCAACGCGGCGGCTTCGCTCCATCCAGATGCCGCCAGGACAGGGCGGTTTCATTCTGGAAGGGCAAGGCATTCTCAAAAGTATCGATCGGTTGACATTCTAGCGTGATCCCGAGAATGCCTCGCCCCTACGACGGTTTCCCAGCGCCCCCAACGCTTTCCACCCACGACCCTGCCACCCTCACACCCTGCCACCATGCTCACCCTCTTCTACCGCAACCGCCAACTCCTCCTCCTCACCCTCACCCTGATCGTCGTCTGGGGGCTGTCAGCACTGTTCACCCTGCCCCGGCTGGAAGACCCGGAAATCACCCAGCGCAATGCCCAGGTGGTGACCTTGTTGCCAGGGGCAACGCCGGAGCGGGTGGAGTCCCTGGTGACGGAACCGTTGGAGGACAAGCTGTTTGAGCTGGAGGAAGTGAACGTTCTGGAATCCACCTCGGGGACGGGCATCTCGGTGATTTCAGTGGAGCTGAAGGAATCGATTCGCAATGTGGAGCCGGTGTGGGCCAAGGTGCGGGGCAAGATTGACGATGCGGTACCGGAGTTGCCGCCCGAAGCGTCGGCTCCCGAATATCGCGACGGCAACGTCAGCGCCAGTGCCCTGATCGTCGGGCTGACCTGGAAACTGCCAGGGGAGCCGAACCGCCTGATTTTGGGACGATTAGCAGCAGGGTTGGAGGATGTGCTGCGATCGCTCCCCGGCACTGACAAAGTGGAGCGGTTTGGCAATCCCGACGAAGAAATTCGGGTGGAGATTAGCGCCAGCGAATTGGCGCGGCTGGGGTTGACGGCGCAGTCGCTCTCGCAGCAAATTGCGGCGAGTGATGCCAAGGTGGCAGCGGGGCAGGTGCGGGGCGATCGCAATGAATTTCTGCTGGAGGTCAACAGCGCTCTCGATTCCCTGGCACGGGTGCAGGAAATTCCCATCCAAGTCGGGGCGGATGGCGTCACGGCTCGGCTGGGAGATATCGCGGCGGTGAGTCAGGGCGTCCAGGAACCAGCGGACAGCCTGGCTTATGTAAACGGACAGCCAGCGGTGGTCGTTGCCACCACCGTCGAATCGGATTATCGCGTCGACACCTGGGCCAAAGCGGCCCGGCAGGTGCTCGCCGACTACGATGCCACCCTGTCTGACGCACTGGGCCTGCACATCGTGCTGGATCAGAGTCAGTACGTGCAGCAACGGCTCAACGGTGTGATTGGCAACCTGATTTTTGGCTCCCTGCTGGTGATCGCCGTTTCCCTGCTCATGCTGGGGGCGAAGTCGGCGCTGCTGGTGGGCTTGGCGCTGCCGTTGACGGCCCTGATGGTGTTTGGCTGGATGGAGGTGCTCGGCGTGCCGCTGCACCAGATGTCAATCACGGGCATCATCATCGCGCTGGGACTGCTGATCGATAACGCGATCGTGGTGGTGGATGAGGTGCAGGGACGCCTCCGAGCGGGACTGTCCCCCGCCGATGCCGTCAGCAAAACCGTGAGTCATTTGCTAGTACCGCTGCTAGCGTCAACGCTGACGACGGTACTAGCGTTTGTGCCCATCGCGACGTCCCCTGGTGGCACGGGCGAATTCATTGGCACCATTGGGCTGACGGTGATTTTGGCGCTGCTCAGTTCCCTGGCGCTGTCGCTGACGGTGATTACCGCGCTGGCGGGGCGGCTGCACCACTGGCAACCGCTGAACTGGCAGCGCCACTGGTGGCAGCATGGCTGGTCAAACGTAGCGCTGGCGGCGGGCTATCGCTGGACGCTGCGGCGGGTGTTTCGCCGTCCCTGGTTGGGGATCGGGTTGGCCCTGGTGCTGCCGATGATGGGGTTTGCCGCCTTTGGCACGCTGGAGCAGCAGTTCTTTCCACCGACGAACCGCGACCAGTTTCAGATTGAGGTGCAGTTGCCCAACCAGAGCGCGATCGCCCAAACCCGTGAGGTGGTGCTGGCGGCTCGCGATCGCCTGCAGCAACACCCCAACGTGGAAGAGGTGCACTGGTTTATGGGCGAAAGTGCGCCGGCCTTTTTTTACAACGTGATCCCCAATCAGGAAAACGCGCCCAACTATGCCCAGGGCATTGTGCAGCTCAAAGGGACAGACAACCTGCGGCCAACCATTCAAGCGCTACAAACGGAACTGGATGCGGCGTTTCCTGAGGCCCAAATCCTGGTGAAGCAGTTGGAGCAGGGGCCGCCTTTCGACGCGCCCATTGAACTGCGCATCTACGGCTCCGACATGAACCAACTGCGGGCGATCGGCAATGACCTCCGGGCTCAGCTGGCCCAGTTCGCCACTGTGACCCACACCCAGGCCAGCCTCACCGAAGCCCTGCCCAAGCTGGCCCTGCAAGTCGATGAAACCCAGGCGCGACGGGTGGGACTAGACAATCGGGCGATCGCCCAACAGCTCCAAGCCACCTTAGATGGTTCCGTGGGAGGCTCCATCCTGCAGGACACCGAAACCCTGCCCGTGCGAGTGCGGGTACCCGATGCTGGCCGAGACCACTTGAGTCAAGTCGCCTCCCTGGATTTGGTGACGCCCACGGGCGGCGACACCGTGCCCCTGTCAGCCCTAGCCGATGTCACCCTAGAACCCGATCTGGCGGTGATCGCCCGCCGCGATGGGCAGCGCATCAACACGGTGCAGGCGTTCCTCACTGCTGGAGCCCTGCCCAGTACGGTGCTGAGCCAGTTTCAGCAGCAGTTAGCGGACGCAAACTGGCAACTGCCCCCCGGCTACCGATTGGAATACGGCGGCGAAGCGGATGCGCGGGGGGATGCGATCGCGAACCTGCTGTCTACCGTGGGGGTACTCGCCATTCTCATGACCGCCACGCTGGTGTTGTCGTTCAACTCGTTTGGGCTGGCGGCGCTGATCGGGTCCGTGGCCCTGCTATCGGTCGGACTGGCGGCCCTGGCACTGAAGATGTTCGGCTCTCTGTTTGGCTTCACCGCCATTTTGGGCACCCTGGGCCTGATTGGTCTGGCCATCAACGATTCCATCGTGGTGCTGGCGGCCCTGCGGGAAGATCCGGCGGCGCGACAGGGCGATCGCCACGCCACGGAACACGTTGTGATGCACGCCACCCGCCACGTCATCGCCACCACCGTCACCACCATCACCGGCTTCATTCCCCTCATGCTGGATCAGACGGGATTTTGGCCACCGCTAGCGATCGCGATCGCCGGTGGACTCGGCGGTGCGACGCTGCTAGCCCTCTACTACATCCCCGCCGCCCACATTCTCATTGCCCGCTGGACCAAACAACCCGGTACAGCGCAATCCGTCTCGCCCAACCGTTCGAAACTGCGGCAATCCATTTCCGCCGATCATGGCAACTTAACCTCTTGGGCAGATCTGCCGTGAGACTGGGCGAGGCATTCTCAAAATCACCCGTTGGTCAAGATCGTAGCGTTGCCCCGAGAATACCTCGCCCCTACGATCGACATCCCAATAGTCCGCTACTCTAATCTCCAGACCCTATTCCCCATTCCCTATGCTGCACGGTTTCCTGCCCCCGCACCGCTACTTTGCCTATCTCACCTGGCAGCAGATTGCCGCGATGCCCGATAAAGAAAATGTGGTGATCGCGCAGCCGATGGGGGCGATCGAGCAACATGGGCCGCATTTACCACTGGCGGTGGATGCCGCGATCGCGGCTGCCGTTCTGGGCCAAGCCCTAACCCAACTGCCCGACGCCATTCCCGCCTATGGAATGCCGCCACTGTATTACGGCAAGTCCAACGAGCACTGGCATTTTCCCGGCACGATCACCCTGTCGGCCCAAACCCTGCGCCAGGTGCTGATGGAATCCGCCGAAAGTCTTTATCGAGCGGGATTTCGCAAGCTGTTGTGGCTCAACGCCCACGGCGGTCAGCCCCAGGTGCTCGACATGGCCGCCCGCGACCTGCACCAGCAATATCCCGACCTGATGGTATTTCCCCAGTTTGTGTGGAATGTGCCGAATCCTGCCGCTGAAATGCTCACCGAAAAAGAGCTGGAACTGGGCATTCACGCGGGCGATGCCGAAACCAGTTTGATGATGGCCCTCCTGCCCGATCAGGTGCACAGCGATCGCGCTGTCTGCGAATATCCCCAAGGACTCCCCACCGCCGGTCTGCTCAGCATGGAAGGGGCGCTGCCCTTTGCTTGGGCAACGCGGGACCTGACCCGGAGTGGCGTCCTGGGCGATGCCACCGCAGCGAGCCGGGAAAAGGGCGATCGCCTCTTTGCCGCTCTCGCCCTGGGCTGGGTCGACGTCATCACCGCCGTCTATCAATTTCAACAACCCGCCGCCTGGAAAAATCCCTAATCCCGGCAAAGCACGAGTATGGTTGCAAGATGTTGCCAATTTCAGGGAGGCCGATTGTGCGTTGAGGTCAAAATTTCCTCCTAGTGACTGGTTTCAAGGCGATCGCTAACCGTTAAAGATGGAATCACCTTTCCTGAAGGTTTCCACGAACGCTGCCCCTAAGGCCAGCGTTCGTGGCAGGACTGAATTGCTAGCTGCCATGAATCACTGGATAAATCGCACACACATCAACTTTGATCTATGACTCGCTCAACCCCATACACTCACCCTCAGTCTCCTTCTTTGACCGTTGATGATACCGACCTTACTGCTGCCAAACTCCATAAATCATCAGCCTTAGAGGAAACCCCATCTGACTTTATGCTCTGTTGTTATCAAAACCAAAAGTCTTCAATCCAAGTGATTCGTAGTATGTCTGAGACGGTGCCTCAATGGCACTTAGAGCGAGTGATTTTTCCGGCACAACGGTTGATGTTTTATGCTCCCCCGGAATCGAAAATCCAGATCTATAACGGCAACTTTGCGGAGAATTTACGGTGCGACACCATCCCGTGCGATCGCTTGCAAGCGCACCCGATTTAAGCACCAGCAACCCGGTTATTAAGACCGAGTCAAAACACTACTCACGTAAAATCAAACCCTTGACTTGGGGGACGTGCTCATTAGAGCACCGGTAAGTAGGCAGTTGTAATTAAACGTAAGACGCCGTAGGTTGCGGTTGAGGAACGAAACCCAACGCCCGCACGGGTTACGCTATCGCTAACCCATCCTACAGTTGAATCAGCCCAACTACTTACAGTATGGCTAAAAATCCGGCTTCTTCGTCGCTGCTCTAACGGCATCACGAACCTTTTGGCAAAGAAACCGGGTTTCTGTAACGACGTTCTCGGTCTTTTTTGCCCTGCTCACGAGCAGAAAAGTATAAAGAGGTCTGAATTCTCGGCCAGTTTTCTGACGAGAAAGGGGATTCACCAGCTCAAAAAACTGCTTGAGAATCCAAACCAAGTACTCAAACCTCTGTTTATTCACCCTAACGATCGCCCCCGCCGACAACCTCTTTCGGGAGAGGGGAAAATCCATTAGTCTAATGGCTCAATCGCATTTTCGTAGGCATTTTCTTGCATGCCGCGAGCGCCCGGATCATCGCTCGCGGCGATCTGATTTCGAAGCTCTTCAATGCGGTTAGCGCTAGTGGGATGCGTGCGCAAAAATTCAGGCGTCCCAGCAGCACTTTCCAAAACTTCTAAAAAGTCAACGAATGCCATAGGCGGATAGCCAGCTTGACGTAAAATTTCTAACCCACCTTCATCAGCCGCGTATTCAAAATCTCGCGATCGCGGCAAATTGATGGTTAACTGATAGCCAATCTGCGCTAAATTATTGGTTTCAATATTAGCCGTTTCGGCAATTCCTTGCGCTAGCGCTGCCCGCTTAATCGCTTCAATGCTATGACGTTCATTGATATGAGAAATCTCATGGGCTAACACTGAGGCCAGTTGAGCTTCATTCTCAGCGACTTGCAACAGTCCCGTGGTGACGTAAACATATCCCCCAGGAACCGCAAAAGCATTTACCTCATCACTCGCGACGACCTGAAAATTGAAGGGAATATCGCGGCTATCGCTGGCGCTGATAAGTCGCTGACCGATGCGATTGACATAGGATTGCACCTGATTATTGCCATATAGCTGATATTGCTGACTCAGCATCATATCGTTGATGCGTCTACCCAGGGCGACTTCTTCAGCATCCGAAATGTTGCTGACCTGAATGTAGCGAAACACATTCCCAATGAACTCAAATAGGTTGAAACTTAAGGCGACGCTCTGCCCGGTTGGCACAGTTGCGATCGCCGCCATCGAGTCAGGCTCAAACCCAGCGGCAGACCTGCCCACACTCTGGGCTGCAGCGCCTGTGAGGCCTAACACAGCCAGACTCGCGATTCCAACCGATGTGCCAAGCTGCTGGCACACATGACGACCTGTGTTTTTGGCTGCCACTCTCCAAGCCACAACGCTTCCTCCTACTGACTGCTCTTTCTTGGGACTTCTTTTCTACTGTGACGAAGGCGCGTTAGTCACTCACTCCCACAGTCGAGGGAAAGGGATGAGGTCGAAAGGCAGAATTTGCGCCTATGGGTTGCGCTATTCCTCCCGGATCTGGGCTAGTTTTCCTACCCCATTCCGCTGCATAACCAGCTCTGCAAACCGACCATCACGCACAACAACAGGGTCTCCGTCCACTCCACGATCGCGCCATAGGTGTCGCCCGTTTGTCCTCCGAGTTGCCGTTGCAGCCATGCGCCCGTGGCTAAGGCGATCGTCCCACCGCTAACCATCACCGCCAGGAGCCATAAAATCTGGGCAGGGGCAATCACTGCAGCGATCCCCGCTAACCCGACTAACGCCACCAGGCCCCAGATCCAGTCGGTCGCGGGCTGGGCATGAGCCTTATGCAACGCGCCTTTGCCCTGCTCTCTCAGATAGGGATAGCGGGCGATCGCCACCACTTGCCCCCAGCGCCCCCACCCCGCCGCCAGGGGCAAACTGACCCAGCGCAGGGTCGCCAAATCCAGCAGGCACAGCCCTTTGATCCCCAACAGCACAATGGCGATCATCACGCCAAAGGCCCCGGTGCGGCTGTCCGCCATGACCGCCAAGCGCCGGTCAGGATCCGGCACCGCCAGCCCATCGGCGGTATCCATCGCGCCATCCAGATGCAGGCCGCCCGTGAGCCACAGCCACAAAGCAACCAACAAACCGCAGCGGGTTGCCAGGGGCCAGTGTAGGGCGGCCAATCCGGCATCCATGGCGGCGATCGCTCCGCCGATCCCCAGGCCCACGAGGGGCGCATAGCGGGCAATGCCATCGAAACTCATGGGCCAGTGATGGGGAATCGGCAATTGCGTATAAAAGGTCACGGAGCCCAAGAGTTGTTGACCCCAACGGAGCGGTCGCGAGGTCGGGCGATCGCTGGACGGCGGCTCTGAAAACGACATAATTTGGACCCCCTAAAAACAGCGAAGACAGCAGCGAGAAACGGGTATTTCTGGAATCCAGCTACTAGATATAGCGTATAGCGATCGCTGACACGCCTAGAGAAATTGATGTGAACTTCGGGGTAGGGCAGAAAAATTACCCGCGATCGCTTTTCCCAGGGCGATTTCAATTACTTAATCACGCAGTTTTACGCCCCCCCAACCAAGCTGACACATTTTAATAGCTCGCTGAATGATGTCTCAAAAGCCTTGCTTGACAAGCAGTTCAGAGCTGGGCAAAAAGTTTTCAGGAGGGCGATCGCGACCAAAAATCAGAAAACCGTCCTATTTTGGAGATCCATTCCGGGATGATCGACTATCGTGGATATAGGCTTTGAAAAGAACCGAACTTTCTTGGTGTTTACAAAGCTCAAAGTTTGCATTTGTGATAGTCCCATGACCCACGATTCTGCTGGCTTGCCCAATGTGCCTGCGCCTTGCCTGGTTGACCAAGGCATTGTGGTGAACAAGGCAGATATGCTGAGACTTTTGAATGATCTAGGTCAGGTAGCTTACACAGACGTTCATGAAACCGCTGTGCTCAGTCAGGGCACTGGCTACGTTATGGATGTTTTCGCTGAACCCGGTGTGTCGACGCTGGTCGCCAATCAAAGCCTTTATCTCAACGTTTATAGCTTTGACTACATTCAGTTAGAAAAGTTGCCCGACGACCAAGCCTGTTTCAAGCTCATACAAGAAAACCGCTGTTTGCAGCTGGTGCCTTTGACCTCACCCATCAAAGAGCAGGCTAAGCGCGATCTTGATACGGCTGCCATTGAAGAAATCGTTGCCGAGGCCCTCTCTGCCAGTTGGGATGCTTGCCTGGATGACGACGGATCGCTTGCCTGAAGGCGGGTGAGCGCTTAGGAATTAGGACCAAATAACATCCAAATGGTTAGGGCAGGCATCTTGCCTGCCTTGGGACAGCCGAGACGGCTATCCCCACTGATTCAATTCTCATTCCTTAGCCACCTCAAATGGGGCGCGATGAAGCAGCGTTCCGGCTGAGCTCGGGATTGCTATTTCGAGGGCATCCCTAAGAGGATGTTGTAACAGAATTGCTTTGCAGAAAGGCGACGTCAGCACAGTGAACTCAGCTGATAAGCCCATGCCACCGTCACTGTTTCTGAGTCGTGTCCGTCGCCAAATATCGGCTAGAGAGCGTTTCACCCCCCCTCTCAGCATGACTGCGCCCTTCTACACTAAAACCAAACTAAAACCCCAAAACTAACACTCACTCGAATCCCCTTTTACGAAAGTACCTAGCCACTAGATAATTAGGCCCTAGTGAGCCTGCGCCTTGGAGTATCGACATTGAACAATTTTGAGTATCAGGTAGAGGCTACCTGCCGCCAGACATTAGCGCGAGCGGGGCGATTTCAGACGCCTCACGGCATGGTCGAAACACCGCGATTTATGCCGGTCGGCACCTTGGCGAATGTGAAAACCGTGACCCCTGATCAGCTTCGGCAAACGGGAGCCCAGATGGTGCTGGCCAACACCTATCACCTGCATCTGCAACCGGGAGAAGAGCTGGTGGAAATGGCGGGGGGGGTGCATCAGTTTATGGGTTGGCACGGCCCGATGTTGACGGACTCTGGCGGATTTCAGGTCTTTAGTCTGAGCGACATCCGCACGATTTCCGAGAGCGGGGTGAAGTTTCGATCGCCCCGCGATGGTCGCATCATCGACATGACGCCGGAAGAGTCCATCCGCATCCAAAATGCTCTGGGAGCGGACGTGATCATGGCCTTTGACGAGTGTCCCCCCTATCCCGCTAGCCGCGAAGCGGTGGCAGTCGCAACCGATCGCACCTACCGTTGGCTCAGGCGCTGTATTGACGCCCATCAGCGCTCCGATCAGGCCCTCTTTGGCATCGTGCAGGGCGGCGTTTATCTCGATTTGCGTGCGCAGGCGGCGGCAGCGTTGACGGCCCTAGACCTGCCAGGATATGCCATTGGCGGCGTCAGCGTGGGGGAGCCCCCGGAACTGATTGAGAAAATCGTGCGCGCCACCACCCCGATGCTGCCTCCTGACAAACCCCGTTATCTCATGGGCGTCGGTACGCATCGGGAAATGGTGCAGGCGATCGCCGCTGGCATGGATTTGTTCGACTGCGTGATCCCCACCCGCCTAGCTCGTCACGGGACGGCCATTGTGCAGGGCGATCGCTGGAACCTCAAAAATTCCCGCTTTCGCAAAGATCTGGCCCCCTTAGACGAAACCTGCGACTGCTATACCTGTGAAAACTTCAGCCGGGCCTACCTCTGTCACCTGATCCACGCTCGCGAAACCCTGGCCCACACGCTGCTGTCGATCCACAACATCACGGCCCTGGTGAGCTTTACCCAGCGCATCCGCGACGCGATTCTCCAGGACCGCTTTGTGGAGGAATTTGGTGACTGGCTCACGCCCCCCCACCCGATCACGGAAATGGCATAACGGCTGCGGCCCCGTCCGCTAAGATTCCCGCTGTCATCAGCTTGGCAAAGGCGTGATACCCTGACATGCTTGTAGAAGGGGTGAGGCATTCTCTGAACGCCTTGGGGGTCGTTCTGATCAGGCTAGTCTGAGAATGCCTCGCCCTGACAGTGAACGCAGGAAAGGGGAAGCGATCGCGTGCTGGATCTGAAAACCATTCGACAAAATTTTGACGAGGTGCAGGCGGCTCTCAACCGTCGGGGCGGCGACTACGATTTGCCGACCGTCATTGACCTGGATCAGCAACAGCGCGAGATTGAAGGCACGCGATCGCAGCTTCAAGCCCGCAGCAACGAAATCGGCAAAGCCGTCGGGCAAAAAATCCGCGAAGGCGCTGATCCCCAAGGTCCAGAGGTTGCCGCCCTGCGGGAAGCAGGCAACCAGGTCAAAGCGCAACTGGGAGAACTAGAGCCCAAAGAGCGGGCCCTGAAAGCGCAAATTGAGGAGATTCTACTGGGCATTCCCAATCTGCCGAGCGCCACTACCCCCAACGGCAAGAACGAGTCGGAAAATGTGGAAGTGCGCCGCTGGGGCGATGAGTACCTGCCCGCCGACAGCGCTGCCCTCAAACCCCATTGGGAAGTGGGCGAAGCCATGGGCATTTTGAACTTTGAGCGATCGGCCAAAATCGCCCAGAGTCGGTTTGTGGCACTGATGGGCGTCGGTGCGGCGCTGGAACGGGCGCTGATCACCTACATGCTCGATCGCCATACCCAACACGGCTACACCGAAGTCATTCCACCCTATTTGGTCAATACCGCTTCGCTTACGGCGTCGGGGCAACTTCCTAAATTCGCCGAAGAGAGCTTTCAGTGCAAAAACGACGATCTGTGGCTCTCTCCCACGGCAGAAGTGCCCGTCACTAATCTGCACCGCGACGAAATTCTGAATGCGGACGAACTGCCCTTTCACTACTGCTCGTTCACGCCCTGCTTTCGGCGAGAGGCAGGCAGCTACGGGCGCGACACTCGCGGGCTGATCCGTCTGCACCAGTTCAACAAAGTCGAGATGTACAAATTCGTGCGCCCGGAAACGTCCGAAGACGAACACCAAGCGCTAGTCAAAGATGCGGAAGCCATCTTGCAGGGATTGCAACTGCCCTATCGAGTCATCGAACTATGTACCGGCGACCTGGGTTTCTCCGCCCACAAAACCTATGACCTGGAAGTGTGGATGCCCTCGTCCGGCACCTATCGAGAAATCTCTAGCTGCTCCAACTGTGGCGATTTCCAGGCGCGACGGGCCAATATCCGGTTTAAGGCAGCGGGCCAAAAAGGCACTCAGTTTGTCCACACGCTGAATGGCTCTGGGCTAGCGATCGGGCGCACCATGGCTGCCATTTTAGAAAATTACCAAAAGCCCGATGGTTCCATCCAAGTGCCGACAGTGCTGCAACCATACCTGCACCGGGAATGGCTGTAGCTGGGGGAATAGGGCTCAAAGACCAAGGACAAGGACGCCTGACACCTCGTACCCGACACCCCACACCCGATCGCAATGTCCACACCAAATTTTCGGGTGATTACGGGTGTAGCCCGATAGAATAAGAAAACGTATTTGTTGCAACACTTAAGAATCTATGTCCGTTCTGGCCGCGATCGCCGTCATTGCCCTGCTGGTATTTGTTCACGAATCAGGACATTTTCTAGCAGCTCGCCTCCAAGGAATTCACGTCAACCGCTTTTCCATCGGGTTTGGACCGATCTTATGGAAGTATCAGGGTCCAGAGACCGAATACGCCGTGAGAGCGATTCCCCTCGGTGGTTTTGTCGGGTTCCCTGATGACGATCCGGAAAGTGAGATTCCCCCTCAAGATCCTGACCTGCTAAAAAATCGGCCCATTTTGGATCGGGCGATCGTGATCAGCGCCGGGGTGATTGCCAATCTACTCTTTGCCTATCTGGTTTTCGTCGCACAGTTCGCTTCAGTCGGCGTGCCTCAATCCTTCGACCCTGCACCGGGCATCTTGATTCCCCAAGTCGTTTCCGAATCTTCCCCCGCCGCCCGCGCCGGGATTGAGTCTGGGGATGTCATTTTGTCAGCCAATGGCGCGGACTTTGGAACCGAAGAAACTGCGGTACCGTCTTTTGTCAAGCTGATTCAAGACAGCCCTAATCAGTCCATCGACTTAACAGTGCAGCGCGACGGCGAAATACTGGACGTTACCGTCACTCCCGAGCTTGGCCCGGATAATGCTGCGGTCATCGGGGTGCAGTTGCAGCGCAATGGCGAATTTGCCTACCGCCGCGCCGATACTGTATTTGAGGTATTTACCCTGGCTGCCCGAGAATTCCAGAGTATGTTTTTGCAGACGGTGCAGGGCTTTGCCATGTTGATCACCAACTTCTCTCAGATGGCGGGTCAAGTCGCGGGTCCGGTGAAAATCGTTGAGCAGGGGGCCGGATTGGTTTCATCCAACGCCGCGACCTTGTTCCCGTTTACCGCCATCATCAGCATCAACCTGGCGATTATCAACATTCTGCCCCTGCCCGCGTTGGACGGTGGGCAACTGGCCTTTCTGCTGGTAGAAGCCTTGCGGGGTAAACCCCTGCCCGATCGCGTTCAAGAAAATGTGATGCAAACTGGCTTAGTGTTACTCCTTGGCCTTGGCGTCTTTCTCATTGTGCGCGACACCTCTCAGTTGGAAATCTTTCAGGATTTGCTGCAGTGAGTGCCCGCCGCAGAAAACTGCTGCCCAAAAAACAGCGGGCGTTGGCAGCGCTGGCCCGACTCAAGGCACTGTATCCGGACGCGACCTGCTCGCTAAATTACGAGACTCCCATGCAGTTGCTGGTGGCGACTATTTTGTCAGCTCAGTGCACGGATGAGCGGGTCAACATGGTCACCCCGGCCCTGTTCGATCGCTTTCCCGATGCTGAGGCCATGGCGGCAGCGGATCTGGCGGAAATTGAACAACTGGTAAAATCCACGGGTTTCTATCGCAACAAGGCCAAGAATATCCAGAATGCCTGTCGAAAGATTGTGACCGATTTTGGTGGCGAAGTGCCGCGCACAATGGCAGAGTTGACCAGCCTGCCAGGGGCGGCGCGTAAAACCGCGAATGTAGTGCTGGCCCATGCTTTTGGGATCAATGCCGGGGTGACGGTCGATACCCATGTAAAGCGCTTGAGCCGCCTGATGGGTTTTACGAAGCACACCGACCCTAAAAAAATCGAACAGGATTTGATGAAGCTGATTCCCCAGGCAGACTGGGAGAACTGGTCGATTCGCCTGATCTATCACGGTCGTGCAGTGTGCAATGCCCGCAAACCTGACTGCGATCGCTGCGAACTCGCCGACCTGTGCGCCTCTGCCAAGCTTTCCCCCCTTGAGCCCGTCGCTTCAGAGACCACGGCAACGGTTTCATAGCTCGCGATCGCTGCCCATTTCCCGACATTTTCGTCCCGACCCTTCCGACTCGATTGGGCTGGTCATTAGTCTCGCGAAAGTCCCCCCTGACGAGGGACTCAATTTGGGCTACCGCAGGCCCCTTGCGGCCATCTTAATTGTGAGCCAAATCACATTAAAATCGCTTCATCGTCACAAGAGAAATTCGGTGCTGTCACGGGAAGTCAAACGCCGTTTTAATACTATTTAAGGATAGAGATCTGATGTTGAGCAATGGCAAAAACTTGTCGCAGACCTTTGAAGCAAAACCCCTTTAATGCCTACCGCGATCCGGTGACGGGAAAATGGGTCGTGGTAAAGTCGTAGGCCGAGAAAATCAATGCGATCGCCCAACGAAAGCACCGTGATCGCAGTCTGGCTCCGCTTGATTTTCGTGAAGGCCGTTGCTGTTAATTGCCAGATTTCCTAATGAACGAGGGGGGATTTTGCGAGTACTCCAAAGAATCAAAAAAACCGTGCGAATGTGCAAAAAAGGTGGTTTCTAAAGTAAACTGCCTTTTTCCATGCAATCTGCGATCGCGACAGAACTCGCCCCGCCTGTTTGCGGCGATCGCTCAGTGATCAAAAGCCGAGTCAGCTAAACCGGATGCCACCTAACGCGAGTCCTAGCCAAGTCACTATAATCTTCAGACAGCAGACTTTCGCTGGGTTTAACTTTGACTTCTTCCGAACTTCGTGGCCTGTATCCCCCGATCGCGCCGGATTACACGGGTTTTCTGCCGGTCTCCGACCGCCACACCCTCTATATCGAAGCCTCCGGCAATCCGAACGGCAAACCCGTGATTTTTTTACATGGCGGCCCTGGCGGCGGCACCACACCGCTATATCGACAGTTCTTTGACCCGGAGCGATGGCGCATCATTTTGTTTGACCAACGGGGCTGTGGCCGCAGTCACCCCCATGCTGACCTGGAGGAAAATACCACCTGGCATCTCGTCGCCGATATTGAAAAGATTCGCGAACATTTTGGCATTGAGTCATGGGTCGTATTCGGCGGGAGTTGGGGCAGCACCCTAGCGCTAGCCTATGCCCAAACCCACCCCAATCGCTGCAAAGGACTGCTTTTGCGAGGTATTTTTACCCTGCGGCCCGAAGAAATTCACTGGTTCTATCAGTCAGGGGCCAACTACCTCTTTCCGGATGCGTGGGAGACCTATCTCGCACCGATTCCGCCGGAGGAGCGGGACGATCTGCTATCGGCTTATTACCGGCGCTTGACCCATGCAGACCCGGCAGTGCAACTCGCAGCGGCTCGCGCCTGGTCGATTTGGGAAGCCAGCACCAGCAAGTTGATTCTCGATGAGGGCTTGGTGGAAAAGTTTGGCGAGGCGCAGTTTGCGATCGCTTTTGCCCGGATTGAGTGCCACTACTTTATGAATCGGGGGTTTTTCGACATGCCCAACCAACTGATTGCTCACGCCCAGCGGTTGCACTCGATGCCGGGCGTCATCGTGCAGGGGCGTTATGACGTGGTGTGCCCGATGAAAACGGCCTGGGAACTGCATCATGCCTGGCCGACAGCGGAATTGATCGTGGTCCCCGATGCGGGGCACTCAGCGACGGAGCCGGGGATTGTCGATGCGCTGGTGCGGGCAAGCGATCGCTTTGCGGCTCTTTAGGGCAGTTTGGTGAAAGGACGCGATGGCAGGGCTCAGTGCCCAATTTTTTCTGCTCGCAGATGAGTGACTAAGGCCTGCAAGCCCAGGCGATAACTCTCAGCCCCAAAGCCGGAAATTTGCCCGATCGCAACGGGGGCAATGTAGGAATGGTGGCGAAACGCCTCGCGTTTGTGAATATTGCTGAGGTGAACTTCGACGGTCGGAATCGCCACAGCGGCGATCGCATCGCGAATGGCCACGCTGGTGTGGGTATAGGCTGCCGGATTAATCAACAGGCCATCAAAAACACCAAAGGCGTTCTGGATCAAATCCACCAGAACACCTTCGTGATTGGATTGCTCAAACAAAACTTCGACAGAGAGAACTGTCGCAGCTTCAGTCAGAAGCACATTAATATCTTGCAGGGTCTTGGAACCATAGATACCGGGCTCACGTTTGCCCAACATATTTAAGTTAGGGCCATGAAGAACCAGAATCTTTAGCGAACTTTGATGAGCCACGTCCTAGCGTCTATGACGATCATCGACTGGAACGGGAATCGGCTCGGACTCGGGCTGGGCTTGGGGGCCAAAAAGAGCGTCAGCTAGACGGTTTAACCACTCTTTTAGCTTTTCCAAAACCTTTTCAATATCCATGAAGGCGCTCTCCGTCTCGGCTTCAGATGCGCTTGTGACGACTTAGCTGAAGCTAACCACACAGCCAAGGGCCGGGATGATCAGCGAACTAGCCTCAAAAGCATCCTGTAACGATGATAGCTAATATTGCCAAATGATCAACCTTAAGCAAACATTAATTAGCTGCCAGGGATCGCCTTAATAGATCCAACGCTGAGCAACAACTGAGGTGACGAATCCAGTCGCGGCCCCGCAGGTTGCCAAAGCGAAAGGGGTAACTCACCACGCTGCGGTCTGGCCCGGCAATGCCGATGTAGACCAGGCCCACGGGCTTTTCCACCGTGCCGCCGCCCGGTCCCGCAATGCCGGTAATGCTGATGCCCCAATCGGTGCCCAGTCGCGCCCGGACGCCAGCCGCCATCTGCCTCGCCACGGCATCGCTCACCGCCCCCGCGGTCGCCAAACTGTCAGGATGCACCCCGAGCAGCCCCATTTTGACCGCGTTGTCATAAGAAATAATGCCCCCCCAGAAATAGTCTGAACTGCCGGCGACAGCGGTTAGCATCTGCCCCAACCCCCCGCCCGTGCAAGACTCAGCCACGGCCAGGGTCTGGCCCTGTTGCCGGAGTTGCTTGCCTACAACCGAGGCCAGGGTGTCGTCATCATCGCCGTAGTGGTCCTCGCCAGCAATCTTTAGGATTTCTTTAGCAATGGGATCGATGAGAGCGATCGCGGCGGCCTCATTTTCTGCCCGTGCCGAGATCCGCAACTTCACGGTGCCCTGACTGGCATAGGGAGCCACGGTGGGATTTTCCAGATCAAAGAGGTGATTCACCTTCTCCGCCAGGTTGGATTCGCCAATACCCCAAAACTTCAGCGTGCGGCTATAAATCGGGTCAGCAGCCCAACCGTGACTTTGCAGATAGGGCACGGCGGTGGCTCGCCACATGATCTCCATTTCTTTGGGCACACCGGGAAAGGTCATCAACACCAGACCGGAACGGGGTTCCCAAATCAGGCCCGGAGCACTGCCAGCGGGGTTGGGCAACACGTCAGCCCCTTGGGGAATCAACGCCTGTTTGCGGTTGCTGGGGGCCATGTCACGACCGCGACTGGCATATTTTTGCTGAATGTCGGCGATGATTTCGGGCCGTTCGGTGAGGGGGGAGCCAAAAAAATCGGCCAGGGTTGCGTGGGTGAGGTCGTCAGGGGTGGGGCCGAGACCGCCGGTGAAGATGAGCAGGCGAGCCCGATCGCAGGCGATCGCCACGGCTCGCTGAAGCCGCAGGGGATTATCGCCCACCACCGTTTGGTAATAGTGGGGAATGCCGAGTTGGGCCAGTTCTTGGGCTAAAAATCGCGCATTGGTATTCGTGATATCGCCGAGCAACAGCTCGCTGCCGACACAAATGATTTCTGCACTTCCCTGCATGGGTGTTGCTATCCCGTAAGAAGACCAGCCCATTTTCAGACAGGACTGACCTGTCATGTCATGATGAAGGGCACTGAGACGACATTTTATCCGCGATCGCCCAAAAATACCCGCCCCGCCCCCTCTGCTCTTACGGTAGCGACCCCTGATGATTCTGTCTTTGGTGTTATGAAACTTTTTGTCCCCCAAATTTCCCGAGCAGTCTGGTGGTGGCTGGGCGGGGGCTGGCTCTTTCGCACTTTGGTAGCGGCATTTTTGCCCGTGGGGTTTGATGAGGCTTACTACTACTTATATAGCCGTCATTTGGCCTGGAGCTATTTTGACCATCCGCTCATGGTGGCGCTCACGACGGGCATTGGCTGGTGGCCCATCGGGGTCGGCACGGCGCTGACGATTCGCGTAGCGGCAGTGCTGCTGTATCCCCTGAGTCTGTTCCTGCTCTACGTCACGGCCCGACATTTGTTTGATGAAGAGACGGGCGTGTTGGCGATCGCGATCGGGTCGATCGCCCCCCTCTTTTGGATTGCGTTTGGGGTGTTGACTTCTCCAGACAATGGGCTGATGTTTTTCTGGACGCTGACGCTGTTGCTGGCGGCCTGGGAGTTCATTCCCGATCGCTTTTCCTCCAGTTCCTCCCTCAGAAAGGCGCAGTACCGACCGACCTATCGCGTGGCGCTGCTGGGGGTAACGCTGGGGTTGGCCTGCCTGAGTAAGTATCACGGCTTTATTTTGGGCGCGGGGTTAGTGGGCTTCTGCGTCACCAGCGATCGCACTCGCAAGGTGCTGTGGTCGCCGTGGCTGCTCTTGTCCATCATTCTGTTTTTGCTGACGCTGACGCCCCTGTGGGTCTGGAATGCTCAAAACGATTGGTGGTCGTTTCGGTTTCATTTATGGCTGCGGTTTGCGGAGGCAGGGGAACCGAATCCTTACCGCATTTTGGCTGCTTTGGGCACTTGGGGGTTGGGTCTGCTGTATTTGTTCCCGACGATTGGCGTACCCCTGTGGTGGAGCACCCTGCGATCGCTGCTGGAGCAGTTTCAAACCCTCATTCAGCCGCCCCTGAGTGCGGGGGAAAGGGTCGCCCGCGATCGCACCGCCCTCATTCTCTGGCTCTCGTTGCCCATTGCTGTGGGCTTTACGCTGCTCGGCGGCCAGCAGGCCATTTATCCAGCGTGGCCCGCTCCTGGCTTTTGGGGCTTAACGCTGCTGCTGGCTTACAGCGCGAGTAAGTGGCGCGCGCGGACCGTAAGGCGGTGGCTGGGGGGCACGGCGATCGCGGTGGGCACCCTCGTGCTGCTGGCCCTGCTGCATCTCAATGGGGGGCTGCTGCAAAAACCCAGCAATTTTGCCCTGTTGGGCGGACTGGTGCCCGTAGAGCAGGATGGTTCCACGGCTTTGTTGAATGTGGGGCAGTTGCGATCGCGCTTTGCGGCGGATGAGGCCCTAATGCAGGCGATCGCCGCCGCTGATTTCATTTTCACCGATGAGTTTTGGCTGTCGGGCTATGTGGATATGGCGCTGTATCCACTGGCGCAAAAGCCAATCACCGCCTACAGCCAAGACCCCCGAGGTTTCGCCTTTTGGCAGGAGCCGGAAGGCTGGGTCGGGCAAGAGGCGCTGTACCTAACTTTGGCGAGTTTGCACCCTGATCGGGAGGCGTTGGTGGCGGAGTTTCAGCCCTATTTTGGCGAATTGGAGGCGATCGCGGCAATTCCCCTGACGCGCGGGGGGGCAGAGACTGACACAGTGCTGGTCTACCGCACCACCAGCCAGCAGCGGGCTTATGACTATCCTTACCCGTAAATCGGTGGGTAGCCCGCCGCGATCGCTGAACCCCTTGCAACTAGTTCGATACGCCTCTAACTAATGAATGACTTGTGTTGCTTGTAATGATTCTTTTGGGAATTGTGAAGAGTGTGTGTTTTTGAAACTGCTCTCCATGCTGCAACCGACTATGTCTATTCGTAATCGCATCGTTTATGGCTACGCCTTGGTATTGGGGATCGCGATTGCAGGCACGGCGACCGGTCTGGCCCTTGGCAATGATCATCAGCGGCGGGCATTGGCGATTCGGGACGTGGCAGCGACTGAGCAGCAGTTGCTCAATAGTTTGCAGATCAAGATTCTCTATAACCGTCCGGCGCAGCAGCTTGCCCCTCATCTGAACAATCGCGATCGCTTTGAGGAAGCAAGCCAAAAGTTATTAGAGCGCATATCTGAAATTCAGACTATTCTCACAGACTTTTCGACTTTGGCGGACGCTGAGGGCCACGAGCAGGGCGCGGATAGCCACAACGAGCTGCATGAACTGCTCGAAGGGTATGCCGAGACCACGACCGCCTTTCAGGCATTGACCCAAAGCTTTACCCAGGAAATTTTGGCGCTGCCGGACTCACCAGAGCGCCCCCAAGCCGCCCAACAGATGCTGTTGTCCTTAGTGCAAAGCCCCGAATTTGCCGAGTTTATTCAGCTACCGGATCAACTTGAGCCCTTGACGGCCAATGTGGAAAAAGAAGCCCTTGTGGCTACTGCTGCGCTCAAGCAAGCGGAAATTCTGCGTAATCGCATCATTGTCGCGAGTTTGTTAGCGTCTACGGCGATCGCGATCATCATTGCCCTAATGACCAGTCAGGCGATCGCCCGCCCCCTAACGGCAGTGACCCAAGTCGCCCGCCGCGTCACCGACGAAAATAACTTTGATCTCCAGGTTCCCGTCGGGGGGCACGATGAGGTGGGCGTGCTGGCCGAGTCTTTCAATAAGCTGATTCAACAAGTGAAGCAACTGCTCGATCAAGTGAGACAAAAGAATACCGACTTATCGGCAGCTCTCACCCAGCTAAAGCAGCAGCAGCTTCAACTGGTGCAATCGGAAAAAATGTCGAGTCTGGGGCAGTTGGTGGCAGGGGTCGCCCACGAGATCAACAATCCAGTGAATTTTATCCACGGCAACCTGACCCCTATCGAGCAGCACGTCGAGGACGTTTTGGCACTGGTCGCGGAATTGCGAGAACAGCATCCAGAGGCGATCGCCACCATTGAGGAGACTAACGAAGACCTCGACCTTGAATTTATTCAGCAAGATTTGGGCAAGATTCTCAGCTCCATGAAAGTCGGGACCGATCGCATTCGCCAGATTGTGTTGTCGCTCCGCAACTTCTCGCGCTTGGACGAAGCGGACTGCAAAGCGGTCGATATCCATGAGGGCATCAACAGTTCGTTAATGATTTTGCAACATCGTTTCAAAGCCAAACCCCATCGTCCCGCCATTACGGTTAACTGCAACTATGGGGATCTGCCTTCCGTGCCGTGTTATCCAGGACAACTCAATCAGGTCATCATCAATATTTTGACCAATGCGATCGACGCGATTGAGGAACGGTATGAACAAGTTGCCGCTGCCCAAACCCCAATCCCGATGGAAATCACTATCGCCACGCAATCGCTCGCTCAAGATTGGGTTGAAATTGCGATCGCGGACACCGGCATTGGCATGTCCGAAACCGTAAAACAAAAGCTGTTTGACGCCTTTTTTACGACCAAACCCGAAGGCATCGGCACGGGCATCGGCATGTCCATTAGCCACAAAATCATTACCGAAACCCATCAGGGCCGACTCAGTTACACATCTACGGCTGGCGCTGGCACCACATTCTATATCCGCATCCCACTAAATCTGGCACCAAAAGCCGAAAACATTGCCCCCATTCAAACCTTAGCCCCAGCTCTCTAAAGCGGGTTCCAAATTGGTGCCGTCCCGAGGGGACAGCCGCGAGGGCGATCGCCCTCGCGGCCCGGTTAGACAACCCCTTGCCTTAGAGAACGACCGTCCTCACCTTTTGGCTGCGCTGCGCGACGCCCTACTCGGTGGCAGCATCGCCGCCGGAGCACCGAGCAGGCAACACTCTAAGCCGCTGCTAACCCAGCGGTGTCAGCCATGGCAGTCGTCATTGCCTGCATAAACGCCGCTCCATCCGTTTCTAAAATCGACGGGGGAGCAAAGGTAGGGCCATCTGATCCGCTTCCCAGTTGCCCCTCACCATTCATATCGGCATCAGGCATCTCACCAGGATCTGAACCGGGCATCTCACCAGGATCTGAACCGGGCATTTCTCCAGGGTCTAAACCGGGCATTTCTCCAGGGTCTAAACCGGGCATCTCACCATCAGGAGAGAGCGCCAGATTTTCATACCAGGCGATAGTGTTTCCTCCCGCCACGAGAATATCCGCAGCGCTATCACCATTGACATCAGCCACCAAAATCGAGGTAGCTCCAGTGATGTCGATGGCGAGATCCTGCGCTTCAGAAAAGTCACCGCTCCCATCCTGGTTTTCATACCAAGACAATCCGCCCGTGCTAGGAGCTTCGGTTAATACGTCGGTATCGCCATCCCCGTCTAGATCAGCCGCGTAGACCGATTCAGCATTCGCCACCTCGGTCGCAATTACATTAGCGTTCCAGGTGGTGCCGTCACCATCGGCATTTTCATACCAGGTAATGGTGTTGTCAGTGGCAGATACTGCCAAGATATCAGGATTGCTATCTCCATCCAGATCGGCAGCAGCGATCGCGCGAGTCTCTCCAGCATTTTCGGCAATGATAGCCTGTGGCCCAAACAGTACCTCAGGGGAAGGCAGGGGGTCGTCATTTAAAATGATTCCGGTGGCTGCCTCCGTAACAATTTCAGTGTCATTAGAAGGCTCGGATAGCACAACATTAAAGAAGTCTGCATTTTGAATTCCTGGTTGTTCCACTTCTGGATTTTCATCACCGAGGACGTCTACGGTGATAGTTTGAAAAATTTCACCTTCAGCAAAAGTCACTGTTCCCTCTGGAAATGTTCCCCCAAAATCATCGGCGTCGGCAGGGAGTCTGCCATCCACAACCGCCGTCAAAACTGGGCTCTCGACGGCATAGTTTACCGTCAGTTCATCACTGATATCACCCAGTCGAGCGACCTGAAAAGCAAAGGGAGTGGTACCACTATCCCCTTCTGATTGGATAGCGTTTGAAGGAAACAAATATAGAGCATTTGCCATTGGTTTCTCCTTGTGGCTAATCTTGCTTCACTGCATCAAGCGAAAGCAACTTTCTAACTCATGGATGAGCCAGAAAAATACTTTCTGACCTTGTTTTCCTGGCCTTCAAGAGATCAAGGCAGATTTGACTTTATAGAATCCTAGAAAAAGATATTGCTTCACTGAATTCTTTGTAATTAATGCCATCAAATGCCCTGATCCCTATTGCTTTTCGACCACTTAAGAGGGCCGACTAGCAACTGATTGAAACCATTGCGGCCAAGCTAACAGGTGTTTTTTGGGGTCTTCCTCTTCCGATAGGCGTATGTTGTGACTTTGTGATCCCCCAGTTTTTTAAGAGCTGATTAACATGAAAAAAGCAGAGTGTGCAAACCCAATATTTAGAAGGCATTGGAGGATGTCCTCAACTCAAATATTTCTGATCACTCTACAAAATTATTTTTAAGATGTGGTCAGCCATCGATAAACGTATCGGTAATCGATGTTGTATTTTACAAGCTCAATACTTAGCTAACCCATACTACTGGCTACTGGAATTTCAATATTTACTGGACGGATCAGTGGGGCAGATCGCCTGATATAAAAAGATCAGACTGATTCGTATAACTCCTATGTTTAGTTGTGCTACTCAGTGCTTAATTTTCTATGCAGGTATAAGCGATCGCGGATCATTTAAGAACTTGGCAGTATTTCTATATTTTGGTAGATTTGGAACCACAAGAACGTGATAATGGGCGCGACAATTCAAGAATAGTTGACCGTAAATGTCGCTGAAATTAAACTGGATCCCATGCAATCAAATTGGATCCCATACAATCAAATTGGATCCCGTGATAGTCTTAATCATTTATGGCAATAGTCTGGACAGTTTTGCCGAAAGGTAGGAATAAAACCGTCCATCGTTATAAAGTACGACTGCACCAAATCAGGTCGCCCCGATGAACAGCTTGATTCGGATTTTCACCGGTCTGTTAGACCCAGATATCTCATAAGAAGAGATGAATCGTGGACAAAAACCAGCGATCGCGGACGGTTGCTGATTCGAGAAATCGATAACTGGATCGCATCAGCGAGCGTCTGTCGGAGGCTTTACGGATCACTGGTCAGTCAACCGGGTGCAACATGACTTAACCATCCTGATGGCCCCACGGCTGTGGGGATAGGGCAAGGGTATGTTGGCGCAGCCTACCCTTAGGAATGAGAATTGAATCAGTTGGGATAGCCGTCTCGGCTGTCCCAAGGCAGGCAAGATGCCTGCCCTAACAATTTGGCTGTTATTTGATCCTCATTCCTTACCAGACTGATGGTCATTTTTACGGAGTTTAGAGGAATGACATTGGGGACACTGCATGGGGAAGTCCTCAAAGCATCTTCTCTGATCGGATCACCCTAAACAATCATCTGCCCATTCAGCAACGCCGAAATTCTTTTCCAAAAATCTCCTTAAAGCGCTCATTCTAGATTCAGCAACCCCAACCCAGCGGTCTCAACCAGGGGCCAACTAGCGTTTTTTCTTTTTGCCCTTCTGGCCTTTTTTCCCTTGTGCCGACGAACTGCCGAAACCCTTGTCAGACTTCGGTGGAGCCTGCTGTTTGTGGCCCAGCATGTCATCAAATTCGGGCGGTTTTGTCGAAGGGAAGGCGCTGGGGTCCAATGGCATGCCGAGGTTAAAGGCGTCGGGTTTACGCTGCCGTTCTATAGCCTCCAGCATGGCGCTCATTTCCAGCAGTCCAGGGGGCATTTGGGGCCTCAGTTCCTCTTCGGTAAAGTCTGATTCCGACTTGAGTCCCAGGTCTACTTGGGCTCGGGGCCAGGGGCCAGGGATGAATTCGTCAACGGCCCCCGCTTCATAGACTTTTTCTATCAAGTCAGCGGCCTCTGTCGCTTTGAGTTCCAGAAGACCGATCACCAAAAAGGAATTGTTGTCGTTACTGTTCTGCGGATAGTTTTCCAGCAAGCGCATCAACTCGCCGACCACGCGATCGCGGGTTTCGGGAAACTGCTCAGGTACCTTATATAAACCGTTGATGAGAGACAGAATCCGATTTTCTGTAATGAGATTGTCTTCGATCAGTTGCACGACCGGCTCCATGACGGGCGCTCCCACGGCCTGTATGATCTCGATGAAGTCTTCGCCTGCCCATTCGCTGATCCCAGATTGCAGCAGATCAATGGCATGATCCTGAAAGATCTCTAGCGGGGCCAGTTGATAGAGGGCGCGCCAGGCGTGAATAGGAGCACACCAGGCCAACTCGGGATCGACATAATCGGGCAAGGGCGGCGGTTCATCAGGATCGAATTCCGCCAGGGCGGTATCAGTCATGAGTTTGACCAACTCCGGCACCTGCTCTGGGGTCAACCCAAATTCGCTGACATAGTCCGGCCATTTATCGACTTTCACGGGCTCAGCATGGGCAAAGCTCAACAAGCGCGACACGGGGGGCGAATATTCGTGAGGCATCGGGGCACCAACCTAGACGTTCTATAAAGTGAGTTTGCTAACTTAGCTTGTCGCACCATTCTAAGAGGCGATTCCACGCCCACCAAGGGTCCGGGTCGTCCGCGATCGCTTGACCCTCGGCCCCGCTGATATAACCGACATGGCCGCCCTGGGGCGTCAAGCGTAGATCAATCGCGGCATTGTGAGCACAGGCCGTTTTGAGATCGGGGATAATCGTCGGATCAAACAGCGGGTCATCAGCAGCGTACAAAATCAAGGTGGATTTTGTCAGGTGGGGCAGCAGCGGCAGCGGACTGCTGGCAGCGTAGTAGTCTTCGACCGCCGCAAACCCCAGGCGACTAATGACCAGTTCTTTATCAAAACCCCAGATGCTATCGGCTCGTTCAATGGCAGCGGGGTCAAACTGACCGGGATGATCGTGGTGCAGTTTCCAGGCGAGTTGTTGCAGGGTATCTGCAATCCCTTTTTCGATGAATCTGCCGACCGGATGGGCGGTTAGGTAGCGTAGCGATCGCGTCGAATCTAAGCTGGGGCAAATCACCGCCCCACCCCGAATGTCATCCGGGGAAATCACGGCAGAGTCTACGGTTTGCGCCGCCTTGATGCCCCATAGGGCTAACTGACCACCCAACGAGTAGCCTGTAAACCAAAAGGGGGCCGGACAGCCCAACGCTTTGGCCTGGGCTGCAATGTGGACAAAGTCATCCCCTTCGTAAAGTCCATCAGAGGTCAACGTGGGAGAGAGCACAGCAGTTTTGCCATGGGCTCGCCAGTCAAACAACACGACGGCATAGCCCGTCGCGGTCGCCTTGCGGCCCAACAACCGCAGATACCACTGATTGTCTAAATCCCCCGTGATGCCGTAGGTGCCAATGAGGGTGCCCTTCGGTTGGGGAGGCACGGCCCAGATCCCGTAAAGGGGCACGTTTTGAGCGCCGCTGAAAATATGACTCTCATAAGTCGGCTCGGGATCAGGCGTTTGCGACTCCCAAATCTGGCTCGCAATTTTCGCCATGTAGGCGGTCATGGCCACACCGGAGGTGAGGTACCAGGGCGGAGTGAAGGGCGGCATCGTAGGCACAGCAACCTGCAGAAATCAATGTCTGATTTAGGAATCAGGATTTTATAAAATCCAAATTTTGTCGGGCAGGCATCTTGCCTGCTCTTGGACAGCCGAGACGGCTGTCCACACTTAATTAAATTCCCATCCCTTAGTCTCGCATGAAGTACAAGCGATCGCCGACTGCCCTGCCGCAAAGGGGGCACTCCTGACGGCTGATAGGGGGCTTAACGCATGAGCAAGAGTGGCTGTGAAGCGGCGCAACGGGCGATCGCCTTTCAACTCCTCTTGATAAAGAATAAAGATCTTTTAGAGTAGGGGAAATTCATTTTAGGCGGATGGTGATGTCAGAACTCATTTTGATCCGGCATGGGCAGAGTCTCTGGAATGCGGCGAACAAGTTTACGGGCTGGGTGGATGTGCCCCTGAGCGAACGGGGTCGGGCAGAGGCGACGATCGCGTCTTGTAAGCTGCGCGAACACCGGGTGCAGGTGTGTTTCACCAGCAAACTCATGCGGGCGATCGAGACGGCGGTGATTTGCCTGACCGAGTGCGACGAAATTTGTGGCGGGCGTGTCCCCATTCTCAAGCACGAGGGTGACGACCCGACTGGCACGGCTGGGATCAGTACAGCGGCAACCCCAATGAAGAACTGCCGATTTTTACCTCGGCGCTGCTAGACGAGCGGTTTTATGGGGATTTGCAGGGGCTGAACAAAGCGGAAACGGCCCTCAAGTACGGCGAAGACCGGGTGCTGGAGTGGCGGCGATCGTTCACGACCCGTCCCCCCGGTGGGGAAAGCCTGGAAGATACGCAAAAGCGGGTTTTGCCCTTCTTTAAAGGACGGATTTTGGCGCACATCAAGCGCAACGACAACGTGCTGGTGTCAGCCCACGGCAACTCGCTACGGGCCATCATCATGGAGTTGGATAACCTGGAACCAGAGCAGGTGCCAGGGTTAGAACTCGATACCGGCGTGCCGATCGTGTATCACATGAATGCCGCGGATACCGTGGAGCAAAAGGAAATTCTGCGGAAGTAAAGCTCTCTTCATCCTTTACCAACGCCTTTTCTCCCAACCGATCGCTACTGCACGTTCAGATTTCCACCATTATTGGTGTATTCGGTGACGAGCCCCTGGCGAAACGTCACGGTACTGTCGCCAAAGTTAAAGACTTCCTTGCAGTTATTGTCTAACCGGCTCACCGCAGTGGGGGTCTCTTGTTCGACTTGCAAAACCTGCATCCGACTCGAACCTAACGTCCAAAACTGAGAAGACATTTCTAGTTTGGCCGCGATCACAGGCAGCATCGAAACCTTGAGATTGCCATCGGTATTGGCATAACTGATCACGCTATCACCGACCAGTTGAACCATGCTATTGCCGTAATGCAACGTCACCGCATCTTGAAAGGTACTAGTGCGGGTCGGCGTCCCCTGAATCTGAAAAACATCCGCCTGAGATGCGCCGATCGCCCAAGTGCTCGCGGGTGGCTTAACCGACAAGGCAACCTGGCGATCGCCCAGCACACTTAAATTGCCATCCAAATCACTGAAATCCACCACATAGCCATTCTTCAGCTCCACCAAACTATCGCCGTAATACATCACCTCTTTGCAAGAATTGCTGTACTGGAGCATCCGCAGCGGCATCCCCTGAATGGCGATTACCAGTTCCCGGTCAGAGCCAATGGTCCAGTAAGGCTGCTCTCCCGGATCGCTGGGGGGGCGCGTGTTGACATTGCTTTGGGCGTACTGCAAATTGCGGGCATACTCTGACAGTTTTTGCTGAGCCGCCTCATAATTGGGATGAGCCACCGGCACCGCCTTCATCTGACTGATGGCCTGTTGCCACAAAATGGCCACCTGACTCCACTCTTCCTGATACTCAGCCGTTTGGGTCAACTCCGCAGCGCTCATAGCTTGACGAGACCCCTGACTAAACGGATCCTCTACCGACAGAGAAACCGTCTTGGCGTTTTGCCCCAACAGCGGTAAATCATCGGATGACACTAGCCACATCAAACCAATGCCCAGGCCCAAGCCGAACAAGGTCCAGACCAGTTTATTGCGTAGTACCTTGCGTTGATTCGTTAGCTCAAAGGTATAGAGGGGCTCCGACTGATGGCCCTCAAGCTCAGGATGGCGGTTGTCTGACATACACGACCGATGGTTAAGGGGCGTTACCCGTAAGAAACCGAACAACAAGCAATTGCGATGGTATAAAAATGGAATAAAAAGCGATTGCTTTTGATGAAAACCGCTTAAAAACAAAAATAATTTGCATAAAACCCTCAAGTTAATTTTAGCCGTCTCTCCGTGAACAGGCCAAAATCACGCCTTCACCAACGTCTCTTCATAAATGAAGGCCAAAACTTCATAAAACTTTTGCACTCGCCGCCAGAAGCACTGGTGATGCGGCCAGATTAATGGCCGGTTTGGGCTAAGTGGGCAGTTGCAATTTGGGCAGTTGCAATTAAACGTAAGACGCCGTAGGTTGCGGTTGAGGAACGAAACCCAACACCCGCATGGGTTACGCTATCGCTCTAGCGCAGCCATGCCCGAAGGGCTTTACTCATCCTACAGCTGAGGCAGCCCAGCTAAACCCCGTCTAAGTTGAGAACTGGAGTTTTGTATGATCGGGCAGAACCTCACCTAACCTCTCCTTTCAAAGGAGAGGAACCAGAGTCTTGTCAAACCTCTCCTTGAGAAGGAGAGG
>Ga0008836_100177_pt1 | contig 59848 bp, 41 predicted proteins | sample HotLakConsUCCR28_FD_62214 | JGI IMG/M metagenome (GOLD analysis project Ga0008836, IMG submission 62214) | Hypersaline microbial mat communities from Hot Lake, Washington, USA - Hot Lake Consortium UCC-R28 (Hybrid Assembly) ... | reverse complement strand
AACCATCACAGCAGACGATAAATCCAAAGTGTACGGGGAGGAAAATCCAGCATTGACCTTTACCTATACCGGTCTGGTCAATGGGGACACGCAAGTGAGCGAGGAACCGGGTATCAGCACGACTGCCACAGCCAGCTCCAACGTGGGCACCTATCCGGTCACCTTAACCGGGGGATCAGATGCCAACTATGATATCAGCCTGGTTGCAGGTGAACTGGAAGTAACGCAAGCTGCATTGACCGTCACGGCAGATGATAAGTCTAAAGTGTATGGGGAAGCGAATCCATCTCTGACCTTCACCTATACCGGTCTGGTCAATGGAGACACGGAAGTGAGTGAGGAACCGGGTATCAGTACTACGGCAACGGCAAGCTCCAACGTGGGCACCTATCCGGTCACTTTAACCGGCGGCTCGGATGCGAACTATGACATCAGCCTGGTAGCGGGCGAACTGGAAATCACCCAGGCCGCCCTGACCATCACGGCAGATGATAAGTCTAAAGTGTATGGGGAAGCGAATCCATCTTTGACCTTTACCTATACCGGTCTGGTCAATGGGGATACCGAGATAAGTGTTTTACCTGAAATCACAACTAATGTTACCTTGGAAACCGGGGCTGGGGTTTACCCGATCAGCCTGTCAGGAGCTGAAGATTCTAATTACCAGATAAAAATGATGGACGGAATACTGGAGGTGACACCCAAAACGCTGGAAGTCAAAGCCAACAGCGGTTTATTCAAAACCTTTGGGGATACTGATCCCGAATTCACCTACCTGGCAAGCGGTTTTGAAGGAAAAGATGACTATGAAGTCTTCAGTGGTCAACTGGAAAGGGAGCTGGGAGAATCACCGGGAACCTATACCATCAATCAGGGCAGTCTGGTTGCAGGGAAAAACTATAAGGTCCGATTTACCGGAAATCAATTCGAGATCATAGAGATAGTGGTAGTGGATGTACTGGAAATTGCACCTGTCCATATGGCCTGGGGCGAAGACATTCCGGAGCTGCCGACTACTGTACTGGTGATAACGGACCGGGATGAGATCATCAACTTGCCGGTAACCTGGGATGATGCCTCCGTTGAGGTGTTGGCTAGTGGCAGTTACACATTGACAGGCAGCCTGGATTTGGGCAGCGTGCACGAGAATCCGGAAAACCAGCAGGCAAAATTGACCCTGGTGGTAGATCCAAAACAAGCACCCGTCAACCTTTTGATTACCAATAATGAGTTTGAAGGCGAAGAAGCAAACGCAGTCGTACAGATAGGGGAATTGGAGGTAATCGATGCGGTGGATGACATTCATTACCTGGAATTGCCTGAGGGATTGTATGACAACGGTTACTTTGAAATCTCATCCGGCCAGCTCCATTGGAACAGCCCGGAAAGGGCAGAAGGAATAACCACGTTCCAGGTCTTGGTCCGGGTGACAGACAGGGATGGCAACGTGATGGACCGCCTGCTAGAGATCGAAAGGACCCGAAAATCGGTAAGCGAAATCGAGGTATACAACAGTTTCACCCCCAATGGTGACGGCATCAACGATGGCTGGGGCGTTCCCGACTTGCGGCACTATTCCGGGGTGAGCATCCAGGTATTTGAAAGAAGCGGCAAAAGGGTGTTCTATACCCAGGATCCCGATCGTCGCTGGGACGGTACCTTTGAAGGGGTGGATTTACCAATAGGGACCTATTACTGGACCGTCCAGGTAAAAGAAACCGGAGAAACCAGAAAGGGCATGTTGAATATTTTGAAAAAATAAAAATTAATGCCGGCTTGCATGGGCAAGCCGGCCATTTTTAACAAGAAGAGACCAAGGAAATGAAAAAGTTTTACTTATCCATAGCGATCTTATTTTTGGCCCTGATCACGGCAGAGGGACAGTCACGAAAGTATACCTCCCAGTTTAGCCACCTGCAAAGCTATTACAACCCGGGACTGACAGGTTATGAGGGGTCCACCCTGAGGGGCTTAGTCCGCAACCAGTGGGCTGGATGGGAGGGTGCTCCCAAAACCTACTTTTTTTCAGCAGAATTGGATTTTGCGGAGATAGGAGGTAATCCGGATGCAGCGCTTTTGGGCAAAAATGCGGTGGCCGTCAATCTGTTTTCGGACCAATATGGGCCATTTCTGGAAAATGAATTGATCGTTAGTTATGCATCCAGGATTCGATTAAACCAATCGACCAACCTGCGCCTGGGAGCGGGTGTAAATTACAACCATACCCGTCTGGACGGCAGCCGCCTTACCGCAGAGCAGGGGAATGATCCCATGATGATGCAGTATGCCAATGGCTTTGCCAGAATGGAAGTATTGGATTTTAACCTTGGGCTAGCCTTGACCCATGAAAAATACTATGTTTCCTACGCCGTCCATAATGTAAACGGGGGTGCCCTGAGTTCGGGGGATATCTTTATGGACCGCAAGCCCCCGGTCAATATTTTTCAGGCCGGGTACCGGACCAAGGTAGGGGAACAAATGATGCTGGCATCTAACCTGATGTACCGCTTTCAGGAAGACCTTCCTGATAATGTAGAGTTTAATGTCAAGCTTTTATTAATGGACAAACTTTGGATTGGCGGTGGCCATAGGGTGAACTACGCCAACAGCTACCAGCTGGGGGTGCTTTTTGATGGATTCAGAATGGGATACGTTTATGAGACACCCATGGTCAAATCCTATTTATTGCCCAATGCTACCCACGAATTGATGTTGGTGTACCATTTATTTGGTAGTCCGGAAAAGAAAGCAAATGGTTTGAGCATTTGGTAAATACTGAAATTGATCTATTTCAAAGCCGGCTCCAAATATTTGGGTCGGTTTTTTTGGTTAAAGGGCTTGCCGGTCATCACATCAGGAAATTGTTTTCTGTTGGATAAGGAATAGGAATATCTTTCTCATCCAACATTTCCAGTAGGTCGATTTCTATAGCACGGGTAATTGAATAAATGGGAACATCATTATAAAGGGGTTTTCGGTACCATTTCAGGGTCATCCAAAGGGAATAATGTCTATTAACGTACATGGTGGAATCAATAATATTTGTATAAGCTAGGGAAAAGCCTGGAAAATTGAAACAAATGGGGCTTTCCTTCTGGTAATCGGTTAGTATTTTGGCCCGGGTTAGTAATACCTGGGCAGGCAAATGGGGATTTTGTTGTGAAATTTTTTGAGTCAATAGGGAATAAAGGTTATGTTTTCACCAATGAATGACTACAAAAAACCATTGCAAAGAAAATTCTGCCATTTCCGAAAATGTTCTGGATGAGTTCTTGCTTTATCCACCCCGATTGACAGCTTACCTTAAAAGAGAGTGATCGGGAAATGTGATTTATCCTGATTAGATTTAATGGATCATGTTGAAAAATTTCCGAGCTTATCCAGGCGCATAAATTAATATTGACAGAGATCTTTTTGACCAATTTGGCACCTGATTTGTTCCCAATGAATTTCCTATATTATTTTTGACATATAGGGAGGATATTTGTAACTATTTTAATCAGTTTTATCAGGTTCATTCAATTTTATGGTAGAGCAACATGCCTTATTTATATACAATCCCTTTTCAGGGGACATGCCCGACAAAGATGAAATCATTGCGTCCATTTGTGATCATTTGAGCAGTTACAAATTATGGAGGACTACAGGAGAACACGATGATGAAAAAATCAAAAAATTGATCAAAGAGGAAGCTTACGATTTAATTATAGTGGGCGGAGGCGATGGCACTATCAAAATGGTAGCGGAGGCACTGGAAGGCAAAAATATCAGGTTGCTTCCCATTCCATTTGGATCGGCCAATGGCCTGGCTACCTGTCTGGGACTGGAGACCTGGGAAGACAGCTTGGCAAGTCTGCAGGCAGGAAGTACCATAGCCATGGATCTGCTGGATGTAAATGGACAGGTGAGCCTGCATCTGGCTGATTTTGGCTTGAATGCAGGTATGATCAAAAAATTTGAGGAAAAAGACGAAAGGGGAATGGCTGCCTATTTTAAAAGTTCTTTATCCAGCCTATTCGAAATCAAACCGTATTCCTTCAAAATTGGCTTTGCGGGCAGGGAAGAAAACGTGGAGGCGAAAATGTTGATTGTGGCCAATGGGTCAAAATACGGGACCGGAGCGACCATTAATCCTGGAAGCAGTATGGATGATGGGATTTTTGAAGTCATTGTCTTGAATCCCAATGGATTTCAGGACTGGCTTGAATTGACTTATGGTGTAATGAGAGAGGATATTTCAGGACTGGATTTCGTTCAGGTCTGGTCTGCAGAGCAGGTGGAAATTGATAATTTAACCAGGGCCCCTTTTCATGTGGATGGAGAAATTGTTGAACCCAATGAGAATGTCAGGATTCGGGTGAGAGAGCATAAAGTCAGGATGTATTGGAATCCGGATAATCTTGATTAGTGAAAACTGAAAGGGAATTTGACCGGTTTTCTTAAACAATTTCAACCTTAAAAGTGATTTATTGGATAAGGTACCTTTTGCAAATCTTAATTTAAATGGTAGTTTTGGAAGGTACATTCCCAAAAATGACCTGAAATGGAAAAGTTGAGACCAGTTGAGGAGTTATGTATTTCGTCTTTAAAAAAGGGAGAGGAAAGGGCTTTTGCGATGCTTTTCGATCAATACGCCAAAAAGCTTTACCATTATTCCCGTAAGTTTGGCCTCCCACATGAAGATGCAGAAGGGATCGTCCAGGAAGTATTTTTAAAAGTTTGGCAAAGAAAGGAAGCGTTAAATGTTGATTTGTCTCTGAATGCTTACATCTATAAAATTGCCAAATCTTTTATAATCAAAAGAAAAAAAAGGTTATTACTGGAGAAAGTTTTTGTTCAGTTGGAAAACCAGATGGAACCTGAGTCCGCAGATACGGAAGGAGAATACAGGTACATCATCAATGACCTGATGAAATGGGTATATAAATTTGCCAGCAAGTTACCCAAGGGACAACGCCAGGTCTTTGAATTGAAAAACAAGGAAAATTTGAGTATTGATGAAATTGCCATCCGGCTAAAGGTGCCCAAGAGAAGGGTGGAGAATCAAATTTACCTGGCTAATAAAACCATAAAATCGAAAATAAATACAGAAAAGATCTTATGGTGGGCAGGAACTGGCTTATTCGAATTTCTATAAAACAGGCTAAAAATTTTAATTTTTTGAATTTTTCATTCATTTTTTTAAAAATATAATATTTTTAACTTTTTTCACAAGTATTTTTTCCCACTCGAAGCTAGTATATAATGAAAGACCATCTTTTATTATATGATCAAAGAGTTACTTAAAAAACTGTTGTCCAAAAGGTTAAGTAAGGCTGAAGGGAAGTTGCTTTCCAACTGGCTGAAAGGTCCGGAGTCAGACCGTTTTTTTTCGGAAGAGTTTGACGAGATGCTGAAGAATGATTTGGCCACGGAAGAGTATCCGGAATGGCAGGCAGAAGACCTGAAATCGAAGATATGGCAAGAACTCAGGTCACTTGAGGCAAGGAAAAGCAATGATGAAGACCAGAAAGCAGCTGCTACCATTTTTAGGCTTCCCTATATCCGATTGGCCGTGGCAGCTTCAATAAGTCTACTTCTGGGCTTTTATTTTTACACCTCTTATCTCCATACTGATACAGAATCCACTGTAGAAACAGAAGCTATTCAATGGGTGGAAAAAGCCAATCCCGCTGGCAAAAAGACCCTCATTCACCTCAATGATGGATCCAAGGTTTACCTGAATGCTGAAAGCAGTATTCGGTACCCGGAAAATTTTAAATCCGATAGAAGGATATTTCTGGATGGTGAAGCCTATTTTGAAGTAGCCAAAGACTCCTTACATCCTTTTGCCGTGGAAGCCGGCGATTTGATTACTACAGCTTTGGGTACTTCCTTCAATATCAAAACTTTTCCCGAAGAAGCTCAGGTGTCCCTGGTCCTGGTATCAGGAAAGGTAAAAGCTGAGGTTTCTAATACCGAAAACAGGACTTTTTTGGATCAGGGGCAGGGAATTACCTTAAGGAAGGATTCCAGTGAATTGCAAGCAACTTTTAATGCCAATTTGGAGCAGACCCTATTTTGGAAGGAAGGCGTCCTTCATTTTGAACAAGTTTCATTTATGGACCTGGTTACCCAATTGGAAAGGTGGTATGGCGTAGATATCACTGTGTCGGGAGCCTACCCCACAAGTGGAGGCTTTTCCGGGACATTTAAGAATAATGAAAACCTAATCAATGTGTTGCAAACCATTCAGTTTTCGGAGGAATTTACTTTCGAAACGGCAGATAAAAAAGTGATGATTCAATTTTAACCCTTTTGCCTATGAAAAAAAGGCCAGGGAAGGTACTTGCAATACCTCCTCTGGCCAAAGACCAAACTTCAAGCCTGTAGCAAGCATCATTTTCAACACAGTTGCTACAGGTGTTTCATGAATAAATGTTTAATCTAACGTTCTAAATTATGAAAAATTTATTACGCATAATAATTATGTCTGTCAAATTTGTCCTTTATGGCTACGCATTTCTCGTCATTACCATGGCCTCCGTACTGGCGGGAACAGCCAATGGACAAGTCAAGAGTATCGATGAGATCAGTATCCGAATCCATGATGGAGAACACAGCATTCAGGAGATTTTCAAAACCATTGAGGCCAAAAGTGAACTTCGGTTTTTTTATTACGACAGGAAGGTCAATTTAAACCAGAAGGTGGAATTGACCGCTCATGCTGAATTTGTTGCTGATATTCTTCAGGAAGTATCAGGGAAGACCGGCCTCCACTTCAAACAAATTAACAATACCATTGCAGTTAACCGCAAACCCAAAACAAAAGCTAAAGAAACAGCTGAATTGGATATTTTTAAAACGGTGACCGGTATTGTCAGAGACAATGGTGGGGAGCCGCTACCCGGCGTATCCGTTTTTGTAGAGGGAGCTTCTTCCGGTACCGTTACGGATTTGGATGGGAGGTTTTCGCTGGAAACTCCGGATACAGGTTATTTGATTTTTTCTTTTATTGGATTTCAAAGGGAAAGGGTAAACCTCGAAAATGGGTCCGAATTTGACATTACCCTGAAAGCAGATGACAATTACCTGGAAGAAGTGGTGGTGACCGGTTATGGTAGTCAGATAAAAAGAGAGGTAACAGGAAATATTTCTTCTGTGAAGGGAGATGATTTGGCCAAGGTGCAGGTGCCTTCCTTTGATGCAGCCCTTCAGGGTCGTGCGGCTGGAGTACAGGTAAATCAGGGTAGCGGTGTCCCGGGTGCTCCCTCACGGATACTGATCCGGGGCACCTCCTCCATTTCAGCAGGATCTGAGCCCCTGATCGTAGTAGATGGCTTTCCCCTTACCCAGGAGCTGACCGGTCAGGGTGGTATCAATTCTTTTATGTCCATTAATCCAGCTGATATTGAGGACATTCAAATCCTGAAAGATGCTGCCGCTACGGCTATTTATGGCTCCAGAGGGGCCAATGGTGTGATCCTGGTGACCACCAAGTCCGGAAAGGATGGGCAAAGTAGTGTTAATTTCAACTACAGTTATGGCGTGCAGGAACCTGCCAATATGGTTGACCTGGCCAATGGAGAGCAATGGTTGCGGATGGTAGACCAGACATTTGCCAATGATGGTTTTGACCGAGCCTGGGATCCTGTGGTAGATGGTGGTTTGGTAAGTTCTTTTATAGATACGCCCAACCAATACCTGACCCGGCAGATGGTAGAACAAGTAGCCGCTTCTGGAGGCACGGACTGGTTATCCCCTATCTGGCGCCAGGGTTCTATAGAAGATGTAACCGTATCAGCGACCAGGGGTAATGAAAAAGCTTCCTATTTTTTATCCTTAAGGTATCAGGATCACAAAGGCCTGATGAACGCACAGCGGTTACAAACCTATGGATTACGTGCCAACCTGGATTTCAATATATTGGACAACCTCAAGACAGGTATCAAAAGCAATTTCAATTATTTTGAAAACCAGAGGGGACAGTTGGGCGGAAGCAGCGAGGCCAATCCAAATGGGGGCAGGCCAGACCGTGGAAACAGGGGAGGATATGGATCAGCCCTTGGAGGAGCCGTACCGGTGTTGCCTGTTTTTTTGGATGATGGCAGTTATTTCGATCCATTTGGGGGAAGGAACCCGATTGTAGCCAACCTGCCATCCAATTACTTTGATAAAGCAGAGAACTACCGGAATATCAGCAATGTATTTGTGGAATATACTCCGGTCGAAGGGCTGAGCCTGAGAGCTGAAGGAGCTATCGATACCTGGTATGCCAAATCTACTTACCATGTAAGTGATGCCATTCGGATTTCCAGGTATGGAGAAGTAGGTAATACCCTGAGGAATAACCTGAACCTAAACGCCTATGCTACCTATTCCAAGAAGATAGAGGATCATAGTTTTACCCTGGTAGCAGGTGCGGAGCGGCAGAGAAGGAATTTTTTCAGGACCGATGCCCGGGCTGAGAACCTGGTTTCTTCGGATTTCAATATTGGGGAAACGGCAGGAGATAATGTCATTTCCCTGGTAACCGGTACTTTTCCGGAATTCAGGATACAGAGTTATTTTGGAAGGTTGAATTACAACTTTAACGAGAAGTATTATGCGATGGCTAGTTTCAGAAGGGATGGTGCTTCGGTGTTTGGTCGGGATAACCGTTACGGTCAGTTTCCTGCCCTCTCTGGGGGATGGATAATCAGTGAAGAGGATTTTGCAAGTAATTTGGGCCCGGTAGAGTTTTTGAAGCTCCGGGCGAGCTTTGGACGAACCGGCAATGCGGATATTCCCAATGTATTGGAAAATCGGTATGTTACCTGGCCCGCCTACTCTTTTGGATCGGGTATCATTCAGAGCGTCATCGGTGTTCCGGATATTCAGTGGGAGGAGATCAATACCTTTGATGCTTCCCTGGATTTTGAAGCCTACCAATCAAGGATTAGCGGGTCGGTTGGGTTTTACCAGCAGGATGTAAAAAATATGCTGTTACTCAATCCCATTCCTCCTTCCCAGGGGATTTTGCTGGGAAGTTCTGCCATCTGGACCAATATTGGGGATTTGAGAAACCGGGGGGTGGAGATTTCCCTGAATACGATCAATATAGACCGCCCGGAAGGCTTTAGTTGGCGAACAGATTTCAACCTGACATTGGTGAAGGACCGGGTGATGAGCCTGGTTCCCAGACTGGATGAGAATAACCTTGGCATTGTACAGGGAGCCACCATTACCAGGACAGGCAATCGACTGGGTACTTACTTCATGGCAGAACACGCCTTTATAGATCCGGAAACAGGTTACGAATACATTTACGAAATCAATCAGGACCTTTTCAACGAAACCGGCATCATAGAAAAAACAGGAGAAACCATTTTGGCAACCCCTGCTGCTGCTCAGCAAAACAGGGTGGAGTTTGAAGGTAAAAGTGGTTTGCCCACGTATTTTGGCGGCTTGCAGAACACCTTTTCATACAAGGGACTGGACCTGACCATATTCTTTTCTTTCCAGGGAGGAAATTACCTGTACGATGGCAACCGGGTGGAAGTATCCGGAGGGTCCAATTTCAGGGCTGATCTGGAAGACAGGGTATGGACCCCTGACAATCCAAACGGCTCCTTGCCACGGCAAAGTTACCTGAAACGAACCCGGGAGAATGAGCCTATGGCAAGACCCGGGTCCACCTCCCTATACCTGCAGGACGGTTCGTTTATCCGGCTCAGGAATGTACAGTTGAGCTATACCTTACCTGCCGCCCTGCTTTCCAAAGCTAAGATCAAAGGGGGTAGGGTATATGTCAATGCGACCAATTTGCTGACATTTACCGGCTATGATGGATTTGATCCGGAGGTAGCCAATTTTGATTCCGACAGGCAAAACAGAAACCTGCGGCAGGGATTTATTGGTGGGAGTCCATTTCCTCAGTTAAGGACGATTACCGGAGGAGTTTCATTTACTTTTTAAACCTAAACTAAAAAGAACATGAAAACGATAAGATTCAATAGTTATACATTCAAAACAGTCTTTTTATTGCTCATGACTTTATGCTGGTCATGTGAGGATCAATGGCTGGAAGATGTGGGGGTGGTTTCCAACGGATTTGCTGATCCCAGAAATACCCAGGATTTGGAACAATTGGTAAATGGTGCCCTTTGGGTAGCCGGTGGGTCCGGGGGCTTTCAGGGAATTCATGGTAACCAGGCCATTTATTCGGCCACGATTTCAGATGTAGGCAAGCTAATGGATGAGCTTGGGGTAGTAGGGCAGGATGCCATTGATTGGTACAGCAGGGATTTTTCCAACAATACCCATTCTCAACCCACCCGAAATTGGAACGCAGGATATGCCGTATTGTTGGCAGCTAATGCGGTCATAGACTGGATAGACAGAAATGGAGCCTTCGATGACCAACAAAGCCATTGGACACCAAGGATACTTGGGGAAGCGTATTGGCTCAGGGCATGGGTGAATTTTAATATGGTGAAAATTTTTGCTCCGCCCTACGGGGCTGACAATGATGCGCCAGCCATCATCATCAAAAATCGTTTGCCCAATTCGGCATTTGATAATCCCGCACCTTCCACCGTTCAGGAGGTTTACGATCAGATTCTGGCCGATTTAGACCAGGCCATAGAACTTCTGCCCGAGGAATACGATCCGGACAGGGATCCTCCTGCGTTTGTGGACCGGCAAAATAAAATGGCGGCCCATTTTCTAGCCATGCGGGTAAATTTTCAAATGAGAAACTGGCAACAGGCAGAGGAGCATGCAGATGTAATTCTCAATTCCGGGAGATACCCGCTGGATGAGGATCCCATAGAGGCCTGGAACAAGGATCAGTTTGGGGTAAAAGGCAGTGAAGTGATCTTCCAGTACGTGACTTCGGGTTCACAAACCCAATGGAAGCCTCCGGTCGTTTCCAGGTGGCTGGGTTACTCCGATCCAAATGGAAGGTGGAACCTCACCGACAGGTTTAACAACAATCAAATCATGTCGCTGAGTGAGCACTTTAAAACCATGACAGGATGGGACAACCATGAGGAAGCGATGAACGATAAGCGTTACCAGCAGTTATTCATTTCTTTTGGCCCCAATGAGGACCCTCGGCCAGCTTATCAGGGTTTAAACCAGAGAGAGGTTTGGGGGCATAAGTGGTACCGGGCAGGAGAGCCTGAGGCTTCCAACCGGGTTGCCAGCCTGCCGCTGATGCGATCCGCAGAGGCCTACCTGACGCGGTCTTTTCTGAGGTTTTCCAGAGGAGACGAGGAAGGAGCAAGGGGAGATTTGAATGCAGTAAGAAACCGGGCAGGACTGGACAACTATACGGGCCCCATGTCTGAAGAGGTCATTGAAGTGGAAAGAATGAAAGAATTGGTTTTCGAAAATGACCGTTTGTATTACCTGCAGGCGCTGGAAAAGGAAATTCCAAATGGAGACAGGGGGGCAGGAGGCATTCCCTGGACATCCCGAACCTGGCAACCCATACCACAAAATGAAGTTGACCTCAATCCAAATCTTGATAACTAATTCTTGGATGCAGGATGCAAAAGAAAAGGCTGTTTTCAGCCTTTTCTTTTGTTTTCTATGGCTATTCCTTGTAGGGGAGGCTGTCAGGGGACAGCAAGTATGGGACAGCAGCAGCTATCCCGATGAGGTGGGTTTTCAGAAAAGAAAAGCGGGATTACTGCAGGACTTAGCTGAAGAATCTTTTGGCAAGAAATCTCGAGGAACGGCCATTTGCCCCGATACAGGCAAGTCATTCAAGACCTGGGCAGTGGAAGGAGAGACCATCTATTCACCCTATACAGGCAGGGCCTTAAAACAGGGTCCCACCGGTTATTTTGGAGCCAGGGAAAGAGGAGAGGATGGGCAAATCACCAGCTTTGGCGGGGATGCACTGAAAAACGACCTGATTCCTGCTATTGCCCGCCTGATGTTGTCTCCAGATGACGGCCTGACAAAGGCCTGGTTGTCTGTTCCGGGAAACCTTAACCAGCAATACCATTTTGCAGCAAAAAACTGGGCAAGGTTTTATCCCCTACTCGCTGATCAAATGGATCCGGGTTGGAAGAAAAAATTCCAGCAAGCAGTAGCCCAATATGCGGCCAATGACAGGCCATCAGATGGCTACAGGACATACGCTCCCCTTTCTACGCCTCATGATTTGGTGGGTGAGCCAGAGGAATTATTGGGGGGTAACCCAAACGATGGAGGCACTGAAAACCATAAGATCATGTGGAGAACTTCTGCCTGGGTATATGCGCAACATTTTCCTGACACCGCACTGATTTCCAGCTGGCCCGTAACAGAGGTGGATTCGCTGGTGGAAAACTATTTCAGGATTTTTTATCAAAAACTGTTGGAAACAGGAAATGGGGAATACGATGCTGAAATCTATTATCCCCACAGCCTGGAAGCCCTGATGAATGGGTATGATTTTGCCAAAAAAGAATCTTCCAAAAATTTGTCCAAAGCCATCATGGATTATTTCCTGGCTACCCTGGCCATTAAAACCTATGATGGAGCCGTCGCAGGTGCCCAGAAAAGGGCTCCTCAACTGATCAACGCAGGTGGAGAATTGAATAGCATGTTTCATTTGTGGTTTGGAAGCACCGAACTGTCTTCCAGCGACCAGTATTCTGTCCACCAGCTGACCAGCACCTACCGGCCTGGCAAATTTATCTGGGACCTGTACCACAAGAATTTCCCGCTTCCCTTTACCATGAAGGTATCCCGACCCAGCTATCACATGGACAGGCCGAATCAAGGGCAGGAGTATTTTTACGGAAACCGACATTTTGGCCTGGGAAGTATATATCTAGAGCGATTGGACAATCCCAACCAGCAGGTACTGTGGTCTCTGGTGGTGAAAACCAAGAATGGGCCAAAAACTATCGGAGGCGGACAGCCTTATCACCGGGGTCCAGGTGGACATAGTCCCTATACGCAAACCATGCAGCATGAGAATACTTTGCTGGTGGCAGTTGCCAACACGGCACCGGAGCCGGAAGTAACTACGGCTGAGTATTCGTCCAGGGCATCTCTGGGAAGAAGTCCCCTGGAAGCACTTCCCATACCGGATAGAGCTTTCGGTTCATTTGAAGAATGGTTTGAAAAAGCCAGGTTTCAGGAGGCTGCATGGCTTTTTATTCCAAAAAACAGTGGGGAGATAATCGAAAAAAACCAAAAAATCATGCTTCAAACGGATCATGTTTATGTAGGAATCACGCCATTTTCAGAAAATGTTTACTGGTTGGATACCCCCGCAGGAACAGCGCTTAAGGGAAAACAAAAGGTATTGGAAGATTACCATGTACTGGTAGTCATGGATGGATTTTCAGGGTACGCTTTAGAAGTTCATGAAAAAAGTGATTTCCAGTCATTCTCCGAATTTTCAGTTGAATTTTTGAATCAGCCTCCTTTCAAAAAGGACCGGGATAAAAATACCTTAACTTACCATAATATGAAAGGGGATAGGATCGAAATGAACTACAACAGCCTTGGCTTGAGACCAGGCGGTAAAATCAACGACATACCCCTGGATTTTGAAAACTGGAGTGAAAGCGGGGGATATACCTCACCAGTATTGAATACTGGTAAGGGGTACTTGGAGGGCAATATCCATGGAGAAAATTTTAAGGTAAGCCTTCAGAAAGAAACCATAGTCTATGAAAAATAAAACGATTTTGACCAGAATAAAGCAACGCACTTTCCATTTCTGGCATATTTGTCTGGGCATTATCCTTTTGTGTAATGCCATGCCTGTTTATGCTCAGGATCAAAACCTGGATTGGCTGATCAATACCCATGCTTTCGACGGAAAGGATGCCTTGGGTAAGCACCCCAGGGGCCTGATTCTACCTGAGGAATTGCCCTCCATCAGGAAGAAAATTCAATCAGGATCCTACAGGGAGCAGCTGGACAAATGGATGCGTCAGGAAAAACGTTTGAATGAGGAAATCAAAGCATTGGTATCCTTTGATGCCAGAAGAACAGCCGAATTGGCCGAGCAGCAGGCCATCCTTCATTTATTTACCGGGGATGATTTTTGGGCAGACCGGGCCTTTCAAAATCTGGAATCCGTTTTTGAGGATAAGGTTGTTTTTGACAACCCCGTAGCCCGCGGTCTTACACGGGCTGCCATGTTGCAGGCCATGACCATAACCTATGATTTTTGTTACCAGTCCTGGAGCCAGCAGGAGAGAAACCTGGTAAACCGGCAGTTGTACAAAACCTTATATGCCACCCAGGCCAGCATGGGATTTGATGCCAACTACAGCCTGGTAAGCAACTGGATGGGGGTAAGGTGGGGAGCCGTACTTTTTGCAGGATTGGTTTGGGATAACCCGGACCCGGATTCCCGCTCTATCGCAGATCCACTGATCTGGGACGCATCCAAGCGGCTGATAGACCATTTAAATGAAAACATCTACCCGCAGGGTTGGAATGCAGAAAGCATTGGTTACCATGTCTACAACTGGTCCTTTATAGGACCGGCCCTGATCGCTTTTCAAAACAGGCAGGGGAAAGGCTATCCGGTTTTGGACACCTTTGCCCCCCAGGCGATCCATTCATTGAAGGCCATGGCTTCCACCATGGTCAATATTCGGGTAAAAGATGGCCTCACAGGGGTTAAACCTGATCTTTCAGATGATAACCTGAATGTGGGCGATGGCTTGTTGGCGATGGGCATGAGACTATATCCGGAAGAGCAGCAAGCTGCCATCAAATGGATGCATGACTACCTGGGAGAAGGATCCCTGTATAGTGTGTTGTATTCCAGTGAAAGTTCCGCAGCAAAGAATCCGGAAAAGCTGGGCTGGTTAAACCACGCCGATACCACCCAGGGGCTGGTAGTTTTCAGAGAATCCTTTGAGGGCCCTGAGGATATTGTAGCCCTGTTTAACGTTTCCCAAAAAAGAATTGCCGGTCATAAGGGGCCTGATGTGAATACTTTTAGAATAATCGGAGGTGGAGTTCCTTTGGTAATCGGGGCGGGCCGCACCGCACAGGTAGCAGGGCAAACCAATCTTTTTACATCAAAACCGGATGAAGACCAAAAAGGGGATAATAATAAGGAAGGGACCTTGCTGGATTTTGGCTTTGATGGCAAAGGTTCCGGGCATGCTTTGGGTAAAGGAAGCAGCATGGGGGTGACGGACCACCTCCGAAAATTTTCGGTATCCTATGATGCTTTAAGCGGGGCTGAAGCCATTTTCCTGGTGGAGGATTTTTCTACCAATGGAAAGGTATGGAGGCTGAATACCCCTGAATTCAACCAGGTTTCTTTACAGGAAGATGGATTTGTGATTGAAACGCCGGCAGGATTTACCCTTCGGGCAAAAATCCTGGCAGGCACCCTTGAAGGCCCTCCCTCCCAAACCAAGGTTAGGTATGGGGGAAACACAGGCCGCCTGAATCCGGGGATACCCTGGCAAGGACAGGCGTATGCTCACAGCAAGGCCATTGACCTTCCTGTATCAGGTAATTGTAAAGTCATCCTGGTATTACAAGCCCCCGGTAAAGACTCTCCGGATATAAAGCATACCAGGACAAAAGTTCGGGTAGGTTCCCTTGAAATTCCATTATATAATCCTCAAAATGATGATACAGTTGCAAAACCTTAAATTACCATTGACCAGAATATTTCTTTTGATTGCGCTTTACCTGTCAGGGATTGCCTGCGCCTTCAGTCAGGAAACGCATGATTTTTTGCATGAGCTTTATGACCAGCGAAATGAATCGCCCATGCAGCAAAAATTCAGGGAAATTGCACCTGTTCCTGCAGGAGTAGTATACATTCAGCGTCCGGGTGAGGGGGAAAAGGAAATAAGAGCGCATTTCCGGAAAATGAAAGCACTTGGGTTTACTAACCTGAAGCAGATCATGACCTTGCCTGACTGGAACCATGAGGAAATCCAGTTGATCGCCCTGGAGGAAGGTTTGATACCCTGGTGGTATGGAGAAGGAGGATGGGAAGCCATTACCCCAGAGCTGCTCGAAAAGTTAAAAATCGATGAAAATTTATCCCTGGAAGACATACGGCACCATCCCGAAATGATTGCCCATCAGACAGAGGTTTTCAGGGAAAGGATAAAAAAATATGCTGCCCATTACCAAAAGTCAGGTAGCAGAGAGGCTTTCAGGGGGTCCAGTTCCGCATACGACCCCATTGTGGGCCAGCGGGGTTTGGACTTAAGCGAAAAGGGAAAGACGCTTTTTGTCCGCTGGGCCAGGGAAAGCTACCAAAACATAGCGGAGTTAAACCATGCCTATAACCAACACCACCATGGGCTGGCAGCAGGAGGCAAGGCTTTTGATTCCTGGGAGGATTTTGAAAAACGGTGGGAAAGTTATAACCACAGGGAATTGAGAATCATCCGGGATATATTCAGGTTTAAAGCAGATTATGGGGTTCAAAATCTATCAGAAAGGGTCAGGGAGTTTCAGTCCATTGATCCCAATGCCCCTTACCGGGCGGGGGGAGAACTGGGGTTATTCAGACCGCATGCCTATTTTGGGGTTAATTTCCCCGGTATTGCTTCCGAGATGAAGCATTCGGGTTCATTTTATCCTTCCATTCATTTTACCTGGCATTTTGATCAGGTCAGGGATGAGTTAGGCCCCATGGTATATGTGCAAGCCAGTTACATCAACGATATGTTTAAAGGAGGATGGAGTGGGGGATGGGAGACCACCGGGGGTCCCCAGCAATTCGGAGGGGAAAAATTTGGTCAGAACAACAAGGGTTTTACAGTGGATGCACCCGAAATGGAGCAGTTTACTTTAAGCATGTTGGCAGCAGGATTCAAAGGCTGGGGATTATGGAGTTGGTCAGTGAGAAGTGCGGGGGCAGAGGTCGGAGAATACGCATTGTTGGATCACCACAATGAAATTACCGACAGGGCCATTGCTGTGGGTAAAATTGCGCGTGCCATGCAAAAATTTCGCGGGGAGATCTGGTCATTACATAAAGAACCTCAGGTAGGTATATTTTTTGACTGGGACAATGAGGCGATATGGACCGCCCTTTCAGTAAAGGGGCAGGATAGTTTGCGGTACAGACCGATGGAAGCCCGGGTAGGCCTGAGCAGGGCACTGATCAATAAGGATATCCCTTTTGAATTTGTCACCCCTGAGGACATCAGGGCAGGTCTGGCCGCCCGGTATCCCATCATCTATATGCCCGCCATCCTGGCGATGAACCGGGATTTGTTTCCGTTTTTGGAAAAGTATGTCCAGGAAGGCGGAAAATTGGTTTTGGACATGCCTGGGGCATGGATGGATACCTATGCCGCCTTGTTCCCTCGGGGCACGGACTCTGCTTTTGCGCAGTTGTTTGGAGCAGTTTTGCGGGAATACCAATATTCCGGTATTAACCGCAATTGGAAATTAAACGGGCATGAACTAACCGGTTCCATAGCGGACCTGCGGGTAGAAGGTGCGGCCGTATGGGCTGCTTTCGACAATGGCAAGCCAGCGGTCACGCTGATGCATAAAGGAAAGGGAAAGGCTGTTATAGTGGGATTTGAGGCCAGCAGGGCATGCTTCCGACGGGGCAATGTACAGGAAGAAAATAGATTGGTGGAGCTGCTGATGGAATTAGGGGCAAAGTCACCTATTTCCAGTGAGCAGGCCATTGTTTACCGGCTGGCTGGTCCTAAAGTAGATCATTGTTTTTTAATGAATGAAGCGGATAGGGAGCTTAGCCTCCCATTGAAAATCAATGGATTGCACTATAGCAGTATGGAGGATGCTGTAACAGGTGAGGTATTGGATCTCAATCAACCTGTATCCCTGGATGCCAATGGGGCCAGGTGGCTAAGGCTGATTAAATAGCAGGGAAAAGTAAATCGAGGCATTCATCGGTAAATATCTTTTATTGTTGCGATCTTATCTCCTCGGTCAGCAGTAGCAAGGTGCTGACAAAATCAAATGAAACTTTCCAGTTTTTCATGCGTCAGCGGTTTCTCTATAAATCCGCTTACAAAGGGAAACTCCTTCGACTTTTGACGATCCTGAAAGTCTATGGAACTGGATAGCATGATGATCCTGTCATTTCTTTCGTTCTCAAGTTCCACATATTGACTTAAAAAATCCCAGCCATTCATGACAGGCATATTGATGTCCACAAGGATCAATACTTTTTTCTCCAGATCCGGATTTTTAAGGTACTCCAATGCTTGCTCGGCCTCTAAAAATTCAATGGTTTTGGGGGTAAGATTTAACTTGTTGATCAACCGTTTGTTTATTAAATTATTAATAGGGTCATCATCAATTAAAACAATTAAATCGAATGGGTACATTGATTTTTTAAATAATATCTAATCTCTCTCACACACTATTTTCAGAAATTTAACACTATAATTTCAGTATTAAAATATTCTCCCCATATTTTGCAATATTCTACTTAGTGAGCACCAGAAGACTATTCCTTTAATTTTGACTACTTAGTTTAAAATAAAAAAGGGAGAAGCTTTTGCAGCTTCCCCCTGATTGTTATTCAATGGAGTGGGTTACATCATGCCACCCATTCCTCCTCCGCCTCCCATTGGGGGACCGGCAGGAGCTTCCTCTTTGATATCGGCAACCACACATTCAGTGGTCAACAGCAAGGCAGCTATTGAGGCTGCATTTTCAAGAGCCAATCGTGTCACCTTGGTAGGATCGATTACGCCTGCTTTAAACAAATCTTCAAATTGATCTGTTCTGGCATTGTATCCGTAGTCACCTTTAGAATCCCTGATCTTATTGATGACCACAGATCCTTCTCCACCTGAGTTAGATACGATGGTTCTTAATGGAGATTCTACAGCTTGCTTGATGATGTTGATACCGGTGTCTTCATCTTCATTGGCTCCCTTGAGTTTTTCCAAAGCTCCTGCAGCTCGGATAAGGGCTACGCCACCACCAACTACAACGCCTTCCTGAACGGCGGCGCGGGTTGCGTGTAAGGCATCATCCACACGGTCTTTTTTCTCTTTCATTTCCACTTCGGTAGCCGCACCAATGTACAGGATGGCTACGCCTCCTGATAGTTTGGCCAATCTTTCCTGAAGCTTCTCCCTGTCGTAATCAGAAGTAGTCTTTTCGATCTGGCTTTTGATTTCATTGATTCGACCTTCGATGGTTGCTTTTTCACCGGCACCGTTTACGATGGTAGTGTTGTCCTTATCAATATTGATTTTCTCTGCAGATCCCAGGTAGTCGATGGTTACATTCTCCAGCTTATATCCTCTTTCTTCAGAAATAACTGTTCCTCCGGTAAGGGTCGCAATGTCTTCCAACATGGCCTTCCTTCTGTCACCAAATCCTGGTGCTTTTACAGCAGCCACTTTCAGGGCACCTCTGATTTTATTGACCACCAAAGTAGCCAAAGCTTCACCATCCACATCTTCAGCAATGATCAACAAAGGTCTTCCCGATTGGGCTACCGGCTCCAATACAGGAAGCAGCTCCTTCATGGCAGAGATCTTTTTGTCATAGATAAGGATGTATGGATTTTCCAGTTCGGCTTCCATTTTCTCCGTGTTGGTAGTAAAATAGGGAGAAAGGTAACCCCTGTCAAACTGCATACCTTCCACAGTTTTGACTTCAGTTTCCGTACCTTTGGCTTCTTCTACGGTGATTACGCCGTCTTTTCCAACTTTCTCCATGGCATCAGCGATCATCTTGCCGATTTCTTCGTCGTTATTGGCAGAAATGGTTCCTACCTGTGCGATTTCCTTGGAGGTAGAAATTTGCTTGGAAGCTTTTCTTAATTCTTCTACAACAGAACTAACGGCCTTGTCAATGCCTCTTTTGAGGTCCATTGGGTTGGCTCCGGCTGCCACATTTTTGATTCCTACGGAAAAAATGGATTGGGTAAGTACGGTAGCAGTAGTGGTTCCGTCTCCTGCATCATCAGCAGTCTTGGAAGCAACTTCCTTAACCAGTTGAGCACCCATGTTTTCGATGGCGTCTTCCAGTTCAATATCTTTTGCAACGGTTACACCATCTTTGGTGATGGTAGGTGCACCGAATTTTTTGTCCAGGATGACATTTCTTCCTTTTGGACCTAATGTTACTTTTACTGCATCTGCAAGTGCGTCAACTCCTTTTTTCAGACGGTCTCTTGCATCGGTATTGAAAAATAATTCCTTAGCCATTTTTTAATCTTTTTTTCGTTTGAATTAATTAAACTTGATTAAAGGATACTTACAGGATAGCGAAAATATCCGCTTCTCTCATGATCAGATAATCAGCACCCTCCACAGAAAGCTCGGTTCCTGCATACTTGCCATACAAAACGGTATCACCAACTTTGACAGTTAATGGCTCGTCTTTTTTACCATTTCCTATGGCTACTACAGTGCCTTTTTGTGGTTTCTCTTTGGCAGTGTCAGGAATATAAAGTCCTGAAGCTGTTTTTTCTTCTGCAGCAGCGGGTTCTACCAAAACCCTGTCTGCTAAGGGTTGGATGTTAACTTTAGACATTTTGATTGAGTTATTTTTAAAGTTTGATTTCTATAATACGAAAATCTTATTTACACTTTCTATGCCAATCCTGAAGATGCTCACTTTCCTGACATAAAGTCTTACTTCCCTGGATTACCTGACAGGCTGCAAAGGCCCGGGAAATTTACACCCTGTCATTTTTGCTGAATGGTATTGCATACCATGCCACATTTTCGTACTTTTTCTCATGATTTAAATACTTTGACCTATGGAAAAATTATCGGAAAACTGGATTTCAGAAGGCTGGATAGACTTTGAGTACAAAAAGTACCTGTTGCTGGCTTACCTGAAAGGGGTAGAAGAAAAATTCAAAGCAGTAAAATTGTACCCACCTTTATCAGATCTGATTGCCCACTATGAGAAACTCAGTCACCTGGACAAAAACCGGCATCAGTTAAAGCTATCCTTTCCCCGGGAAATGGAAGGCATCGATTTGAAAAAAATGAAAATCTCCTATAAAAATACAATGCAGGAAGATGATGTCATGAAAGAGCTGGGTGATATCATCAGTTATTCCTTACCTAAGATCAGGCAGCAAATAGAAGAGGGTAAGTCTATTTATGATTTTATTGAAAGTCACCTGGAAATTGAACCTGTAGGACTGACTCCCATCTATCAGAGAGAGGGATATGCCTTACTTTCCTATGCCCATTCCAAAGAAGTGTATATTTACCGTTATCAGGTCAACCTTTTCCAAAACAGCGTGGACCGATTCAGAGGCATAGCCCTGAAGTTCATTGCTGCTGTTAAAAGAGGACTTGTTCAGACTTATGACAAGATAAAAATGGACCTGATCAAAAAATTCTCGGATTTGCCCAACCCTTCCACCTGGCGGATACAGGCTGAACACAGCATTCCTTTGGAAGAAAGCCTGCTTCCCGTAAGCAAACGCTTGTTGCTCCGACATGTGGAGGCATAAAAAAGGAAGGGTTTTAACCCTTCCTTTTTTAGGTTTATGTTTCCTTTTTTATTTAATCCTCTTTTTTCAGCAGCGAATTTTCATTACTGACCAGGACCGGAGTAGGGCCGGAGGGGGAAGATGAAACTATTTCGGTATCCGTATCCCTTGATTCTTTTTCTGCACGCTCACGGATTTCCCTGTTTTTGATTACCTCATCCCCGGGTTTGCCAAACAATATTTGATATACTTCTTTTCTGTTTTTGGCCTTTCTCAGGTCCTTTACAATATCAGACCATTCGTGAAAATTTAAGTAGATGGGGTTGTAGGAAGTCACCGGTTTGGTAATGCCATAAGTGGGCCTTTCTGCTTCAGGCATAAATGTGCCAAAAATCCTGTCCCAGATAATAAAGGTGGATCCATAATTCTTATCCAGGTAATGGGCATCGCTGGCATGGTGAACCCTGTGGTGTGATGGGGTGGTAAAGAAAAACTCAATCGGCCGCGGTAATTTTTGAATATACTCGGTATGGATCCAAAACTGGTAAAGCACGGCGATTTGATGGCAAATGAAAAACACGAACGGATCAAAACCCATCAGCATTACCGGTACAAAGAAGATGATTTTAATATGTTGGGTCCATCCCAGTCTGAAGGAAACTGAGAAATTGTATTTGGATGAGTTGTGGTGGGTAATGTGCGTGGCCCACCAGAATCGCTGCTCATGTGCCACCCGGTGTGCCCAATAGCGTGCAAAATCAATGGCAAAGAAACAGGCCACAAATGACCAGGCGGTGGCTGGTATTTTCCAGGGGACCAGGTTCCAGCAAAACAAGGCCACCCCAAAAGTAAATACTTTAAGCAGGGCACTGATGCCTACATTTCCGAATCCAATGGTAGTAGCTGCCAGGAAATCCTTTTTGTCATAAGTGTCTTTTTTCTGATATAAACTGATACCCCATTCTATAAATACAAGTAAAAACATGACCGGGGCTGCCCATAGGATGATATTTGGCCAATTTTCAGCACCGATATCTTCCATTGATAAATGATTTTCAAACATAAATATTGAATTTGATGGATATTTATATGGTTGTTAAAACGTTAAATTAATCATATTTCTCCTTTTCTTCAATATTTTGAAGGCTTAAAATAAAAATTGATGAAAATAAAAAAGGCCTGTTTTGGTTAAAACAGGCCTGACTTTTTTCGTAAAATACTTTTACTCAATGGTATCCGGGAGATTTTCCAAATCCGGTATGGCTTCTTCTCCCTCTGATGGCAATAAGGATTCATCATCAAAAGATGGAGTCAACATTTGCTTTTGGGCATTCTCCACATTTGGGGAGGTGAAACCAGATGGGCTGCTGCTCTGGTGAAATGCAGAAGAACCCAGGGACAGCACCAGTATGGCTATTGCCAATACCCAGGTGGCCTTTTCCAGGATATTACCGGTTTTGGTGACACCCATGACCTGAGAAGCACTACCTCCGAAAGCGGCCCCTACACCCCCTTTGGAGTTTTGTCCCAAAATGACTAAAATCAACAATATGGCCAATACAATGATGACACTGATAAGTACTATAAACATTTTTTTATAATTTTATGCTTTCAATTGCTCAATTTGATCTGCAAAGTAAGTCTTTTTCTTTGGAAACTTCAATATTAATTTTCTATATATTTCTATGGCTTCCTGTTTCTTATTCTGTTTTACCAGCAATTTAGCAAAAGATTCTGAAACGGTATTGTCATTCAAATGGGTGCTTTTTTCGGATAAATCAGGAAGGATCTCCTCCTGATCCAGCTCCTCCCTCGCTAGCCTGATGGGCTTTTCCTGGAAATTTTGGATCAGGTCCAGCTGCTCTTTTTTCCGCTGATCAAGCTCCCTTAGCTCCTCTTTCCGGGCGATACTCTCAATCAAATCTTCCTTTTCACTTTCCTGAGGAGAATCCACTACCTCCTTTTTTTTTTCATGTACTCCCGAACGGTTTTGGTCAGTGTCGGGTTTTTTGATTTTCTTGAGGTTTTCCTCCAGCCTTCTCAAAATTTCATCCCTATTGGGCCGGGAAGTCTTTTCTTCCTTAGGGGCTGCAGCAGCCACATCGGCTTTGGGGATTTCTGGTGTTGGTTTTGGATCATTAATGTCCTCTTTTTTGCTGTCCGGGATATTTTTCTCCGGAAGGGGCAGGTTTTGGCTTTCTCCGGGGATTTCGGGTAGGGTTATTTTTTCTGTAACCAACTCTTTTAGCCTTTTTCTGTCCGGACTGAGTACAGCTGCCCAGTGCAACAAGCTGTTGGAGGCAGTAACTGAGTTATTCCATTCATACCGGGCGCCGAGGATTTTCGGAATCAAAAAATAAGGGAATTCTTCCTGAAGCTTCAGGGAAGCCTTAAAATCATCCGCATTCAATTGGTCGGAATTTTGGAGCAGGGATAGAAATTCTTGGGAGTTCACGGCCTTTCTTTTTTAAGTTACATCCTTCAAGTTAAATATTTTTTACCAATTCGCTACTGTGGAGGTAAAAACATCCTGGATGATATTTTCAAAAATCACTTCCACCAGTTCGGTTTCAACCTGCAATAGGGAAGTATTTCTGGGATCATAATCCTGGAAAAAGGAAAAGTTGCGTTTGGAATTTTCCTCCTCATTGCTCAGGTTAACATAGTCTACTTCTACACCTATGGTGATGCGCATTTGACCTGCCCGGTCAGGTTGATTGCTGTTGGGGTTGGATACAGTCGCTTGTGGGGTGATGGAGTAGGTGGTAATCGCCCCTGATAGCTGCAAATCCCCACCATTCTGGATCAACTCCAATTGGGTATTTCTTTGAAAATAATCCTTGAGTTCTTCCGTAAACAATTGCCCCATGTTTGCAGGACCACCTCCGGAATCGTTAAAGAAATTGGCAACGGAAAAGGACTGGGTTACATTATAGTCTATGGTGGTTCCGGTAAAGCTGTATTCAATTTTACAGCCGCTAAAGCACAGGAAAACCAGCAGGAGAAGGGCAGCGGGAAATTTATTCGATATCATATTGCTTGATTTTCCGATAAAGGGTCCGCTCTGAAATACCCAAATCCATGGCTGCATACTTTCGCTTGTTATGGTGCTTTTTAAGCGCCCTGGTGATCAACTCCTTTTCCTTTTTTTCCAAAGAAAGCGAATTGTCATCCTCCTCATGAATGATATCCTCAATGATATCTTCTTCGTATCTTTTCGTTTGCTTTTCCTGAGGAAATTCCTTTTTTTCAGACAATGATTCCAATACCATTGGAAGGTTTTTGGCAGGGTTGGGCCTGTCTTCGTAGGACCTGCTGGCATCCATGTCCTCAAAAAGATCCTGGTGCTTTTTCATGATATTCTGATCCAGGCCTCCCGAATGATAGGATTCCAGGATCAGCTTCTTCAATTCCGTCATGTCCTTCTTCATGTCAAAGAGAACCTTGTATAGGATTTCCCTTTCGGAGAAATCGGTGTAATTATCCTGCTGCCCCTTTTTCCCGGGAATCGAAGCCGGAAGACTGCTGGCTTCTTTTGGCAAATACTGATCCAGGGTGGCTGCATTTACTTCTCTTTCCTGCTCCAGTAACGAAATTTGTTCTGCTAAATTCTTTAGCTGACGGATATTTCCCGGAAACGGAAAACTGGTCAGCAGGTTTTTTGCTTCCTCTGTCAGAACAATTGGTTTGACCTGGTATTTTTCAGAAAAATCAGTGGTGAATTTCCGAAATAGCAATACCATATCCTCTCCCCGCTGTCTCAAGGGAGGCACAAATATGGGAACGGTATTTAAGCGGTAATACAGGTCCTCCCTGAACTTTCCTTTTTCCACCGCTTTCAGCAAATTAACATTGGTGGCAGCAATTACCCTCACATCAGTCTTTAGTACTTTGGAGGAACCTACTTTGATAAATTCCCCGTTTTCCAGTACCCGAAGGAGCCTGGCCTGGGTGCCCAACGGCATCTCTCCGATCTCATCCAGAAAAATGGATCCCCCGTCAGTGACCTCAAAATAGCCTTTTCGGGCTTCATGAGCACCGGTAAAAGATCCTTTTTCATGACCAAAAAGCTCTGAGTCAATGGTGCCTTCAGGAATCGCCCCACAGTTTATGGCAATGAATTTACCGTGTTTTCGCTTACTGAGGGCATGGATAATCTTGGAAAAAGATTCCTTTCCACTACCACTTTCTCCCGTAATCAAAACAGTCATCTCGGTAGGAGAGGCCTGCATGGCTACCTGTATGGCATGGTTTAGCAAGGGACTGTTGCCAATAATACCAAACCTTTGCTTGACACTTAATATTTCTGAATCGCTGATTGGGATCATAACACTAACCTATAATATCAAATGACAACCTCTCCGAATAATGTAGCAGAGGAACAATCCGTGATCCGAACCCTGGTATAATCACCGATTTTCAGCTTTCCGGCGGGTATAATCACTACTTTGTTCGCGGAATTCCTTCCTTTCAATTGTTCTGCTGAGCGTTTGGATTGGCCTTCTATGAGTATTTCCTGTTCTTTGCCAATATCCCGGCGGTTGCGCATAAGAGACAACTGGCTTTGCTTGGCGATGATTTCCTGAAGCCTGCGTTTTTTGACCTGCAGGGGGATATCATCAGGGTATTTTTTGGCTGCCAGGGTGCCTGGGCGTTCCGAATAATAAAACATGTAGGAAAAATCATATTGGACCAGCTCCATCATGCTGAGTGTATCCTGGTGTTCTGCTTCAGTTTCTGTACAGAAGCCGGCAATCATGTCAGAAGATATTCCGCAGTCTTCTCCCAAAATCTCTCTGATCTTTTGTACCCTTTCCAGGTACCAGTCCCGGTCGTATGTCCGGTTCATCAGCGATAATACCCTGGAATTGCCGCTTTGAACCGGCAGGTGTATGTATTTACAAATGTTGTTGTAGGCCTTCATGGTATACAAAACCTCATCCGTGATGTCTTTGGGATGCGAGGTCGAAAACCTGACCCTTAGTTTGGGGTCAATCCGGGCTACCATTTCCAGTAAATCAGAAAAATGAATGACCTCTGATATACCTCCAGATTTTTTATTGAGCCTGGCTTTGTTGTTTTCCTCTGGCGACCATTTGTAGCTGTCTACATTTTGCCCCAATAAGGTAACTTCCTTGTATCCTTTTTGAAACAGGTCCCTGGCTTCCTTCACTATTGAATGCGGGTCCCGGCTCCTTTCTCTTCCCCGGGTAAAAGGCACCACACAAAAGGAACACATGTTGTCACAACCCCTCATGATGGAGATAAAAGCAGATACTCCATTGGAGTTTAACCGGACCGGAGAAATATCGGCATAGGTTTCCTCACGAGATAAAAAGGTATTGACACCCTTTTGACCTTCATCGGCCTGAAATACCAGATTGGGCAGGTCGCGGTAAGCATCAGGCCCCACTACCAGGTCCACCAACTTCTCCTCTTCCAGCAATTTATCCTTGAGCCGCTCCGCCATACAACCCAGCACACCTATGGTCAGGTCCGGATTTTCTGACTTGATCTGATTGAACTGGCTTAATCTCTTCCTCACCGTCTGCTCCGCCTTGTCCCTGATCGAGCAGGTATTTAAAAAAATCACATCTGCATTTTTGAAATCCGAGGTGGTATCAAAGCCATTGTCCTTCATGATAGAAGCCACAATTTCGCTGTCAGAAAAATTCATCTGACAGCCGTAACTTTCAATGTATAGCTTTTTGTTTTTACCCGTATTTTCATCCGCTGTAATTTTAAAATCACAGCTTTCCGCCTCCTCATTGCTGATTATATCGATATCTTTGATGATGTTTTCCATTGGCTGCATTCTTTCAGAGCGCAAATTTAATAAAATACGGACAGATTGACAGGGTAACGGCTTATTAATATAACTTTTATCTGCTGCATGAGGTTTAACATTTTAGGAATAGCTTTTATTCCTTTTATTATGTGCTTTTATGAGGGAAAAGCGTCCTTCTCCCGTTTGACTGCCAGAAACACCACAAAAAATACACCGCCATTTTTTACTGGGACCATTTCATCTTCGGACAGATGGCTGGATGCTTATACTTGTTGTAGCTTTCTTACCGCTGAGGACTTCTTAAAGCTTTGGTATAAAAATTGACTGATTTAGAGCATAAAATTGTTAAACTTCAAGAGTGGTACCATTATCCGCTCTTTTTTTTACCCATATTTGTACCTTGACTGAGCGGAAACACATAGGATGGAAAATTGTAAAGGTTTTGGGCTGGGTTATCCTGAGCCTGTTATTCCTGTTGCTATTGGTTTTGCTCTTCATTAGGAGTCCATTTGGTCAGGATTTTATTGTCAAGCGGCTAACCGGTTTTGTTTCCGATAAAACCAAAACTGAAGTTTCCATAGACCGTTTATTCATCACTTTTGGCGGAAACCTGTACCTGGAGGGGTTGTACCTGGAAGATTTGCAGGGAGATACCCTGGTTTATTCGGAAAAACTTGAAACAGGCATGGCACTGATTCCCTTCTTGAGGACTGGAGAAATACAGGTTACCGGCCTGGACTGGGAAGGGCTTCAGGCAAGGGTAGAGAGAGACAGCACAGGAAAATTTAATTTTGATTTTCTTCTGGAAGCATTTTCAGGTCAATCGAAGGATGCGGAAGCCGCCACTGATACCTCGTCAGCAGGTGCATCCACATTCCCGGAAATCTCCTTAGGTCCCCTCAGGACCCGGGCCTGGGATATCCGATATACGGATGAGGTACTGGGTTTAACGGTGGACCTGAACTTGGGAAACCTGGAAATCCTTACGGAATCCCTGGATTTGAACCGCATGGATTTTCATGTGGGCAGTATCCGGTGGGAAAATACGGATTTGAATTACCATCAAAACAAGCCTTTTCCAGCATCATCGGAGGAAGAGTCTGGGGAAACCCCTTTGCCTGTACTGGTACTGGATGAATTATCCCTGGCCAACATCAACCTGCATTACCAATCGGTTCCGGATGGAATGGATGTACTGGCCAGACTGGGAGCTTTTGATCTGGAATTACCTGAAGCGGACCTGGAAAACCAAAAGCTACAGATAAAGTCCCTGATGCTGCGAGATACCTACCTGGACTACCAATCCAAAACCCTTGCTGAACCAGCTTCACAAACTGCAGCGGATACTGATCCGGAACCATTGAGCTGGCCTGAATGGCAGGTGACAATCGGAGCCCTGGACCTGGCAGATAACGAGATCAGGTACCAGGTAGACCAAAAAAAGGCCCCGATTGGTGTTTTTGACCCGGATGATCTGGGAATCAGGGATATTAACCTTAAACTCAATCAGGCATTTCTAAATTCCTCCGGGGCGGGAGCCTCGCTAAAACAATTGTCTTTCCGGGAAAGATCAGGCTTTACGGTGGAAGATTTCCAGGTAGACCTGAGCATGGAAGAGGAAATGACCACTGCCCGGAAACTGGAATTGAAGACAGGTAACAGTCAGCTATCGGGAAATGCTTCCCTGAATTACAGCGAGTTGCTCAATCTACTAAGCAATCCCGACCAATCCCGATTTGACCTCAGGGTGGAGCAGCTCAGCATTGGTCTTCAGGATGCCTTTTATTTTTCGCCTGAATTGGAGCAGAATGATTACTTCAAAACCCTGGCCAGGAAAAGTTTGAAGGCCGGTTTTTCAGCTAAAGGAGACAAAGAACAGATCAACCTGGAGGAGTTTTCGGCTGCCTGGGGAAATCAGACAACTATCGAATTGCTGGGCTCCATCCAACAACCTTTAAATATGGACCGGCTATCCTGGCAGCTGGAGGCGCTCAATTTTGTTACAGTGAATTCGGACATGAACCGGTTTTTATCGGAAGAAAGCCTGGGCATCAGTTTTCCCGACACACTTGAACTGGGGATAAAAAGCAAAGGAAACCTGAATTCGTTTAGCCTCCAATCCGGATTAGAGGCGTTTGGATCCAAATTCGAAATGGACGGTAGGATAAGCACTAAAGGAGAAACGTATGCCTATGACCTGCAAGCCTCGCTGCGGGAAGCACCTCTAGGTCAAATTCTCAACCTGCCGGACTTTGGAAGTGTAGGTTTTGACATGCAGGCCAAAGGCAATACAGGTCCCGCAGAAGATTTGAATCTCAGGCTGGATACTGAATGGACAAAATTGGAATGGAAAGGGCACGATTATGAAGGCATGAACCTGCTGGTACGCATGGAAAACGGAAAGGGAGATTTGGAGCTACAGCATCAGGATGAGTTTTTAGATGTGAAATTAAAAGCTGAAACCGAATTTAACCAGGATGATGCTCAGGTTGACCTTCACCTGGACCTGCAGGGGGCAGATTTTAACAGATTGAACATCAGTCCCAACAACCTGAGAGGAAGCATGCAGCTCAATGCAAACTATAAGGGCAACAGCTCATCCTATGATTTAACTTCCCGGATTCGTGAGGGAACAGTAGTATTGGAAGAACAGGCTTACCCTCTGGGCGATTGGGACATGAGCCTTCGAGTTATGCCCGACACCACGGATTTCACCCTGGAAAGCAATATCCTGCAGGGTGAACTGCATGCCAACGCTGATCCCGCAGCTTCAGTGGCCGGCATCATCCGACATTTCAATAAACATTTTAAAGACACTGAGCAGCCCGGTCATGTGGCAAGTGACAGCATTCAAATGGTAGCTGTAGACCTGGAATTGAATGTGCTACCAGGATTGCTGTTGGATAGGGTGTTACTGCCTGATCTGGAGCGCATGGATGAAGGATCCATCGCACTAAATTTTGATGAAAGCAGGGAGCACCTGGAAGGTACGGTTGATTTCCCCTATTTGTCCTATGCGGGAATTGTGGTGGATAGTCTGGGAGTACGGGTGAACAGTGATAGGGAGGATTTTGACTTTGCTTTTGGTTTGCTGGGGATGGAAACCGGTCCTTTGGCCCTTGGTCCTACTTATTTTACCGGTGAGATCCTGGAAGAATTGCTTTACCTGGATTTCAATGCCCTGGATGGTGAGGAGGTCCTGGCACATATGGCATTTGACCTTGGATTTGAAGGAGATTCCTTAAAACTTCATGTCAATCCCGACAGCCTGATTTTGAATAAAAAAACATGGTCTGTGCCCGATAACAACGAGTTGTGGTTGGCAGATTCAAGTTTGGTGTTTAAGGATTTCACTTTCAGCAGGGAAAACCAGACCCTTTCCTTTTACAACAAGCCAGAAGGAAATACCATTGGGCTTAACTTCGATAACTTCAGGCTGGCTACTTTTACAAGTCTGTTAAATCCGGATGAAATGGTGGCTACCGGAAGGGTAGATGGTGAATTCGTGGTGGAAAACCCTTTTGGCGCCACAGGCTTGCTGGCGGATATTTCCATCACCGATCTTGGGGTATTGCAAGTACCTTTGGGCAACCTTTCTCTTAATGCGGCCACCATGGCTGATGAAAACAACTATGATTTCAACCTGTCCCTGGGGGATGGAGGCATCGAACTGAACCTCAACGGGGATTATCTGGCAGACAGTGCCGGGGCCATACTGAACCTGAAGCTTGATCTGGAGAAATTGGAACTGGCAGTTCTGGCAGGACTCAGTCAGGGTGCCATCAGCGGAGGAGAAGGTTATCTGTCAGGTGAATTTAACGTAAAGGGAAATACCAACTCACCTGAGTATCAGGGTAGGCTAAGGTTTAATGAAACTACCTTTACGGTGTCAACCTTAAATGCAGCTTTTGCGCTGGATGAAGAAGAAATTAACCTGGACAACCAGGGGGTTTACCTGGATCAATTGACCATTGAGGATAATGAACGCAATGGGTTTACATTGGATGGGCAAATCCTGACAGAAAGCCTGAGCAATCCTGCCTTTGACCTGGAACTGACCACAAGGAATTTCAGACTTTTGAATTCCACCGTGGAGGACAATGACCTGTTTTACGGTGATGCCATTATCGGAGCAGATGTATCGATAAGGGGAGATTTGACCCTCCCGGAGGTCAATGCCAACCTGACAGTAGAAAAAGGCACCAACCTGAGTTTTGTGGTTCCGGAAAGCCAGCTGGACGTGGTGGAAAGGGAAGGCGTGGTAACCTATGTCAATAGAAATGACCCCGATGATATACTCACCAAGAGGTTGGAGGAGACCAGCAATACCGGATTTTCCGGCTATCAGGTGTCCGCACTGCTTAAAGTTTCCCCGGAGGCCATCTTCAATGTAGTCATTGATGCCCGCTCGGGAGACAACCTCATGGTAGAAGGCGCCGCAGACCTCCGCTTAGACCTGGACCCTAATGGTCGGGTAAACCTTACGGGGATTTATGAACTTTCCAGGGGGCATTATGAACTCAGCTTGTATAATATGGTCAATCGTAGGTTTGAGATCCGGGAGGGCAGTTCCATTACCTGGGGAGGAGACCCCCTGGATGCGTCCATGGAAATTACCGCCATCTACAAGGTGGAAACCTCAGCCGTGGATTTGATGACAGCGACTGCTGCCGGGGGCAGTAGGGAGAACATGATGCAATACCGCCAACAACTTCCCTTTCAGGTATTTTTAAACATAGAAGGAGAAATGCTACGGCCCTTGATTTCCTTTAGGCTGGATATGCCGGAAGATGAAAAAGGTGCCATTGGCGGTAGTGTTTATTCCCAGGTGCAACAATTAAACAGCCAGGAGGGTGAACTCAACCGACAGGTATTTTCTTTACTGGTGCTCAACAGGTTTTTCCCGAGTGGAGGAAATGCAGGCGGTGGAGGTACCACGGCCATGGCCAAGTCCAGTGTAAGCCAATTGCTTTCCAGCGAACTGAATTCCCTGACAAATAATATGTTGGGAGGAACCGGGTTTGAACTGGATGTGGACCTGGACAGTTTTCAGGACTACCAGGGAAGTTCTCCGCAATCCCGAACCCAGCTAAACCTGAATGCCCGCAAGCGCTTTCTGGATGACCGGCTGATCGTACAGGTGGGCAGTCAGATAGACATAGAAGGAAGTTCCCAGGAGCGAGGGGCAGACAATGCCTTGTTGGGAAATGTCAGTATCGAGTACCTGCTGACTGAAAACGGCCGCTACCGGATCAGGGGGTTCCGCAAAAATCAGTTCGAAAGCTTTATAGACGGGCAATTGGTAGTGACGGGATTCTCTGCCATATTCAATCGGGAGTTTAACCGGTTTGAAGAACTGTGGAAGGGAATAGAAACCCGTAGAAATGAAAGTGATCCATTAAACAAACCAACTGAAACATCAGATGAAAATCAGGATAAATAAGGGATGCACCAACATTTTCAAGCGCTCCAGCCTGCCCAAATTGATGGGACTGGTCCTGTTCCTGATGGCAGCCAATGCCTGTAATGTTGCCAAATACATCCCCGAAGATGAACTGTTGTATACGGGTGCCAACCTGGAAATCACTCATGAAACTCCGGTAAAGGGAATCAAAGAGGTGCGGGAGGAGCTGCAGGGATTGATCAGACCCAAACCAAATAGTAAGATCCTGGGGCAATACCTGGGTTTATGGGCCCATTATAAAATGGAAAAGGAAAAACCGGGCTTTATCAACCGATTCATTTATAAGAAAATAGGAGAAGAGCCCGTTTATCTCAGTCAGGTAGAACCAGAGAAAACAGAAGAATTGATGGTAAACAGGTTGGAGAACAATGGGTTTTTTTATCCTGAAATTGTTTCTACCTACAGCAGAAAACAGAAAAAAGGAGACGTGAGCTATCAGGTAACGTTGCAAATTCCCTACCGCTTAAATTCCTTTCAATATGAAAGAGATAGTTTACCCATTGACCGGGACATCCGTGATTTGCTGGCTTCCAGTGAAATAGAATCCGGGGATCGTTTTTCGCTGGCCAGTTTCAAGCAGGAGCGGGAGCGCCTGGATACGGAACTGAAAAAAAAGGGCTACTATAATTTCAATGCCGATTTCCTGATTTTTGATGCCGATACCAACCAATATGAGGATCGGCAATTTGATTTGTTTTTAAGGCTGAAGGAAAATGTTCCGGAAGAAGGAATTTTACCTTATCAGATCAGGTCCATTCGCGTGCTGCCAAATTATTCCCTGGATGAATATGGAGAAAATACCGATACCACCGAGGTGGAAGGGGTGCAATTCATTCAGGAAAACCTGTCCTTTAAACCTGAATTGCTCAGGCAATATATCCTCATTGAAAAAGGAGGCTTGTTCAATTCCACCCAATCCAGGTTGACCAGCAACAGGCTATCCGGAATAGGCAATTTCCGCTTTGTCAATGTGAGGTACCAGCGGGTAGCTGACAAAATTGAAGATGGAAAGGGATTTCTGGATGCCAATATCTATCTTTCTCCGCTGGACAAGCGATCGGTGAGGGCAGAATTACAGGGTGTTTCCAAGTCCAATAATTTTGCGGGCCCTGCACTTTTATTGAATTACAGAAACAGAAACCTTTTTCTGGGAGGGGAAACCTTTAGTCTTACAGGTAAATTGGCTTACGAAAGTCAGGTGGCTTCCGGGGATCGGGAAGGCTTAAATGCCTTTGAGTTTGGATTGAAAGGAGACCTGATTTTTCCCCGGGTGGTTTTCCCCATAACCATCAAGGAGCGCTTTGCCTATTCTGTTCCTAAAACCAAGATCAGCCTGGGTACGGAGTACCAGGACCGCAGGGGTCTCTATAGGCTCAATACGGTATCTTCCACTTATGGGTATTTTTGGAATGCCAACCGATTCGTTTACCATGAAATAACCCCGATAAGCATCAACTTTGTAAACCTTTCCCGTACTTCCGGTGAGTTTGAAGAGATCTTGGATGCCAACCCCTTTTTGAGACAAAGTTTTGAACAACAGTTCATTGCAGGAATCACTTATAGTTTTGCCTTCAATAAACTGATGGACAAGTACCGTACCCATAGCATATATTTTGGAGCCAATCTGGATCTTGCAGGGGCAGGCCTTCGCTTTGCCAATGAGGTGTTGAACGGCGAGAATCCGAATACCTTTCTGGGCTTTAACTATGCCCAGTACAATAAGGCAGACATTGATTTCAGGTATTATTGGCGTTTTACAGAGGAGCGCTTGCTGGCGGCCAGGCTTTTTGGAGGAGTGGGTTTACCCTATGGCAATTCCGTATCCCTGCCCTTCGTCAAGCAATTTTTCTCGGGAGGACCCAACAGTATCCGGGCATTCCGGATCCGCTCGCTGGGGCCTGGGTCCTTCAAGCCAGACAGTGAAAGTACTGCCAGCTTTTTTGATCAGGCCGGGGATATCAGGTTGGAAGGTAACCTTGAGTTCAGGTTCCCTATTGTCCCTTACCTCAGGGGAGCGGTTTTCATGGATGCCGGAAATGTCTGGCTGGTCAATGAAAACGAAGCCCTTCCGGGTGGTAAGATGGAAAAAGATTGGTACCGTGAACTGGGCATTGGAGCCGGTATTGGTTTACGGGTAGATATTGAATTTTTCGTTTTACGCTTTGATTTGGCCACGCCATTGAGGCGACCTTACCTGCCGGAATCCGAACGATGGGAAAAAGATTTCAAAATAGGTGATAGCCAATGGCGAAAGGAAAATTTTATTTTCAACTTCGCCATCGGTTATCCGTTTTAAATCCGATTATGCCGGATGGTCTTTCAATTCATCTTTGACCTTTTTTAAGCTGTACAGGTAGCCCAGCATGGCGGGCGTTACCAGGGTAAACACGAGCAGGTTGCCCAGTCCCTTGGCTCTTTTCATGGCTAGGGTGGCCATTATTATGGTTATCGGAATACCATATTTGATACCAAAGTCCAGGTATTTTTGGTAAGTAGTCATAGATTTATTATTTTTCATATAAAAAATGATACAAGATTAATGCCGGAAATTGCCGATTCAGCCTGACCTGGTGCGATTCATTCCCCGATATAGGGAATATATGCTGCCCCTACAGGGCTTGGGGTGTTGTTATGGATGCTTTTCACAGGGCTTCACCCTGTGTTTTGATATCTGGCCCCTTCAGGGCTGGGTTCCTCGTAAACTGGACTGGGATTGAGGAATATGTTTTGCCCTTACATCGCTAGGGTTGGTGTAATCAGTTGCTGCCCCAGGGCTTCACCCTGTGTTTTGGTGTTTTGCCCCTACAGGGCTGGGGATCTTATAAACCGTTGTGGTCTTCGAGACGGTTTTAACAGCTGGTTCAATCACCCATTTCCATTTCATCCAGCCCTGTAAAATCGAAGGGTATGCTGTTCAATACCAGGCGTTAACCTGTTAGATCTAACGCATTGACCCATTCAACTAAGCCCTGCAGGGGCAAAATACCCCAGCGATGGGTGCAGCCCATCGCAAAGGGAGCCTACCGTATAGTGGAGCCCTGTAGGGGCGGGATATTTTTTCCTGTACCACTACCTAGGATAACCGACCTTAATAGCTGATCTTGAGCTGCTCCCCGGGTTCATCGGATCTGCTGAGATTGGATAAGCTGACCCCCAACAACCGCACCGGATCAGTAATACCTTCCTGCCGGGCCAGCTCCAACGTCAGGTTTTCCATACTGTCCATGGGGATGGGCTCAGAAAATGTTCTGGACCGGGTATGGACCGTAAAATCATGGTACTTGATCTTGAGCGTCAGGGTCCTTCCCCTGGCCTGGTTCCGCTGGAGTCTCCTAAAAAATTCAGGTAGAATATTTTCTTTCAAACTGTCCAGGATTGCCGGCAGGCCTATCAGGTCCTTTTCGAAAGTGCTTTCCACTCCCAGCGATTTTCTGATCCGGTCAGGCTTCACTTCACTTTTGTGAATGCCCCTTACGATTTCGTAATAATGCATGCCGGATTTCCCAAACCTGCCGGTAAGAAAGGCCAGCGAGTATTGTTTGAGGTCATGGCCGTTGTGAATGCCCAGGGATTTCATTTTCTCAGCGGTGACCTTACCGATGCCAAAAAACTTCTCTATGGGCAGTCTTTCCAAAAATGCCTCCGCCTTTTCCGGGGTAATCACCGCCTGACCATTGGGTTTATTCAGGTCAGAAGCCACTTTGGCCAGGAATTTATTGTAGGAAATTCCTGCCGATGCATTCAGACCGGTTTCGGTTTTGATCCTTTGGCGGATTTCTTTGGCAATGAGGGTGGCTGAAGGAAGGCCGAAATGATTGACCGTTACATCCAAAAATGCCTCATCCAGGGACAATGGTTCTACCAAATCGGTATAGTCCAGAAATATTTTCCTGATTTCCTGTGAAATTTCCTTGTATCGATCAAACCGGGGTTTGACGAAGATGAGTTCCGGACATTTATTTGCTGCCAGCCTGGAAGACATGGCGGACCTTACCCCAAATTTCCTGGCTTCATAGCTGGCAGCTGCCACCACCCCTCTTTCTTTGTTTCCCCCGACAGCCAGTGGCTTGCCCCTGTATTCCGGATGATCCAGCTGTTCCACCGATGCGAAAAAAGCATCCATGTCTACATGTATGATCTTCCGGATCTCAGCCATGGCAGGTATCAGACGGTCCCCTGTGCCTGCATGGCCTTGGCTACTTTTTCGAAAGCCCCGATATTGGCGGCATTCAGGTAATCCTGCTCCGACAAGCCATGTTTGGCGATGGTCTCCAGGCATTTTTCATGAATATTTTTCATGATGGCCCGCAGCTCTTTTTCCAGATCTACCTTGTCCCAATACCGGCCCATCCTGTTTTGGGTCATTTCCAGTCCCGATACCGCTACACCGCCAGCGTTGGACGCTTTGCCTGGCCCGTAGAGTACTTTGGTTTTTTGCAGGTAGTTGATGGCTTCGGGGGTACAGGGCATGTTCGCCCCTTCTGCCAATAGCATCAGCCCATTTTTCCGCAGGGTTTTGGCATCTGTTTCATTCAGTTCATTCTGGGTAGCGCAGGGGAAAGCACAGTCGGCAGGGATGGACCAAATGTTTTTATTTCCCTCAGCCGTAAAGGTAGCTGAGGCATATTTTTCAGCAAAAGCAGCAATACTTTTCCTTTCCCCATTTTTGACAAGCTTCAGGTAGTTGAGTTTTTCTTCCGTCATCCCCTCCGGGTCATGTACAAAGCCCGTAGAATCTGAAAATGCCACCACTTTTGCACCCTCCTGCAATAGCTTTTCCATCGCAAACTGGGACACATTGCCTGCGCCAGACACCAAACAGGTCTTGTTCCCCAGGTTGTCATCCACCTCAGTAAGCATAAAATGGGCAAAGTGGATCAGGCCATAACCGGTGGCTTCGGGCCTTAGATAAGAACCGCCCCAGTCCAGGCCTTTTCCGGTAAGTACCCCTTGAAATTCATTTTTTAGTTTTTTATAGGCACCAAACAAATAGCCTATTTCTCTTTCGCCTACACCGATATCACCGGCAGGTACGTCTGTAAAATGACCGATATGCCGGTAAGCCTCCATCATCCAGGCCTGACAGAAGCGCATGACTTCTCCATCAGATTTTCCCTTTGGATCAAAATCTGCTCCCCCTTTTCCTGCTCCCAGGGGCAAACCGGTAAGGGCATTTTTAAATACCTGCTCAAAAGCCAGAAATTTGAGAATGCTCTGGTTTACACTGGGATGAAATCGAAGTCCCCCCTTGTAAGGTCCCAGCGCACTGTTCATCTGAACCCTGAACCCCCTGTTTACCTGCACCCTGCCCCGATCATCTATCCAGCACACCCGGAAGGAAATCACCCTTTCGGGTTCACATATCCTTTCAAAAAGCTTTTCATCAACAAAGGTTTTGTTTGCCTTCAGGACGGGAAGCAGGCTTTCAAATACCTCTTCCACAGCCTGGTGGTATTCTACTTCATGTGGATTTTTTTGGGTGATGGATGTCAGAATATTGTTCAATGTGGCCATTTAACTGGGTCGGTTTTAAGTTGATAAAAATGATTTAAAGTCTGTATAAGTGCGGAAGCCTTCAGTTGGCATTCTCTGTATTCGTCAGCGGCATTGGCATCAGCGGTGATGGCACTGCCTACGCCAAAGTAAAATGTTTTCGCAGCACGGTCCATGACAAGGCTACGGATGATGACACAGCAGTCAAAGTCCCCGGATGCATCGATGTATCCCAGACATCCTGAAAACCAGCCCCTTTTAAAGGATTCATAGGCTTCAATCAGCTCCATGCATTTTATCTTTGGGGCACCGGTCATGCTGCCCATGGGAAAGGTTTTTGAGATCGCTTCCTCAAACCCAATCCCGGGTAGCAGTTGGCAGCTTACTGTAGAGATCATCTGGGTAATCTGTTGAAAGGAGTAGATGCCGAACAATTCATCTACGCAGACAGTGCCTGTTTGGGCTAGTCTGGACAGGTCATTTCGCATCAGGTCTACAATCATCAGGTTCTCCGCCATTTCTTTTTCGCTTTCCAGCAAGGTTTTCTTTAACCATGCATCCTCCTCCGGATCGCTGCCCCTTCTCACACTCCCCTTAATAGGCTGGCTAAGCAATGTCAGGCCCTGTTTCTTCAGAAACCTTTCGGGCGAAGCACAACTCAGGAACAAGTCCTTTGCTTTGAATAAGGCACTAAAGGGCATGGGAGAATGCGCACAAAGTTGCAAATAAAATCTCACAGGATCACAGTAAGACAGCCTTCCATGAAAATCCATGCAAAAAGTCATTTCATAAATATCCCCATCGAGGATATGCTGTTGCACCTTATCAAATACCCTGGCATAAGTGGAAGCATCGTGCGACGCCTGCAGGCTGTAGCTTCCCCTGGAGTCCTGGTCATCTGCCCGGGTGGAAGCGATGGCTTTGGCATAAACCTCTGGCTCAGCAGCGGTAAGGTGTGCGGTATCTCCTGAAAAACTCACGGTAATCTCAGGGCTGAAAAACAAGGTTTCGGGACAGGCTACCCTGGGATCATGCTTGCTATTCAGGTCTTCATACCGGTTTTTCCGATCATAGGAAATGATACCAATTTTTGGTTTTCCTGCCGGCAACTCATCCAAATGATCCAGGTCAACGGCCTGATTTCCTGCATAAAAAACATGCTTGAAAGCACCGTTGGGGTAGGCCATGCCGTTGGGGTTGAAATAGCTGAAATAGCTGAAATGCTGATCTGCCCAATCGAGAAGTTGATGGACCCACTGCGGGTGGATGGAAAGGGGGAGGGTGCGTTCAGCCATGGACATATTGGCAAAAATAGGAAAAAGGCAACAAAAAAGGGGACAATTTGTCCCCTTCTCTTTCACACAATTGCTACTTTAATATATCAATTGGCCTTGATGTCAAAATTCACACTTACCGTGTTGTAGATAAACTGATCTTTTGCTTTGTCTACAGCGGAAGCTTCATCTCCGTAAGACAATCCCCATTCTGTACGGTCAATGTTAAAACCTGCCTGTGCGGCAATGGTACCATTATTCATGGATACGCTGGCTGGGAATTTAATGTTCTTGGAATTCCCTCTCATGGTCAGGTTACCACTGATCCAATGGGTAGGTGTAGCTGGGGCAAGTTCTGAAGCACTTTTTGGTGTATTTTCAGATTCAAATTGCTCCTTGTCCTGCACTTCATCTCCTGATGCATACGGGCTGATCTCAGTGATCACAAAACTTGCCTGCGGGTGGTTGGCGGCATCAAAAAAGTCATCTGATTGCAGGTGATTCCACAATTTACCATGATCTTCAGTACCTTCTTCCAGGTCATGAATTTCCAAACCTGTGATATCAAAAGTAAACTCTCCGGACGTAATGGCATCACCTTCTATAGATATTTCACCTCCGGTTACCGGAATGAGCCCATTGTGCTGACCGGTCGGCTTGTAGCCTCTCCAATTGACTTTGCTGGAATTTACATCAAGGGTAACTGTAGATCCGGTAGCGGCTGCTGCTTCCTGTGCTTCTGAAGTTTCTACTGTGTCTGAACTTTGACCACACGAAAAGGCAAGCAAGCTTGCCGATAACAGGAATCCTGATAATTTAATTGCTTTCATAAATAATAATGGTTTAATTAAGATCGGTTTTGTTTTATATGTATAAACACTCAAACTGTTATTATATAAAAAAGTTCAGTGTTTGTTGAAATAAATTTTTTAAAAGGGAAAAATAATTTTATTTACATTAACATTATTCTGATTTTCATAAATATGGCACTTATTAAAAAAGTTGGACAAAAGGCTCCTCAATTTGGTGATGGATGTTGGTTGGCAGATAATGCTACCGTAGTGGGGGATGTGGTCCTGGGCAGGGAATGTACCGTGTGGTTCAATGCCGTCATCCGCGGGGATGTGCACTATATCCGCATCGGGGATCGCAGCAACATACAGGATGGGGCTGTCATCCATTGCACCTACCAAAAATCACCGGTCAATATTGGCTCGGATGTAAGTATCGCCCACAAGGCCATTGTACATGGCTGTACCATAGAGGACCGGGTATTGATTGGCATGGGTGCCATCGTTATGGATGATGCCGTGGTACAGGAAGGGGCCGTCATTGCTGCGGGAGCAGTGGTTTTGGCGGGTACGGTGGTGGAAAAAAACAGCATCTATGCAGGTATTCCTGCCAAAAGGGTAAAGGCCACCGGGCCGGAAATGGAAGCGACCATTACCCGCATTGCGGCCAACTATCCCAAATATGCCAGTTGGTACAAAGAATAGCGATCAGACTTTTTCTTCAGGACGGAACCGCATGCTTTCCGGATAGGGAAAAGCATGAATCAGTTCCCCTTGTTGGATTTTGCGTTGGATGGCTTTCCAGTATTCGGGATCAAAAAGCTGGGGATTGGATTGGATAAAATATTCCCTCACATCGACCCTGCCAATCATAAAGCGTTTGAAGTCTTCAGGGAAAACGTCATTTTCCTTTACCTCATACCAGGGTTCAGAAGCATAGATCTGATCGTAGGTTTCCGGTTTGGGTTTGGCCCTGAAGGTCATGTTTTCCAGAAACTCGATTTCATCATAATCATAAAAGATGACCCTGTTTTGCCGGGTAACGCCAAAATTTTTGATCATCATGTCCCCGGGAAAAATATTGGCTTGCGCCATTTGCAGGATGGCATTGGCATAATCATCTACCACCTGCCTGGCCGCTTCCAGGCTGCAGTCTTCCAGGTAGAGGTTCATGGGTTTTAACCGCCTTTCAATATATAAATGTCGGATGACCAGGCTGTCCCCCTCAAATTCCAGCAGGGAGTTGACCGTGTTTTTCAATTCCCGCATCAGTTCCGGAGCAATCCGGTTTAGGGGCAACCTGAAGTTTTCAAATTCATGGGTATCGGCCATTCTCCCCACCCTGTCATGCAGGCCTACGAGCTTGTATTTTTCCTTAACCTGTTGTCGGGTCATGTTTTTAGGGGGCTCAAAATGGTCTTTGATCAATTTAAAAACAATATTGTAAGAGGGAAGGGTGAAAACCGTCATGACCATGCCCTTGATTCCACTGGCGACCACAAAATCATCCTGACTATCCCTCAGGTGTCTGGTAAAATCCCTGTAAAAGGCTGTTTTGCCGTGTTTGTTAAATCCTATGGCATTATAAATTTCATAAGGCCGTTTGTGTTGGATGACAGAATTCAGGAAAAGGACGGTTTGCGCAGGAGTTTGTATACCTGCCATGAAATAGGACCGGGTATAACTGAAAATACCACTCATGATATTGGGGTCAAAAATAAGGGTATCTGCAAATACGCCCTTGTCATTGTGAACAAAAGGTATGATAAAGGGCATCCATTTCTGGCCTATAAAGGTCCTGCCGATCAGGTAAGCAGCCTTGTTCCGATAGAAAATATCCCTCAATACCTGGGTGGTGGTTTCCGAAGTGGTCTTATACCTGCTGAGTATCACCTTCTTTACTCCGCTGACCAGGTTTTGAATGTCCGTTTCTTGTTGATAGTAGGGAGCACCAAAATCAAAGTCAGCCAGGATTTTTCTGAAGATATCCTCCAGTTTTCCCGTTGCCGGATAATTGTAATACAACCGGTGATCCATTTCACGGGGGATTTCTTCAAAGGGAGCCTCTACAAACATGAGGGCGTCATCGATGATATGGCCTGGGTAGGCTTTTCTGAAAACCGAATTAAAAAAAGTAGCTGCCAGCTCCTTGTCTGCTTTTTCCCTGATCAATTCCAGGTAGCTGGATTTCATCAGGATCCAGGTTTCTTTTTGGGCCACCTTTTCCCCCAGCTGTTCCTGACAGCTGGCAACAATGCTTTTTAGCAGGTCCTTGTACAGGCGCAGTCTTTTCCGGTGGTTGTCCTGGAGGGTCTTCCAGTCACGCCGGACAAAATTACCCGGTATTTTTCTGGTAATACGGTTAAATTCAGAAATATAGGTTTCATACCCTTTCAATATCGTATTGGCGGTGTGAAGCAAGTGGGTATCTGGCATAAAAAAGAAAAGGCAGTAGTTCATCAATCAATTAAGAGGAATATTACTGTTTTATTTTTTTCCGACAAAATTATTACCCTTTGGAATTGTAGAATTATTGTTTAAATTTCGTCCGAGTTTATTCATTTATTGAATATAACCCAATAGGTTTAATAGGTTTGATAAGTGAAAAAGGCCTGAATGATATTCAGGCCTTTTTTTCGGGCCATTAAAAAAGGCTAATGGAATTTATTGAATTGATAAAAGTGCTGGAGGCAGGATTGAAACAGCCCCTGCCTGGTCGCAGTGGGCAGGCGCACATGGCACCGGTGCCAGTAGAGGAAGCACGTTTTGACCAGAAGCGGTTGGAAACGGCGAGAAAAGGTGCCGTGTTATTGCTGTTTTGTCCCGGCCCGGATGGGATCACCATCCCCTTCATCAAAAGGGCTGTTTATGAGGGTGTTCATAGCGGTCAGATAGCCCTGCCAGGTGGCAAAATGGATCCTGGTGATCCTGACCTTAGCCACACGGCCCGCCGTGAGACGGAGGAAGAGATTGGGGTAGACCGTAGATCGATTACCATTATGGGTAGCCTCTCAGATTTGTATATTCCGCCGAGCAATTTTTCGGTCCGACCCTTTGTGGGCTATGCCAGCCATCCACCGGTATTCAGTATTGACCCCAGGGAAGTGGATCAATTGATTCCTTGTGATTTTGAAAGACTACTCCACAATGACCTACCAAAAGAAAAACTGGTATTTACCAGCAGGGGCACTACCATAAAGGCGCCCTATTATGAAATCAACAAGGAAGTGGTCTGGGGAGCTACTGCCATGATATTGAGCGAATTTTTAACACTTTGGAAAAAGATCAGTTAGTTTTGGAAAATGCATGGTTAAGCAATGATGCGGTAGTTTTTGGCCTCATTATGGGTATTTTGGCACTGGTATTCTATACCTCAGCTAGTCATCACCCCATCTTCAGGGCCATTTATCGTTTTGTTCCGGTAGTACTGTTGTGTTATTTTATACCCGCACTTTTCAATACTTTTGGCCTGATATCCGGGGCAGATTCCCAATTGTATTTCGTAGCCTCCAGGTACCTGCTGCCCACTTCCCTGGTTTTGCTGACCTTGAGTATAGACCTGAAAAGCGTGCTGAAACTCGGACCTAAGGCCCTGATCATGTTTTTGACAGGAACGTTTGGCATCATACTGGGAGGTCCGGTGGCCCTGTATCTGGTAGCGCTTTTCTTTCCCGAAGTTTTGGGTGGAGTAGGAGCAGAGGAGACCTGGCGGGGCCTGGCTACCATCGCCGGCAGCTGGATCGGAGGCAGTGCCAACCAGACCGCCATGCTGGAAGTTTTCGGGGCCAGCCCGGTGCTTTTCAGCCAGATGATAGCCGTAGATGTGATCGTGGCCAATTTATGGATGGCTTTTTTGCTTTATTGGGCCGCCAAACCTGCCCTTCCGGACAGGCTGCTAAAGGCAGATACCTCGGCCATTACTGCCTTGAAGGACAGGGTAGAAAAATACCAGCTGAGTATCATGAAAATCCCCAGCCTTTCAGATACCATGACCATTTTGGGTTTGGGCTTCCTGATTACTGGAATGGCTCATTTTTTTGGTGAAATGCTGGCCGATTTTATTGGTAAAAATTATCCTGCCCTGAAGCCTTATTCGCTGGACTCTTCCTTTTTCTGGCTGGTGATTCTGGCCACTACCGGTGGATTGCTGCTTTCTTTTACCCGTCTCAGGAAACTGGAGGGAGTGGGCGCTTCCCGGATGGGGAGTGTGCTGCTGTATGTGCTTGTGGCTACCATTGGTATGCAAATGGACCTGAGAGCCGTATTGGATAATCCGGTTTTCTTTCTGGTAGGTTTTATTTGGATGATATTTCATATCGTTTTTATGTTGCTGGTTGCTTTTGTGATCCGTGCACCTTTTTTTTATGTAGCGATTGGTTCCCAGGCCAATGTGGGAGGGGCAGCCTCGGCACCTATTGTGGCTTCTGCTTTTCATCCGGCGTTGGCACCGGTAGGGGTGCTGCTGGCTGTGCTGGGTTATGGAGTAGGTACCTATGGTGCCTACATTTGTGGTATTTTGCTGCAGCTGGCCTTTGGTAACGGATAATAGTTGGAGAGATGAAAAAGCGGAGAAAGTTTGTTTTTGTTTGTACAGGTTCTGATTGTAAAAGCAACGGAGCAAAAGATTTTGCCGGGAAAATCAAACATACCATACAAAGCGGTGCCTACCGCGGTAAGTTTAAGCTGGTGAAAACAAAATGCATGGATTGCTGTAAATCAGGACCTGTGGCAGTGGTAAACAACCAACTTGTCAAAAAGGCCGGTTTGGAACAATTACTTTCCGAACTCGACAGGGAAGTATAGGCAGGGGTTTTATCGGATATTTTTTCTTGCTACTTGAGGGAACGAGATATTATTAGGACAAAATAATGATGGAATTGATTTTTGTTATTAACTTAAGGCCTTAATTACATCAAGAGCTTGTCGATATAAGACAGTTTGATGTTTGATTATAAAAAATAATGAATACGTATTTTTAAGATGAACAAGGAGTTCGAACAAATCCTATTTCAGGGCCCCAAAAAAGGGCATGATTTGCTTTTGGTTTTTAGTAGCGATCAGGTGATATTTTCAGACGGGGATTGGCTGCCTTTCCATAAAAAAAAGAGCAGTGGTTGGGCATGCTATCTGGAAGTTTTTGATCATTTGGTTCAGGATATTCATTGCTATTTTGATGACGAACACCAGGAAGGTATCGACTTTGAGTACCTTCACGAGGGGAATACACTTTTGCTGTTGAAAATTGAAGGCAGGGTGCAGAAAGAAGGGGGGAAGATCTGTTTGCTCACAGGGTATTTTATCTCCAGTCAAAGCAGCGGGGAGGAATTCAATGGAGATGGAATTCCCAGCCGGAAATTTTCTGCAGCAGAAGATCCTGCCAGTTTGCTGCACCGGAAGGTGGAATTTGAACGGATGATCAATTGGGTTTCTACCCGGTTTTTAAATGCGTCAGATAAGGAGTGGGATCAGGTTTTTATCAAAGCTTTATCCATGATCGCCCATGCCCAGCAGGCAGAAAGAGCCAATTTTTTTCTGGTGCACGAGGAAATAAAATTGTTGGATTGCGTTTTTGAATGGGAGAAGGACCCTTCCCGGGGATCGGCCATGGTAGAACAAGCCTTATCCTTTGAAGGCCAGGAAAATTTTCTTGATCTCCTGGCCAATGCCCGCTTTAGAGCAGTTGGAGACCTGCAGCAAGTAGCCGAATTACATCCCTTTGAAGCCCTGATCGCCCAGCGGTATGGTATCAGGTCCTTTATCCTGGTGCCCATTTTTGCAGAAAACAAATTATTGGGATTGTATACCCTAAGCAGCACCCTGCCCCAGCAGGAATGGAAACAGGCCCATCGGGATGAGTATGTCCTGAAGCAATTGGGTGATGTGCTGGGAGCGGCTTATATCAATCGCTCCACTAAGGCAGAACTTTTCCGTAACGAAAAGTTATTGAGTTCTACGGAGATCCTGGCCAAATCCGGTTCCTGGCGTTTCAATCACTCGGATCGAAGGATCTATTTTTCTAAAGGAATCAACCGGATATTTCAGCTGGATAGCGGCATAGGCGCCATGAGTATTCGCAATTTCCTCAACCTGATTCATTCGAAAGACAGGGATAAGGTAAAATCCAAGATTCAGCTGGCCATAAGTAAAAGAAAATCTGTTTCCGGTGAATTCATTTTCACCAATGAAAATGGTAAAGAAAAATATATTGCCTACGGTGTGCAGGTCAACCAATTGACCCCTCAGGGAAACCTGGAGGTTTTTGGCTTTTGTAATGACATTACTGAAAAGAAAACAGTGGAGCGCAAACTGCTGTTTGAATCCCAGATTCTGGCTCAGGTCAATGAACCAATTTATGTCACTGATTTGAATCTGAATGTAGTTTACATGAATCAGGAAGCCATTTTTGAGGGAAACCCCAAGCAAAATGGCCAGGGCAAAATCAGCGATTTTTTTCAAATTACCAATGCGGCTTCCTCCACCTTTGAAGGATTGGCCAAACAGGCCATTGAGGCTGGGATTTGGGTGGAAGAGGTGCAGCTATTGGATAATTCGGGTCAGGTGCAACCCTATGAAATATCTGTAAAACCAATTCAAAACAGAGAAATAGAAAAAATCGGGTATTCCTTTCTGGTCAGAAACCTGACATCTAAAATCCAGCGGGAAGAAATGGCCAAAAAGGCCAAAATGATCATTGAAAATAGCCCTGCGGTGCTCTTTGAGGTGGAGCCCAATCAAGGGTTCAAGCTCTGTTACATTACCGAAAACATCAACCAGTTTGGCTACAAAGCCGACAAGCTGGTCCATCAGGCAGCCAGCCTGATGGACCTCATTCATCCGGAAGACCTGTGTATTTTTGAAAAGGAACTGGTTCATCCGGAAAAGGCCCAGTATAGCCGGGAGTATCGCCTTATTTCAGCCGATGGTACCTATAGATGGGTAGAAGATAAAATCCGACCGCTTTTCGACCAGGCGGGCAAAGTGATCCTATACGAGGGCCTACTGCAGGATGTGACCGAAAGGAAAAATGACAGGTTGGAAATCGAAAAGATTAAAAACCAGTACCGGGTCCTGGCCTCCAATATTCCGCACACCAACGTATTCCTGATAGACAAAAACCTCCGGTACCTGGTTGCCGAAGGGTCCAATTTCAGGTACTGGGGATTGGACAAGGAATATTTTGAAGGCAAATCTATCGAAGAGGTGCATACCACCACCCTGGAGGAAGTAGCTCCCCTGATGCATGAGGCCCTGGAAAAGGGGAATACGGTCAGTAAAATCCTGCCCTATATGAACAGGATCTACGAATTGACCGCCAAGCCCATTTTTAACGGCGATCAATTGGAATATTACCTGGGGATTGTACGGGATATTTCAGAGGAATACAAAGCGAAAAAAGAGCTCAAGAGAAGTGAGATCAAGTACCGTAACCTGGTAGAAGAATCTACTGAGATTATTTTCTCTATCACTGCTCAGATGGAATTGAGCTATGTTTCTCCCAATGTCAAGCAATTCCTGGGCTATGAAACCTTTGAATTTACCAGCGGGGATTTTACCGATTTCCTGCATCCGGAAGATGCCCAGGTATTTTTGGATGGTGAGATCAGCCCGATCAGGTATTTTCAGGACAATCCCGAATTTGAATTTCGGTTGCGCCATAAAAAAGGCCATTACCGGGTATTCAGCTCCAGTGGAAAGGTGATCAAGGATGAAAAAGGGGAGGTGCGGTATTATACCGGAATAGCCAGAGACATTACCAAACTGAAGGAAACCCAGAAGGAACTCTTTAAAGCCAAAGAGAAAGCAGAGTCTGCCCTCAATGCAAAAAGCCAGTTTTTGTCTGTAATGAGCCATGAGATCCGTACCCCCATGAATGCGGTCATCGGACTTTCCCACCTGCTACTCGAAGATAATCCCAGAGAAGATCAGTTGGAAAACCTGCGTACCCTGCAATTTTCAGCGGAAAATTTACTTGGCCTTATCAATGACATTCTGGATTTTAACAAGATTGATTCGGGAAAGCTGATTCTGGAGAAAGTACCTTTTGAACCCAAAAACCTGATCAACAGGATCATTCATTCCTATGCCTACCAGATCCGTGACAAGTCCCTGGAAATTATTTATGAGCCTGATTTTGACCTGCCCAAATTATTAATAGGAGATCCTGTGCGCATCGCCCAGATCCTCAATAACCTGATCAGCAACGCCATCAAATTTACCGACGAGGGCTACATTAAAATATCCCTGGATTTGGTCAACCAGAAAGAGGACTGGGTAAAGGTAAGGTTTACCGTTGAAGATACCGGTATCGGTATTGCCAGCAGTAAGGTCAAATCCATCTTTGATGCCTTTACTCAAGCGAGTTCGGATACCACCAGAAAATACGGTGGCACCGGTCTGGGACTGGCCATTGTCAAAAAGCTGACCAGGCTTTTTGGAACCGACATCCACCTGGAATCCAAGTTGGGGGAAGGATCCACGTTTTGGTTTGAAGTGGATTTTGAAAAACAGGATGAAATACCGGAATTTAGTGCCAAAGAGGTGGTCGAATGGAACGGTAAACTGGAAGAAAAAAGGATCCTGGTGGCAGAGGACAACCAGGTTAATCAGGTATTGCTCAAAAAATTCCTGTCAAAATGGGGCGTAGGGGAAATAGTTTTTGCCGCCAATGGCAAAATTGCCCTGGATCATTTTTTTAAGAACGATTTCGACCTGGTACTGCTGGACCTGCAAATGCCTGAGATGGATGGATTTGAAGTGGCCAGAATTATCCGCAAACTGGACCTGCTGTCCAAGCGAAACGTACCCATCATTGCCCTCACTGCCTCCTCTCTGCTGGAAGTGAAGGAACAGCTGGAGGCTTCGGGCATGGATGATTACATCTCCAAACCCTTCACTCCCGAAAACCTCTACGGCAAAATCATCAAGTACCTCTGATCCCCCTCACTGTCCTCGGGATTACAAATCCCAAGGAGCGCGTGCTGTTCGACATTTGCAATGTCGAACTTCAGATGAGCAGGATTTGAAATCCTGCATAACGTTCCCGTCAGGGGGATTACAAATCCCCCTCACTGTCCTCGGGATTACAAATCCCAAGGAGCACGTGCTGTTCGACATTTGTAATGTCGAACTACAGATAAGCAGGATTTGCAATCCTGCTTTATGTTCACTCCATGGGGATTACAAATCCCCGCACTGTCCTCGGGATTGCAAATCCCAAGGAGCGCGTGCTGTTCGACATTTGTAATGTCGAACTACAGATGAGCAGGATTTGCAATCCTGCTTTATGTTCACTCCATGGGGATTACAAATCCCCGCACTGTCCTCGGGATTGCAAATCCCAAGGAGCACGTGCTGTTCGACATTTGTAATGTCGAACTTCAGATGAGCAGGATTTGCAATCCTGCTTTACGTTCCCGTCCGGGCGATACCAGGTGTGAAATCATTTAATAATCAGCCAGAATAATCTTGCTTTTTCTGATGCCATAAAATTCTCCGCAACTGCTGTTTACGTATTCTTCTTCCTTTTCAACAATTCCGGCCTTGACGGGATTTGAATGGATGTATTTTATTTTTGAGGCCAAAAACTTCTGCGAAAAAATCTCTATCCCATGATAACCTTCTTCCCAAAACCAGATTTGTCCCTTTTTGTCAAACAACCATAACAACCACCGTTTTCTTCTTTCTCTTTCATTTTCCCTGATTTTCTCAACGATCCTTTTGGCGGTAAACTTCTTGAAATCTCGAATAATATCAACCAGAGGTACCTTATCGCTGCTGAGAATAAAGTGGCAATGATTGCTCATGATCACCCAGGCATAAACCTTTAACCCTTTGTTTTTTTGACAATAATTGATACTGTCCAATAGGATTTGAATGTAAACCTTCCGTGTAAAAACATCTGCCCATTGGTGGACGGTGAAGGTGACAAAATGCAAGGCGTCTTGATCTTTGATGGTGTATGAAAATGCCACGGGTAAAAATTTGAAATAAACGGTTTTAATATAATAGTTTAAAGCTTAAATGTCAAGGGGTTAAAGGGTTATTTTTGTTTTGTGCAGGTAGGGGGGATAGCAAATCCCAAGGAGCGCATGCTGTTCGACATTTGCAATGTCGAACTACAGATGAGCAGGATTTGCAATCCTGCATTACGTTCCCGTCAGGGGGATTACAAATCCCCCGCACTGTCCTCGGGATTGCAAATCCCAAGGAGCACCTGCTGTTCGACATTTGTAATGTCGAACAGCAGATAAGCAGGATTTGCAATCCTGCATTACGTTCCCGTCAGGGGGATTGCAAATCCCCCTCACTGTCCTCGGGATTACAAATCCCAAGGAGCGCGTGCTGTTAGATTCAGGCAAGTCATCTTCTCCATGCGGCAAAAAAACAGGAGCAGAAGAAATTATCCTGCAATTTTCCGGTTAAAATTTTACCTTTGCACCTTTAGGATGCACTATGAAATGGATAACTTGTTTGATTCTTTGCATTTTCGGGGCAGCCAAGCTGCAGGCCCAGCAAGGTAAGCTTTCAGAGCGCTCTACCCTGTATTTTATTGTGGGGACCTCAGGTTCCAATATCAGAGAATTGAACGAGATGCTCGCCCATAAAGGAATCTCTGACCTCCGGGGAGGATACAATACCATGGGGCTGGGCTACCAATACAGACTTACTGATTTTATTCTGGGATTCGAACTCCTTCAAAACAACGGAACCAATTCCTATTTCAGGGATTATACCCTGGACCACCGAACCAGCAGGTTTTACATGAACATCGGCTACTCCCTCACCGAGGAAGGTAAGTTTCACCTGGTGCATTACATGTCCCTGGGAGCAGGTTCCCTTAATTTCCAGATGCTCAAAGATCAGCGAAGCCCGTCCGAACTGGGATCTTTTTTGGAAAACCCAGCCCAGGGATTCCTTATCAGGAAGCATGATGTACAGAAAGGTACGCATCGGTTTGGCGGCTTTTTGACGGAAATTGGGTTTCAGTTTGGCTATGACCTGCCGCTGCCGGGCCTGGAAGAAAATCTAAGTATTTTAGGCAAATTTGGTTATTCCTTCAGCCCTTTTGAAGGCGCATGGAACCTGAACGACATCACCTTTGACAACCTGCAGAGCGGGGCTTTTTTCCGCCTGGGGGCAGGGGTGTCCCTGCCTGAACAAAACCTTTTCTTTCCCGATGCGGGAATTGGGGTGCACTTTTTCTATGGTCAGAATTTCAGAAAACCCAAGCGCCTGAATGCGGAACTGGTTGAAAATGGCTGGCAACCCTTTAAAGATACCCCCGGTTACCTGGGGATGAAAATACTGGGCGAAAACCGCGGGCGCCTGTATGGGGTGGATATTTTCAATGTATCCAACACCGGACAAGGCAATGAAACCCACCAACATACCCTGAACAGCCTGCGACTTTATGGGAATTATGGCTACCAATTGTACAAGCGGAGAAACCTGGAGCTGGGCATCATGGCAGGTATGGGCTTTGGGAATGTCCGGTATAGCGTAGAACAGGCCGATAAGCCGGAGTTTCCCCTCCTGTTTGAAGAGCCAGATTTTGATGGCTACCTGCGCAAGAGGGGGCTGATGACAAAGGCCGAACTGGTCATGTCCTATGCCATGCCGGTATTCAAAAACCTGTTTCGGATCGTTTATTCTGCGCATGGAGGCTATGAGGTGCCCCTGAGCAGGTACCGCCTGGGTGAAATCACCATGGCCAACTACCTTTCAGGGCCTTATGTACAATTTGGTCTGGGCTTAAGACCCTAAGCCCCTGCCGCCTGCCGGGCTGGCCTGCACTTGCTTTCCATTCAAAATGTAAATTTTTTTAAAAAAAGGGATTTTTTCTCCTGAAATCCTGTTACTTTTGAGATTGCTTATCGAGAAAGACGGAGGGTAGGGCCCTATGATGTCTTAGCAACCTGATGTGACAAGGTGCTAATTCCCGTTCCGGAAATGCCGGATAAAGATGAGCCGAAAAAGTTAGATAAACTTTTCTAGTTTTATACCGGTTCATGCTCGTACAAGCTTTTTAAAAAATTGCGACAGACAGATGCCAAACAGAACCGATTTATTGCTTCAGCAACTTCAAAAAAAGATTTTAATACTGGATGGGGCCATGGGCACCATGATTCAGCGGTACGCACTGAAGGAGGATGACTTCAGAAATGAAGCCCTTTATGGCGTTAAAAAATCCCTCCGTGGCAACAATGACCTGCTCTCCCTTACCCGCCCGGAAATCATCCGTGAAATCCATAAAGCCTATTTCGATGCCGGAGCCGACATCGTGGAAACCAATACTTTCAGCAGTACCTCCATCGCTCAGGAAGATTACGGGCTTTCCGACCTGGCTTACCAGCTCAATGTGGAATCGGCCAAACTGGCCAGAGAAGTGGCCGATGAATGCTCGGCCAAAAACCCCAAAAAACCCCGTTTTGTAGCAGGAGCCATTGGCCCTACCAACCGGACCGCCTCCATCTCACCGGATGTCAATGACCCAGGTTTCCGCGCCGTTACCTTTGACCAGTTGGTGGAAGCCTATTCAGAGCAGGTGGAAGGACTTCTGGATGGGGGTGCGGATATCCTGTTGGTGGAAACGGTCTTTGATACGCTGAATGCCAAGGCCGCCCTCTATGCCATTCAGGATGTTTTTGAAAAAAGAGGGCTGCCCCTGGACCCCTGGGAAGGAGGGATTCCGATCATGATTTCCGGCACCATTACCGATGCCTCCGGCAGAACCCTGTCCGGACAGACCACCGAAGCATTTTTGATTTCCATTGCCCACGTGCCATTGCTGAGTGTAGGGCTGAATTGTGCCCTTGGAGCCAAAGAGCTGAGGCCTTACCTGAAGGTGCTGGCAGAAAATGCGCCCTTTTACGTCAGCGTTTATCCCAACGCCGGCCTGCCCAATGAATTCGGAAAATACGATCAGGGCCCTGCTGAAATGAATGAGCAGCTGGAAGACTTCCTCAAGGAAGGCTGGGTGAATATCGTGGGTGGCTGCTGTGGTACCACCCCGGAACACATTGCCATGATTTCCAACACAGCCTCCAAATACAGTCCCAGACAGCTGAATGTTAAAACCCTAGAAAAATAAATCCATGACGTATATCAACAAGGTGCCCACATTGCAACTCTCAGGACTGGAGCCTTTGGTGTTCAGTGAGGCCATCAATTTTGTCAATATAGGAGAAAGAACCAATGTCACCGGATCCAAAAAGTTTGCCCGGCTGATTTTGAATGGCAACTATGATGAAGCCATCGAAGTGGCCCTGGATCAGGTTCGGGGAGGTGCACAGATCCTGGACGTCTGCATGGACGAAGCCATGCTGGACGGGGAAGCGGCCATGGTCAGGTTCCTCAACCTGATCGCATCAGAACCCGAAATCAGCCGTATTCCCGTGATGATCGACAGCTCCAAATGGAAGATCATCCTGGCAGGCCTCAAATGCATTCAGGGCAAAGGGATTGTAAATTCCATCAGCCTTAAAAATGGAGAGGAAGAGTTTGTCCAACAGGCCAAAATCATTAAGAAATTTGGCGCCGCCGTGGTGGTCATGGCTTTTGACGAAAAAGGCCAGGCAGATACCTACGAACGGCGCATACAGATATGTAAAAGAAGCTATGATGTACTCACCCAAAAGGTAAAATTCAACCCGCAGGACATCATCTTTGATCCCAATATATTTCCTGTGGCCACAGGAATGGACGAGCACAGGTCCAATGCCATAGATTTTTTCAGGGCTACCAAGTGGATCAAAAACAACCTGCCCGGAGCCAAGGTAAGCGGGGGAGTGAGCAATGTGTCCTTCTCTTTCCGGGGCAACAACCCCGTCAGGGAAGCCATGCATGCGGTATTTTTGTACCATGCCATCAAAAATGGCATGGACATGGGCATCGTGAATCCTTCCATGCTGGAAGTATATGACGACATTCCCAAAGACCTGCTGCAGCATGTGGAGGATGTGATCTGGAATCGGCGGGAGGATGCCACAGAGCGCCTGCTGGACTTTGCCGAAACGGTAAAATCTGCCGGCAAGAAAAGCAAAACCGACGAAGCCTGGAGATCCCAGCCGGTAGAAAAGCGGATCCAGCATGCCCTGGTCAAAGGGATTCTGGACCATATCGTGGACGATACGGAAGAGGCCAGGCTGCAACTGGAAGACCCCCTGAAGGTCATCGAAGGACCGTTGATGGATGGAATGAATGTGGTAGGCGATCTTTTTGGAGAAGGTAAAATGTTTTTGCCGCAGGTGGTCAAAAGTGCCCGGGTGATGAAAAAAGCCGTGGCTTACCTGGAACCCTTTATGCCCCTGCCCGAGGAAAATCTAAGCGGGGAGGATGCTGCAGAAGACAATATCAACCGAATCCTCCTGGCTACCGTCAAGGGTGACGTGCACGATATAGGCAAAAATATCGTAGGTGTGGTGCTGGCCTGTAACAGCTATAAAATCATCGATCTGGGGGTAATGGTGGAAACCGATAAAATCATTGAAGAAGCCCTCGCCCATAAAGTGGATATCATCGGTTTGAGTGGCCTGATCACGCCTTCTCTGGACGAGATGGTCAATGTGGCTGCTGAACTGGAACGAAGGGGCCTGAAAATTCCCCTGCTGATCGGCGGAGCCACTACCTCCAGGATCCATACGGCGGTGAAAATCGATCCGGTGTATAGCGGCACAGTGGTACATGTGGCAGATGCCTCCAAATCGGTACCCGTAGCCGGAGAAGCCATCAACAAGGAAACCAGAAACAAATACAGGGAGGACATGAAAGCCCTGTACAGCAAGTTGCGGGACGAACATGAAGCCAAACAACAGGTGAAACAGCTGGTAACCTATAAAGAAGCCAAACTCAACCCGGTGAATATTGACTGGAAGGGCTATGAACCCATCCCACCCAAAAAGACGGGGATCCAGGTACTGGATCAGTTGGACCTGGGTCTGATCCGCAAATACATCGACTGGACCCCTTTCTTCAGCACCTGGATGCTGGCAGGGAAGTTTCCCAAAATCCTGAAAGACCCGGTGGTGGGCAAGGAAGCCCTGAAGCTATACAATGATGCCAATAATATGCTGGACCGCATCATCAATGAGGGTTGGTTAAAGGCCAAAGGAGTGCTGGGTTTGTTTCCCGTGCACCGCTCCGGAGATGATTTGATCATTGACCCCGAATTTACCCGGGACAAGCAATTTGTCTTTCACTTTCTCCGGCAGCAGGGACGCAAGGGAAAAGGCGTACCCAACAGAAGCCTGGTGGACTACATCCATCCCAAGGCACGGGATTATTTCGGCGGATTTGCCGTTACCACCGGGTTGGGCATAGAAGAGAAACTGAAAGTCTTCCAGCAAGATGGGGACGATTACAACGATATCATGCTCAAAGCCATGGCAGACCGCCTGGCAGAGGCAGCGGCAGAATACCTGCACGAAAGGGTAAGAAAAGAGTACTGGGGCTATGCTCCGGAGGAATCCCTGGACAATGATGGGCTGATACGGGAATCCTACGAAGGTATCCGTCCTGCTCCCGGCTATCCGGCCTGTCCCGAACATTCCGAGAAGCGCACCCTTTTTGACCTGCTGGAAGTGGAAAAAAATACGGGCATGAGCCTTACAGATAGTTTTGCCATGTACCCCACGTCTTCTGTCAGCGGGTATTATTTTGGACATCCGGAAAGCAAATATTTTGGTCTGGGAAAAATCGGCGAAGATCAGGTGGAAGACTATGCCCGGCGCAAGGGTGTTTCCAAGTCTCAGGCCGAACGCTGGCTTTCTCCCAACCTTTCTTATTCCCCCCAATTGACCTATAACAGTTGAGGCAGCAGGTCTGCCTTTTAATGAAAAACAATGAAAGTTACCGAATACATAAAAGCTGCTGATAAAACGCTGTTTTCATTCGAGATCCTTCCTCCACTCAAGGGACAGAGCCTGAGTCACCTGCTGGAGGGAATCGCTCCACTGATGGAATTCAATCCCCCATTTATCGATGTGACCTATCACCGGGAGGAATATGTCTATAAAAAACATGCCAACGGGCTGCTGGAAAAAGTGAGTACCCGCAAAAGACCCGGCACCGTGGGGATCTGTGCGGCCATCATGAACCGGTTCAAAACAGATGCCGTGCCCCATTTGCTCTGCGGCGGGTTTTCCAAAGAGGAGACGGAAAATGCCCTGATCGACCTCTATTTTATCGGCGTGGAAAATGTACTGGCCCTCCGGGGCGATGCCCCCAAGACCGATGCCAATTTTGTGCCCCACAAGGAAGGCCACAGGTATGCTTCCGGCCTGGTGGAGCAAATCATAGGCATGAACCATGGCCGCTACCTGCATGACGAGACGGAAGTAGGCTTTCAAACCGATTTTTGTGTGGGCGTGGCAGGCTATCCGGAAAAGCATTTTGAGGCACCCAGCATGAACTATGACCTGAAAAAACTGAAGGCCAAAGTGGATGCCGGCGCCAGTTATGTGGTCACCCAGATGTTTTTTGACAACCGCAAGTATTTTGACTTTGTGGAAAAAGTGCGGGAAATGGGAATCGATATTCCTATCATTCCGGGGCTCAAACCCATTACCACCCTTTCCCAGATCGTCAACCTGCCCAGGATTTTTTTCCTGGACCTGCCGGATGACTTGTTGGCTGCCCTGGAAAAATGCAAGAGCAATGCCGATGTAAAGGAGGTAGGGATCGCATGGGCCATCCAGCAAAGCAGGGAATTGATTGCCTATGGGGTGCCTACCCTGCACTACTACACCATGAGCAGGGCAGATGCCACCTATAAAGTAGCCAAAGAGGTTTTTTAGAAATAAAAATTAAATCAGGTGGACTACCGCTCAGTAAAAGCCCAATTCAGGCAAACAGGCAAAATTACCTTTCAGGATAGCCGGGGAAAGGTTTTTGAATGGCTGTCCGCAGGCAGTAACACCGCCGGAGCAGGGGGCATATTCCTGATCCATGAAGTGTACCAGTTGCAGGCTTTGGTGGGTAATTTTTCGGAAGTGGCCCTGGACATCGTGGAATATGCGCCGGATAAGGTGATTTTTCACAGTCCTCCGGTAAATGGTTTCGGCAATGGCGTGAATTCCCCGGGATTAATTAAATTTGCACTGATCAAATCACCTTACTGGCACCGCTTGCTGTTTGAACTCCGGAAAACGGTGGTCTTGCAATGGCCGGAAAAACCGGAACAGCCGGGTTTGATAGGGGAGCAGCCTTTTCCCTTGCAGGAGTACGGTTCCAAAGCCATGGAGCTGCATGCCGATGGGAAGGTGAAAATTATACATACATGAATCTGACAAGTGCGATAGATAAAGTACCCATTTTTCGACAGGTAGGCGCAGTGGCCGACCAGCTGGGCATGGAAACCTACCTGGTGGGAGGATATGTAAGGGATATTTTATTGGAAAGGCCCAGCAAAGACATAGATTTCGTTTGCATAGGGGACGGTATCCGCCTGGCCAGGGCGGTTTCCCAAAGCCTGGAAGGTCAACCCTCCGTATCGGTTTTCAAAAACTTTGGTACAGCCATGATCAAGGTGGGTGACTGGGAAGTGGAATTTGTGGGAGCCCGAAAGGAATCCTACCAAACCGACTCCCGAAAGCCCAAGGTGGAGGCCGGAACCTTGCAGGAAGACCAGGAACGCCGGGATTTTACGATCAATACCCTGGGTATTGCCGTGAATCATGCCAATTACGGCGAGCTGCTGGATCCCTTCGATGGGGTAAAGGACCTGAAGAGGAAAATCATCCGCACGCCTACCAATCCAAACCTCACCTTTTCGGACGATCCCCTGCGCATGCTGCGGGCCATCCGCTTTGCGGCCCAGTTAAAATTCGATATTGCGCCGGACACCTTTGATGGCATCATGCACAATGCCTCCCGCCTGTCCATCATTTCCGGGGAAAGGATCATCGATGAGCTGAACAAGATCATCATGACGGATAAGCCTTCCTATGGGTTCAAGCTGCTATTTGTCAGCGGTTTGCTGGCAGAGTTTTTCCCCGAAATGGTAGCCCTGCAGGGGGTGGATTCGGTGGGGGACAAATCCCATAAGGATAATTTTTACCATACCTTGCAGGTGCTGGACAATCTGTCTGCCCGTACGGATGATCTCTGGTTGCGCTGGGCGGCCATCATGCATGACATAGCCAAGCCCGCCACCAAGCGTTTCAACCAAAAAGTAGGCTGGACCTTCCACGGACATGAAGACAAGGGCGCCCGGATGACACCGGGGATTTTCAGGAGATTGAAATTGCCCATGGACGAAAGGATGAAATATGTGCAGAAATTAGTAAAATTGCATCTCAGACCCATCGCCCTGGTCAATGACAAGGTGACCGATGCGGCGCTGAGAAGGCTGCTCTTTGAAGCAGGGGATGATGTGGAGGACCTGATGCAGCTTTGCCGGGCAGATGTCACTTCAAAAAATGACCATAAAGTCAAACGTTTTCTGGCCAATTTCGATAAAGTAGAAAAGAAATTGCAGGAAGTGGAAACCAAAGACCAGCTAAGAAACTTTCAGCCGCCGGTATCTGGTGATGAAATCATGGCTATATTTGGCCTCAAACCCTCCCGGGTGGTGGGAGACCTCAAGGAAGAGATCAAGGAAGCCATTCTCGAAGGGCAGATACAAAACAATAAAAACGAAGCTTTGCAGTTGATGTATGAGCTGGCTTCCAAAAAAGGATTAGAGAAAAAAACCAAAGAATAAAAATGACTATGAAATACGCTGTATTGATTTTATTGCTGTGCGCAGGTGTACAGCCTGTAGTAATGGCCCAGGATAGTACCAATGCGGAAACTGCAGTCCCGGCCACTGTTCCTGCAGATAGCAATAAGGCCAGAAACAATTCGGACAACCGGATTTATGCCCTTGCCATGCGGTACAACGACGCTTCTGTCGCCAAGATGAAGCTGTATGAGCTGATGGAAAGAAATCCCAATAACCTTTCCTATCCCGAAACCCTGGCTTCCCTGTATTTTGAGATGGAGCAATATGGTTCCTCCGCCCTGGTAGCGCTGGACATTTTGGAGAGAAACGACGAAAGCCTGGTAGGGCTGGAAGTGGCCGCCTTTTCCCTGGAACAACTGGGAGCCCTGGAGCGTGCCCTGCCCCATTTCGAATCCCTGCACCTCCTGTCCGGCGACCTGTTTAGCCTGTACAAAACAAGTTACCTGCAGTACAGCCTGAAGAAGTATGGGGAGGCCCTGAATTCGGTAGATATGCTGATCAAAGACCGGAAAGCTGCCGAACAGAACCTGAACTTCCCCAAGGAAGACAATTCCATGCAGGAAGTCAGCATGTTGGCCGCTGCCCAAAACCTGAAAGGCCTGATATACAAAGACCAGGGCAGCACCGAAGAAGCCAGGACCGCCTTCGAAGAAGCCCTGGCCCTGAGCCCCGATTTTGAATTGGCCAAAGAAAACCTGGCGGAATTGTAAAAAAACGGGCAGGTGGACAATATGGTTCACCACAGATGGCCACAGATTCACACAGATTTTTTAGTGGGATGCAATGGGTCCTGGTGGTTAAGGGTTAATGGTAGGAGAGGTGGTGGGTTGATCAGTGTTTCTTTCCGGTAATCAAGCTTGTTTTAAGTGGAACCGTGGTTGTTAAGGGTTAAAGTGGTTGGAAAGGTGATTAGATGGTCAATGTTTGTTGCTGGTATTTGAGCTGGTATT